>JAESFK010000027.1_pt1 | contig 336065 bp, 323 predicted proteins | sample 9269391 | NCBI WGS metagenome assembly JAESFK01 (sample SAMN14506231, study PRJNA617097) | algae metagenome | isolation source: Drouetiella hepatica UHER 2000/2452 and co-occurring heterotrophs from... | place: Slovakia: Slovak Paradise National Park, Hrabusice, Kosice Region | collected... | reverse complement strand
GATGTATGGACGAGCCAATTTAGACTTACTGAGCAAACGCTTTATCCTTACTCCACAGGCCGTACCTGTAGAGTAACAAACCTTCTGAAAAAGGATTTCAGGATCACCAAAAGTTGGGAAGAGCCTGTACTGGTCGATTTGGGACGGGAGATTGTCCGCTCTAGCCGGACGACTTGCCAGCTCTATGCCGGACATCGGGGCGCAGGCAAATCGACAGAGCTGTTGCGGCTGAAGCAGGACTTAGAGAATAAAGGCTGTCTGGTCGTTTATTTTGCGGCGGTGGGGGAAGACGGAGACATTGATCCGGAAGACTCTGAATATACCGACATTCTGCTTGCCAGCACTCGACATTTGCTAGAGGGCTTACAAAATGCTGACCCAGCGCCTTTAGTAAACTGGCTGAAAGCCCGACTGAAAGCCATGCAAGACCTGGGACTCACCGAAATTCAGGTAGATAGCATCTCGGCTGAGGCAGGTATTAAGGAATTTGCCAAGCTCAGCACCATGATCCCAGCGGTGCCCGCCGAATGCCAAAAGATTCGTAACCTGGTGAATCCCCATTATTACAACAAAGCTTGTCGCTATGGATTGCAAGGCAATATAGAAAGGGCGATCGACTCTTTACAACGGGCGATCGCGCTTGACCCTGCCTATCGAGAGATGGCAAAACCCGATACCGATCTTGACAGCATTCGAGAGAGCAATGTGTTTCGGGCTTTGGTAGATGAGCGACAATGAAGATACTGATTGACTATCAAGGCCGCAGCATCCGCCTGACCGAAGAGCGATTAAGACATATTTTGGAGCGTCCAGAAATGGTGACGCTAGAAGCAGCTCTAGAAAAAACCTTGCAGGAGCCAGAGTTGGTCAGACGTTCTAGAAGCGACGCTGATGCCGCCTTATATTATCGCTATTACACTGGAACTGCGGTAGGAGATAAATGGCTTTGTGTCGTTGTTAAATTTTCGAGCGATGATGCTTTTGTCCTTACTGCCTATCTGACCGACAAGCCTAAGCAAGGAGACCCCCTATGAACCAGCCAGTGAGCCAACCAGTCAAAATCTGGTTTGATGCCGAAGGTGATTTTCTAGAGGTTTTATTTTCCGAGAAACCCGGCTACCTCCGAGAAACCAATCAAGATGCCGTTATGGAGCGAGTTGATGAAGCAGGCAATCTTCTGGGATTCTCTGTTTTCGGAGTCAGTCAACTGTCTAGAAGCAAGCCTCTGATTGCCGAGTTACTGGCTCAAGCCTCATAGCATTGAGAGAGGCAAAGTGATACAGCAGAAGCCCTAACATTGCAATACGATCGAGTGGGCGATATCCTCTACATTAATAAACGCCCTCCCTACGCAGAGCAAGAATCCGAGGAAGTAAGAGATGAAATTATTACTCGTCTCAATCCCATCTCTGAGGAAGTTGAAAATTTGGAAATTCTCTTCTTCTCTCAACGCCTCCTGAGCAGCGAAGATATTCTAGCGTTACCTATTGTTGCCAATCTGCGCCTCATAACTGCATGATCGCCTACGAGAGACAGATCTCCTTGAGAGCGTTACATCAAGCGATCGCTCTCAATCCAACCTATCGAGATAAGGCAAAAAATGACACCGATTTTGATGACATTCGAGAGAGCGATGCGTTTCAGGCGTTAGTGGAAGGCTCGTAGAATAGGGAAAGGGCGATCGCTGCCTCTCATAAAAATCGTCAAGGTGGTAAATAGGGTGGTAAACAATGCGCGTTAAAGCACTCGTTCATCCTGCTGAAGAAGGCGGATACTGGGCAGAAGTCCCGGCACTGACCGGTTGCATCACCGAAGGCGACACAATGGAAGAACTGATGGCAAATTTGCAGGATGCGATCGAGGGATGGCTAGACGTTGCCATTTCAACCAAGACTCAAAATTGGAACCTTGAAAGCTCTAATGAGAATTGCTGGACTCCTTGAAGACGATTTGCAGTGATAGGCGATCGCTCTCAATCCAACCTATCGAGATAAGGCAAAAACTGATACCGATTTTGATAGCATTCGAGAAAGCAAGGCATTTCAGGCGTTAGTGGAAGGCTCATAGATAGGGAAGAGAGCGATCGCTAATGCTTTTGTCCTTGCCGTTCCCTACAAATGTTGGGATAAAAGCTCAGTCGTTGCCTGTCCTGTTTTTTGCCAGCTAAACTGACTGGCTCTGGCGAGTCCGGCAGTCTGCAACTGCGATCGCGTCCCTTCGTCGTCAATTAAAGTCTGCATGGCGGCGGCAATTTCGGCTTCGCGGTAGGGATTAACCAGCAGGGCGGCATCTCCGGCAACTTCGGGGAGCGAAGACAGATTGGAGGTAATCACAGGCGTACCGCAAGCCATAGCCTCTAGCACCGGAAAGCCAAATCCTTCCCATAGGCTAGGAAACACCAGCCCGATCGCTCCTCGCATGAGCTGAGGCAAATCCTGGTAGGCAACATAGTCGAGAAACTTGACCCGATTGCCCACCGCCAATTCATCCGCCTGAGCCTGAAGCAGTGGCGTGTAGCGGCGATCGCGGGAGCCAGCAATCCATAGGTCATAATCTTGAGCGCTGTCTTTTGACAAGGCGGCAAAAGCACTGATAATGCGGTGCAGATTTTTGTAGGGATCAGGACGACCGATATAGAAAAAGTAGGGGCGATCGGATCTGAGAGCGTGATTTTCTGAAGCACTGCTTTCTGGAACCTTAAAATGGCTCGCGTCATGCGCCAATAAAATCGGCGTGATCTTTTTGGCTGGAATGTGGAAGTAATCCACAATATCCTGGGCGGTTGCTGCCGAGTTGCAGATGATATGCTCAGCCTGCGCTAACACCTGCGGCACATAGTAGCGGCTGTACTGCGTCAGCGGCGAAGTCCACTGCGGAAAACGTAGGGGAATCAGGTCGTGGACGACTACAACGGCAGGAATCTTTTGACTCCACAGCGGAGCCTCTGGAACCGGAGAGAATAACAGGGGCGATCGCAACTCAGCACAAATTCGAGGAAGCTGCTGCTGTGTCCAAATCAACCGCCGCAAGTGACCCAGCTTTCCCTGCTCGGCAGTTAGATTTGCCGGAATCTCTCGGCGATTGTAGGCTGCGGATTCTGCTTCAGGAAAAGCAGCTGAAGCCAGCAGCGTTATGGGCAAACTTAGATGGGGAATGAGATTTCGCGCATAGGTGGCTAGTCCCGTTGGCTTTACGCCGACTAGGGATAGATTGACCGTAACGCCGTTTCTTTCTCGCATACTAGACTTCTTGCAGATTAGGATTTTGAGATTGGATTGGGTAGGCTGCGCCCCCACCCAATCCAATTTGCAAGAGGTTTAATGCCCAGGTTGGGTTTGGGAAAATGCCTAGCCGATCGCCACTCGCAATCCAAAATAGGTCAGCACCAGATCCTCTATGCCGGGATTGCTGACCTCATGCACTTCACCTGGCTCCACAGACACGCAAACTCCTGGCTCTAGCCTGTAGGGCTGACCGTCAATTTGAATGATTCCAGCCCCCGACTCCACAAAAAACACTTCACACATATCCTGATGGGCATGGGCAGCGGCTATCTGTCCGGGGGCAAACCGCGCCTGAGAAAAATTGGTTAGGTGGGGCAAGTCGCCCGATCGCAGCATCACTTTTTTCTGGATTGCCGGGTTATGGGAAACCTGCTCATAGGGCAAATGGCTTAAGGCGGTGAGTTTCATGTGAAGCAGCAGTTAAGGCTAGGATGCAAAATAAGAAAATTTACGGGGATTGGCGGTCAGATTTTCGTGGGCTTGACGGAGATTTAAGCCTTTAGGCGCGATTTTTATCTCACTTTAGGCTTCAAAATATCTCTTAATGGCTGCTTTATAGAGGTCGATACGATCGCCGTACTTAGGGCATACTGGCTAAGAATAACCTACTTTGGCGATCGCTTTTGATCCTGACCCTTCGCTCAAAATATCAGCCATTCGCATCGATCTCTGCCCTAAATCTGTCCTAAAGCAGCCATCTACAGCTTCTCTGCTTCTGTATAAAAACCCCATAATCCCCGCCTTAAACCTGTCCTCATGAACCTATCGCAATCTTTCCCTATTTCGCCCTGCGCCCCTAACTTTCGCACGGCTGTCCAGACTGGAGATTTTTTGGTGACGGCTGAAGTGATGCCTCCCAAAGGCGGCAATCCAGCCCACATGATCGAGATGGGGAAATTGCTGAACGGGAGGGTTCATGCCGTTAACATTACGGATGGCAGCCGTGCGGTGATGCGGATGTCTTCGCTAGCAGCTTCGGTGATCCTGATGCAGCAGGGCATTGAGCCAATTTGCCAGATGGCCTGCCGCGATCGCAACCGCATTGCCCTGCAAGCCGATCTGCTGGGGGCACAGGCATTAGGAATTCGCAACATCTTGGCGCTGACGGGCGACCCGATTAAGGCGGGCGACCACGCCGATGCCAGAGCCGTCTTTGAGCTGGAATCCGTGCGGCTGCTGCGGCTGATCGACAAGCTCAACCAGGGTAGTGACTCTAACGATAAGCCGCTGACGGATGGCGCGACCGATTTGTTTGCAGGTGCGGCGATCGATCCTCAGTGTCAGAGCTGGTCGGGGCTACAGCGCCGCTTCGATCGCAAGCTTGCCTCTGGCGCACAGTTTTTCCAAAGCCAGCTAATCTCAGATTTCGATCGCCTAGAAAAGTTCATGGATCAAATTGCGATCGGCTGCAATAAGCCCATTCTTGCCGGAATTTTTCTGCTTAAGTCTGCCAAAAATGCGCAGTTCATCAACCGCAACGTGCCGGGGGTTCAGATTCCGCAACACATTATCGATCGCCTGGAAGCTGCGGCCGATCCCCTGCAAGAGGGCGTGGCGATCGCGGCGGAGCAGGTTCAAAGGGCGCGAGAGCTGTGCCAGGGTGTTCATATTATGGCGATTCGCCGCGAGGACTTGATTCCCCAAATTTTGGATCAGGCAGGAATTGCACCTCTAGATAGCGCTTTGGATACTGGCGAGAAAACGGCGAATCTTCTCCACAAGGCTCCTCTGTGATGGGTCACGCCCCCCTTGTGATTACGGGAGGAGGTTGTCATTATCTAACTCAGTGACGATTTTCAGGAACTCCAACCCTCAAGCTTTGTGTTTGGGGGTTTTATTTATGGGCTGGCGCGATCGCCCCCACTGCACAAAGCTATCGCTGGCGGTGTGGTTTTTGATGTCGTACAACTTCTTATGGTTCCTCTACGTTTTTATCGATCGCATCCATGACTTGCCTGACAATTTTGCCTCTTGTGCAGTTCAACGAGGAAGCTTAGGCAACCTGCACCTCTAGCGTCATGGCTACGACTTCTTTATTGAAGAAAGACTGCTTTTCTTCCTCTGAGAGCGTTTCCAGGTAAAGTTCAACTGCCTCCTTAATGTTCTCTGTTGCTTCGGCTAACGTGTCTCCCTGACTTTGACATCCCGGCAATTCTGGACAATAAGCATAGAACCCATCTTCATCTTTTTCAATTAAAATGTTCACTTTGTAAGGCATATTGCTTATCTTCTCCATATTTCGTTTTCAATATTATTTTGACTGGCAAAAGTGGCTTTGCGCGATCGCCCTCACTGCATCAAGGGGTCAATAACGAGCGCTTCCCAAAGTTGGATGAGGGGCAAGTTTCACCCTTAACCTACCGATCGGCTGCGGCTGCTACCGTCAACATCCGCCCCTCGATCGCGTCCCAGGTCTGGGGCGACACGCGCACGGCGGCTTCTTTGCACCGCACCATCAGTTCACAGGCATAGAGATAGTTGTCTATCGCTTTTGCTTCATCCTTCGAGAGCATTGCAGTCTCTTGATCAAGTCCCAAGGCATCAAACCAGATTTGACAGAGGCGATCGAGAAAGGCTCGTTGAAATTCAATCGGCTGACTGTTATCTGGAATTTGAGGCTGAAGTCTGTCTAAGTCTGCAACCAGCTTTGTAAAGTTAACAGATTTAAGGATTTTTATTTTTTCAAATTCACGAGCGAGAGCGAGGTCGAGGGCAAGGGCGCGGGCAAGGGCGAGATTGCGGGCGAGGTTGCGGACGAGGTCGAGGTCGAGGTCGAGGTCGAGGTCGAGGTTGCGGACGAGGTCGAGGGCGCGGTCGAGGTCGAGGGCGTGGGCGCGGTCGAGGTTGCGGGCGCGGGCGAGGGCGCGGGCGAGAACAATCGCAGCCGCTCGTTTAGCCACAGGCTTATAGTCTCCCTCTGAGCCTGATGTTGATTTGTCTGCCCATTGCAACAAAGCTTTCAACTTTGGACTGGTGATGAACGATCGCGCCCGTTCTTCTATCAACAGCAAAAGCGGATCAGCTCCTTTGCTTCCGGGCAGCAGACCCGCAATTAGCAAAAACACTTCCCGCCAGTTGTCGTTAGTCAGATGTTTTGCGACCAGCGATCGCATATTTTCGGGATTATCGACAATGTACTGCGCCGTCAGATGCTCTTGCAGCGTCAGATGCGAGAAAGAATAGGCATCTTCTGCCCGCTCTACCAAAATTCCTTGCTGTACCGCGATCGCCTCCAGCACTTTTTCGCCATCCAGATGCTTTGGCGCATTCAGGTTGCTAGCCAGAAAAGTCTTGATGCGATCGACAATCTCGCGCTGCGAAAAAAATAGCTGGTCTTTGGCAAAACCTTTGGCGGCGATTTCCGACAGCAGACTTTCCTCTAGCTCTACGCTCAGCCCTTCATAAATTTGCCGCTGATTCTCCAAACACTTCTCGGCTGCCCATTCTTCTAGCAAGATCCGCAGGGCTTTGCGATATAAAACACTGCGGTTGCTGGGAAAGCTAAGGGATCGATCATAGACCAAGCAAAGAAAGGTCAGCAGCAGCGGCGTATGGGCTAGCTCTTTGGCTCCAGCCGCTTGAGGCTTCTGCAATTCTGTCCAGCAGGTTTCGGCTTTTTGGGTTTGATAATCGGTGGGCGATCGGAACCAGTTGCGAATAAACTGCTGAATCTGATCGTCTTCAAACTCTGCCATTGTCACATCGCTGAAGCGCCGAAAATTGCTGCGGTAGGCGGCGATCCGGCAGGATGCAATGTAGCGATTTTTGTCATAGTGATCGACAAAATCTTGAATGGCTCGAATCGCTGGCGTTAGCTGTGCGGTTGGCACTTCATCTAGCCCATCCAACAAAATCAGCAGCCTGCCCTGCTCCAAGGCTTTGCGGGTAAACCCTTTGGCATCAGGAAACCCACAGGTTTCAAACTCGTTGACAATCACCTGCTCTAGATCAATGGCTCCAGTATTCAATCGCTTTAGCTCAATGAACACTGGAATGCAGCGATGCTGAAATTCCTGACGCTTTCCTCGCAGCGCCTCCAGACCCATCTTGCGCAAAAACGTAGACTTTCCGGCTCCTGGTGCGCCCAACACCATCAAATACGGCTTGGCATTGGCAACGGCTAGCCCCTCTTGCTTTTTGCCTTCCTGCTGCCGCAGCCGCCGCGATCGCGTTTCCCGAAACGCCTGCTCCATCGCTTGAGCTGAGACAAACTGGCGGAGACCATCACCGTCTAAAAATCGCACTGCGGTATAAACAGAGTCTAGGCTGACAGGCTCTCGCATCCCCAAAACCTTGAGGATGCAGTGTCGCTCCTGATAGTTTTCTATATACTGCCGAGAAGCATTGAAAAGCTGCTGCTGCGTTCCGTCGCTGATTTGCTTGCCGCCCCAGCTCAGGAGTCCTTTAGCCTCATCTTTGGCGCTGTCTTTAAGGATATCTGTCGCTAAGTCTTTCAAGACCGGAGCCATCGCCGCGATCGCAGCAGCCGTAAACGGATCAACCATAAGGGCAATCAGAGAAGAACGCTATGACTACCAAGATAGGCGATCGTTTCTGTTCCGAGGTGCAAGGTTCGAGTTCAGAAGGCGAAACTTCGAGTTCAAAGGTGCAAGGTTCATGCTCAAAGGCTAAAACTCCGAGTTCAGAGGTGAATGGTTCATGCTCAGAGCTACAAGGTTTGAGTTCAGAGGTGCAGTGTTCGTGTTTTGAGGGCGATCGTTCCTGTGTTGAAGTGCAGCGTTTGAGTTCAGAGGGCGATCGTTCCTGCTCAGAGGTATAGCTTTCAGGGTTATGAAGTGGAATTGAGAAAAGTAGAGGGTGTTAGAGCTTAATCTTCATCCTCTAATAGCTTTCCAAGATTGTGAGTATCCATTAACTCTTGATATCGATCGGGCAGACTCTCTCTAAGCGTGTCTTCAACAATGCTGCTCACCGTTTGATCGCTAAGACCAGATAGCGTCTTCAAAAGCCTATCTAAGTTAGGCGTGATATACAGGCGCAATTCTGTTTTCTTTTTCCTAGCCATCTAAGGTTCTCAATGCCCACTTAGCTTCAAAGACTCAACGATCGTATCTAGGTTTGGGAATTAATCTTTATTTTTGTCGATTCTATATTGCTCGAATTGCCGAATTAACTTATAGTGAAATCATATCAAAAACGTCCAGAAGTCTTATCGAATCTGGGCTATATCCTTTATGGAGTTTCAAGAATGATTACCCTTTCCGCCGACGAAGTTGCGCTCCTGCGATCGATCCTCACTGCTCTTAGAGCCATCAAAGTCCGAGATATCGACAAAGCTCTCGTCATTCTCAGTAAGTTCGATCACAACCCATAGGAGACCTGAGTTCAGCAGGCGATCGTTGGAGTTCAAAGGGCGATCGTCTGTAACAATTGAGGAGTGCCAGAGGAACTTGCGATTATGGTGACTTCACCCCAACAGCCTCTCAAAATGACGGTTGAGGAATACCTGGAATGGGAATCTCAGCAAGAGATGCGCCATGAATACGTTAACGGCGAACTGTTTGCCATGACAGGCGGAACAATTCCCCACAATGACATTGCACTCAATCTTTACACGGCGTTGCGTCCTCATGTGCGATCGCGAGGATGCCGGATCAATGTTTCGGATGTCAAAGTTCAGGTCAGTCCTGCTAGCCCCTACTATTATCCGGATGTCATCGTCAGTTGCGATACGCAAGACCGCAACGCCCGTAAATTCATCCAGTCTCCTACCCTCATTGTGGAAGTGCTCTCTCCTAGCACGGAGGCAAAAGATCGGGGCGAAAAGTTTATTTCCTATCAGACCATACCCAGCCTGCAAGAATACGTCCTGATTGATTCTGAGAAAGTTGCGGTGGAGTGCTATCGGCGGGGTGAGGGGCGAATGTGGCTCTACTCTCCTTACCGGATAGGAGACATGATTACCTTAAATAGCCTTGAGTTTGAGTGTCCGATCGAACTGCTGTATGAAGGGGTATTGTTTGAGGAGCCAGGATAGCGTTCAGAAGGCAATCGTTCCCTCTATTCACTCAACTCCTGCCTCTGGGACGCAAAAGCGTACTGATCACTTCTCCCGGATTCCCCGTCGAGATCAGCCGACTCCAGGTGGTTGCCTCAGCAATCCCAACCGCATGGAGCCTATAGATCATGCCTTTTACCCATTCTCGATCGCCAATCAAAATCATCTTATTGAAAGATCGATTCGGCTCTTCAGAGACCTTTGATGGGCTAGGCATGGCATTAGTGTTGTCTGAAAAATCTCTAAACATTTGAGTTGCTACTTCTTGCTCAGCGTTATGGTTGCAATTGCAGACATTGTCACACTCTCTGAGTGATTGCAATTGCAGACATTTACGCAATCCAACACCTCTGCCAATATTTGAGGCATGGGAAAAGCTGGAAAAGCGCTCAAGCAAGTCCTTGAAGCCTATGGCATTAGCCAAAATCGTTTAGCCGTGATCATGGGAATTGCCCGTTCCACGGTGAGCCACTGGTTTAATGAAACCAGAGATCCATCGGCTGAAGCCGTCACAGAAATTGTCAAAGCCCTTAGGCAAATCAATCCAGAGGCGGCTGATGAATTTGTCGATTTGTATCTAGAGCGAAATTCTTGGAATCAGCCTCCCGATCGCTTTGAGTAAATTCAGGAAAGCTAAAATTAGACTGTTCTCTAGCTGAGCAGCCCATTATGGTCGTCACGCAGAAACCTTCGAGCAATCGCCCCCCCCTGATCGTAACCTGGGAAAAACTGCCCGACGACTTTCAACTCGACGATGAACCCGTGGAAAATACAGACCAGCCGCTTCTGGCGGGCGCACTCCGAGAGGCACTAGAACTAGCAGACTACATTAAACCCGGAATGCTGATTGCCTCCAACTTTGGTCTCTGCGCCACAGTAAATGAATCTTTAGTGATCAAAGCTCCAGACTGGGTTTATGTCCCTTCAGTTTTTCCTCAAGGCGATCCCCAAACGCGCAGGAGTTACACCCCCAACCTAGAGGGAGACATTCCGCTGGTGGTCATGGAGTTTTTGTCAGATACTGATGGCGGCGAATACTCCGTCCGGAGATTTCCTCCCTTGGGCAAGCTATTTTACTACGAGCAAATTCTTCAAATTCCGGTCTACGTTGTTTTTGAACCAAAATCGGGGCATCTAGAAGTATTTCGGCTTCAGGCAGGGCGCTATGAGCTGCTTTTTCCCAATAGCGATCGCTCAGAACCCGATCGCTACTGGATTGCCGAAATGAACCTGTTTTTGGGCATTTGGCAAGGTAAAAAAGAAGGGCGATCGGGCTACTGGCTGCGCTGGTGGGATCAAGAAAATAATCTGCTGCTGTGGGGCATGGAGCGGATTGAGCAGGAGCGTCAGAATGTTGAAAAAGAGCGCCAGAGAGCTGAACAGGAGCATCAGAGAGCCGAGCGACTTGCCGCCTATTTGCGATCGCAGGGCATTAATCCTGACGACCTAAGCTAGCCGCTGCCGCAAGATAAATTCTGCGATCGCCAAATCTACCGGAGTCGTCACTTTGAGGTTCGTCTCTTCGCCTAAAACAATTTTGACGGGCAGATGACACTGCTCAAACAAGGCCGCATCATCGGTTACTGCCCAGCCTTGACGAATGCCTGTTTCGTGACAGGTCAGCAGTTGAGTTACGTCAAACCCTTGAGGCGTTTGAGCTGCCCAAAGTTGACTGCGATCGGGCGTGCTTTTGATCCGTCCCTCTGCATCTACGACTTTAATCGTGTCTTTGACCGGAACTGCTGCAATTAGCCCCGGAGTTTCCAGCAAGGCTTCGGCACAGCGATCGAACAACTCTGGAGTCGCCAGACAGCGGGCACCATCGTGAATCAAGACGCGATCGGCTTCGGCAGGCAACCCTTTAAGACCGCAATAGACGGATTCTTGTCGGGTCGAGCCACCCTGAATGAAATGAACTGTGACTTCAAGATCGGCTGCAACCGCTTTGAAATCCTGCCAGTCTTGGGGTTGCCCAATGATGCCGATCCATTCAATGTGCCGTGAATGCTTGGCGGCTAAAAGCGTCCAGGCGATCAAAGGTTTGCCTAATAACGGCAGCAAAAGCTTATTGCGATCGCTCCCCATCCGTCGCCCCGAACCTGCTGCCGGAATCAGTAAATGCACAATCGTCTCCTCAGCCCGTCACTAATGCGTTCGGGCGTTGCTGGTTTTATGTATGAATTTTTTTTGAAAGGGGCGCTCCGCGCCCCTTTCAAAAAAAATTCATACCCAGATTCAGCAATGCCTGCGTTCGCAGATCTTTGTCACTCTACCGTATTGCGCTAACTACAGCTCAAATGGAGCTTCAATTGCCAGACTTTCAAGCAGCGATCGCAAGACCTTTTGGGTAATCAGCACCAGCCCTAGCCGCATCTGTGCCACTTGCGGATCTTGCTGCCTGACTTCTCCCCAGATTCGGCAGGATTTATAAAAATCTTCAAAGCTGTGGCTGAGAGCTTGGGCGCTTTTCCAGATCACTGTAGGGAAAGCCACTTTCTCAGGCTGCGCTGCATGATCCAGAACAGATACGTTATCCAAAACAGACGCAATCTGGTCAATCAAGTGCAGCTCAGCTGTGTGCTGAGGTTTGAATAGGCTGGAACGTGAGTCCTTTAGCTCAAAATGAAGCAGATTTTGGGTAATTACGCCGTCTTTTGCAGCCGATCGCAGTAGAGAACAGCAGCGAGCGTGGCTATACAAAACGTAAAACTTATCCGTGGAATTACGTATTTCCCAGGGTTTTTCTAGAATACTTGATGTATTTTTTACATCTCTTGATATAGACTGGTCAAGGCTGCCAGGGTACATAGGTTGATCGACAAGAATGTGTAGCCATTCTGCTACTCCCTGATTCTCTAGCTTGAGATAAATCCAGCCTGGAGAATCAACCTGAACCGTGACGTTCTGCCAAACCCGATCTAGCAGAGGATTGTCTAACGAGTGAGACCCCTCGTTTTTCAATTCCACCCTCTGCTCCAGATAATGCTCTATTTCCAGCGCAATGTTTATGGGAGAACTTTTTCTTGAGTATTGTCCTGCTAACTTGAGGGCGATCGCAGAAACGTAACAAATCTGAGTTTTTTCTTTAACTCTGTTGAGCGGAATTTTGAGGGAGATGGATGATCTGGAATGTTCAGAGGGCAACAATTGAGCTAAAGGTAAGCAGAGAGAGGATTCTAGAGACGAATGCGGCTGAAAAACAAGCTGATTTTTTTTCTGTAATTGAATCGCTTTCTGTAGTCTATTGACTAGCAGCGACCGAATACCTAGAGATAGGATAGGGAAATATACAGGGTTCACAATATTTTGAGGTCAAAATTGTTGAGTTAGCGTATGAGATTCATTCAATTGAATCAATCCTTGTATAATTCATAGGGCTAAATTTTTTTAAGGGTAAAATGAAGATTCAGGTAAGTAAGTTGACTTAAAAAGCTGAAAAGTTCATAAAAAGTCAGATACCTCCAGAATTTTCCCTATTTTATTTACAGAGAGTAAAGTTAAGTCGGTGCTACTCCATAAGCTGTTTTAATCTGCGGGGTTAAGTTAAGTTCGCCCTATTTTTCCCTGTTGCAGAGTGTTCCACCTCTACTGACTTCAAGAAACTGCCCCTATGTTTTCAGTGTCATCACAAACCGATACCGCCCGTCCCTTCCTCACCTGGCAACGGATTCTAGATTGGGCACAAGAGCATTATCGTTGCCGTACCTTTAGCAAAGACGAAAAGATCCCGACGCGAGCGGGTCTACTTTATCTTGTTCAGCGGGGTGCCGTGCGGCTAGTGGGGGAAGCACAGGTCAGCGCAACGGCAGCTAACTCGTCGCGGGTGCCGAGGATTAACTCAGAAGAGGCGTTTCTGGGCTTTGTGGGAGCAGGGCAGCCGTTTGAAATTGTGGCTCAGTCTCCGTTCATTCTACAAAGCTTCGCCCATGTTGATCAAACCTCGGTCATCTGGCTGTACTGGCACGACTTAGACAACTGGCCTCACTTCCGTCGCGAAGTTTTGGATGCTTTCCGCTACCAGCACCAGCGCAAGTTGCTGTGGCTCAGTACGCTAGGGCAGCGCCGCACGATCGATCGGCTTCTAGGCTTTCTGACTCTGCTCATTGAAGAATTTGGCGAACCTTGCGAAGAAGGGTATTGCCTGCCTTGGTCGTTGACCCATGCCCAGATCGGCAGCGCGATCGGTTCGACGCGAGTGACGGTGACTCGGCTGATGGGCAAACTGCGGCAGCGGGGGCTAGTCCGGACCTACGGTGATAATTTGCTGTGTCTCCCGGCGGAATCAATTGTTCGCAATGTCCAGTAGAGGGCATCGCTGATTTTATCTATGAAATTTATTTTGAGAGGTGCGCGGAGCGTACCTCTCAAAATAAATTTCATAGCCGGATTAAGCAATACCCCAGTAGAGTACGCCCCAAAAAGCACTCGTGATGAGTGTTTTACGTCACCGGATGCGAATAAACTTAGCTTGGCTTAGCAGCTCTTGCCCCTGATCGCTGAGAAGCAGTTTTGCATAGGCTTCGCCTGCCTGTTGATCAGCCTGTCCATCCTGCTTGACAATTACAAACAGTCGGCGGGTCAAAGGATATTGACCGCTTTGTAACGCCTGCATATTGATCTGGTTACGCTGTGCTGGACATTGTGAGGCTGGAATCAACGGCTCTTGGTAAGGCGCAACTAGCTCATTGGATTGCCGCCCAATGGCTATAGGCTCAACGCCGCACTGCCCAATGACTTCAGGTGCAGAAGCATAGTACAGCCCTCCCGGATCAGACGAGACAGATTGCAAAGCCTGAGTCGTCGTGTTGCTGAACTGAACCGCGTTGCCGAAGCTGCCGCCGCCTAAGACGTTTTCCACAAAAAACTCCACGGTGCCGCCATCCTCAAGCCGACGCGAGTAGGGCGTGATTGGCAAATTGGCTCCGCCAACCTGGCTCCAGTTGGTAATCTGTCCGGTATAGATGCCCTTGAGCTGCTCGATCGTCAGCCCTGGAATTTTGAGATTAGGATGGACGGCGATCGCAATTCCCTCCATTGCCACCGGAATTTCTTTGAGGGTAAACCCCTTCGTTTGTGCTTCCTGGTATTCCTCTGGTTTGAGCGATCGCGAAGATTGTGCCAGAGAGAGCTGGTTGTTGAGCAACATGCGAATCCCGGTGGCTGAACCCGGCGTGCCGCTTGTAGGCTGGGTGTAGCGCAACTGAAATCCACTCCAGGCTTTCTGAATCTCTGGGTCAACCTCACCACGAATCGGTGCCCAGCTTGTGCTGCCTCCGTAGTTGAACAACCCTGAAGGTACCTGCACTTCGGCAAAGGTTTTGGCGCTGTCCTGGCTGGCGCTGCCCGGATTAGCATTGCCCGGATTAGCATTGCCCGGATTAGCATTGCCCGGATTAGCATTGTTCTGTGGCTGAGCAGATGCTGAAGTTGGGGGAGCTGTAGGAGAAGAAACTGTGGGCTTAGCTCCAGAAACCTGACCGAGATTAAAGCCCGATCGCTGCGTTAGCCACCACAACCCGCCGCCAATCAAGCCTAGCGTCAGCAGTAGGGAGGCAATCAGCGCGGGAGTGTCGTTCTTTTGAGCCATAAAAGATAAGCCTTTTGCGGGTGTTGCAGAGCGAGTGTTGCAGAGCCGTCACGGAATCGGCACAAAGTCATAGCCATAGCCTGAAGCTGAACCGGGCTTGATTTCGACGAGCTGCACCGACTGATTGCGATCGCCCGACGGCAAAAACCGGACGGTTCCCGTTGCGCCCTCGGCAGAAAAATTGGGATCACTCAAGGCTTGCTGCACGCCCTGGCGAGTCGGATTCCGCGACAGCGCTGCGATCAATGCTACCGTCGCATCGTACGCCATGGCAGTTCGCCAGTTGACATTGGCACGCCACAAATTGCGAGAGCTATTGGCAAAAACAGACTGGGGATTCGCCAGAATATGCCAGGGCACAGCCACCACCAGACCTTGGGCTGCCGCGCCTCCAACCGCCAGCGTTTTCGGAGCATAGACATCATCTCCAGCCAGCATTTTGAGCTGTTGCCGATTCACCTGCACCACCTGAAGGGCGCGATCGAGCTGACCTGAGTTGGGCATGAGCGCCAAGACGGTTGCTCCTTGCTGAGTGGCTTGCTTGAAGCTTTCGGCAGCGCTAAAGGTCGAGGCAGAGAGGTCAAACTCGCTAACTACCTGTCCGCCGCCCAGAGACATGGCGCGATCGAACTCTGACTTAATCGACTGGCTGTAGCCGCTCTGAGAATTAAAAAACACGGCGGCTTTTTGCTGTTTCAGATCTTTCAGCAAGTAGTTTGCCAGCGCCCCCGCCGCCACGAAGTCACTGGGAACGGTGCGAAAGGTGAAGCGCCCCAGATTAGAGAGCTTTACGGACGTGCTGACCGGAGAAATCATCACCAGCCCGCTTTGGTTGTACACTTCGCCTGCCGCTAGAGAAGCATCGCTGGCGTAATGTCCCACCACGCCCAATACGGCTGCGTTCTCCACCAGCGCCGAGGCTGTTTGTTGAGCTAGCGCCGGGGTGCCGCCATCGTTGACAATTACCACCTTGAGCGGAACGCCAGAAATGCCGCCTTTCTGATTAATCTCATCCTGCGCTTGGGCGATGCCGCGCAGCATTTCTTGAGAGGCATCCACATCGCTGTCTAGAGGGACGGCGATCGCAATCACATTCGCCTTGGCTTCCCCGATCCGAGCATTATTGAGATAGATCAGCGCTTCGGGATCATTTCTCTGTACCTGGAGAGCGGCTTGCAATGCCGTGATTGCCTGGGGGTAATTTTTGGCGGCGATCGCCTCTGTGCCAAGCTGCTTTTGGGCTTGTGCCTGGGGATTGGTAGTGGCTCCCGGCGGCACCAAGAGCCTGTCTCCCACACTCTGACGCGCTTGCATCGATGCGGCATCTATGGGGGCACCTAGCTGAGTAGAGCCAGACTGACCCGAATTGCTAGAACCCCCAAAAAGGCGATCGCGGAATAGCCAAAGCCCGCCTCCAATTAGCCCGCAGGTAATCAGTAAAGACAAAATTAGCGGCAGAGTTTCGTTCTTCTGAGACATAGGTTTTCCGACGAGAGCCAGTGGTGAAGATGCTTAAGCCCAGATTAGCCTTTACAAGAGGCGAGAAAGCAGAGTGTAAATTAAGCGAAATACCAGCGCGATCGCCACCACGCCCAGTCCGCTCAAAATCACTAAGGGTGCAAGCACGGACAAAACTTGTGACAGCGCTGCACCAGCAGTCAATCCCAAGGCAGGAATAGCGTGTAGCGCAGGAAAGAAGGCAACAATCCCCAGCGTGACCGCTCCAATGATGAGCAGATCCACTTTCTCAATCCAGCGGAAATACTGCGCTACTACCAGCCCTGCGATCGCCACACCTGTGGCTATAAGCCAGGTCGGTGCAGCCGTGCCTAGCAAACTTGCTGCCGCGATCGCCACTAATCCAGTCTCAGATCCCGTAAAAGCAGCGCTGCCAATCAATTCTCCTAGGGAAAACGATCGAGCAGGACGACGCATTGAGCCACGCTTGCCCAACGAAGGAGGCTGAGTGACTGCAGGTTGGGCAATAGCAGGCTGAACGTTGGGTAATGGGGTTGGGCGAGGGCTAGGCGATGGGGTTTGAGGTACGGCAGGTCGAGCGCTGGCAGAGGGGACACTAGGAGCCTGGGCAGGACTAGACTGAACCGCAGTCGAGTGAGCGGGCTGTGGAGTTGCAGCGGGCTTTAGCGCCTGCAAAACTTCCGCCGCAGACTGAAATCGCTGATTGGGAGCCGCTTGCAGCAGACGATTCAGCACGGCCTCTAGACGATCGCTCACCTGGGTATAGGCTCGCCAATTCCAGCGATCGCTGTAGTTGTCGTAGAGGTCAGCCGGGTCTTTGCCCGTCAACAGCATGACGCAGGTGACGGCCAGGGCATAGAGATCGGTTGCGGGATAAACGCGATCGCCCCGCATTTGCTCAGGCGGGGCAAACCCCATAGAGTAGATGCCTGTAGAGCGTCCGGGCTGTGCGCCCACTGCTGCGCCAGACGTGACTTGCTTAACGGCTCCAAAATCCAGCAGGTAGTACACGCCGTCCCGACGGCGGATGATATTGGACGGCTTGATGTCGCGGTGAATTGAGCCGCTCTCATGGACAAACTTCAGAACAGGCAAAATCTCTAGCAAAAGCTGGGTTATCTCTGCCTCTGAGAAGGTTCCGGTTCGCTCCAGCGTCTCCTCCAGCGTCTGCCCGTCAATATATTCCTGAACCAAATAAAAAAACTTGTTGGGCTGACCCGCAGCACCGCCAGGGGGGGGATCAATTTCAAAAAATGCGTATAAATCTGGAATTTGGGGATGCTTACCCAAGTCTTCTAGCACCTCGCCCTCGCGCTCAAACAGGTTTTGTGCCAGATGCAGTTGGTCAGGAGTCAGATCTCCGGCAGGCTGAAACTGCTTGACCACAGAGAGCCGCATGGCTGGCGTGTAGCGATCGCGCGCCAAAAATGCCGCCCCAAATCCACCCCGCCCCAGCAGCTTCAGAGGAATATAGCGATCTTTGAGAATCAGCTCCATGCCACAGGTCGTGCAGTATCTCTGGCGAGAGGCTTTTAACGTCGCCTTACTATCTAAATCAGGATACGGGTTGACGGGTCTAGGGCAACCTGGGCGGGTGCAGTAAATTTCCATGAATATTGGCTGGCTGGAGAAACTGAGTTTTAAGTTTTGAGCGATCGAGACTCAACTTTGATTAAACCTCTTGTCATCCATTCTGAACTACCCCCTGTCAAATCCAGCCTTTCCATCACAAAATTGAGCAGTTTATCCCGAAAGCGGCTTGAACGCTTGCCAACGGTCAAGCGATTTCCCGAAGCTTAGAGTAATTTCCCAAAGCTTAGAGTGATTTCCCAAAGCTTAGAGTGATTTCCCAAAGCTTAGAGAGTAGGCTCTAGCGCCAAAACCTCGCCCGATTTGCCCTTATCTGACGACTTATTATCTGACGACTTATTATCAGAAGGCTTGTAATTAGAGAACTGCGGCAAAATTTCCTGCGTGAACGCCTCTGCGGCTTTAGACCGATAGCGGTTGGGGTTAATAATCACGGATAGCGTGCGATTTACGACTACCCCTTCAATTTTGACGCGGTGCAAAACGCCCATTTGCAGCTCTTTCTCGATCGCCGAAATCGACACAAACGCGGCTCCTAGACCCGCCTGCACCGCATTTTTGATCCCCTCGATCGTGTTTAGCTCCATCTCCACCTTCAGCCGCCGAGTCTCGATGCCGCAGCGGGTCAAAACTTGATCAATCACTTTACGAATGGTGGATTGGGAATCTAGCGCAATGAATTGCAGCCGATACAGGTCGTCCCGCTCAATCTGAGCCAAACGGCTAAAGGGATGGAAAACAGGCAGAATTAGTGCGAGTTCGTCTTCTGCATAGGGAACAATCTCTAAAGAATCTTGTAACTCAGGAGGAATTTCGCCCCCAATGATCGCCAGGTCAATTTGTCCATTGGCGACGCTCCAGGCTGTGCGGCGTGTCGAATGCACATGCAGCTGCACTGCCACGTCGGGATATTGCTGTCGAAACAGACCTAGCATTCGCGGCAGAAGATAGGTTCCTGTGGTTTGACTCGCGCCAACAATTAGCGTGCCCCCTTGGAGGTTTTGCAAGTCTTCGATCGCCCGACAGGTCTCTTGACACAAGCTGAGGATGCGATCGCCATAGCTGATCAACAGGTGCCCTGCCTCCGTGAGTTGCGCTCGTCTGCCGCCGCGATCAAACAACGGCACATCTAGCTGGCGCTCCAGGTTTTGCACCTGAAGACTAACCGCTGGCTGAGACACATAAAGGCTATCGGCGGCGCGCTTAAAGCTGCCCTCAGCGGCGATCGCTTTAAGAATGCGTAACTGATCCAAAGTAAAAGGGAGATCAGACATAGCTGCTAAATCCAAAAGGAAAAAAAGCCGGTACCAGCAAAGCGGTGCCTCTAGAGTTTAGATCCAGAAGGGCAATACGGATGAACAGCGAGGTGAACCAAAACTTAAATTAAGGTCAAGACGCCTGTAGGTTAGGCTGTGATCTTGAAGATGGGCTTGAAAGCGACTCAGCATAACCCTGTGCAGACCAACTGTGAAGAATCATAATGAATAGAGTTTCTAGGTCGGTGGAAACTTTACAACAGATAGCTACGGTGAGATGGGATGGTTTAGCACGTAGAGTATTTCTATGAAGCGGGAGGTTGTTCAGGACTTTCTGAATTTACCAGGAATTATGGGCGTTGCCCTAATGCATGGGCGATCTCGTCCCTACTTTTGCGGTGTTGATCAAGTTTTAAACTTTCAGCAAAAGGAGGCGCTGGCGCAGGGTATTCAGCAGGTGATTGAGACTACCCCAGCTAGCTTTCACTTCTTTGAGTTTCAATTTAATGGGCACCAGGTCTATATCTATAAGCTGAGCCAGGGGATCATCCTGCTCGTCTTGACGGTAGATAATCTGGGCTATGTGGGCTGCTCCGAAGTCGTCGATCGCCTCAAAGCCGAGCTTCAGGAAAATATCACGGATGCGATCGCCACTTTTCGGCTGCTGGCAGGTAGCACCGCTCTTCCCGAAGAAAACCAATGGAAGCAGCAGTGCGAGTCTTCCCCTTCGACTGCCGCCGCTCGCCCTGTGGCGCTGGCTGCATCCGTATCTCTGCGCGATTTGTTGATTGCCCTAAATCAACTCAGCCATTTCACCAAGCACTATTTGGGCGCATCGATCGCAGTGAGCAACTGGAAGTCTTCTCGCCCTGATGCTGAATGGCTGAAACAGTTTCAGATCGATCGCACTGCCCAAATCGGCTTTATGGGACAAATGGACAGTCAGACTTTGGTTTCTGCCGAGCAGCAGCAATGGATTCAAGCCTGGGTTGCCGGATTTATCGATCGGTGCAGCAAAGTAATCCGCGATTTCCCCAAAACAGTTCGGCAGAAGGCGTTAAACCCTGAGCAGAAAAGACTCTTGCTGTCCGATGCTGACTAGCCGCCTCCTGATCCGTTTATTCGTCTAAAAATACTCTCTCTAAAAATATAAGGAAAGTTCCATGGTAAAAATTGTTCGTTTAGAGCCGATCGCCCAAGAAACCTCTATTGAAACCAATGGCAATCTGCTCTCGGTGCTAATTGACAAAGATCTGGATGTTTTGAGAGAGTGCGGCGGACGCGGCATGTGCGCCACTTGCCATGTTTATGTCAAGCAAGGTATGGAGGCTCTCTCGTCGGTTAACAGACGAGAACAGCGCACCCTAGAGGTGATTACCACCTGCAAGACTAACTCTCGTTTAGCCTGTCAGGCTCGCGTCATGGGCAATGGCGTTGTGGTCGAGCTGCCGCCGGGGATGTACATTAATTCCATTAAAGACATTGAAGATCTGATTGGACGACGCGCTGAGCAGAATTTACTGCATCCTGTCACAGGTCAAGTTTTGGTGGAAGAAGGCAAGCTGATTACGCGATCGATGCTGAAGCAAATCGAAACCACGACTAGCTTTAACTTTGGAGCCTTTCTGTCCAGCAGCAGCGATATTTAATCGGTTTGATTGCTGCTCAACGTTAAGCGATGTTGCTGAATTTCATTTATGTGATGAGTCATTCCATGCGACGGGAACAATCACTCTATATTCAGATCTAGCCTGTTACTTTGCGATTGATCGGAACCCCTACATGAATCAGAGCCTCCCATGCTAAGCCAACTCAAACGCCTCAGTTTGGAAGTCGATGGGCGCTATGCCAGCGATGCCGAACTTCAGTTTATGTCCGATTACGTTAAGTCATTTAATCTGCGGCTGCAAACCTACCAAAAGCTACAGGAGCTAGAGTCCAAGCTGATCGAGCAAACCTACACCAAAATGCGATCGCTCGATCCCACGCTATTTATGCAGGGCAAGGATGACTTCAGCAATAAATGGAAGATGGATACTACTCGCACATTTCGCTATGTAGCCATTGCTCTCTTAATCAATGATCCCGATACTTTGCGGGAACGACTCTTGCTTTGGTTCCAAACCATTCTCCACGCATTTGGCATGGAGCGAGCCGCCGACGTGACCTACCAAATCCTGCAAGAAGTAGTGAAACAAGACCTAACGCCTCCTCAAGCTAGTTTGGTCTGTCCCATTTTGGAGCTAACGCGTCGTTCTTTGGGAGGGGTTTCAGCTTAGAAGCTGAAATGGCTTCAAATTTGTTATCTATTTTTTGAAAAGGTTGCTGTGCGAATCTTTCAAAAATAACTGCCTTGTACAATCTTTGCTTCTTACCGTCTTCATTGCAAATCTGCTAAACGTTTGCCCTATGGTCACTCTAATTAATACCCAAAACCCTGTTAAGCTCAAGTATCCTAAAAAGCATGATCACTACGGCTTTCGAGACTTTTTTACCTTCGATCCAGATAAAGGAACGATCGTCGATTGGAACGAAGGTCAAAATTTACTAACCACTGAGGACTTTATCATTGGTCTGGTAGAAGGCTTGCAGGAAGAGGTCGGCGATGCCTCGGCGGCAACCATGTACGTCATCGGCTGCGAGTGGGGTCAAAAAGATGCCTTCTTCTTCGAGAAATGGTTTGAGAAAGAATTCGATCGCAATATGCGACAAGCCAGCCTGCTGTTCTTGCTAGAAACCTGGTGGTGGCCATTTACCTCGCAGGGCTGGGGTCGCTGGGAAGTAGACATGGGCGATCGCAAGCAGGGCTTTATGTTCATTAATATTTTCGATTCTGCTGTGGCGCGAACCTTGGGCGATGTCGGCAAGCCAGTGTGTTTTCTGTATGCGGGGCTATTTGCTGGATTTTTTACAGAGCTGGTGAAAAAGCAGCTGAGCTGTATTGAAATCCAGTGCTATTCCATGGGTGAAACCTACTGTAAGTTCCTAGTGGGTGGACAAGATCGGATTGATGCGGCGTCTTTTTGGATGAACGAGGGCGCCAACGCGCGCGATATCGAAAAACGTCTGCGATCGGGAGAGCTTCTAAGATGAGCAGCACTATGGTTCTTAACTCCACCAACGGTCATAAACCGCGATTGTCTGCATCCTCACCTGAAATTTTGTCTGCATCCTTAACTTCCTGGAAGCGACAATCTGTGCAGCAGTTCTTCACGGCTTTTAACTGGGATGATCATCCCGCTGAGATGCAGGAAATCAAGCTCATTGCCGCTCAGCAGGGCGTTCACCCACCAATGAGTCTGGCGCTCAAGGTCAAAGATTTCTTTAGCGCCTTTAATTGGGATGACAGCGCGATCGCGGCAACTCCTAAGCCGCCTCAAGTTATTCCGGGCAGCGACAATGCTGACGACGCCTTTACCTTAGACGATTTTTCTGGTCTGTTTTAGGTTTTATACCTTCAAGTTTCATACCTTCAAGTTCTATACCTTTAGGTTTCATATCGTTTCTCCTCTTCATTTACTATGCATCCCCAAATTGAAGAAATCTTTGATGATGCTGGCAGCCGCTACCTCAAGATTGAGGAATTGCGGCTAGTGGCCCAATATGCCAGCTCAGTTCCAGACCGACTGGCAACCTACCGCAGCTTGCGCGATTGCGAACTCGACGTCATGCAATGGGTTGCCGACCAACTCCAGGCTGAAATGCCTCAGGAGCCAGAGGCGACGCTTGAACGCAGTATCACCAACGCGCTGCTGATGCTGCGCCACTGCGGTCTGACTATGCTGCTGAATCAGGACTCCATTGTCAAAGAGCGGTTTCTCAACTGGGTGCAACCCACTGTTGAGGTTTACAACACTCAGGCGATCGATGCTCGGCTCTATCAGCTCTTGAATCAGCGCTTGGATGAGGCTCTAGGTAAGCAGATGATCTTGCTTAGCCCGATCTTGCTAATGGCTCAAAATGCGCTCCTGCCGCAAAAGGTTGAATCCGTCAACGGCGTGGCGATCGGCTGGTAGTACCTCCTCTCAGCGTGAATAGCGCGAATATCCTCCTGAATCCTGACACCCTTTTTTCCTATGATTTCCGTTGCTGATCTACTAATTGACAAACAGCTTCCGGGTAACTACTTTGCAGTCGATACCTATGTGCGGGGCGATCTAGAGATGGGTCTGATCGAGAATCGGCAGGGCGATCGCTTGATTGCCTTGCCCGAAACCTTGATCCAGGCGATCTACGCAGGTTTGGAGAAAGAAACCGGACAAGCCTCTCGCCTTGTGCTATTTAACTGTGGGCGCTGGTGGGGCAAAAACTTCTATGCCCGATTTCGCGAACAGCTGACGGATTACTACAGGCTCTCACCTGCCGACATGGCAATGGTTGAATTTTTACAGGCGCTCCAGCAATGCTGGATTGCCCATGGCTGGGGCAAAATTGACCTGGATCATACCCATCAGCAGCGCGGATTTCTGGTCGTCAAGATTTGCAACTCTCCGTTTGCCCGCCTTGCCCCTCAAAATCAGCAAACCTCTTGCCATCTAGAGGCTGGAATTTTATCTGCCTTTTTCAGTCAGTTGACGGGTCGAGACTTGCACTGCCTTCAAACCACCTGCGAATCCATGGGAGCAGACTGCAATCGCTTTGTCTTGGGCTTGCAAAAGCGGCTGGAACCTGCTGAAGGGATGGCGGCAATTGCTGATCACGATTCCATCATGCAGCAGCTTTGCCAGTAAGCTGAATTAGTAAGCTAGGTTCAATCAATCGGCGCAGCATCATCCCTTACCCCTCCTGACTCACTGTGTCCAAACGTTCAAACTATCGACTTCTCGGTCTGGTTGGACAAGGGCAGTTTGGTCAAGTGTATTGCGCTGCTTCTCGGCAAAATGGTCGCTTGGTTGCCTTGAAGCGATTAGATCATCAGCGCTTTCCCACCCACAAGTTTTTGCGTGAGCTGCGATTTTTGCTGAGCTTACGTCACCCCAATATTGTCGCCTGTCAAGCCGTAGAGCATATGGCAACAGGGCGGCACTTGGTGATGGATTACTGCGAAGGGGGCACTCTGCGCAGCCTGATGACTGAAGAGAATCGGCTGAGCTTGCCGCAAAGCTTGAAGCTGGTGATCGATGTTTTGAAGGGACTGGCTCATGCCCACGATCGCGGCATTGTCCACTGTGATATCAAGCCTGAGAACATTTTGGTGTCAGTGCAGCTCGATGGTTGGGTTGCAAAAATTTCTGACTTTGGCATCGCTCGCCTCAGTCAGGAGGTGCAAGACCGAGAGACTAGCAGCACCGGATCTCCGGCATACATGGCTCCAGAGCGGTTTTACGGTGAATACTCGCACACTTCTGATCTCTATTCAGTTGGCGTACTGCTATTTGAGCTGGCGGCAGGTCATAGACCTTTTTCGGGCACCCCCTTAGAGCTGAGATCGGCTCACCTAAATCAGCCCGTCACCCTGCCTGATGCCATCCCGGCTGCTTGGCGACCGATCATTCTGACGGCGTTGCAAAAGCTCTCTGCCCGTCGGTTTAAGTCTGCAACCGAAATGCTGATGGCGGTGCAAGCGATCGCTTCTTCCCCAGAGCTGAATGCAAATATGGTGCCCTTGCTCACCCCCATCACCGAGCCGCCAGAGTGCATCCTTCACGTTCAGCAAAAGCAGTCTTTAGATCAACCCATAACGGCTCTGGCCGTCCTAGAAAACTCGCTCTATCGAGTCACAACTGGGCGCGTCATTTGCGATCGCTATGCCACCTCTCTGCTGTCGTCCCCGAAGAATCTGCATTCTGCCCTGCCTGTAGCCTGTAGCCATATCCTGCTGCAAGAGCCTGTAGATCTGCTGTCGATGCGATCGCAGGGCTGTTTTGTGGTGACAGGGCGGTCGGTTTATCTCATGCCCACGCCTACCAATAATTCTCGACTGATGCCCATTCAGGCACGAGTGCCTACAGGCGTGACGGCGATTTCTCCCCAGGGTGACTGGTTAGCAAGCGTGATTCCCAGTGTTCAAGGAGGCAGTGTTCAAGGAGAATATACCCTGTCATTCGCACGCCTGTCCAAGCGATCGATGAAGTTAGCGACTGCACCCGTCGAAGTGTTTTTCAAAAAAAGGTTACCCGTTCATCCGCAGATCTTTGCGTTGGATAATCGCCATGTGGTGATTGCCATGCAGGTTGCAATCGGAGAATCGGTTTCTTCTGGATCACCGAGTAGTTCCCAAACCTTGATCAAGGCGTTTACGCGCCGAGGCAGCTATGTTGCATCACTGCTGCTTCCCTTTCACCTCGATCAGGCTATAGTCACCCAAAAGCCCTACCAGCTGTTAGCAATCGATCGCTATCAACCTCAGACAATCGGGGTGATTGACCTGAAGCCGTATCGCATTCGGCGGTTTGCCATCAGCATTGAGCCGACGCTGTTGGCGGCAACAGACTGGGGCTATATTCTGGCAAATTCTGCTGGACAAATTCTTCTGCTAGATTTTGAGGGGCGGCAGTTGGGGCAGCTTACCTTTCCTGAGCCGATTACGGCGATCGCCCCCTTTGATCAGCGCGGCTTGCTGGTGGCAACTTGGACAGGTCAGCAAGGCAGTCTCCATACCCTAGACTTGAATGAGATTGGCGCAGATCTATTGTTCTAGTACCAATTTAGGCTGGTCATGAGGGGGATTTTTTTGAGAGGCGCGAAGCGCGCCTCTCAAAAAAATCCCCGTTTAGACTTTAAAGCGATACATGCTAGGGGACAGAAACCCCGGCTCTCCTAAACTTCACAAACCGATCGCCTCGCATCGATGGAGCCGCACTCCGCAGCAGCTTCTCCATTAGACCTGGCATGAGGCGATCGCCCCAAACTGCCAGATGGCTCTGCCAGCCCACCAGGATTTCAGGGGATTCTCGCTTCAGTCCGGCAATCAGCGACTGCGCCACCTGTTCGGGCGACATGGGCATCACCCAGCGAAACCAGCGAAATTCTCGCACCATGTCAGTATCTGTCAGAGAAGGCAGCAGCGCCATGACCTGCACATTGTGGGCAGCTAGCTCTCCGCGCAATGCCTGAGTGAATCCGAGAATGGCAAATTTCGTTGCCGAGTAGGTTGCCATGGTGGGAGCCGCAAGCTTGCCCATCAGGCTAGAAACATTGACAATTTTGCCTTCGCCTTTTGCCACCATCCGCCGCGCCACGAATCGCGTGATTGTGTACATTCCCACCAAATTCACGGCGATTTCTTCCTGCACATCTGGCAACTTTGTCTGCAAAAAGGAGGCTTGATGTGCCACGCCTGCACAGTTAATCAGCAGGTGAATCGCGCCATAGTTTCGCCAAGCTTGGGCGATTGCCACATTCACCTCTACCACCTGCGTCAAGTCGAGCGGCAGCACCACGGCTTCCGCGCCCAGTGCCTCTACTTCTTCTGCCACCTCCATCAAGAGCTGCTGATTTCGCGCCACCAGCAGCAGCCTTGCCGCTCCTTGGCGGGCAAGTTCCAAGGCGATCGCTTTACCAATTCCCCGTGAGGCTCCGGTAACGAGAGCCGTCTTTCCTAAAATATTCACAGTCAGAACCTCCTAAATACGAGTCTCGCTGCATTCAAGAGACTAAATCTTGTCTGAATCAGCTTGCAAAAACTTGCCGAAATCAGAGCATCGAATGCAGTTGAACAGAATGCGTGGATTTAGAGTGGCTTGCGTCCGGGTATTGAGTCCTTCAAAGGACGCAGCTTGCAATTTGTCTCATGAGTTGCTACGGGTTCCATGCCCTGTTTGGGAACGCTGAGGACTCAGACTCTAGCCAGTGGGGGCAACCGCTTGAGGAGCCTTCAAGTTGATCCGGATAAAGTGGAAAGGTTAAGTGAATTAAAAAGAATGTTAAGAAGGAACAATGCTTGTCAACAGAAACTGTTCAACAGGGAGTCAACAGGGGGCTGTAGACATTGAGATATCGCATCGGAGCTTCTCTCTTCAGTGCCAAACAATCTGGACAAGACGATCTATGTCAGAGGGTCTATTCCAGATGGGTTAGCAGGTGAACTATCTGCACACCTTAGCAACGGGATCAAGTATCTGCAACATTTCATAAAATTTTTCAATGTTCTTTTACATCAGGGATCGCTGTTTTACAGAGGTCAAGCGACTTGCCCATAATGAATTGAGCCTGTTTAGGTGGATCAATTGCGTAACATTGCTAATCGTTATCAATGAAACCGCTATTTGTCATCTGCGTCACAAATGGCCGCTCTTTGGGATCGACATTAGGTTTAGTCCTCAGCACTGCTTAAAAGTAAAGCCCGTAAAATCCGGTTTGGGGATTTTACGGGCTGAGTTGTTTCACGGGATCAATTGAATCTTACAAAATTGGCTGAGCTGTATGCTCTAAACTTTCAGCACCCACTGGCTGCGGCTGTCAGCGCTCACGAAAGAGGCAGGAACAATGGGAATACTCACCCCAAGCGACACAAAGGCAGCGCGAATTGCGGTTGCATGAGCTGCCTCATCAGAACCAATGCTGGCCCCTGCGGTGATTAGCGCAGGAGTTTTGAGCTTAGCAATCTCGGTTGCGTAGGCGATCGCTGCATCCGTTTCCAGCGCCAGCGCCAGCTTTGCAATATTGACATCGCTATCAATGTTGCCTTCACCCCGCTGAATATAAGAAGAGAGATCGTAGCTGCTTGCCGCGACCGCAGGAGTTGCTCCTAGACTTTTAACGACTTCAGTGAGCTTATCGCGATGCGCCATATGATCGCGCAAGTTGCCTTGTGCTACAGCTAAGACAGCTTGACCTACATTGGAGTTGCTGAGCTTGCCAGCCGCAAATTGATAAGCCCAAATGGCTTGATGCTCATAAAATAGCGCCTGATTTAAGACTTCAGCATCACCTGAAGCAGCCATTCCTAAAGCCTGACTCGATCCTGCCGAGAGCGCTGAAAGCCCGATCGCGCTTGATAACCCTGCGATCGTTCCTCCTACCAAAATCCCCCGACGAGAGAGGACTTTACTACGACGGGAGCGCATTTGGCTCAGATCAAAATTATCGTCATTCACGCTAGTATTCTCCTTTCTTCACGCTCAAGATACCTATGATGAACAGCATTAGGGAAGCTGCGAGTTATGCTCTTCCACTGTTCTGTATATGATTACGAGAATGAAAGTGGATTGGATTGATTCAGCTAAAACTCACTCAAAGTTGATTGGGTTTTATTGATGCTTAGAAAATTATACGAGTCTGCACAAAGTTTGGATTGGTTAGACGATCGCCTCGTCTACTTCCTCAGGATCACAAACTAACGCGATGTGCCACTCTTTTTCTAAAGCTTTTGATCTACATGGGGCAGGCATCTTGTACCCATTTGAATTGGAACCACAACAGATCCTGGTACGGGCTTGGCATTGCCAAGCCCCTTCTGAGGTTCGATGTGCCCACAAATTCGTTTAAATCGGTATTACCTGCCCAGATTCGGATGGACAAGATGTCTACCCTACAAGACTTTCAGATCAAGTTGCACATCGCGTAAACTAACCTGCAATAGTTTTTGGGGTACTGGTATTCACGTACTGATTTTTTATGGAGTAGGCAAAGACCACCCCATAAAAAATCAGTACATTTTGAGGACTACCGTTTTTGGGTTTTATTTTGTACGCGAGCCTTGCTCAACTTTCAAGAGCTATTCTGGAGGCTTGTCTTCTGGGGTTTCCACCATGGCAGACTTAGCGCGATTCACCAAAGACCGAATTCGCTCCATCTGCGACTCACAGGCTGCCCTCTGTTCGGGAGACATCTGGGTTGTGTCAATTCTTAACATTTGCTCATAGGAGCGAAAAATCTGAAACGCATAGCTGGCGATCGCCACCTGATCTTGCGGCAGGGAATCAATATGCTGCACTAAATCTGCGCAGGTGGCTGAAGGGAATAGCCCAAAAACATCGGCATACAGGGGCGGCAATGTATCCGATCGCTGCTGCAATTCGTCCAGGATGGGCAATGCTGCTGGCGGCACCTGCCCATCAAAATCAGCTAAAGAATTCAACAGCGCCAGTAGCAAAGCGTTGGTGTGTTTCTTTTTCAATCTACGATACCTAAAAAATCCTTGGCTCTCTACCAGTTTAGCAAGGGGTTGGCATCCCTAATTCTGGGGCGATCGTTTAGAAGCTTTGAATGACCCATCGCCTTGTTTAGAATATTACCTGTACTGAGAGACTATCTCTGAAATAATGAGCAGCAGTGTTCAGGATATTTTTCTATGAGTAGTCGAGGAGTGGTTTACTGTGGTGCAACTAATTTGGCTTATCTGGAAGCTGCATTAATTAGCGCAATGGCTCTACGCCAGCAGGAACCCGAAATATCTATTACGTTAATTTCTGATCAGCCTTTGTTGAAATTTCTGCCGCTGCACAGCCATAGCATCACGCCTAAGTTTCTCAGTCCAGGTGAAATTGATACTCATCCCTTTTCATCTCGACAGATCAAGACCTGCCTCAATCTCCTGAGTCCTTATCAGGAAACGCTGTTTTTAGATGCAGATATTCTGCCGCTTCAGCCTATTTGTGATCTCTGGAATCACCTTGTCTACGGCGATTTTGCAATGGTGACTGACCGACTGCCCAGAGTAGCTTTGTGTGACCATGTGGCGCTGGAGGAGAAAACCTACACCCTGCAACGTTTACCCGGAAGTACCACACACTTTAATAGCGGGGTGATGCTTTGGCGCGATACGCTGGCAGTTCAAACCCTGTTTCAGCAGTGGCATGAAGAGTGGCGAAAATTTCAAAAACATGATCAGCTGGCGCTGGTGAGGGCGCTTCATAAAACGCAAGTTCCCGTGATACAGCTGCCCAAGACCTACAATGTGTCTCCCATAGATGCCGAATCAAGATTTGGAAAACACCAGGCTCATCTGCTGCACTGCTGGGGCGGAATGGTAGCTTCGGGAGAGTTTCGTCAGTTTGCTCACAATTACTATCCTGAGGTGGTTGAAAAAGTCGTTTCTTTATTTGAAAGCAGTCATGCTATTCTTCAGCCTGTACTTTTTCAGCCTATGAAGGTTGAGTGAATGGCTCCTTTGGCTCTTCCTCATAACTCTTCATAAGAGGATGGATATAGAGTAGTGAATGTTGGAATCATAGGCGATCGCACATGGGTAGGCTTTGGGATTTGAAAGGCAGGTGGTTGAGTCGAGATCTAGCGGCTTGGGTGCTAATGGCGATCGGGGCAACCCTGATGACAACTGGTTTGGCACCCTTGAGTTGGGCGCAGTCCTTGCCAACGCTAGAAAGGCAATCCGCTCAGCCTGATGCTCAGACGGCTGAGGGACAAATGGCGATTGGGGTACAGTATGTGCAGCAGGGACAGTTAGAGCCAGCGATCGCTGCCTTTCGTCAAGCTGCGGCGCTCAATCCAGCCTTTGCTCCTGCACACTACAATCTGGGTTTAGCGCTGCGCCAGCAGGGAAACCTTCAGGCAGCGGCTAACTCCTTCTATCAGGCGCTGCAAGCCGATCCGGGTTTTGCCCTAGCCTATGCCAGTTTGGGGGCGGCGTTGCTGGAGGGTGGCAATCTTACTCAGGCTTCAGAATACTTGCAGCGTGCTGTCTTGCTCGATCCCAATTTGGGGCTAGGACATTACAATTTGGGTCTGGTTTACCAACAGCAGAGACAGACTGATCGGGCGATCGTCGAGTTCAAAAAAGCCGCCCAGCTCAGCACCAATGCTGCCGAGCCGTCCTACCACCTTGGCTTAATCTATTTGCAACAGGGGCAAACTGCGGCGGCAACTGAGGCTCTACAACGCGCCGTGACGCTAAACCCGCGTTACTCAGAAGCGCATTACAGTCTGGGGACTATCTGGTATCAGCAGGGCAATCTCAATCGCGCCTTGGATTCATTTCGGCGATCGGCGGAGGCTAACCCCAATTACCCCAATGCTTACTATGGCGCAGGGTTAGTGTTTATGCAGCAGGACAACTCTACGGAAGCTCAGCGGGTTTTGCAGTACGCCAGAGATCTCTTTGCGGCTCAGGGCAATACGCAATGGGTGGAGCGATCGGCTCAACTTTTGCAGCAGGCACAGAGTCGGTGATGTCATGACTTTCAATGCTGAGGGAGAGAGCAAAATATATGAAGACGCTTCTCACTGCATCATTCAGGGGGATGCGCTTGAAAACTTGAAGCGCCTTGAATCAGAATCGGTTAACCTAATTTTTGCCGATCCGCCTTACAACATTGGCAAAAATTTCGATGGTCTAGTTGAAGATTGGTTAGAAGAAGAGTTTCTGAGCTGGACGTATCAATGGATTGATGAATGCCATCGTGTTCTCAAGCCTAATGGTACTTTTTACTTGATGAACAGCACAGAAAATATGCCCTACCTTGATATCAAGTGCCGCAAAAGTTTCTGCGTTAAAAGCAGAATTGTTTGGACTTACGACAGCTCAGGAGTACAGGCTAAAAATCACTTCGGATCTCTATATGAGCCAATACTTATGCTGACGAAGCATGAAAAGAACTATACGTTTAATGCTGTCGATATCCAAGTGGAGGCAAAGACGGGTGCAAAGCGTCAATTGATTGACTATCGCAAAGAACCTCCTCAGCCGTACAACACGCATAAAGTGCCGGGTAACGTTTGGGATTTTTCGCGAGTACGGTTCAAGATGGAAGAATATGAAAATCATCCCACTCAAAAACCAGAAGCTCTTCTGGAGCGAATTATTTTAGCCTCTTCAAATGTTGGAGATCTTGTACTAGACCCATTCTCTGGTAGCTTCTCCACCAGTGCAGTTGCCAAACGCTTGGGAAGAAGATCTATTGGAATTGAGATTAACGAAGACTATATCAAAATAGGAATTCGTCGCTTAAATTTACCTTCTACTTACACTTTTGAAGAGTTAGAAAAACAGAAGAAAAGAAAAACAAAAAATCTTTCCAAGCAATCAAGAACTTTGCTTAGAGATCAGCCAAAGCATATGTTTCACTATCCAGACTCTGTTAATGTACTGACCCAATAAAGGAAGTATTTTAGCTTCGTCTCTGTTTACTCAGACCCTGAAAGGCGATCGGTTTTAGCGGATAATTTCGCTAAGCTCAGTAGAGCATAAATGCTCGTTGATTCTCCAAAAAGTTAATTTTTTGGGGTTTTGGGTTGCGCTACGCGCAACCCAAAACCCCGTTTGCAATCTGCTGAAGCTATTAGTAAACCGAGAAGGATTTTACGGATTGACGAAATTTCTCCTGAGACTTTTCCCAGCGCTTCTCAGTAGTGGAGAGATTGTAGGTAAACAACTGACCGCGCCGCACGACAACGCTAGCCAAATTGTGACGAGCCTGAGTCGGCAACTGAACGGCATATTCCAACAGGTAGTAAGTTTCATCACCCACTTGACGAGCTTGGGCATCTACGAGTTCTGCCGTGCGGTTAGAGCCGGGGGGGGCGATCGCATTCTTTGACAGCCTGTAACCCACTTCGCTCGGCGTACCCAATTCCTCTAAGGTTTTGCCATCTGGCACGTCGCTAATGATGACGCTGGCGTTTTCAGTCTCTTCAATAATGTCGTGTAGCACCACGTCTGCGTCGCTGACCTTCACCGGAACCCAGCCGTTGGGATAAAGAAACTCGTACCCTTTATAGCTCTCAACGTAGCCTTTGAGTCCGGCTCCAGCTACGGTAGGGGCACAGCTTTGTATCGTCAAACTCAGCACTACCAGCAGCACGACCGCAATTCGCTTCAGCATCTCAAGACTTCCTAAAACCTTTCATCCTCAAATTTTACTGGCTTGGGGGACGCTACGATCGCCGATCGATCTCATTGCCGCTCTAATTTGCTTCCCTATTTCTTCAGCTTTGCCTTTGCCCGTCGCCAAAATGCCTCCAATTCTTCCGAGCTGTAGTCGGTAAGCGATCGCCCTTCACTCAAAGCTTCTACCTGACTAAACCGTTCGACAAAGCGCTGGTTAGTGCCCCGCAAAGCTGCATCCGGGTCTAACCCGTACCAGCGGGCTAGATTGACGATTGTGAACAGCAGGTCGCCCAATTCCTCTTGCTGCCGTGCCTGGGTTTCTTCCTCGATCGCCAGCCGAAATTCACCCAGCTCCTCCTGAAATTTCTCCCATACGCCCTCTACATCTTCCCACTCAAACCCCACAGATGCCGCCTTTTGTGAGATTTTCAGGGCGGCGGTGATTGGGGGCAGCGATCGCCCGTAGCGGCTGAGGCGAGGGCTAAGGGTTTGCACTTGAGTCTTTGCTGCCTCCTCAGCCGCTTTGATTTGCTCCCAATTTTGATGGACTTCATCAACGCTAGCAACGGTTACGTCGCCAAAGACATGGGGATGCCGCCGGATCAGCTTCTCCGAAATGTGATCTGCCACGGTGGCAAGGTCGAACTGTGCGGCTTCGCTGGCAATCTGTGCCTGTAACACGACTTGCAGCAGCAAATCGCCCAACTCATCGGCGATCGCCTCTGGTTCACCCTGCCGAATTGCATCCACCACCTCGTAGGCTTCTTCCAGAACATAGGGAATCAGGGTTTCAGGGGTCTGTGCCAAATCCCAGGGGCAGCCGTCTGGCGATCGCAGCTTTGCGACCACTTCCATCAAGCGTTGGAGTGCGTCGAGGCTCTGCTGACGAGTTTCTGAATGCGGAGCGGTCATGATGAGTTGGAGGTGAAGATTTGCCCTTATTCTAAGCCAGCCCTCCAGTCCAAGTTACAGCAATTTTCAATTGCATAAATCACACTTAACCAAGTGCAAAGGATCGTCGACTAAACAACCTGTACAACCTTAAATCCATGTTCCAAAGCGTTGTAGGAATCAGCCACTCCTGATTTTCTCTCAGCTCATCTTTTAACCTTCTTCTTTGCTTTACCGTTCTTACTGCGTTTGTGGGACGATACTAGCCAGTCAGCCGTGTAGTGGCTAAAGGCTCCGAGTTCTAGACCCACTATAAAGGCGATCGCTTCGACCCGATGTTGCCAGAGCAATTGCCTAATGACGCTGCCAATATCTTCCCAAGTCCAGCCCAACTGCCAGAGTTCGTTTGCTAGCGCCAAGCTAGCAAAACCCGCAAATCCCAGCCATGCCAGCAGATAAATAACCCGTACGGTCGTTCCAGTAATGGGCGCATGAGACCAGGGCGATCGATGCTTCATGCTGCCTCGGTAGGGCAACCAGATCCAGCGCAGCCAGCCCCAGCGCTTGTATTGCACAGAATGAATGTCGAGATCAGGTCCCAACATGAGTCCTCCAAACAGGAACCCAGCGCAAATCATCAGCGTTGCCATGCCTTGCTGAGTTCCGACGAGATGCCGAGTTGCCGCGAGAGTCAGTCCTGCTACTACAGGCAGAGACCATAGGGTGATGCGATCGTGGGTTTTACCCGAAGGCATGGAGAATTGTTCCAGAATTTTATTTCTGAGAAGATCTTAGCAAGCTGTGATTAGTCTGCTATCATCTTTAACTGTACTGATGTGACGAATGCGCCGAGGCGTATCTCTAAGCACGGGCGGTTAGCTCAGTTGGTAGAGCGCCTGCCTTACAAGCAGGATGTCGCGGGTTCGAGTCCCTCACTGCCCATAGATGTTGTACGTTCGTACACAAGGTCTTGCTTTGATGTGAAGCAGTGCTTTTTACAGAGATTTTCAATTGCCTTTTTCAGATGGGTATTCTAGGTCAATCTTTTCGATTGACACTAAGTTTTAAACTTGACAAATAGCTATGGCATTACGTAATTGAGTTAGGGCGAGTTAATTTTTGAAAGCCTCGCGGAGCGGGGCTTTCAAAAATCTTTAGGACTACCGCCAATTAATAACGCGCTTTAGGCAGGAATCACGATCGCCTCGCTACCCGATAGATCAAACGCAGTATGAATCACTTGAAGTGCCCGTACGCCGTCTGATTCAGGCACAACGCAGCTAATTTTGATTTCAGAAGTCGCAATCATCTGAATATTGATTTGCTGTTGGGCGATCGCCTCAAACATGCGCGCTGCAATGCCCGGTCGTCCCACCATGCCTATGCCCACAATGCTGACCTTAGCGATCGCCGGATCGACCGTCACTTCGCCATGACCCCATTCGTCTGCGGCTTTTTGCAAGAGCGCTCTCGCTTCTTCCGCATCCTGCTGTGCCACGGTAAAGGCGATGTCCCGCGTAGCGATCCCATCAATTAGACGGCAGCGCTGAGACTGAATAATCATGTCTACACTGATGTTGCAGTTTGCCAGAAGCGTAAAAATCTGAGCTGCCATGCCAGGGCGATCGGGCACATGACGTATCGCCAATTGAGCCTGTTTGAGATCGAGCGCTGCTCCTCGGACAGGGGAAAGATTTGAGGCGATCGCCTCAGGATGATGTCCACGCGCCGGAGAACTGCTGACTTGAAACACGTCACAGAGGGCAGCAATGGCGCGATCGCAGTCTTCCGCCGCCACCGCGCAGCTAATCTTTACCTCTGAGGTTGAGATCATTTGGATATTAATTCCCGCCGCCGCCAGAGTAGAAAACATTTGTGCCGCTACGCCTGGTCGTCCAATCATTCCGGCTCCGGCAATGCTGACTTTGGCGATGTGGCGCTCTACCATAACCTCGGCTTCTCCAACCGCTGGGTCAGCATTGCGCAGGGCAGGGGCGATCGCTGCGGCTACCGCCTCGGCGCGATTGAGGGAGTTTTTTCTGACCGTAAAGGCAATGTCGTTGGTGTTGCCCTCATGAATTGACTGAATGATCAGATCGACATCTAGACTCTGACGGGCAATTTCACCAAACAATCGTGCTGCAATCCCAGGGCGATCGGGAACGCGTAGCATCGCCACCTTTGCCTGATCGGTATCAAACTCAATCGCATCCACAGGTTGAGCAATTTCTAACCCCTGAAGCGATCGCGGCTGTGGCAGCGGAGACACCACTCTTGTTCCCGGATCGTCTGACCAGCTCGATCGCACCACCAGCATCACGCCATAGTTGCGGGCAATTTCCACAGCTCGCGGATGCAGAACTTTTGCCCCAAGACTTGCCAGTTCCAGCATCTCATCTGAGGTGATTTCCGCCATGAGCTGAGCGTCGGGCACCAGTCGCGGATCGGTAGTCAAGATGCCGGGAACGTCGGTATAAATCTCGCAAGCATAGGCTTTCAGAGCCGCTGCTAATGCCACAGCAGAGGTGTCAGATCCGCCCCGTCCTAGGGTCGTAATCTCTAGATCGTCATGGCTAGAAACGCCCTGAAATCCGGCAACCACTACCACGCGCCCCTCGCGCAAATGTCGCTGCATCCGCTCAGTCTCAATGCTAAGAATACGGGCACGGGTATGTTCGGCTTCGGTGACAATGCCTACCTGTGCGCCTGTCATGGAAATTGCGGGTTGTCCCATTTCCTGGAGCGCCATGCTGAGGAGAGCGATCGAGATCTGTTCTCCGGTCGAGAGCAGCATATCCATCTCGCGACGGTTGGGGACAGGAGAAATCTCGTGTGCCAGCTTCACGAGTCCGTCAGTGGTTTTTCCCATTGCCGAAACCACCACTACCAAAGAATGTCCGGCTTTAACCGCTTTAATCACTCGCTGGGCAACCGCCTGGATTCTCTCAACCGACCCAACCGATGTACCGCCATATTTCTGGACAATCAATGCCATAGTGCCGCCAACCTGAACCTTTGAAAACCTGGAGTCTTTGCGCTCTTAGCCATGCTTGGCGCTGCTCTCAGCCATGATTTATTTACGGTAGCAGAGAGGTTGAGCGATCGCCGCATTTTCCAGAATTCTTTTCAATCGGCTGAGCTAGATCTGGCTCAAGAGCCGTCTTTGCGCTTAACCATACTTAACTTGTTCAATAGGGCTAAGTATGAACATAATCTGTAGGAGGCTTTGCCCTACCCTTCGGGAGCGTCGGGTAAGGCAGAGTCTCTAGTTTTTTATCACGAACCCCTTTTTTGAAAGACTGCCCAGGAAACAGCTATGATCGTTGGTGTAGCGGCAGGGCGATCGTCACTGAGTCTTTAGATTAGGGTTTTAAGAGATTAAAGCTTTAAGCCTCTACGAAGGATAGCGCTGCGCAAAGCTAGGGTTTAGCGTTGAACGTATTGAGAGAATGCTGAAGGTTTTCCGAGAGTTGAAACTGGACAGTTGAGCCGCCCATTGGGGGTTTACTCATGCCCATAACCAGATAGAGGGCAGAAGTGATCGCAGTCGCCTGAATAAGTTTTTGCCACATTTTCAAATGCCTCTGCTTTGACTCCTACCATCTTTCAATGCTGGGAGCTTAAACTGCATCCGCACTTCACCCGATTGGGCTTACTTAAACAGCATTTAGTGCAGGTTTTTTGCATACTAATGCAGTTGACAAATTGTTGGATCTATGCAGGTATAGTTGAACGCGCCTTGCTTTCCTTGCCATCTTGAGGATAATCCGGGTAACGTGAGGTACATATGAAGAAATACTTTAAATCTGAAAAGTCTAACCTGAAAAAAGCTGGTAATTCTCATAATAATTGCCAGACATAATTGTTAAAAATTGCCAGAAACAGAATTACCAGAAACAGCTAACTGCCAGAAATAGCGATGCCTAAACTTCCCTCTGTAGACCCCCAAATTAGTGTTGAGGAGTTAGCTCGACGGATTGCCGAGCCGAGCTTACAGCTCATTGATGTGCGAGAGCCAGAAGAGTTGGAAATCGCCCAGCTCGACGGCTTTGTGAATTTGCCGCTCAGCCAATTTGCTGACTGGGCAGAAAATATTCACAGCCGCTTTGAAGCAGATGTCGAAACCTTGGTCTTGTGCCATCACGGAATGCGATCGGCACAAATGTGCAGTTGGTTACACCAGCAGGGCTTCACCCGTGTCAGAAATATATCAGGCGGTATTGAAGCTTATGCGGCGATCGTTGATTCGACCGTTCCGCGCTATTGACCCCCCATCTCAGGTCTGTCCAACTTTGATCTCCCTGTCCCCTTCCCTGAACCGTCCATGCAAGTGAAGCTTAGTCCTCGCCAACAGCTAGTGCTTGGAGCAACGGTGCGCCAATATATCGCCACAGCTCGACCTGTGGGTTCTGAAGCACTTGTAGAAGACTTTAACCCTAGAGTGAGTCCAGCAACGATTCGGAATGCCATGGGCTATTTGGAAAAAGCGGGTTTGCTCTACCAACCCCACACCTCTGCTGGGCGGGTACCTTCTGATTCAGGCTATCGCATCTATGTCGATCGCCTGGTGACTCCTTCAGACGCGATCGCTCGTCAGGCAGACCATTTGCTCTCGGAACAGCTGAACTGGGAAGAAAACGGCTTAGAGGTGCTGCTTCGCGAAGCCGCCCAAATCTTGTCTACCCTCAGCGGCTACATTGCCTTAGTCACCATGCCGCAAACTAGCGCAGCTCACCTGCGACACTTGCAGCTGGTGCAGATTGATCCGCGTCGGGTAATGCTGGTGGTGGTGCTGGACTCTTACGCTACACAGTCGATTATGGTGAGCCTGCCTCAGATGCAAGAGGAGAGCTACCCCGATCCAGAACAACTCGATCGAGAGCTGCAAATTCTCTCCAATTTTCTCAACAGCCAGCTTCGCGGGCGATCGATTAACGATTTGTCTACCCTCAACTGGAGCGATTTGGGGCGCGAGTTCGATCGCTATGTGGATCTAATCCATACTTCTTTGACAGAGCTAAAGCGCCGTAGCGGCATGGCTCTCTCGACGCAAATTTTGATTAGCGGCGTGGCAGAAGTCCTTCGTCGTCAGCCAGAGTTCTCAGAGCTTCAGCAGGTGCAGACGATCATGCAGCTTTTGGAATCAGAGCAGGATCAGCTCTGGTCGCTGATCTGTGAACCCATGCTGTGTGAACCCACTGAACCTGGCGCACTGGGCAAGCGCGTCACCATTCGCATCGGAGCCGAAAATCCTCTAGAGCCGATGCGAACTTGTGCCTTGGTGTCTGCGACCTATCAGCGCGGTACGGTGCCTGTGGGTAGCGTGGGCATGCTGGGACCTACCCGCATGATGTACGAGAATGCGATCGCTCTGGTGGAAGCCGCAGCTGACTATTTATCAGGGGCACTGAGTCAGCCTGCCTAGGCAAAAATATGCACAGGTAAAAATCAAAAACACGACAACCGCCCTGGCGGTTGGGACGGGGGCATTTGGGGTGGAGCGCGTAGCGCTCCACCCCAAATGCCCTAAGCAAACTGGTGGCGGCTATATAGCGCTACGCGCTTAGATCCAAGGAGTTATTTTTTGAGAGAAACGTGCTGCCTTGCGCGTTACCTTAAAGGTGAGAACTCAATCTAGAACCTTCGCTGATGGATATTACCCCAGCTTTACCGACCTTTGTCATTACCCTACGAGAAGGCGTAGAAGCGGCTTTAGTCGTAGGGATCGTGTTGGCTTACCTCAAAAAGGCAGGGCAAGACCGCCTGAATACTTGGGTCTATGCAGGTATTGCCGCAGGCATCGCCGCAAGCGTGCTGATTGGCATTGTATTCAACGGAGCCTTGCTGACACTCAAACAGTCTAATCAACCTTACGCACCCGTCCTCAAGCCGCTTCTGGAGGGCATCTTCGGCGTAGGAGCGATCGTCCTGCTCACCTGGATGCTGGTGTGGATGACGCAGCAAGCGCGATCGCTTAAGGGGGAACTGGAGGGCGCGGTGTCTGTGGCGCTCCAAAAAACTGACGCAGGTTGGGGCATCTTTGGGTTAATCCTAATTGCCGTACTGCGAGAAGGCTTTGAAACCGTTGTGTTCATCTCTGCTCAGTTTCAGGAAGGCTGGCTGCCCTTGGCAGGAGCGATCGCCGGACTCTTGGGCGCAACGGGCATCGGCTTTTTGCTGTTTCGCCTGGGCGTAAAGATTAACCTACGGCAGTTCTTTCAATTTATGGGAGTTCTGCTACTGCTGATTGTCTCCGGGCTGGTAGTAGGCGCTCTGCGGCACTTCAACGGCGCGGTGGCGGCTTTAGCACAGGTTGATCCACAGTTTGCCACCCTTTGCCCTCAAACACGCGCCTCCTGCATCCTAGGTGGGCAGGTCTGGGATCTGAGCCAGGTTTTGCCCGATCGCCAGTTTCCCGGCATTCTGCTGAAGTCGTTCTTTGGCTACACCCAGCGGCTCTACTGGGTGCAGGCGATCGCCTACCTCACTTTTTTGCTGACCGTGGGCAGCATTTATTTCCAAAGTCTAGGCGGCAAGTTTTCACCTGCCTCCGCTTCAGCAGCATCGGATGCTGGGCGATCGCCTGTTAAGAATTAGAGATTCAGGATCGCCTTATCTTGAGCCACATACCCCAAGTTATGGAGCGCTTTCATCACCCTTAAAGCGCTCTCAGAGAGGCTCTCCTCATCGGTTCTGCATTCTACTTCTGCATTGAGCGGTGGTTCGTAGGGGTCGTCGATGCCCGTAAACTGCTTGATTTCCCCAGCACGAGCTTTTTTGTACAGCCCCTTTACGTCTCGCTGTTCGCAGACTGCCAGCGGCGCGTTGACGTAGACCTCAATAAAGTCGCCAATCTTCTCGCGCACTTCGTCCCGGATTTGCCGATAGGGAGAAATGGCAGAAACCAGCACAATTACCCCATTGCGGCTCAGCAGATGAGCCACAAACCCAATCCGGCGAATATTTTCATCTCGGTCTTCCTTACTAAAGCCCAAGCCTTTGGTGAGGTTCTGGCGCACAATATCACCATCCAAAACCTCTACTCTGTGCCCTTGTGCCCGAAGCTGCTGCTCGACCTCCATCCGGATGGTCGTCTTACCCGCGCCGCTTAGACCTGTAAACCAGACCGTTACCCCACGTTGTTCTTGAGTCATGCCCTTCAGAATTTAGTTAAAAGATCATAGCCTACGATCGCCACACAAAATCCAGAATCCGACCCTGCCCAAATTTACAGCAATTCCCATTTTGAAACAAAGCCCGAAGAAGCCCGCCGCAGGCGGGCTTCTTCGGGCTTTGTTGGGGGAGTTCGCGCCCGCAGGGCGCGAACTCCCCGGCATGAAACATAATGATGACTGCTGCCAAATTTAGGCTGGAGATGTCCCTGGCATCATTTCATGAGAGACTCTCAGAAGGACTGTTAAGATTTTTATTTAATTTCAATTAATTTTTTCAAGTTGTCCTCTACAGGCAGGCTGCCACACCACTTTATCTAATCGGGTTTAATTCAATCAGGTCGCTAGGCATCAGCCACCGACCTTCAACCCTCTCGAACCCCCTCAACAGTGGAACAACTCTACGCTCAGCCCGTCCCCATGAGTCCCCAAAACCCCCATATTTACAGCGGATTTCAGCTCCGTCGCGGTATGCCCTTTCCATTTGGTGCCACGATTGTCTTGGGGGGCGTCAACTTTTCAATCTTTTCCAACCACGCCACCACAGCAAACCTGGTGCTGTTCAAAAGAGGGGCGTTGGAGCCTTTTGCTGAAATCCCCTTCCTGCAAGAGTTTCGCTTGGGCAATGTGGTCAGCATGATTGTCCAGGATCTCGACCCTGAAGATTTGGAGTACGGCTACCGAGTCGATGGACCTCGCAGCATTGTAGAAGGGCACCGCTTTGATCCCAGCAAAATCTTGCTCGATCCCTACGCCAAAAGCATCGGTGGACGCAAGGTCTGGGGCACCCCCTTACCCGACAGCGAAATCTATCCCTACCGGGCACAGATTCGAGACAGCGACTTCGTTTGGGATGGCGATCGCCCCCTAGAGATCCCCGAAGAAGATCTGATCATTTACGAAATGCATGTGCGGGGCTTTACCCGTCACCCTTCATCGGGCGTCAAGCCAGAACACCAGGGCACCTTTGCAGGACTACAGGAAAAAATTCCCTACCTCAAGTCTCTGGGCGTGAACTGCGTTGAGCTAATGCCCATCTTTGAATTTGACGAGATGGACAATCCTCGAAACAACCCGTTGACAGGCGATCGCCTGTTTAATTACTGGGGATACAATACGATTGGGTTTTATGCTCCTAAAGCGGGCTATGCGGCTTCGGGCAAACAGGGGAGTCAGCAAAACGAGCTTAAAACGCTGGTCAAAGAGCTGCATAAAAATGGCATTGAAGTGATTCTTGACGTGGTGTTCAACCATACGGCGGAAGGCAATGAGTTTGGCCCCACCATTTCTTTCCGGGGGTTAGACAACAAGACCTACTATATGCTCACGCCAGAGGGCTACTACTACAACTTCAGCGGTTGTGGCAACACGCTCAACTGCAATCATCCGGTGGTGCGGGTATTCGTGCTGGACTGTCTGCGCTACTGGGCAGCGGAATATCATATTGACGGCTTCCGGTTTGATCTAGCCTCGATCTTGGGACGCGATCCCAAGGGTGTCCCTATGGCAAACCCGCCCTTGATTGAAACTCTGGCGTTTGATCCCATCTTGGCAAAGTGCAAGCTAATTGCCGAAGCCTGGGATGCGGGCGGTCTGTATCAAGTGGGATCGTTCCCAGACTACGATCGCTGGGGCGAATGGAACGGGAAATACCGAGACACCATCCGAAAATTTCTCAAGGGCGAGGGTCTTGTGACGGACTTGGCGCAGCGGCTGCAAGGCTCTCCCGATCTCTATGCCAAAGGCAACCGCACGGTCGATAGCTCAGTCAATTTCATTACGGCGCATGACGGCTTTACGCTGAGGGATCTGGTGTCCTACAACGAGAAGCACAACGAAGACAACGGCGAAGACAATCAGGATGGCGCAAACGACAACGATAGCTGGAACTGCGGCGTAGAGGGCGAAACAGATGACCCAGAGATTCAGGCGCTGCGCTGGCGGCAAATGCGCAATGCGATCGGCATTCTCATGGTGAGTCAAGGGATTCCCATGCTGCTGATGGGGGATGAAATGGCGCGGAGCCAAGGGGGAAACAACAATACCTACTGCCATGACTCAGAAGTCAACTGGCTTGACTGGACGCTGCTGGATACCCATGCCGATTTCTTTCGCTTCGTCCAACTTTGCATCGCCTTCCGCAATGCCCACCCCATTCTGCGCAACCGAGAATACTTCCGCAACCAGGACTATATGGGTAGCGGCTATGCCGATATTAGCTGGCATGGCACCCAAGCCTGGAACGCCGACTGGTCAGATTATTGCAGCACTCTGGCATTCATGCTGTCCGGCAAACACGCCAAGGGCGGCACTGTGCATGACGATTTTATTTACGTGGCTATGAATACCCACTGGCAGTCCTATGATTTTGAGCTACCGCAGCTGCCGATTGGTCAAAACTGGCATGTATTCGTTGACACTCGCAGACAGCCGCCCGAAGATATCTGGGAACCTGGTCACGAGCCAGTCTTACACCATCAATCGAGTATTCTAGTGGGCGATCGCGCTATGGTAATTTTAGTGGGTCGGTAGCTCCAGTAGATCAGTAGTAAATTTAGTCATTTATACGGGTCGAACATTGTCATGAATTGATCATCTAATCGGGTCGCCAAAATCTGCAAAGAATCCTTATGCCCCCCACTAGGAGAGACTTGTTGCATTACGCTGGGGAATGCTAAAGTAATAAGCGAGTTTTACTTCGGCTGATTCAGTGTTGTCTCTGCGGTTTTTTAGCATTGACTGGGCGTTTCTCCGAATCTCGACCCATCCATTCCATGATCCGGAGGATCATCCATGTCAATTTACGTGGGCAACCTGTCCTATCAAGTTGCCGAAGAAGATATTACAGCTATCTTTGCTGAATACGGTACGGTTAAGCGTGTTCAGCTACCTGTCGATCGGGAAACAGGTCGGATGCGCGGCTTTGGCTTTGTCGAAATGTCGTCTGATGCTGAAGAAACGGCTGCTATCGAGGCGCTAGATGGCGCTGAGTGGATGGGTCGCGACCTGCGCGTCAACAAGGCTAAGCCCCGTGAAGAGCGTCCTCGGTCTTCGGGCGGCGGTGGCGGCGGCTGGAGCGGCGGTGGCGGCAACAGCTACGGTGGTGGCGGTGGTCGCGGTCGCTACTAAGTCGCTACTAGATTAATTATTCTTGAATGGTTTAACACAATTTGTTGCGCTGTGTAAGCGTTCAGTTTCATTTGCTCTATGTTTTTTGAGCCGGAGAGCATAATGTTTTGAAAAGGATGCAGGCTTGCATCCTTTTTTTGCGCTATCTATCTAGAGTTTCCTGTGATCGCGCCACCTGCAATGCCCATTCCATTTGTCTCAAGATTCCTCGCATCATTGCCACCTCTGCCTCTGATGGATAGGCTCGGTTAAACAATCGCCGAAACTTTTCCATGCGACTAGATGACGTGTGGGGATATAGATAGCCAATCTTGAGCAATAGGGTTTCGAGCTGTTGATAGTAGCCTTCTAAGACTTCTAGAGGGGCTAGGTCAGATGGGGAGGTGGGCAGGGAAGGAGATGGGGCGAAATTGGCGATCGCCATATGCAGCTCATAGCAGCAGATAGCGACTGCCTGCGCCAGATTGAGAGAGGGATAGACCTCTGTTGAGGGAATGCGGATGAATCGCTGCGCATAGTTCAACTCCTCCTTAGTTAGCCCTCGATCTTCGCGTCCAAAGATCAGGGCAGACTGCCAGGAGGGGCGATCGGGCGCAGGTTCTGTCGCAGATTCCATTAACCAGGGTAGAGCAGCTCTAGGCGACTCCAGAGTAATAGTGAAGGCAGTGCGATCGCGTCCTGTGGTGGCGATCGCTTTTTGGCAACCCTGCAAGGCTTCAGGCAGGGTGGGGATTTCTTGAGCAGCTTCAAGAATATCGGCAGCGTGGACTGCCATCTGGCGGGCTTCGGGGCTGGTGCGATCGCACTGCGGATTAACCAGCACAAGCTGACTTAAGCCCATGTTTTTCATCACTCTTGCTACCGAGCCGACATTAAGAGCGCCTGCTGGCTCCACCAGAATAATTTTGACATGGGCTAATGCGGTTTCGGGCATGGCAGAGAAGGGGCAAAAGGTTGCGCTATGGGAATGTTAGGCTGTAGAACGTAAATAATACTTAATACTTGCACTTCTCAGCCCTGATTTTCTTCACCTTACTTCTAAACACCCTCACTTCTAACCCCCCTACCTCTAACCACCATGGGACGTTCACGCGATAAACAGGAGTCTTTAGGGCGAGTTCGCTCTAAAGCCGATCTGCCCACTAAAATCTGTGTGGTGTGTCAGCGCCCTTTTACCTGGCGAAAAAAGTGGGAAGATTGCTGGAACGAGGTGAAATATTGCTCAGAGCGATGTCGGCGGCATCGATCGGCGGCGCAAGATAGCCCAGAAGCTTAGAAAACCCAGAAGCTCAGAAAGTTCAGCAGCTTAGAAAGTTCAGAAATTTAACGATCAATGAGTAACAGCAATGCAGCCTAAGTTAATTATTCACGGTGGAGCAGGTCTGCACGGCAAGGGAAATCTAGAAGAGGTGCGGCGATCGCTTTATGCCGTCATTGATGAGGTCTACCCAATGCTGATATTGGGGGCTGAAGCCGAAGCTGCCGTGGTGCGCGGCTGTCAGCTCTTGGAGGACAATCCTCGCTTCAATTCTGGCACGGGTTCGGTGCTGCAATCGGATGGGCAGATTCGCATGAGTGCCTCGCTGATGAGCGGTACGGCGCAGCGGTTTAGCGGCGTGATCAACGTCTCGCGGGTCAAAAATCCGATCGAGTTAGCCAAATATCTGCAAACCTCAGACGATCGCGTCCTTTCAGATTTTGGTGCCACGGAACTGGCGAGAGAGCTAAATATCCCTTCTTTCGATCCGTTGATCAAGTCTCGGATCAAAGAATGGATGGAAGAACGCGAACATAACTTCAGCCGAGCTATGGCGGATGTCATGGCTGATCCGGAAGCCGGACGGGGCACGATCGGCGTTGTGGCGCTAGATAGCCAGGGGCGCTTAGCGGTGGGCACTTCCACAGGCGGCAAAGGCTTTGAGCGGGTCGGTCGGGTCAGCGATTCTGCCACGCCTGCGGGCAACTATGCGGCACTGGATGCGGCGGTGAGCTGCACAGGCATTGGGGAAGACATCCTAGACGAATGTTTTGCGGCACGAGTGGTCGTGCGGGTGACAGACGGAATGGCAATTCAAGATGCCTTTGCCAAATCGTTTGAGGAAGCCGCCCGAAATAAGCGAGATTTTGGGGCGATCGGCATTGGTGTTGATGGAGTGATTGCCTGGGGTAAAACCAGTGAGGTGCTGATTTCGGCGTGTCACAACGGTGAGGAGGTTAGCGATACGTTGGAGACAGGGATTGGAGTGGAGACGGGTGTTTTTTAGGAGTCAGGAGTCAGGAGTCAGGAGTCAGGAGTCAGGAATCAGGAGTTTCAGGGCTGCTGTGAGAATGGCTTCTCGATCGACCCTTTCACCCAGTGCTGAAGTTTCGTAGCGTCCTTCAAAGGCTTCTATCGCTGCCTTCTTGAGAGCGACATCGTAACCTTCTTCTAGAATCTCGCGCAGCTCTGTTGCATCTAAGAAGTAGCCTTTAGATTTGCGCCGCCTGTTTATTTTATGAATTTCACGAACAGCATTCTCAATGGACATTTCCCACGATCGCATCGATCGCTGCTCGGCACGCTGCTTAATCAGATAAATCAGCAAAATCACGCCAGAGCTATCAATTTTGTTGATTTTATCGCTCAGGCTCATCTCTTCAAGCTCATCGACCAGCAGCAGGGCGCTGCTCACGTTTCCTTCTAGGAGAAGCTGCCGCAGTTCCAGGAGTTCTTCCATTGGGTTTAAAGATAATCCGCATTTCACAAATTTTAGCGGGTGAACCTGTTTTAGCGGGTGAATGTGTTTTAGCGGGCGAACCTGCCGATCGCCAATTAGTACAATTATTCTTAAGGTGAATTATCCTTAGAAAAGCGATTTTGAGAAAGTGACGATGCAAGTTTTGCTGGTCTGTCTTGTGCTGTTTTTTGTTGCCTCTGAGCTATATCAGTGGATACAAGGAATGACGTTACCTCTGCCGATGCTGATCGTGGCTGGTGTGGCGCTGGCGATCGCTTCTAATCTTCGCAGTCTCTCAGTGCCGTCTTGGAGTGTCCAGCTATTTCAAGTCAGTGCAACCTTGCCCAGTCCGGTATTGCCTAACGTGTCTGAGCCAGTCACGCTTAAACTAGGTATGACTGAGTTTTCAGTGCAGTTGCCCAATTTTATCTATTAGGTGCAGCCCTTTAAAGCGGCGATGTCAGAGCAAGTCAACGAACTCGTCTACGCTCAAGCCCACTTGTCGAATAATCGCACGCAACGTACCTCGGTCTAGCTCCTTATGATCCGGTACCGAGACAGTCGCTCTAGGTTTTTCACGAACCAGAATGATGTGGCTTCCACGCTGTCTATCCACAACAAAGCCTATTTGCTCAAGCGCTCTAACACACTCCGCACCTGAGACAACAGGCAATTTGCTCATACCAGTACGACCTCAACCTGATCATCTGGAACAGACTCGCCCCGGTTTTGCAGAACTTCGACGTAGAGAGTAATTGCCTCTTCTATATTTTCCAGAGCTTCATCACGGGTTCTGCCTTGACTGATACAACCTGGTAAACTTGGCACTTCTACAACAAAATAGCCGTCTTCGCCGGGATATAGCAGCACTTTACGTTTGGAATTAATCTGTGGCTCTACCACGGTCATTGCTCAGTACCTGTCTAGTACATATCATTCAAATGGTAACACTCTCAAACAGGCGTACGGAGCGGTTGCGACGGTATGGTCGGGTACCCACGGGATTTTCTCTCCCAGTCTGCCGATCGCCAATTAGTACAATTATTCTTAAGGTGAATTATCCTTAGAAAAGCGATTTTGAGAAAGTGACGATGCAAGTTTTGCTGGTTTGCCTTGTGCTGTTTTTTGTTGCCTCTGAGCTATACCAGTGGATACAAGGAATGACGTTACCTCTGCCGATGCTGATTGTGGCTGGGGTGGCGCTGGCGATCGCTTCTAATCTTCGCAGTCTGTCAGTGCCGCCTTGGAGCGCCAATCCGCCCCAAGTCTTTGCTCAAGCCATGCCTGAGCCAGTTGTACCCAATCCAGTTGCGTCTAAGCCTTCAGTACAGTTGCCTGACTTTATTTCTCAGACTCAGCCTGTCTCTACCGTCAAACCTGTAGTTGAATCGGGGAAAGGTGAATAAGGCGATCGCTCTGTACAAGATGGTGAAGTCTAGCTTATCTACTTGTTCCACAGGACTTTTTATTACGCTGAAATGCAAGGTTGTTTATCAGCCAGTGGTGTCTGAGTAGAGTGCAGCAACACTTCTGAATAAGGTTTTGAGAATGAACTCAATGCAGTCATTAAAAAACATCAGCCGGAGAACGAAAATTAAAAAGCGTCTTTACGAATTTGCGCTAGTTACTTTTCTGGTTCTCAATGTTTTGTCTTACGTTGGTGTTTATGTTCTGACACACTTTAGCTCTCCAACCCATTGGGCGATCGGGCTTTCCAGACCTAATAGCTCTAAACTTCCTACTAGCATTGGACTCGAATATACGACGCAGCGGATTTCAATCAATCAGACTGAGTGGTTAGAAACCTGGTTCATCCCAGCTCAAAATGCTACCCCTAGGGGAACAGTTTTACTCTTTCCAGGGAACGGTGGTAGCAAAGCCAAACAGCTTCTAGCGCCAGCCCAGGTCTTTCATAGCTTGGGCTACGATACCTTACTGGTTGATTTTCGAGGGGTAGGAGGTTCTAGTGGTGACACAACAACGCTGGGCGTACGAGAATCTAAAGATGTGGCTCTGGCAGTGAGTTATGCTCAACGCTCAAACTTCAACCGCCCCTTCGTTCTTTATGGTGTGTCGATGGGGAGCGCCGCAATCTTGAAAGCAATTGCTCATGAAAAAGTCAATCCTGACGCTGTAATTCTAGAGCTTCCCTTTGCACGTCTTCTAGATACTGTAAGAAGTCGATTAAGAGCCATCAGAGTGCCAACATTTCCGATAGCTGAAATGCTTGTGTTTTGGGGGAGCGTTCAACATGGATTTGATGGTTTTGCTCACAATCCAGTCGCGTATGCAAGCCAAGTCAGATGCCCAACTCTGCTATTTCATGGCAAGCTTGACCCCTGGACTAATCTAGCAGAGATCGATCAAATCTTTCAGAACTTGCCGAGTTTTAAGCAGCTAGTAATTTTCCCCAACACGGGTCATAGCTTACTGGTCACGATCGATAAAGAACTCTGGCAGCGAAGTATTGATCAGTTTCTCAGAGCAATTTAAGATGACGAGCTACGGCACAACTGCCTGTGGTGTAGCCAAGACATGGCGATCGTTGACCCAGAACGATGTCTCGAAAGCTTGATATCCTGGTAGATCGGATAGCTTACTCCGTGAACTCCTTTATCAGCAAAATTCATGTCTGCACTTGTTGAAGCCCCGCTTGCTTTTCCGCTTGCCGCCGTTGTCGGACAGGAAGCCATCAAACTGGCGCTATTGCTGGCGGCGATCGATCCCAGTTTGGGCGGCGTGGTGATTGCCGGACGGAGGGGCACCGCTAAGTCAGTGATGGCACGGGCGCTGCATGCCTTACTGCCGCCGATCGAGGTGATTGAAGGCTCTTTCTGCAACTGCGATCCCGACCGACCTGACGAGTGGGACGATGAGGCGTTTGAAAAACTGAATGCTTCTCTCTCGCAAGATGCTCTGCCGACTCGCGTGATTCCTACCCCCTTCATTCAAATTCCTCTGGGTGTCACCGAAGATCGGCTGCTGGGTTCGGTTGACGTGGCGCTGTCGATTAAGCAGGGCGAGACGGTGTTTCAGCCCGGTCTTCTGGCCGAAGCGCACCGGGGCGTGCTGTATGTGGACGAGGTAAATCTGCTGGATGATCAGGTGGCAAATCTGCTGCTGTCGGTGCTGACGGAAGGGCGTAACCAGATTGAGCGAGAGGGCATCAGCTTTCAGCATCCCTGTAGACCGCTGCTGATCGCCACCTACAATCCCGAAGAAGGCGACCTGCGCGAGCACTTGCTGGATAGAATTGCGATCGCCCTTTCAGCAGATTCCGTTTTGGGATTGGACGATCGCGTCGAGGCAGTCAATCAGGCGACTTCCTACGCAGAGTCTCCCCAAGTTTTTCTTCAGCAGTACGCCGAAGATTTGGACAGCCTGCGAACACAAATCATCCTGGCGCGGGAATGGCTGAAGGATGTTCAAATTAAGACGGAGCAAATTGCCTATCTGGTGAACGAGGCAATTCGGGGCGGCGTGCAGGGACACCGGGCAGAACTGTATGCCCTACGAGTCGCCAAAGCTCACGCGGCGCTGGAAGGTCGCACGGAGGTGAGTGCCGAAGACCTGCGCAAGGCGGTAGAGCTGGTGATCGTGCCGCGATCGACGATCGTGCAGCAGCAGCCTGAGCAAGAGCCGCCTCCGCCTCCGCCTCCGCCGCCACAAGACCCGCAAGATTCTGAGCAAGAGCAAGACGACTCGGAAGAAGATCAGGAAGAACAGGAGGAGGAAGACGACAAGCAGCAGGAGCCGCCCAGCGTCCCGGAAGAATTTGTCTTTGACCCAGAAGGGGTAATTCTTGACCCGTCGGTGCTGTACTTTGCACAAATGGCAACCCGTCAGGGCAAATCTGGGGCGCGGAACATCATTTTTTCCGACGATCGCGGACGTTACGTTAAGCCCATGCTGCCCAAGGGCAAAGCTCGACGCATCGCCGTAGATGCCACCCTGCGCACGGCGGCTCCCTACCAAAAAGCCCGTCGTTTGCGGCAGACTGAAAATTCAGCGCCCTCCAAAAAAGTGTTTGTCGAACAGTCAGATATTCGCGCCAAGCGCCTTGCCCGCAAAGCCGGATCGCTGATTGTGTTTGTGGTAGATGCCTCTGGCTCCATGGCGCTCAACCGCATGAATTCGGCAAAAGGCGCAGTGCTGAGATTATTAACCGAAGCTTACGAAAACCGCGATCAGGTGGCGCTGATTCCCTTCCGGGGTGAGCAAGCCGAAGTGCTGCTGCCCCCCACGCGATCGATCACGGCAGCAAAGCGGCGGCTAGAGCGAATGCCCTGTGGCGGTGGCTCTCCCCTGGCGCATGGTCTAACTCAGGCAGTGCGCGTCGGCACCAATGCCCAGCAGTCTGGTGATATCGGACAGGTGGTGATTGTGGCAATTACCGACGGACGGGGCAACATTCCCCTAGCGCGATCGCTGGGTGAGCCGATGGAGGAGGGCGAAAAGCCGGACATTAAAGCCGAGCTGCTGAGCATTGCAGGAAAAATCCGTGCCCTGGGCATCCAGCTTTTGGTCATCGACACCGAAAATAAGTTTGTCTCGACCGGATTTGCCAAAGAGCTGGCGAAACAGGCAGGGGGCAAATACTATCATCTACCCAAGGCAACCGACCAAGCGATCGCCAATATGACAAAAGGCGCATTGCGAGAACTTCGCTAATGCCGATCGCTTTCCCCTGAGCCAGACTGGGTAAATTGCCAGTATTCTGAATTTAGTGTTAGTCATGCTTCAGGCTTTAACTAGCCCTTTTGAAACATGGGTAGTCCTCAAAAATCATTACCTGGATACCACTACTGCAACACGACCCCTATTCGACCTCTTGCAGATTAAAGTTTTAGGATCAGGTTTAGTGGAGGCGCAGTCCCCACTAAACCTAATTTGCAAGAGGTCTATTCTGAACCGCCCTAGGCTTAATGACAGCGTGTTTAATGACAGCGTCGTTCATGATTCAGTCTAATTTGCTTAAACTTGCTCAATTAGGTGATCCAGAGACGATCGCCCGTCTGCTGAACCGCAGTCTGCAACCTCGCGGAGTTTCTGCCAAAATTCTGATTCGAGAGAACTGCCTCAAAATTTTGCTGTCTTCGGCACGACCGTTAGAGCAACAGGCTTTCATGCAGTTTTTGCAGAAGGAGATCAGCGATTGGGACATCAGCACTATTACCCTTGTAAAAGTCTATAGCCAGCAGATTGGTGAGGGCATTCCGACTTGGACACAAGACTTTTCACTGTCCCCTAGCAAGTCCACCAGCGCAGAGGTCGGAGAACCGGGCGGAGCAATTGTTAAAGTCACCAGCGCGATCGTCAAGGTGAATGCAGAAACCCATGACTTTTTGGCGACTCTGCGATCGTTCAATCTCAAGTCAATTTTTCCTTACCCCGATCTGCTGAGCCTTGAGCTATATCGCCACTATGCCGTACGGCTGCTGCTGTTTCTGGGGCTGTTTCCGCTGATTGTCAACCTGGTCGCTGAGCAGGTCAGCGTGGCGCAGACGGCTTGGCTGCTCGGCATTTACTACGCCTGCATTTGGGCAGTCGTGCTGCATGACCTGATCAAGCCCACCCAATTTTCTTGGAGGGACGCGATCCAGTCTGTCCTGTTCACAGCTTTTATCGGCATCCCGCTGCTGCTGCTGTTTCAGAAAGTGCCTCCCTTTAGCACGCTCTATGAAGCCATCAATCAGGGCGGCATGTGGGGAAGGCTGTTTGGCTTTGTTTTTGGGGTTGGGGTGCTAGAGGAAACCTGCAAAGCTCTACCCATTTACCTGCTGCTGCGCCAGGGCAAGCTTAACGATCCCCACACGTCGGCGTTTTATGGAGCCATGTCGGGGCTAGGGTTTGCCATTGCTGAAGGAGCCGCATACTCGCTGCGCTATGCCTTTGGCTTCAGTCAGGGGCAGTTGGGGCTAGGTTCATTTGTGGCGGCAAACACGATTCGGTTTGTCTCTCTGCCGCTGTTTCACGCCATTCTTGCCGGGATGGTGGGCTATTTTATGGGATTGGCGGCGGTTAATCCTTCGCGCCAAGGGGCGATCGTCCTCATTGGTCTAGCGATCGCGGTCGTCTTACATGGTTTTTACAATACTTTTGCGGGCAGCGTTGCGGGTCTATTTATTATTGCTTTTACCATCCTGCTGTTTGTCACCTATCTGCGGCGCAGTCGGCAAATGGTCGATGAGATGCAGCAGGCAGAGCTTAACCGACGGCAGGAATAGAGAGGCTGGGAGATAATAGGGCGATCGCGTTCACGAAAAAGCTAGACAAATCCATCGGCGCGGGCAGCATTTCGCCCCGAAAGTCGAGGATCTGCACAATCAGCAGGTAGGCAATGCTGATGAGAACGGCGATCGCTCCCGTCACAATCGCCACAAATTTCTGTCGATCCATAGCTGGCATTTCCGTTGATAATGAGGTCGTTGGTAATGATTGACTGTTGAGCCTTGGGTACTCTTACTCTAGCCTGACACAAATCGTATTAGCTTGACACAGGAAACCTCTATGCTGAGCCGTAGTGAATTGACTTTAGCGGAAACGATGCAGAACCCAATGGCGGTGCAGACGTTTGAGCTAAAAAAGGTCTATCGCACCGGATTTTGGCTAAATCAAAAGATAACCACCCTGCAAAACTTCTCTCTCCAGGTATTTCAGGGCGAAACCTTCGGTTTATTAGGGCCTAACGGAGCGGGTAAAACAACGCTGCTGAAAACCCTGCTGGGCATCATTCGCCCTACTTCTGGGCGGGGTCTGCTGCTGGGTAAACCGCTGGGCGATCGCGCCATCAAGCAGCGAGTCGGCTATCTGCCCGAAAGCCCCTATTTTTATGACTACCTGACGGGCTGGGAGGTCTTGCAATATGCCGCCGGACTGTTCCAAATTCCGGCAGAGGTTCAACGCCGCCGCATTCCTGAGCTGTTGGAGCTAGTGGGGATGGCGCAGTCAGCGGCACGTAAGAAGCAGCTCCGCCAATACTCCAAAGGCATGGTGCAGCGGATTGGCATGGCGCAGGCGCTAATCAACGACCCGGAAATCGTGTTTTTGGATGAGCCGATGTCGGGACTTGATCCGCTAGGACGCTACCAAATTCGAGAGATTATTCTGTCGCTCAAGGCGCAAGGCAAAACAATTTTCTTCAATAGCCATGTGCTGTCGGATGTGGAAAAGATTTGCGATCGCGTGGCTATCTTGGCGCGAGGCGAATTGCTCTGCTCTGGCTCCATGCAGGAGCTATTGGGAACCGCCGATCTGTATCAGGTAAAAATTCAGGGGGGCAACCCCGAAGTGCTGCGGCAGTGGATTCCTGACCTGGAGTTTCAAGACAACCTCTGGCAGGGGCATCTCAAGGGCGATCCGCAAGACCTGCTCTCGACGCTCAATTTGATGGGCGCAACTTTAATCGGCATGAATTTGGCGCGTCCCTCGCTAGAAGAATTTTTTGTGCAAATGCTGCGTCAGCGGGGCATTTATACCAGTGGTTAAAGCACATCACTAGCTAAGCTCCACCCATAATTCGGGCGATCGCTATCGAATTTTTCTAAAGCTCGGTAATATGTAAGCACTTACGTAAGCACTTACATATTATGGATTTCTATTCACAAACCGGAAAACTAGCGCTAGGGAGTCGCCTACGCCGATTGAGTGAAAAACTAGCGGAAGATGCGGCAAAAATATATGCGCTCTATGGGGTAGCGCTAGACCCTAAATGGTTCCCCGTCTTTTTTGTGCTTTCTCATCAAGAGAAAGCATCCATTACTGAAATCGCCCAAATCATTGGTCACTCTCATCCGTCTGTCAGCCAAATTGTGAAAGAAATGAGTAAAGAGGGGCTGACTCTAACAGACAAAACGGTTGAGGATGCCAGAATTAATGCCGTGAGGCTTTCTGATCGAGGAAAACAGCTCGTTCCTCAACTTGAAAAACAATATGTCGATGTTGCTCAAGCGGTTGAAGAACTGCTCTCAGAAACGCAGCATGATCTGTGGAAAGCCATTGAAGCGATCGAGTTTCTTCTGACTAATCAAAGCTTTTTCGATCGGGTTCAAGCTGTGCGAAAAGCTCGTGAACGTCAGCATATTGAGATTATTGATTACTCACCTGAATTTCACGATGATTTCAAACGCTTGAACTATGAGTGGATTGAGAAATACTTCAAGTTAGAAGAATTTGACTACCAATCTCTCGACCATCCAGACGAAAGGATTCTGCAACCGGGTGGACATATCTATATGGCTGTTGACAACAGCGAAATGAGCAGCGAAGTTGTTGGAACTTGCGCCTTGATTAAGATAGATAATGATACCTATGAATTAGCTAAAATGGTGGTCGCAGAGAGAGTAAGAGGCAAAGGTATTGGCTGGTTGCTAGGTCAAGCTGCTATCAGCAAAGCTCGTGATTTAGGGGCAAAAGTGATTTGTTTGGAAAGCAATACTGTTCTAGAACCTGCGATTAATCTTTATCAAAAGCTAGGGTTTCGGCGAGTAGTTGGACATGCTTCACCCTATGAACGCTGCAATATTCAAATGGAACTCAGTCTGGTTGAGCAGACTAGCGATCGCAGCCCCACTGGCAACGGCTAGTGAATGAATAACTCTTGGCACTCGCTGTCTAGAGCATTCACAGCGGTTAGGGCTTAGGGCATTTTTGAGGGCGCGCGGAGCGCGCCCTCAAAAATGCCCTAAGCCCGATGATTATGGCTATAACATCCAAAATTGCCTATTCTGGCTGTCGCTCGACGATCGCTTCCATGGTGCTGTGCAAATAATGCCCTGCCATGATGCTGCTAGAGAGGCAATATTTTTCGGGACTAAGCTGATGCAGGGTTTCAAATCCGGTGCGGCGTTGGCGATCGCCCAAGACCCAGTAGCGCTGCACAATTGATTCTGGCGCTACCCAGCCTTCGCCTTCTACGCGTCCTAGGCTGCTATGCAAGAGCACAAAAGTATATTGGCGCTCCCCGGCGTTGAAGCGTCCGCGATACTGGAAAGAAATTTCGTCTCGACTGCCGCCCGGAAAAATTAGCTTTGTCACCATGGTGAACCAGTCGTCTCGACTCCAGACCACCAGGATTTTTCCCTTGACTGAAATCGGCATCGCATCGCGATCGAGCCAATTTCCTTGCAGCGTCCACCGCCCTGACTCTAATAAAAAAGTGTGAGACACAACGCTTGTCCTTATCATTCCGCCTCAAGCAGTAACCCTGCCGAATTCATGGGCTACTGCATCTTAGTCTTGCGTGAATCTAGCTAACCAGGTGAATATCCCCTAGAAGTACGGATTGCTGTGCGCCTGTGACTTCAGGGAGATTACCGGGAATGCCGCGATTTCGCCAGTACGCCAGCACAGCAAAGGCGATCGCTTCTTTGAAATCTGAGTTCAGCCCTGCCTCATTAGTGGTCAGAACCACCGTTTGTTCCAGATTAGCCTGAATGCGCTGCTTGAGGTAAAGATTGTGGCTACCTCCTCCACACAACAGCACCTGGTCGGGCATCTGGGGCAAAAAGGTCTGGTAGCTATGGGCGATCGACGCAGCGGTGAGTTCTGTTAGCGTTGCCAGAATGTCTTGCGGGGCGAGGTGATGAGGAGCGGCATCTGCCAGGCAGCTCGCCAGATAGGCTTCCCCAAATAGCTCTCGTCCGGTGGACTTAGGCGGATGCTGCCCAAAAAAATCTTGCTGAAGCCACTGCTGAACTAATGCCTGACAGGGTGTGCCCTGTGCCGCCCAATTGCCGTTCTGGTCGAAGGTCAGTCTGCCCTGAGAGAGCCGCTGAACCGCCAGATCGAGCAGGGCATTGCCAGGACCTGTATCCCAGCCGAGAATGGGCTGGATCTGATTGCGGTTGGGGGCGATCGCGGGTAAAAACGTTACGTTGCCGATGCCGCCAATATTTTGCACACAGCGGTGGTAAGCCGGATGGCTGAGAAGACAGACATCCACAGGGGATACTAAAGGCGCACCCTGCCCCCCCGCCGCAATATCAGCCGCCCGAAAATTGCTGATGGTGGTAATGCCTGTGAGATGAGCAATTAGAGCACCTCGACCGAGCTGTAGACTATAGCCCAGAGAGGGTGAGCAGCCTAGACCAGGATCATTGCCTTCTCTGGGCGATCGATGGCTGGGCGATCGCTGGCTAAGCGATCGATGGCTGGGCGGTCGATGAAAGACGGTTTGACCATGAGATCCGATCAGTTCTGCGGCGGGATGGTTTTGCTGAATGGCGATCGCTGCTCTAGCAAACTCTTGAGCGATCATCTCATCTAGCTGAGCAAAATCTGCCATCGTCAGGGCTGCGCCGCCACAGACTGAATGGATTTGCGATCGAAGTGACTCTGGATACGGGTAAGTTTCTCCCGCCAACAGATCGACCTTGAGATCGAGGTGAGAGCCAGCGATCTCCACCAGCGCTGCATCAATACCATCAACAGACGTGCCGCTGATTAAACCCACCACATATTGCTTCATTGGCTCCATTAGACCTCTTGCAGATTACAGCTTTGGGATTAGGTTTAGTGGGGGCCGCGCCCCCACTAAACCTATATTTGCAAGAGAGGTCCGTTATTCAGGCAGTTGATCAATGCCTCTGTTAGTCCCAATCACCACCATAAGCCAGTCTTTCTGGAGTCGCATGATGGGTGAGGGGTTGATCTCAAATTTTTCGGCAATGCCAACCGCCAGAAGATTTAGCCCGTAGCGCTTGCGCAAGTCAAGCTCAGCGATCGTCTTGCCGTCAAACGCGGCTGGAACAATCACCTCGACAATGCTGTGGTCAGGATCTAGCTCAAACCGCTCCAGCACTCCTGGCTTGGTTAGCGATCGCGCCAAAGAACAGCCCATCTCCCGTTCTGGAAACACCACCTGATTCGCTCCCACGCGATCGAGCAGCTTGCCATGCACTTCTGAGGAAGCTTTGGCTACCACATAGCGCACGCCGCCCTCCTTGAGATTTAGCGTCGTGATAATGCTCTCCTGAACATAGTTGCCGATTGCCACAATCACTGTATCAAACTCAAACAACCCGGCCTCTCGCAGAGCCGAAGGCTCAGTCGAGTCTAGCTGAAGCGCATGGGAAACAATCTGATCGGTCAAAACCTGAGCCACAAGCTTCTCATCTGAGTCAATGCCTAAGACCTCGTATCCCAGACCATGCAGTGTTGAGCAAACGGCTCGACCAAACCGCCCCAGCCCGACCACAGCAAATTGACGACTATGGGCACGCAGTCCCTTGAAAAAACTTAAAGAGGAGAGAGGAGAGGAGAGAGTCACGATGCAGCGACCTAAAAGTACAGTATTTTTACTTCAGCCTTCGACTGGCTTATGAGAAGTCCCTTAAAGTTAGCAGAAATCCTTAGCCCACCAGCAAATTTTCTTCTGGATAGTTGATTTTAGTAGGTTTAGGATCACCAAGCAACGCAGACATGAGAAGAAGAACACCCACTCGTCCGACGTACATTGTCAAAATCAAGACCAGTTTGGAAAAAGTAGAAAGACCTGCCGTAATGCCCGTGGAAAGCCCCACGGTGGCAAAAGCAGAAACCGATTCAAACAAAATCCGAATGAACCCTACATCCGGGTCGCTAATAGCGATCAGAGTTGTGGAGATTGCCACCGTAATGATTGAGCCAAACACCACAGCGATCGCTTTAATCACCAGCGACATAGGAATCTGCCGCTGATAGCAAATCACCTCTTCTTTGCCCTGTAAAACCGTTGCAGTAGAGCTAGACAGCACCCGCAAGGTCGTGGTTTTAATACCGCCCCCCGTACCGCCCGGACTGGCTCCGATAAACATCAGCACGATCGTCAAAAACAGTCCGGCATCGCTCATTTTGCCGTAATCGAGCGAGTTGAATCCAGCGGTGCGGGGCACAACCGCCTGAAACCAGGCTAGCAGGATTTTCTCTCCTAACGTAAAAGTCCCCAATGTCTCAGGATTTGCATATTCCACCCACAGCAACGCGATCGTCCCGGCAATTAGCAAAAAGAGGGTAGTGCGAATCGCAATTTTGAAATTGAGGCTAAGAACCACCCGTTCTTGGCTGCGCATGAAGCGATCGCGGAGCCACAGGTACATTTCCATAATCACCTGGTAGCCAATCCCCCCAAAAATAATTAGCAGAGGAATAATCAGATTGATCGGGATGGAAGTGGCATAGCTAATGAAATTGTCTGGAAACAGACCAAACCCCGCGTTATTGAAGGCACTAACGCTATGAAAGACGCTCAGCCATAGGGCACGGCTGATGCCATACTGAGGTGCAAACACCGGAATCATCAGGATTGCGCCCGCTAGCTCAAAAATCAGCGTCACGGCAATGATCGACTGGACGAGTGACACGACTCCCGACATACCCCGACGATCAAGGGATTGCTGAATCGCCATTTTTTCTCGTAGACCAAATCTGCGACCCAAAATCAGCAGCAGAAAAGTGGTCGCCGTCATGTAGCCCAATCCCCCAATTTGAACCAGCAGCGTGATGAACACTTGTCCTACGAAAGAAAAGTAGGTGCCCGTATCGACCACGACTAATCCCGTGACGCAGACGGCTGAAGTTGAGGTGAACAGGGCGGTAGTAAAATCCCCCCAGGTGCCAGCAGCGATCGAGAAGGGCAGCATTAGCAAAATTGCGCCGATCGCAATGACCGCCATGAATCCTAAGCAGATAGTTCGAGTGACAGTCATGGGGAAAGAAAGCCTTTGGGTGCTTTAAAGTCGAGCAGTAAAACGGTGCGGGGGCGATCGCTCAAGTTCCAGGCTTCATGCTCTGAAGTATCGTCAAACACTAGGCATTTACCTTCCTTCCAGGTTTTAATTTCTTTGCCAACGCGCATGGCACAGCGATCGGGCACCACCAAGCCCATGTGACAGCGCAATACGCCGCTGGGTCTGCCCGAATGGGGCACGATATGCGCTCCTGGAGCCAAGCTAGAGAATCCGGCTGTAATCATGCCAGGAATAGACTTGACCGATCGCGCCGAGATAGGGCAAAGATCGCAGTTGATGTCAATCTTAACTCCGACAAAATACAAACCAAACACATCCCAACCCGTGTTTTGATCGAGCAGATATCGCTCTGGATAAGCCACGAAGTCTTGGGGCTGCAATCGGCTTAGCTCCTGCTGCATTGCCTGCCAATTGGCTTCCAGATTGGCGACAAACTCAAATTGCTGGGCATCGTAGTAGACCATTATTGCTTCGATCGAAATGGGGAGTCAGGAGGAGGGAGGAAAGAGTCAGGCTACTGGTCGTCCGGAAGGATTGGCTTCCACAGAATCAGTCCCAAAACAAATCGGGCGCGATTTCGCCAGCTGCGGATGCGTTTGGATAGGTTCCAGATGAACAGGACATAGCCCCAGCCCTGCTGAATTTCGCCCTGAAGGGTTTGCTTGGAGGCAGGCGATCGCGGCGGTGGATCTTCAACTCCAGGTTCTTTGATCCATTCTGTGTCGGCGGTTTTAGCTTCAGCCATATCTCAATGCGGTGCGTCGATGCTCTGTTTTATGATTCTCTGTTGATTGTGCCATGCCTCAGCACCAACAGCGTCTTATTCAGCTCATGAAAGACTCACTTGGGAGTGATGCTATTCATTACATTTCGAGGACTACCCACTTGAGAAACTGATACCGATTTCAACAAATTTGTGGGCACATCGAACCTCAGAAGGGGCTGGGCATTGCCAAGCCCGTACCGGGATCTGTCGCGGTTCCAATTCAAATTGATATGAGTTGAATGGGGAACTAAAGAGAAGGGCGATCGACAAGACTGTATGGTGTACATATTTGCATCTAGAGCAATTTTGCATCTAGAGCAATTTTGCATCCAGAGCAATTCCGTCTCAATTGGTGCGCCGCAGCTTATCTTCTCAGGAAATTCAACATGATCAAACGCCAGCATCTACTTTTGCCATTCGTCAGCTTGCTAGTCGCTGGACTGATTAGCTGTTCTCAGTCTGGTGATTTATCCAGTTCTAACGCCAGCAATACTTCTGCTAGTATCGTTGCTCAAACCATCACGCCTAGCCCGGTTCGCGTCACGCCTAGCTCGACTCCTAGCACGCCAGCCAGCTCTGATTTAACCCAGATGTTCAGCAGAATTTGGCGGGTGACAGCCCCTTCAGGTTCGGCACCCAACAGCCTCTACATCTTTTTGCCCAACGGCACTCTGATGCAAACCTCCTGCGTAGAAACCTATGCCATTTTTCCTTGGACGATCGACAAAGCCGCGCCCAAGGTCTTGAACGTTAGCGAAAACGGCAGACCTGCCTACACCGCAGAAATTCTGGAGCTAACTGACACTACCTTGCGCTTGAAACAAAAGCTGATTCTCTCTAACGAAACTCAGGAAGTTACGCTAACCGCCGTAGAAGAAGAGTTCGTCTGCCCCGATCTGCCCAAATGATTTCGTCAGGGCAAGCGATCGCATCCTTGCCTATATTTTTCCTACATATTCTTTAGGTAAGGTGGTGTTCTAAATTTACTGTTGATTTTTAAAGTCATGCACCTGAAGTCTGTCTCCTCCATCTTTCTAGTAGTGGGTCTGTCAGTAGTTCCCTCAATCATTCCCTCTATGCCTCAGCTCGTTGGCAGTGCAGTCAACGCCCTTCCTCTTTCCCCTGCCCCCCTGTTGCTGGCAACGGCTTACACCGATCAAACTCTGCCCACGCTGCGGAAAGGCGATCGCGGTGAATCTGTTGCCAAGCTTCAGGGCATCTTGCAGAGTAACGGGTTTCTGGGAGCTGCCGACGTGCGGTTAGGCAATCGAGGCTACGGCACTGTGGATGGCGTTTTTGGCTCAGTGACAGAGAGTGCGATTAAGGATTTGCAGCAGCGATACAATCTTCCTGTTACAGGAGTTGTCAATCCTGCAACTTGGGAGGTCATAGATGCTAACGAGAATCCCTATCGAGCGCCTCTGCCCTGGAAATATTAGGCATCAGCGCCTGCCGGGTTTAACCGGGGTGACTTGAAGCACGCCCACCTTCTGCCATGCGTTGCGAACAGCTTTTTGTTCAGGGCTTTCAACGCCGTATAGCGCTCCTGCTATAGCGACCATGGCATTGGCGGTTTGGCGGAAGGTGGCATTAGAGCGAAGGCGATCGCGCAAAGTCAAATACCAGATTTTGCCTGCTTTCTCCCAGGCGTAGCCGCCAATTTCGGTTGCTGCCAGGTAAAAAGCGTAGTTGGGAATACCTGAGTTGATGTGAACGCCACCGTTATCAGCACTGCCTCGGTAAAAGTCTTTGACATGGGCTGGCTGCGGATCTTTGCCCAAAACGTCATCGTCATATGCTGTGCCAGGGGCTTTCATCGAGCGAATGCCAACTCCTTGAACTTTGGGCGTAAATAGCCCCGCGCCAATGATCCAGTCTGCTTGGGCTACCGTCTGATTGAGCGATCGCTGCTTCACCAGCGTGCCAAACACGTCTGAAAAGGATTCATTCAGCGCTCCAGTTTCGCCATAGTACTCAAGACCCGCCTCATACTGCGTTACGCCATGGGTTAGCTCATGCCCAATGACATCGATCGCTTTAGTGAATCGCTGAAATAATTCGCCATCGCCATCGCCGTACACCATTTGATTCCCATTCCAAAAGGCATTCTCGTAGTTAACGCCGTAGTGAATGGTTGAGTCGAGCCGTAAGCCGCGATCGTCAATAGAATTTCGTCCAAAGACTTCGGCATAGAGATCATAGGTAGCGCCCGATCCATCGTAGGCTTCGTTAACAACCGGATCAGGCGAAACCGGATCGCCTTCACTGCGCACTAAAACTCCAGGCAACACTGTACTGCGCTGAGCATCGTAGATGGTGCGGCGTTTCACCCCTGCTGCTGCCATAAATGCCAGCCCACCCACGACTTCCCGCCGTCCCCGAAACTGCTCTGATTTACGCAAGGTTTGCAGCGCCCAATCTCGCTGGCGATCGCTGCCGTTTTTAATGACTGAATCCACCATGTGGGGCGGCACAATACAGCAAATGGGGCAGACGTGAAATTTGCTGTGAGAACCCTTCAACGGTAAGCCGAGCCATCCAGATCTCCGATTGGGCATTCTTATTAGTCTCCTCTAACGTGAAATAAGCTAAGGCTTGAAATGAGTTATGGCAACCGCCAAGGCGGTTAGGACGGGGACAATTTTGGTGGGGCGCGAAGCGCCCCACCAAAATTGTCCTAAGCAAACTGGCGACAGCTATAAGGCTTGAATCTAATTAAGGTTAACGGCTCTACCTTAACTTCAATCCTCCTTGCAACATTTATTTTGCAGTCTCAGTAGATCGCAAATAGGGTTTTGGGCTGTGCGTAGCGCAGCCCAAAACCCTAAAAGTTAATTTTCAAAGGCGCAAAGCACCTTTGAAAATTAACTTTCTAGATTAGTGATCGAGCATTGGCGATCTGCTGAGACTTGGTCGATCTGGTTTGTGGGTCGGTCTTTCGCGAAGAAATCTAGCTCACACTGGCGAATCTAGCTCACCTAGTGCGCCAAAACGATAGCCTTTGCCGTAAACCGTATGAATCAGCGGCGCTTCGCCTTCAGTTTCAATCTTGCGCCGCAGCAGCCGAACCTGCGCCGCTAGCACATTGCTACCCGGCCTTTCTCCCTCGCCCCAGACCTGAGCGTAGATTTGCTCATGGGTAAGGAGCTGATTAGGATGCTGCATGAAGTAGGCAAGCAGCATTGCCTCTTTTTCAGATAGGTCGATCGCTCGTCCTTGGCGAGTTGCAAGCTGGTTTTCCAGATTCAGCTCCAAATCTTTGACTCGTGGCTGCTGCGGGGCTGCCTCCAACGTGGGCGGACGACGAAGCAGTGCCCGCACCCGCGCCAATAGCTCCCGTAACTCAAAAGGCTTGATTAGATAATCATCAGCCCCGGCATCCAGCCCTGAAACGCGATCGTCCAGCGTATCTTTTGCTGTGAGAAACAGAACGGGGGTAATGTCACCCTGCGATCGCAGTTCTTGACAGATCTCAAGCCCGGTTTTTTGAGGCAGCATCCAGTCCAAGATCAGCAGGTCATATTGTCCCTGTGCCGCCAGCCGACTGCCCTCTAACCCATCATGCACAACATCTACCCCATAGCCCTGTTTTCGCAGAATCCGGCTGAGGGGTTCGGTTAGCGCCACTTCATCGTCAACTAGGAGAATTTGCATGGTTGAGCCAAAAATGTGAGCCAAAAATATGAGCCAGAAAGTAGAGTCACAGAGGTGAATTAGAGAGTGGAGCGATCGCCCTAACTATCGCATATCCTACGAAACCTAGCTCATAACACATTCGGAGACATCCGGTTAGAAACTGCAACTGACAACAGTAAAACAACTGGCTTCAATTCCTAGCTTCAATAATTTCCTATGAGAGCAAAGTACCCCAGTGGGTACCTCAATCCATTCGGAAAACTAAATTTTTAGATTGATGTTTCTGATATGGCTGTCGCCCGTTTGCCAAAAATTAATAGGACTTACGCAAGCCCTCTAGCTGTAGTGCATTTTTGTTGTGTGGTGGGCGCAGCCCACCACACAACAAAAATGTGTAAGTCCTCATTAAGTCAACGATTTTGCCAAGCAGAAAATCTCATTAGGAAAAGAACATGCCGAACTATATTGCTGTTGTTAAAACCCAAGGTGATCCGCTGCGGGTACGCTCCTTGCCCAATGGTCAGCCAATCGATCTTTTACCCAATGGCACTCTGGTTTACGTGACGGGTAACCCTGTGACGGCGGGAGGAATAACCTGGGCACAAATTGGGCTTAACCGCTGGGTTGCTACCAGTTTTCTCGTCCCCCACGCTGCCTCGGTGGGGAAGGCTAAGGTGATTGCAACCCGCACTCCGGATACGATTGGGGGCGGTTTGAGAGTCTACAGAACAGAACTACTGAATGGCAGCGATCAAATTATTCAAACGGTGCGCGGCATTTCGGGACGGGTGGGTAAGCAAACGCCCTCTCATGTGGCGGGTTCAGCAACGCCGCTTCCCTTTGGCATCTATACTTTCGATTTGCCTGGAAGTGTGGACGAAAGCGCTCCGGGTGAGTTTGGCGGTGCCTGGTCTGCTGTGACTCCGACCTTCAAGACTGAGCGATCGGGCATCGGCATTCATTATGATCCATCTGCATTCAGCCAAGATGCCAATACTGGGACATCGGGCTGCTTTGCGACTCCCACGAAAGATGAACGGGATAAGATGACAAAATTTATTCGAGCCTACAAGCCCATTTACTTTGTGGTTCTGTAACCATAGCCCGTTCATCCTACAAGTTTAGAGAAATCCGTCATCATAGTAAGCATATAGACAGCAAGACTGTAGCTTGATGACTCTTGAGGCGGCGCAACAATGACAGAGTTCCATATCCAGGCTCCGTTTGAACCGATGGGCGATCAGCCTAAAGCGATCGCCTATCTAACGAAAGGCTTGAATGCAGGAGAGCGGTATCAAACCCTGCTGGGGGCGACGGGTACGGGCAAAACCCATACTGCCGCCCGCGTGATTCAGAATGTGGGTAAATCGACGCTGATTCTGGCACACAACAAGACGCTTGCCGCGCAGCTCTGCAACGAGCTACGAGAGTTTTTCCCGGATAACGCCGTCGAGTATTTCATCAGTTACTACGACTACTATCAGCCGGAAGCCTATATCCCGGTGACGGATACCTACATTGCCAAGACGGCTTCGATCAACGACGAAATCGATATGCTGCGGCACTCGGCAACGCGATCGCTGTTTGAGCGCAAAGATGTGATTGTAGTTGCCTCGATTAGCTGCATCTACGGCTTGGGTACGCCATCCGAATATTTAAAAGCCGCTATCCCTTTTCGGGTGGGCATGGAGCTAGATCAGCGACAGGTGTTGCGCGATCTGTCGTCGGTGCAGTACGAGCGGAACGATTTGGACGTGGGGCGCGGTCGGTTTCGGGTGAAGGGAGATGTGCTGGAGATTGGGCCAGCATACGAAGATCGGCTAATCCGCATTGAGTTTTTCGGGGACGAAATTGAGGCGATTCGCTACATTGACCCGATTACGGGCGAAACAATACAAAGCATGGATGCGCTGAATGTCTATCCGGCGCGCCACTTCGTGACGCCAGAAGATCGGCTAGAGGAAGCCTGTAACGACATTGAGCAGGAGCTAAAAGACCAGCTCGTTTTTCTGGAGAAAGAGAACAAGCTGCTGGAGGCACAGCGGTTAGAGCAGCGGACTCGGTACGATCTGGAGATGCTGCGGGAAGTTGGCTACTGCAACGGCGTAGAAAACTATGCGCGACATCTGACAGGACGAGTCGCCGGAACCCCGCCAGAGTGTTTGCTGGACTACTTCCCAGACGACTGGCTGCTGGTAATTGACGAGTCGCATGTGACGATTCCGCAGATCCGGGGCATGTACAACGGCGATCGCTCCCGCAAAATGACGCTGATTGATCATGGATTCCGGCTGCCTAGCGCTGCTGACAACCGACCTCTTAAGTCTGAGGAATTTTGGGAGAAGGTAAATCAGTGTATCTTTGTGTCTGCTACGCCAGGAAACTGGGAGCTGGAGATCTCAGGCGGCAAGTTTGATATTGAGGGCGAAGGTAAGGATGAAGTCAAAAAATATATTTCTGGCACTGGAAAAGTTGTAGAGCAGGTGATTCGTCCAACAGGCGTAATTGACCCAGAAATCTTTGTGCGGCCAACTGAGGGACAAATTGACGACCTGTTTGGAGAAATTCAGGAGCGCACGGTTAAAAATGAGCGTGTCTTAGTCACGACATTGACTAAGCGCATGGCAGAAGACTTGACGGAGTACCTGCAAGAGAGAGCGGTTCGAGTTCGATACCTGCACTCAGAAATTAACTCGATCGAGCGCATTGAGATCTTGCAGGATCTCCGCAACGGAGATTTTGATGTGCTGATTGGCGTGAACCTTCTGAGGGAAGGTTTGGACTTGCCAGAGGTTTCCTTAGTTGCAATTCTAGATGCTGACAAAGAAGGATTCCTGCGAGCAGAGCGATCGCTGATTCAAACTATCGGACGCGCAGCTCGACATACGGAAGGGAAAGCCATTCTCTACGGAGATAACCTGACGAAAAGCATGGCAAAAGCCATTAGCGAAACCGATCGCCGTCGCGCAATTCAGATAGAGTACAACGAAAAACACAATATTACGCCCAAGTCCATCATCAAGCGATCGAGCAACTCTATCCTGAAGTATCTTGAAGTCTCTCGCAAGCTGACGGCTCAAGAGCTAGACGAAGCCTATGAGCATTCCTATGATTTGCCGCTGGAAAATATTCCTGACTTAATTGTCAAACTAGAAGCCGAAATGAAAGAAGCGGCGAAGAAGATGGAGTTTGAAGAGGCGGCGAAAATGCGCGATCGGATCAAACATTTGCGCGATCGATTGGTGGGAAAACGGCAGGGAATGGCATGATGCTAAGCCTAGCTTAAGGGCATAGAGCGACTTATCTCTTTAGAAGGATTATTAAAGCCCATTCGCTTCGTTATAGTGCAATCACTGCAACAAAATCGCAGTGACGCACTTGCTGCGATCGCATCTGAGAGTTGCATTAAGGCGGTCGCATAGAGACGATCGCCTACCGTAGAGCATTCTAGAAATCAGTTGCAGCTTAAGTTCGCATTCTGCGACTGCTTAGCTGTGCAGTTTTCAGCCAGTATGCAGGTGCAGCTTGAGATTCACATCATAAATTCAAAGGAAGATACCCATGAGTTCAACAAACAGCCAATCCATGATCAAGAAATTTGCGGGCGCTATCGGGTTTGCGAGCATTAGCGCTCTGATTAGCCTTCCTGCTCTAGCATTGGCTAATACCCAGACTTACTCAGCCTTGGGTCAAAGTTCATCCAATATGGGGCAGCTTCTAGCTCAAAGTAGCGGCTCAGACGGCGCAGGTGATGGCGCAGGCAGTGCGGGCAACTCAGGCGGTTCCGCAGGAGATAGCAATACCACTCCTGATGGTACTGGCACACCGGGCACTGGCAACATGGGTACTCCCCAGCCCAGCGGCGGCAGCATGGGCAACATGAATGAAACACCAGGTTCAGGTGGCTCGATGGGCAACGGTACCAGCGGTACAGGAGTCGATACGACTGTTCCGAGGACTGCTTCACCTACACCCAGCGAAACGAATCCTGACACCAACCCCGCCGCTGATACTACTCCTTCGACAGGGGGAACGTCAGGTTCAAGTGGTACCTCAGGTTCAGGTGGCTCAATGGGCAACGGTACCAGCGGTACAGGAGCCGATACGACTGTTCCTAGGGCTGCTTCACCTACACCCAGCGAAACGAATCCTGACACCAACCCCGCCGCTGATACCACTCCTTCGACAGGGGGAACGTCAGGCACTTATGGTGGCTCGACAGGATCAGGCACTTACAATCGCTCGACAGGCACAAGCGGATCTTCTTCAGGACAGTACGGCACGAGTGGAAGCAGCGCTGCTCCCGTTCGAGGTTTGTGGTAGGTTCTATTAGCGCTGTAGATAGCTGTAGATAATGGAGGGCGATCGCCTTAGGTCAGCTCTCATCATCTCAACTTGAGCTATAAGAGATGGCTGGATGCAGTAACGCATTCAGTCATTTTTTATGTCAGCCCTAAAGCGATCCTAAATTATTTGTGAGAAGGATTGCGATAGACCCATGCGATAGATCCATGTGATGAACCCGCCAGACTATCGCAACCAACGAAATTGGTATGATTGACGTGGATACCTGTCTCAAATTGACGATCGCCATGCCCGATAGCGAACTCGATCGAGAGTTAGACGATACGATTCAAGACTTTAGCGATCTTCAGGCAGAGCTGAATTACCGACAGGCGCAAGAGGTGTTGCGGGAGTTGATCGGCAATCTGGATCTCAGCGCCAGAGAACAGTCAGGCTTAGAAACAGAGATTCATAGTTTGGAAACTATGCTAGATAAGCTCGATCGCCAGGTGGTCCATATTGCCGTATTTGGTATGGTGGGACGGGGCAAATCTTCGTTGCTCAACGCGCTGTTGGGGCAAGAAGTCTTTGAAACAGGCGCAGTGCATGGGGTAACGCAGCAGGTTCAAACGGCTCAATGGAGCGCTAAGCCTGAAGGTGAATTCTGGCGGGTTTCTCTGCCTGGGTTGGGCAACTCACAGGTTGAGCTAATCGATACGCCAGGTATTGACGAAGTAGATGGCGAAACCCGCGAGGTTATGGCACGGCAGTTGGCAAAGCACGCTGACCTAATTTTGTTTGTCATTGCCGGAGACATGACTCGCATTGAGTTTGAGGCACTGTCGGAACTCCGCAAAGCCAGCAAGCCCATTTTACTGGTGCTCAACAAAATGGATCAGTACCCGGAAGCCGATCGCCGAGTGATTTATGAGAAAATCCGGGACGATCGCGTTAAGGAACTTCTTTCGCCCGATGAGATCGTGATGGCGGCTGCCTCACCGTTAATGGCCAGAGCAGTCAGACGAGAAGATGGGACGCTAATCGCCCGCATGGGTCGCGGTGTTCCGGATGTGCAAGGCGTGAAGCTCAAAATCCTGGAAATCTTGCAGCGGGAGGGTAAAGCCTTGGTGGCGCTCAACACCATGCTCTACACCGATGACGTGAACGAACAGTTGGTGCAGCGTAAGCTAGAGATCCGCGATCGCACCGCCAATCAAGTCATCTGGAATGCCGTGATGACCAAAGCTGTGGCAATCGCCCTCAATCCTGTCACCGTTCTTGATCTGCTCAGCGCTACGATCGTTGATATTGCCCTTATCCTGACGCTATCTCGGCTCTATGGCTTTCCCTTGACGCAGCAAGGAGCCGTCGGGTTACTCCAAAAAATTGCTCTTAGCATGGGTGGCATTACGGTGAGCGAACTGATCGCTACCCTAGGGCTAGGTTCTCTCAAGAGTTTACTGGGGTTATCAGCTCCTGCGACAGGCGGACTTTCTCTTGCGCCCTATCTCTCCATAGCGATTACGCAGGCGGGGGTGGCGGGGGTTTCTACCCACATCATTGGACAAGTGGCGAAAACCTATCTGGCGAACGGCGCATCTTGGGGCGATGAGACTCCAAAAGCGCTCGTTAGCCGGATTCTGTCCTCCCTGGATGAGGCATCCATTTTGAATCGTATCAAGGACGAACTGCGGGATAAGCTAGACCCCAATCGCCACCAATCGCCAATAAATTAACATCAATCCTAGAACTGCCCCTCAGCCCTTTAATATGGGTATAGCTGTCGCCAGTTTGCTTAGGACATCTTAGTGGGACGCGAAGCACCACCAAAATGTCCCTGTCCTAACCGCCTTGACGATTGCCATAAACGAGTCAATTCGCTGAAATCAATGAGTATGTCATCCTCTCAATTTCGCCTGAACCTTCCAGAAGGAACCGTCTCCTTTAGCTTTACACCTGAATCGGCGCGGGATTTGCAAGGAGCGATCGCCTCCCTCATGGATAGCCTCAAGGTCACGGCGCAGGGTGCAGGAAGCGGCAACAAGCCCAAGCCGCAGAAACCCATGGAGTATCGACATACGGGCGAGGTTTTCTTAGAGGTATTCTGCAACCCGAATATCTGGTCAAGCCCTTTCGCTGCCAAGGTTTTGATTACGCTGCGAGACGATCGGATTCGTCTCAGTACCGAAGTGGCGCTGACGCGAATGACAGATGATATTGCTCAGTATCTAAAGGACAATGCTTAAAAGGCAGTAATCTCCTAATTCATCGGCTGTTAATACATTATGCAAATGTAGGCATTACTTCAGTCACAGAACGACCTCACGCTCTAGAGAGCGATCGCACACATCTCTAAAAACTTCATCTGGGTCAACATCAACTTTTTCGATCTCTGGCCGCTCTCGAATGCAGCCAAGGACTTACCAAAGTCTCTTTCTGAGATAAGCGATGTCAATGCCAAATATGAGGCAGTGCCTCAACAGGTCGAGGTGTCGGTAAAAAAAGGGCGTTCGACGATTCAGTGTGACGAGATGTGGCCATTTGTCGGCAACAAAGGGAACAAACAATGGATTTGACTTGCTTTGGATGTGGCAACACGAGAAATTGTAGGGGTATATGTTGGCTCGCGTAGTCGTGAGAGAGCACAAGGCTTGTGGAATGCCTTACCGAGCCTGTATTCGTCAGTGTGCTCCTATACCGATTTCTGGTCAGCTTGTGATGAGGTATTCCCCAGCAAGCGGCATCAAAGTGTCGGCGAAAAGAGTGGCAAAACCAGCTACATTGAACGGTCTAACTGTACCTTACGGCAACGAGTTTCAAGGCTGGTTCGCAAGACCCTATCATTTTCCAAAAAAACAGAGAATCACATCGGTGCAATCTGGTACTTTGTTCACCACTACAACTTATCCTTACTTGTTTAGGACTACCGAGGCTCGATCGAACGCCTCTCCCCTTAATCTTCTTTTTCAGCCTGCATCTGGGGCAGCTTAATCACATAGCGGTAGCCATCTTCTGCGGAACCGCGAATGGATATTGACCCTCCATGCATCTCTGCCAGCTGACGGCTTAGACTCAGCCCCAGGCTCTGACGTGAGCCATCTAACTTCAATAGCTCCGTTAACTCCTGCACGGTAGATTCTTGAACCGATTGTCCGCTGAAAGAGGGTTCTCTTAGCTCATCTTCAATCGATCGCTCCAAAACATGACCTCGCGTGAGGCTGCTGGGAGGAGCTGAGGACGAATGTAGCGCCACAAGCTCTGCTTGAGGTAAGCCATCCCCCAGCCAGGGGTGAGAAGTCCATATAGTCAGGTTGAGAGAACTGTGACGACGAGAAACATGAATCCGAATGACGCTATCGGCACTGGAGGACTGAACAACGCTGAAGACCAGATGATAGAGCATTTGGCGCACCCTGTCTTTGTCCAGTAGCCAAACGCGGTTGCCGGGTTCTATCGTTAGCTGAATCTGCTGTTCTCGGCGTTGAACCGCCTGGTTAAGAGCGGCGATCGCCTGTTGACACAGCATTTCGATATCGACTGGACTGAGGTTAAGCGATCGCGTACTGTCGTCTAGTGCGCCTAATTCTATAATTTCATTGACTAAAGAAAGTAAATACTGCCCGCTATTGTGAATGATTTCAATATATTCTTTTTGCTTACTAGAGAGCGAACCATAGATGCCCTGACTCAAAACACGCGCCATCCCCAAGATTGAGGTGAGAGGCGTACAGAGTTCCTGAGTCATTTGTGAAATCAGATCGGTCTTGGCAGAAGTCTGTAGGGCAGAAGATGGAATTTCTAAATTTTTGGGACTGGGATTGAGATTAGATAGGACGGCTGGCAGGTGCGCCCCCTGAGACAGCTTGAGGAGGCGATCGCGCTCAAATTCGCTCATGCTCCAGCGGGCCGTGAGCTGCAATAGCTCAATTTCTTTGTGGGTGAAGCCGCGAGGGCTTAGCCCCATGACCGCCAAAGTCCCGATGCAATGCCCTTCTGAGGTCATCAAAGGCACGCCCAAGTAAGAGTAAATGCCATAGCGCTGCGTCAGCAAACTATTGGCAAAAACGGGGTTGGCGGTGGTATCGGAAATAGCTAAAACTTGCTGACTGTCCACAACATAGGTACAGAAAGATTCTGCGCGTGGCAACTGACGAGAGCTAGCCATGCTGTTCATTAGCCCAATCCGAGACAAACCCACAGCAGATTTGAATAGATGGCGATCGCTATCCAATACGCCCAAAATGCAGATGGGCATATCTAGAAAATGGGCAGCCGTTTGGGTTGCTTCTTCAAAAACTGGAACGCTTTCCAGCTCTAGCAACCCCATTTTTTCTAGTATTTTCAGCCGCTGTTGCTCCCATTCAGATGTGGGTTCATGATCTAACCGACAAGACAACTTCATATCAGGGTTTAACATGACACCCCCATCCTTGCATTTGCGATACTAGCCACCGATTCGGTATAGTTCCGATGGTGGTTCAATGTATTCATCATTCCCTGACTCTTCAGGTGATCACCACCGATCGTGTAGATAGAGTAAAGTTCAGGGTTTCTAGGGGTTTGGAGAGTTTAAGAGAAATATTTTTTCAGTAGCTCTACTGAACTTGAAGTAGCATTTGTATCAAATTTCTACTGAAATAAATTCAGCTTCACTGATGCAGCGCTTCCAAATAACTTGAATGCTCGAATGTGAGGGAGCAGCAGAGGGGCAACTTTAAGCTCGATCGGTAAATCCGATGTGCTGTAGGTTTTCTAAAGATCAGTGCTGATAGTAGCTTGTTTCAGATTTCTGGAGGCAGCTTTCGGAGTTTCAAAAGGCTGCACTGTTAAATCGATAGATCAACGTAAATATCCTAACGCGGCTCATGACGCATCTCAGGAATCATTGAGAACCGCAACATAGAGCCTGAGAGTTAGGGCTACACTACTTGCAGCATCTGAGGTGGACTAGAGTCTCGCTGCTGAAGCTGATGCATATGATGGAACAAATTCCAGCAATATTGCTCTGGCAAGCCACAGGTAACTGCGCCGCGCAACACCACGCTGAAGTACCAGTCATTGGGCGCATGTTCTTCAGAAAGCTTCTCAATCACCGTGTAGGTTCTGACATTGACGAATCGCTGTCCCTGGCTATGAACCTCGATCGCCTCATGGCTGTAGCCTTCTTCTCGCTCATCCAGACGATCGCTTAGTCGCATGGGCAGCCGATATAGCACGCCTTCTACTACGGAGCCGCTATCTCTGACAATATCTAGTACGCCACAGTTGCGCCGCTGCGATCGCCGGAAAAAACCCAGTCGGTAGCCCCTCAACGTCGCTGTACCTACTACGTAATCATGGGTGTTTTCGTCGAGCGATCGCTTCAAATCAACTGGGCACATGCAGGAGCCATAGGCAAAATAGTAGAACATTGGCTCTGGCGAATGGGCTGCCAGTTGTGATCCCTTGGCTGAGGGCTGCATGGTTCCTGTCTCAGGGCAATGCGACGAAATAATCTGCATGGTTTTATCGGTAGAGTCCACAAGGGGCTAGAGTTCTCAGCGATAGAAGGCGTAATTTTCTGACCAGAATTTTATCCCAGAAGTCTATCAATGTATAGCAACCACCAAGGCGGTTACAAAGGATACATTTTGAGTGGGGTGCTTTACGCCCCACCCAAAATGTCTTAAGCAAACTGGCGACAGCCATACCCAGATTTTAACCGTTACAGTTCAGCAATGTAACGTATTCCGATAAGAATACCGTAGATTTTTGGAATCCGCTGGTGAAGATCGATAATCAGCATCTTTCCGCTTCTGAGAGCCACGACTCAGTAAAATCATAAGACTCAGCAAAATTATGAAATGACTGAATCCTACTCCTCTACGACATCTGCAAATCCCAATATTCCAAGCTGTGCCTGGAGTCGGGCGATCGGGCTAGGCTGGACGAATCCCTACACCGTGCGCTATTCCAGCAATATTGATGACGGCGCATGGCATGGGATGCCCTTGGGCGGTTTTGGGGCAGGCTGTGTGGGGCGATCGTCTCGCGGTGATTTTAATCTCTGGCATATTGACGGTGGCGAACATCTGTTTCGCAATATGTCTGCCTGTCAGTTCAGCATTTTTGAGCAAGCAGATGAGCAAACTCAGGCTTATGCCCTCTCAACGGAGATTCCTGAAACAGAGCTACCGTCCTGGACTCCTTATCCGGCGAGTCAGGCGGCAGGTGAAGGGTTGCCCGATCGCTCCACAGGCGAGTATTCGGCGCTGTATCCGCGAAGCTGGTTTGTCTACCGAAATGTGCTTCAGGCGGAGCTGACCTGTGAGCAATTTTCCCCGATTTGGGCAGAGAATTACCAGGAAACCAGCTATCCGGTGGCGCTGTTTCAGTGGACGGCGCATAATCCTAGCGATCGCCCCCTCACGCTTAGCATCATGCTGACCTGGGAAAACATGGTGGGCTGGTTTACCAATAGCCAGAAGTCTCCAGAGGTGAAGGTGCGAGATGATGGCAGTCCGGTCTATGAGTATCAGCCGCGTCTAGGCGAAAGCCAAGGCAATGTTAATCAGTGGCGTGCTGAAGCGGACTATGTAGGATGCCTCATGGGTGGCAATCTATCTGAGAGTCCTGCCGAAGGCGAAGGGCAGTGGGCAATTCTGGCGGAAGCTGCTAACGTCGAAGTCTTTCACCATATGCGCTGGAATCCAGCAGGAGACGGAGCCGAAGTCTGGCAATCGTTTTCTCAAGACGGCTCCTTACCCAATGTTGCTGACGCAACGCCCGCAGCTCAAGGCGAACGGGTTGCTGGGGCGATCGCCCTGCGCTTCACCCTAGCCCCTGGCGAAACCCGACAGATTCCCTTCGCGGTGGCGTGGGATTTTCCGGTGACAGAGTTTGCCGAAGGGGTGATTTATTACCGTCGCTACACCGATTTCTTTGGGCGCAATGGACGAAATGCCTGGGCGATCGCTCAGACTGCGCTGCAAAATCATCTCTCCTGGCAGCAGCAGATTCAACAGTGGCAGCAGCCGATTCTCGATCGGGCTGACCTGCCGGACTGGTTCAAAATGGCGCTGTTTAACGAGCTATACGACCTGACCAGCGGCGGGACGCTGTGGAGCGCGGCAAGCGATCGCGATCCGGTCGGGCAATTTGCCGTGCTGGAATGCCTGGACTATCGCTGGTACGAAAGCCTAGATGTGAGGCTCTACGGCTCTTTTGCCCTGCTCATGCTGTTCCCTGACCTAGACAAAGCGATTCTGCGCGCCTTTGCCCGCGCTATTCCGACCGAGGACAATCGCACTCGCACAATTGGCTACTACTATACGATCGGCAAGCCTAGTCCCGAAGCCCTGCGCAAAGCTAAAAACGCCACTCCCCACGATCTGGGCGCACCCAACGAGCATGTCTGGGAAAAGACCAACTACACCAGCTACCAGGACTGCAATCTCTGGAAGGATTTGGGCAGCGATTTTGTGCTTCAGGTCTACCGCGACTTTGTGCTAACGGGCAGCACAGACTATGCGTTCTTGGCAGAGTGTTGGTCAGCCGTGACGGCGGCGATCGCCTACCTCAAAACTTTTGACCTAGACAACGACGGCATTCCCGAAAACTCAGGCGCACCTGACCAAACTTTCGATGACTGGCGATTGCAAGGCGTGAGCGCCTATTGCGGCGGTCTGTGGATTGCGGCTTTGGAAGCCGCGATCGCCATTGCTCAAGTCCTAATCAAGCATCCGGTGGCAGAGATCGCGATCGCATCTTTGGAGGAGACGATCGCGATCTACCAAACCTGGCTGGATCAATCTCGTCCCATCTACCAGGAAAAACTCTGGAATGGAGAATACTACCGACTGGATAGCGACAGCGGTTCCGATGTGGTGATGGCTGATCAGCTTTGCGGTCAGTTCTATGCGCGACTGCTGGGCTTGCCCGACGTGGTGCCGATCGCCTGTGCCCAGTCAGCGCTAGCAACCATTTACGACTCCTGCTTTCTCAAGTTTCACGACGGTAAGCTAGGAGCCGCTAATGGAGTGAAGCTGGATGGGTCGCCTGTCAATCCCAAAGATACGCACCCGCTAGAAGTTTGGACAGGCATCAACTTTGGTTTGGCAGCTTTCTTGGTGCAGATGGGAATGCGCGATGAGGCGATGCAGATCACAGAAGCCGTAGTGCAGCAAGTGTATGAGCATGGGCTACAGTTTCGTACGCCGGAGGCAATCACCGCGGCTCAAACCTTCCGCGCGAGCCACTATCTGCGGGCAATGGCAATTTGGGGAGTCTATGGTCTGTTGCCTAAGCCAGGATGACCTGTGAGCATGGGCTTGTGAGCAATAGGGTTCGGCGATCGCGTCAAAGCGTCTGCCCTATTCATTCTCTAGTTTCTCTGAGGCTTCTATAGCTGTTGCCAGTTTGCTTAGGACATTTAGGGTGGGCTGCTTCGCGCCCCACCCTAAATGTCCCCGTCCTAACCGCCTTGGCGGTTGCCATAGCAGGTTGCCTAAATAAAGCTGAACAAATTCTTGTGCTGCATCGGGATCAAGTTGCTTCAAAACTTTGACGATTTCCACGATCGTTTCAGAAGTCGGCTCTCGCTGATCATGAACCCACTTGAATACCGCAGAGCGATCGATTCCAAGTGCGACTGCCAGCTTGTTCTGGCTAATGCCCCGCAAGGGGACTGAAACGCTTGTATTAAATAGAATCAACAACTCTTGAAATGTTAAGTTTTCATCACCACTTCCCTGCAAGGGGACTGAAACGCCACTTGTTCCGCGGTTGCGGTTGGGTTCGACTCAAGGACTTTCATCAGCACTTCCCTGCAAGAAGACTGAAACTATAGCCAGAGATTTGTTCTATAGCACTACGGGTAAACGTTAGGACGCTCGTTAAAAGCAGCATCCACGCAATCTCGGAAGCTATCAAATTCATCCCATCGTTGTCTCATCCAGTTTTTCAGTACACTCCACCAATGCTCGATATCGTTCAAATCTGGGCAATAGGGAGGCAGATACCAGAGTTCACATCCGGCGGCTGCCACGATCTGCTCAATATAGGCAGAGTGATGGAAACTCGCATTGTCAATGACGATCGCATCTCCACTTTGCAATTTTGGCAGCAGGCAGTCCTTTAACCACAACTCAAATAAATCTCGATTATAGGTTCCTGTAAAGGTCATCGGGGCAAAGATCTCCCCTTACTTGAGCGCGGCAAGCCAACTGACTCGTTCGGTGCGTTTGCCTGATTGAGTTGCACTAAAGCGTTGCCCAATCTCGCAGTAGCCATAGGGATGCTCCTCTCGGTTATCAATGCCTGCTTCATCCACATAGACAACCTGAGCGGCTGACTTGCTCTTTAATTGCTCTTGAAATGCTTCGTGCTTCAGCTCTTCGAGCAAGCCATGTTTAAGTTGATAGATAGTCTGCCCTGCCTGCTTTGCCAAAGCGTTAAGCCGCACCCAAACCAGAAAGGCACAGCCAATGTGGCTGCGCTGAATCCGGGCTTTGCGGCACGGGCAAGCCTCTAAGCCAGTGACCTGCTTAGTCTCACGATGCAGTTGCTCAATCTTCCAACGCAAGCCACAGGCCTGTTGTGCGGCTTCTGTAGAATCTTGAGCCAAATCGTTGGTCACAACGAAGTCCGTGCGGTGGGTGGACACCTCAACCCGGAAACACTGCACTTTGTGGTCTTTAGGAAAGCCTTTGATTGTAATGCGCTTACCCTGCCTCAGTTCACTCTGACTCCAGTTGAGGGAATCCACTCGTTGGTAGGACTGTTGCCCTCCTGATTCATCAACATGGCGATTGTCTCTGAGCGGGCAGTAGTAACCTTTTGGAGGGACTCAATCAACAGCATTAGGTCTTTGGTGGCATACCAAGTGTCCATCAGCACGGCTTGAAACGGCAGTTGTTTGTGATAGACCGTATGGCTCAACATCTCGCTGACAGGATCGAGCTTACGTTTGCCGTCTCCCACTAGGTCGTAAATCCGGTAGTCAATGACCCAGAATTGATCCAACTCTGGATTGCCGTACACGCAAGTGACCACTCCAATCCCTTTAAGGACTCCATGAGCATTGCCACTGTACTGCCGTCGGACTAGGTCAATTGCAAAGGAGTGGCGCTTGTCGAGCACTGTGTCGTCAAACAACAGATATCCCGTGGAAGTCTGGATCACCTGAGAGCTAACGTTTTCCCACACCAGACGAGGCGTTATTTTCTCCCCACCTAGATATCGATTAATTTCGTCGTGGGAAAACTTCTCGCTGTGGTCTGCGAAATTAGTCAACCTATAATTGATCTGGCTGACGAGCAGATATTGACATTAGTCCAGCCGAGTGACAGTTTCTTTCATACCCTGACTCTAGCAATTGACCACGCATCTCGGCTCTCCACCACCATCTCCTCTGCGTAAGTCCTAATTGGATCTGAGCGCGTAGCGCTATGGGGAAAATAGGAAGACTTTGCGATCGATCTTCTAGATCAGCCGTTTTAGTTAATAGGCATCTTGCAAATTAGGTTTAGTGGAGGCGCAGTCCCCACTAAACCTAATCCCAAAACTTTAATCTGCAAGAGGTCTATTGTGGATAGGAAATCGTTAGGATGCCTGAACAAGCGGCTCGGTTCGAGCTTGAAATCCTGCCTTCATTAGCGCACTCACCGTTGCTTGGTGGTCTTGGACTCGAAACTGTGCCCCCAGCCGCACTAGCTCACGGCGATCGTTCCCCGTAATTACCGCAATCACCGGAATCTTGCTTTTATCCTCATCGCCGCGCTGCTCTAGTAATACCGTGCGCAAGTGATGTTGCTTCACGACATCTCCGGCAATCTGCGGCTCTAGATCCACCATCACCATGCAGACATCATCGATCGGCTCTGCATCTTCAATGATGAACTGAGTGCGATCGTCTCGCTTGTCTACTTTGCCCCAGAGCATCAGCCGCGCATCGACCTGCAACAGTTCGCCAATCCGCTCAAAGGATTTTGGGAAGACCACCGCCTCAACCTGTCCGCTCAGGTCTTCAATTTGCAGCGCCATCATTTTGTCGCCGCGTTTCGTCACGATCGGTTTAATGGTGCTGACCATGGCGATCGCGCTCAGCATCACGCCTTCGGGTTTGTCATTCAAATCGCTAAGGTTGATCGGTGCCAGGACTCTAGCCGCCTGCTGAATTGACTTCAGCGGATGGTCTGAGATATAAAAACCCAAAAGCTCTTTTTCTAAACGCAGCTTTTCTTGAGGCGGATAGTCGGGTACGGCAGGTGCTTTAGGAGCCGTCTCAAACTTGTTAGAAGCGGCAGTCGCACCCCCAAACAAATCAAACAGATTGCCCTGTCCAATCAGCCGATCTTTGGCGCGAGATTGTGCCCACTCTAGCAACAGCTCCAAGTCTTGAATGAGCTGATTTCGATTGGTTTCGTTACTCTCTAAACTATCTAACGCGCCGCACTGAATTAGTGCTTCCAAGGCTCGACGGTTAACGGTGCGAGAATCCACGCGATCGCACAAATCCGCCAAAGATTTGAACTTGCCACCCTCTTCACGGGCAATCAGCAGATGTTCGATCGCCCCTTCTCCCACATTCCGTACTGCCGACAGCCCAAACAAAATGGTGGTTTGTAGGGGGGTAAAGTCTACGCCCGATCGGTTGATGTCCGGCGGCTCCACCTGGATGCCCATGTTGACACAGCTAGCAATATATTTCTGCACTTTGTCTTGATCACCGCTGTTACAGGTGAGCAGAGCCGCCATGTATTCAACCGGGTAGTTTGCCTTAAGATATGCCGTCTGATAGGTGACATAGCCATAGGCGGTCGAGTGAGATTTATTGAAGCAGTTAGAGGCAACCAAACCGCTACTTAAAACAAAGTTATGATCTCGTTCAACGCCGATGTCATAAACAGCTTGCATCCCTAAAGATTGACGACTAATAATTTTAACCATAGCTATTTATAAGTTACTTAATAAGTTATTCAACATCTGCAAAAATAGGTTTCAAATCCAGCACAAAGCCGGGTAATACATCCTCACCAGAAAGCGTTTCAGGATTTTTGAGAACCTCAACTTCCTGTTCTAATCGATAAATTTCCACCTGCCGATTTTTGGGATCAATCAACCAGCCCAGCCGTACGCCGTTATCGATATATTCCTGCATCTTGACGCGCAGCGTGCCGATGGAATCAGAGGGCGATCGCAATTCAATCACAAAGTCAGGAGCCAACGGCGGAAATTTGCGCTTTTGCTCTGGAGTCAGGGCATTCCAGCGTTCGCGCCTCACCCAGCTTGCGTCAGGAGAATAGTTCGCGCCTCCGGGCATTTTAAACTCCGTAGAGGAATCGAAAGCAAATCCTAAATCGTTTGTTCGACTCCAGGCTTGTACCTGAAAGGAAATTTCAATATTCCGATGACCCGTTTCACCACCTGTAGGGGACATGATAATTAAATCTCCGCTAGAGTTACGCTCAATTCTTAGGTCAGGATTTGCCTGACACAGGAGAAAGTATTCATCGTCTGTCAGGCACAGCAGCGACTTGAGTTGGGGCGGAGAAAACACCATAGAGTCTCTGAGAGGATTGAGTAAACTATCTCCCATATTACCGACCCGCAAGAACGGGCGATCGCACTTCCACCCGCTTCAAGTCCAGGTTTCGCTGGAAAATCTCATCGATCGTCAGCATTTGTCCCGCTTCTGTCATGAACTTGTGATCTTTGGTTGCCTGAATAATTGAGCCATCTTCTAACAGATACTCAAAGATTTCTTGCTGCCCGCGATCGTGCCATTGGGCGATCGGTTGAGTATAGATGTAGCCATGATTGTTAACGCTGTAAACCGTGCATTGAACCTGATTCTCGACAATTTTACCGATCGGCAAAGCGCCATATTCAACGGTGAGTACGGGCATTTCATAGCTCAAACAATATTCTGCAAACATCACCATTTGTTCAAACAAATCGGTGGCAACTTTTGCCTTAACGCCGTTTTTGCCCGCCCCATCAATGAAGATCTGCTGATGCTTTTCCATCTCCGACTTTTTCTTTTTGCCCATTGCTCGCCGCAGCAGATCGGCTTGCCCTAGGGAATAGCCCGCCATATCTTGAGCGATCTTCATAATCTGCTCTTGATAGACCATAATCCCATAGGTTTCGTTGAGAATGGTTTCTAGGATTGGGTGTTCGTACTCAATTCTTTCTCGCCCATGCTTACGGTTAATGAACTTGGGAATCAGCCCTGCATCCAGCGGTCCCGGTCGATACAGCGCCAGTACCGAAGAGATGTCTTCCAATCCGGACGGCTTTAGATCTCGGACAATCTGCCGCATTCCTGAAGATTCAAGCTGAAAGATACCTTCTAGGTTGCCTTGCGACAGCAGCTTATAAACTTTTGGATCGTCCAGAGACAAATGATCGAGATCAATCACAACATTTTGATTTTGGGCAATCAGATCCACCGCTTTCTGGATCATTGTTAGGTTCTTGAGTCCCAAGAAGTCCATTTTCAGCAGCCCCAGCGCCTCAATGTCCTCCATGTAATACTGCGTAAACACAGAGCCATCAGCGTTGCGCTGAAGCGGCACGACTTCATCCAGCGGATGCGAGGAAATCACCACACCTGCCGCATGAATCCCCACACTCTTGTTAGTGCCCTCAATCTTGATTGCCGTATCGAGCCAGTGGCGAACCCTTGGATCATTGTCATACTTCGCCTTAAATTCTGGTGCAGGGGTGCCCTCTGAAATCATCACCTTCAGCTTTGCTGGTTTACCCCGCGAAACGGGAATCAGCTTCGCCATCCGATCGGACTCCGCATAGGGAATATCCAGCACTCGCGCCACGTCCTTCAGCACCGCTTTTGAGGTCATGCGGTTGTAGGTAATAATCTGGGCAACGCGATCGCTCCCATACTTATCCGTCACGTAGCTAATCACCTCATCGCGGCGATCGATACAAAAGTCTGTATCGATATCTGGCATCGAGAAGCGTTCGGGATTGAGAAATCGCTCAAACAGTAAGCCATGATGCACCGGGTCAATGTTAGTAATTGCCAGGGAATAAGCCACAAGAGAACCCGCTGCCGATCCGCGACCTGGTCCTACCGGAATGCCGTGATCGCGGGCATATTTGATGTAGTCCCAAACCACGAGAAAGTAGGCATCAAAACCCATCTGGTGCATCATTTGCAGCTCATACTCTAGCCGCTCTTGATACAAGGGTTCTACCTGGTCATAGGACTCATAGCCAAAGCGATCCATCAAGCCTTGACGGGTAATTGCCCTCAGGTAGCTGTCTTTGGTATAGCCTTCGGGGACTGAATATTCCGGGATGCGAGGCTTTCCCATAATGTCGTATTCTTCGATCTTGTCGGCGACCTCCATCGTGCTGGCGATCGCCTCCTCTACCGCCTCTTCCGGCAGGTGATCGCGGAAGAGATAACGCATCTCTTCTGCCGACTTGAGATACTCGGTGCCCGTGTACCGCAGCCGCTTCTCTTCGCTAATCAGCTTCCCAGTCTGAATGCACAGCAGCGCGTCATGGGCTTCTACATCAAAGCAGGAAATATAGTGGGAGTCGTTGGTGGCAACCAGCTTAATGTCCATTTCGCGGGCAATGCGAATAATCTCAGGATTGACAATTCGCTCCTCCTGCAAGCCGTGATCCTGAATCTCCAGGTAGTAGTCATCGCCAAACCGCTCTTGATACCACTGGGCGATGCGACGGGCAATCTCTGGCTTACCCTGCATGATCGCCTGGGGAATTTCTCCTCCCAGACAGGCGCTCGTGACAATCAGCCCTTCCCGGTACTGCTCGATCAGCTCTTTGTTAATGCAGGGGCGCGAAAAAATGCCTTTGCCCTGAACGCCTTGCAAATGAGAAATTGTGGTTAATTTGACCAGATTCTTATACCCTTGGGTATTCTTTGCCAAGATTACCTGGTGATAGCGGGGACGGCGCTCCTGTTTCGTGATGTCGCCATTGATTACGTACATCTCGTTGCCGACGATCGGCTTCACGCCACGAGCTTTACACTCCTTCAACAGCTCGATCGCCCCATACATGACGCCGTGATCCGTAAGGGCGATCGCTGGCATCCCCAGCTCTACGACGCGATCGAGCAGCTCTGGAAGCTGGCTTGCGCCGTCCAAAAGGCTGTAGTCGCTGTGAATATGTAGACCAACAAAGGACATAGCTCTCAATCTCGGTTTCAGACCCGGTGCAAGGTTGAGATAAGATTAACTGATCTTTGATGCTATATCTAGCAATTTTATTGAGATTTGTTGACAGATGCCCCTACCCGTAGCGCTTTTTAAGAGCTGAAAGGCTCAGCACAAGTGCAGTTGAACTAAAATTTAGCCAACTCAAATTAGTATAAACGTATCAAGGCAATTCTACCGCCGCAGGTTTCAACCTAATTGAGGGTCAATTTTAGGATCAATATGGCAATGTGGGTGGCAATGTGAGAAGAGCAGCTTGTTGAACGCTTAATCTTTATTGCCGAAAATTGCTGAAATATCAAGTTTTGATTAAGTTGCGAGCAAAGCAAAATCCGTGCTTCTGCTCAGCTCTTAGCTGAGGTTAGAAGTCAATAATGAGATTGTCAGTTCACCTACTCAGAAAAAATGCAGCTTCGTCAACTCACCGCTGGAATTGCTGCTTTGGCAGCGATCGCTTCCATTCTGTCCGCCAACTCTGCTCAAGCCTTCTCCTTCAAAGTCACGGATGGTGTCGCAAATCCCACTACTGGACTCACCAATCAAGGTGCGTACTCAGAATTCGCCAAGCTCAAAGGTACTACGACCGTTGACTTTAACTCTGGCAAAGCACCCACCGACGGATTTGCCAAATATAGCTTCTCTAACAAAGGTCAGAGCAGCAGCGTCCGCTCAGATATGTGGGCACCCGTAGGAGCAGAGGGCGAGAAGAACACGTCCAGCTACCTAGCAGCGTTTCAGGGTGATAACGTCATCATCAACCTAGCAAAGAACCTCAACTATTTTGGGATTAACTGGGGTGCGGCTCATACGGGAAACACTTACTCTTTCTATAACGGCGACAAGTTAGTTCGTAGCTTCAACACGAAGGATATTGATCAGGCAGGCGGTTTTGCTACCTACTCGGCTCTGCATTCTGGCACCAATGAAGCGGGCGCCCAGAAGCAGCAAAATGGCAAGTATTACCAGGGCAACGGCTACGTGCATTTCTATGCAGACAGCGAAGATGATATCTTCAACAAAATCGTCATTTCTCAAGCTGGCGGCGGCGGTTTTGAAACCGACAATCACTCTTTCCACGAAGGCTCAGGCAAGTTCAACTTCAACACAGAGTCTGTTCCTGAACCTGGCGTTGTTATGGGATTAATGACGGTGGGTGGTTTCTTCTTACGCCAGCGCCGTCGCGCTAAGGTGGCATAGCAGAAGGCAGCGCACCGCTGCATCAAGAACATCAAAATCTAAGTGACATGGCATAGGGTTTCCATCGCACCTCTTTTCAAGAGGTGCGATTTTTGGCATGGCTGATCTCTGCGCCCCTCTGGTACATAGCGCTACGCGATTAGATCCAACGAGTTATCTTTTGAGAGCCGCGCGGAGCGCGGCTCTCAAAAGATAACTCGTCCTAACTCAATTACGTAATGCCATAGCTATCGCCAGTTTGCTTAGGACATTTAGGGTGGGACGCTTCGCGCCCTACCCAAAATGTCCCCGTTCTAACCGCCTTGGCGGTTGCCACATCACACAAAAAATTATCCTAGAGATCAGCAACGCCCGATTTTTAATGCATGTGAGACTGGGTATGGTCCTTAAAATGTCAGGATAGATCAAGATGGCTGGCAAGACTTTTTTAGAAGATTCTCTACAGGATTATTTGCTTTCTGTTTCGCTGCGAGAGCCAGAAATTTTGAAAAGCCTGCGGCAAGAAACGGCAACTCACTCTATGAGCCAGATGCAGATTGCACCTGAGCAGGGACAATTGATGCGATTGCTGGTACAGCTAATGGGAGCCAAAAAAGCGCTGGAAGTTGGCGTATTCACTGGATATAGCTCGCTTTGTGTCGCGATCGCCCTCCCACCCGATGGCAAGCTCATTGCTTGTGATGTCAGCGAAGAATATACGGCGATCGCCCAGCGCTACTGGCAGCAGGCAGGAGTTGCTGACAAGATCGACCTGCGGATTGCCCCTGCGCTCGAAACTCTCGATCAGCTCCTGGCCGCAGGCGAAGCAGGCACCTTTGACTTCGCCTTTATTGATGCCGACAAAAGTAGCTACGACGGCTACTATGAGCGATCGCTACAGTTAGTCCGTCCGGGCGGACTGATTGCCATAGATAATGTCCTCTGGTCGGGCAGAGTTGCCGACTCGCAGACGCAAGATAGCCGCACTAAGACCATACGCGCCTTTAATCAAAAGCTGCATCAGGATGAGCGAATTACTCTCAGCCTACTGGCGATCGCCGACGGCTTGACCCTAGCCCTCAAGCGATAGCTCTTCTTGCCGTAAAGGCATGACCAGCACCTTGTCTACCCGATTGCCGTCCATATCCATTACTTCAAAGCGGAAGCCTCCCCAGGTGAAATGGTCGGACGATCGCGGAATATGCCCTAGCTGCATAATCACAAAACCCGCAATGGTCTGGTAGTTACCGCGATCGTCTCCGGGTAGCTCATCTGCGGCGATTAGCTCTTTCAGCTCGTCGCTAGACAGCATGCCATCTACCAGCCAAGAGCCGTCTTCTCGGCGGATAATGCTAGACTCCTGCGGATCGTCGGCAAAGGGAACATCTCCAATGATCACCTCCATGACATCGTTGAGAGTGACAAGCCCCTGAATCACGCCATATTCATCTACCGGAAGGGCTATATGCGTTCCCGACTGCTTAAACAATTCCAGCACTCTCAGAGCATGGGTACTTTCTGGAATCAGCAGAGGCGGGCGAAGTAAAGTAACCAGATCGATCGGCTGTCCAGCAAGGCTCCGCGCCAAAATATCGGCAACATGCGCAATGCCCATGACGTTATCTAAGGCATCTTGGCAGACCGGAATGCGGCTATGACGACACTCGATCATCTTCTGGCGGATGACCTCAGCCGAATCATTCAGATCGATCCAGATGATGTCAGGGCGGGGAGTCATGAGGTCGTTTACCTGCTGATCGCCCAGATGAAACACCCGTTCTACCATATCCTGCTCGGCGGCAGCAAACATACCTGCTTCAGCTCCTTGACGAACTAAAACCTTAATTTCTTCCTCCGTTACCGAAGGTTCTTCAGAGGGTGCATTGGCACGAAACAGCTTTAGAACAGCCTCGGTAGAAAGGCTAAGCAGGTAGACGATTGGAGCGGCAATTTTGGCAACTACCTGCATGGGAGCCGCTACGATCGCCGCAATTTTTTCTGGGTTATTCAGCGCCAAACGCTTGGGAGCCAGTTCGCCAATGATCAGTGACAGGTAGGTGATGATCAGCACGACGAGGGTAAGGGCGATCGCCTCACTGGAATCTTTTAGTGCTGGAATCATGGCAATATAAAATGCCAGATGCTCGGAGAAGGATGCACCGCCAAACACCCCGGTCAGCGTGCCAATCAGCGTGATGCCCACCTGAACCGTAGACAGAAAATTGTTGGGTGAGTTTGCTAACTTCAGCGCCGCTTTTGCCCCAGCGTTTCCCTGCTCGGCCTGCTCCTGGAGGCGGGCTTTACGGGCTGAAACAATTGCCATTTCTGACATTGAGAAAATCCCGTTGGCAACTATCAGCAGAAAAATACCCAAAATCTCAAAAATCATTGCAATCCTTTCATGAAATGGTAGCGCTGCTCTAAACTGCTCGTCATCTAGATTGAATTACCATGAAACAGCCAGCTCGTGAACGCGTATTTTTGACCTTTGAGGATAGGCAGCGACTCATGCGGATGGGTGTAGTATGCCGGGAAAACCAGAACTGCCCCGGCTTCTGGCTTTATCTTAAGGTCTTGGCGATCGAAATAAGTTTCGCCTCCTTCAAAGTCATCATTCAGGTAGCCGACAATGCTGATATCGCGGGTGGGAATGCCCTGATCAAGTTCTTGAAAGCGGCTGCCTAACAAAATATTATCGATATGGCGCTTGTAAAACTGCTGCTCCTGATAGCGCAAAACCGTGCAGGGTTCGGCGAAGGGAAAGTTAACGCCATAGGTTTGCTGAAGGAGTTGCTGAACGATCGCCAGTTTGCTAAACAAGAGCTGATTTGCAGACTGTAAGAGCGGATCGGAGCCACCCAACCTCAGCAGATCGTTACTCCGAACCTGATTATTAACCGTTTCAATCAGAATATCGGCTTGCTGAAGCTGGCACTGCTGAGTCACCTGAATAATCTGCTGGCAAGCAGAAGAATTTAGCAAGTCCTTGACCAGAAAGATTTCATGACCCAAAGAAGTTAGGGTTTGAGAAGCCATTAGCCGATCGCTCGTAGAGTGAAGTACATGCTAAATCTTTGCGAGAGAATGGGGAATAGAGAAAAGCCTAAGCTATTATCTCGAATTTATACTGCCACTCTCTACTCTCCCACATCCCTCACTTAGGCTGATGATTTAGGCTGATGGTGTTCATGCCAGTGACGGGCTATGTCAACCCGCCGACACAGCCAGACGCGATCGTGCCCTTTCACATAGTCTAGAAAGCGCCCTAGAGCCGCTGCGCGTCCGGGTCTGCCCACAAGGCGGCAGTGCAGCCCCACGCTCATCATTTTGGGGGCAGTTTCGCCTTCGGCATAGAGTACGTCGAAGCTGTCTTTCAAATAGGCGAAAAATTGATCGCCTGAGTTGAAGCCTTGAGCGCTAGCAAAGCGCATGTCATTGCTGTCTAGAGTGTAGGGAATGACGAGGTGGGGCTTACCGTAGTCGTGCAGCCAGTAGGGCAGGTCATCGGCATAGCTATCTGCGTCATAGAGAAAGCCGCCTTCTTCAACCACAAGCCGACGAGTATGAATGCTGTTGCGTCCGGTATACCAGCCTAGCGGTCGAGAGCCTGTCACCTGCGTGTGGATGGCGATCGCCTTTTGCAGATGCTCCCGCTCGGCAGCAGCACTGAAATACTTGTAGTCAATCCAGCGATAGCCGTGGCTAGCAATTTCCCAGTTTGCCTCCAGCATGGCGGCTACGGCTTCAGGGTTGCGCTCTAGCGCCATGGCTATGCCGTAGATTGTGACGGGAATCTGGCGATCGGTAAACATCCGGTGCAGCCGCCAAAAGCCCGCCCGACTGCCGTACTCATAAATAGACTCAATATTCATATGCCGCACACCCTGGAGCGGCTCGGCTCCTACGACCTCAGACAAGAAAGCCTCTGCTGCCTGATCGCCATGCAAAACGCAGCTTTCGCCGCCTTCCTCGTAGTTGATAACAAATTGCACTGCCACCCGCGCTTGACCTGGCCACTTGGGGTGGGGCGGATGACGACCATAGCCTACTAGATCGCGAGGGTAAGTATTTGTCATGGGTTAACTCCTAGGTATAGCAACCGCTAAGGCGGTTAGGGCGGGGACATTACAGTGAGGTGCGAGGCGCTTCACTGTAAATGTCCCAAACAAACTGGCGACAGTCATAAGTCATGATTTGTGCAGGAGTATGCAAATGGATTGAACCTTGAATTGCCACTCTCAAGCAGTATCCTTAAAAACTTATCCTTAAAAAGTTGCGGTTAGCGTTACTCAGGTAAGAATTTTTTGTTGCGTGGGCTTTGCCCACGCAACAAAAAATTCTTACCCCTTAAGGACTACCAAGTTGCAGAGGATTAAAAATTGCAGCGTGGGGCGCGATCGATTTCTCAGGCATGGTAAACTCTGCGGCAGTTACGCCATCAAGCTAAAGGTTGTGAATCTGAGGAGTGTTTTTTGACATGAAATTCAATACAGTCTCAAGAATAGGATACGCTTTGGTTTCAGCCGCCTTCATCACTGCAATCGGCGGACTACAAGCCTCCGCTACCGTCAGCGCGATCGAGCTAGCCCAGGCTTCACCCGCACCATCTCCTGCCCCTAGCGCCCCTGCCCCTGCTCCTAGCGCCCCCGCTCCTGGCGATGCGCCTTTGTATGAGCGGGCTAGCTATATCGGCACTTGCCGTCAGGCTAACGCGACCACAGAAGTCTTTCAAAACACGGCGCTAGGGCCTGTCAACCAGCGCGTGGGTACGGTAAATGCGGGTTCACAGGTAACACTCACAGGAGTACTGGGCGACATTGCTGGAATTGGGGGCGTGGCTCAAATTAAAACGCCCGTTGTAGGATGGCTGCGATCGTCAACTTTGGCAACCTGTGGCACCCCCCCTGTTACAGGAAGTTGCTTTATCATTCGCACGGCAACTGCGCCCAACGGACTCTATGCCTACTCAGACCCTATAACCGCGCAGAAACAGCTTTATAACGGTCAGGCAGACGGCCCGGCGGGTGGCAGCAAAGTGTATTTCACAACGCCACCTACACCCTCTCAGACGGCTCGGAACACTATCTATGTGAAAGTGACCTATACCAGCTTGAATGGGAGCAATCGCGTGGGCTGGATCTCTCAAGGTTCCGTAGGCAGTACGCCAGGTGGATTGAGCAGTAACTTGAGCGTTTGTCCCTAGTCATTGAGGGATTTTGGGTTTTGGATTGAATCCAAAACCTATAGCTGTCACCAGTTTGCTTAGGACGTTTGTTGTGGGGCGCGGAGCGCCCCACAACAAACGTCCCTGTCCTAACCGCCTTGGCGGTTGCTATAAGTTTGTTTACTGAATCCAAGTTTGTTTACTGACCTAAACCCAACTGCTTCTGAATTTGCTTCAGCGCTCGATGCATCTCTGGGAGGCGGCTGTAAATAGCTGAGGCTTTGAGGTACAGCTTGTAGGGCACGGCAGGTGTACCCAAAACCACGGTGCCAGGTGCTACGGTGCCATGGATGCCTGCCTGTGCGCCCGCCTGTACGCCATCGCCGATGTGAGAGTGGTTTGCAACTCCGACCTGTCCCCCCAGAATGACGCGATCGCCTAGCTGTGCTCCTCCCGCCAGACCAACCTGAGCTGCTAGGGCGCAGTTTTTGCCTACTTTAGAACCATGTCCAATTTGCACCAGGTTGTCGAGCTTGGTGTTGCGCTCGATGCGCGTTTCGCCTACGGCAGGGCGATCGATCGTGGAGTTGCAGCCTACCTCTACACCGTCTTCTAGCACCACGTAGCCCGACTGCTCCATCTTCAGCCAGCCCTCAGGAATAGGCACAAAGCCGAAGCCCTCCGAGCCAATTACTGCGCCGCTGTGGATGACGCAATCCGAGCCAATTTGAGTGCGTTCCTGAATCACACAATTGGCGTGTAGGAGGGTGCGATCGCCAATGGTCACGCCGGGATAAATCACGACATTGGGATGGATACAGAGATTATTTCCTAGAATCACTCCTGCCTGAATCACCACATGCGCCCCGATCGCCGCATTTTCACCCAGCTGCACTGAAGGATCAATGACAGCAGTAGGATGTATGCCGGGAGCCGGACGAAACGGTTGGTAGAACAGAGCGATCGCCTGGGCAAACAGCAGACGCGGTTCGCGAGTGGCAATCCAAGCAATCTGGCGATCGGTGGCTTGGGTTTGTAGCGCTTGATCTAGGGGCAGGATGAGCGCACTTGCCGCAGTAGTGTTGACCTGTGCCGCAAATTTCTCGCCTTCAATGTAGCTCAGGGTTTCTGCCTGTGCATCTTCTAGAGGCTTGACCCCTGTGAGATGAGGATCACAGGCGGCATTCAGGATGAGGCTATGCTCAGCGGCTTTCAATCGAGCAACTAATTCACTGAATTTCATGTTCTTAATCTCCCACTTGTCTGAAGCCAGATACTGCCGCCCAAACTTCTCATACAATCAAATTTTTCATGCCTAGAGCCATAGGGGGCATGAAACCCATCAGGATGCTGATGCTCTAAAAACATGTTTTGGTAAGCAGCGCTATTCTTATAAAGAATTCTTGTTTAAGCCTTTTCATTGTGAAGGAAACCGTGAATCGCCCGATCGCCTTTCGTCTAGAACAATATACTCTGAAGCGCCCTCAAGAAGTCCTGCTTGTCACCGCAGAAATTGCGGGCGAAGCAGATGAGATTATGATTTTTAAGGGTTTCTCTAGCTCTCTCATGCGATCGACTGCCTATGATCCTGATGTGCCAATGCTGCCTGAAGCGGCAAAAATTGTGGCGATCGATCGGCTGGTCGCACCCTATCAACCCGACCGTCCACAGTATATTCAGCAAGGGCTGACCTGGGTAGAGATGCAGGATTTACTAGCAACAGCCGGGGTTTGATTGAACTCAGCGGGGCTTTCACGAGAGAGAGCTTCAGTGACTTCTTTCAACGGCATTAGACCTCTTGCAAATTAGGTTTAGTGGGGGCGCAGCCCCCACTAAACCTAATCCCAGAGATTAGCAGCGCTCTTTCGCCTCCTGCTTTGAGACAACGACTGAGCCTTAGAAAATTCAGCATTCATTAAGGGTTTGCCAATCTGGCTCCCAGAGAAGCATTGCATAATTGAAATACAGGTTTTGGATATTTGCAACTTTGCCCTATGAAGCTCTCTAAGAAGAATTTGGATCAGCGGCTTGACCATGTCTATGATGCAATTGTCGTCGGCGGCGGCATTGGCGGGCTGTCGGCGGCTATTTATCTTCAGCGCTACCGCTTGTCCTGTCTAGTGATTGAGAAAGGGAAAGGGCGATCGTTTTGGATGCAAGATGTCACCAACTATTTGGGTCTACAGCCCCACACGCCAGGGCGCAGCGTCCTGCAAAATGGACAGGATCACGCGCTGGAGGTAGGCGCAGACCACCTGCGGGGCTATGTGGAAGATGTCACGGATGAGGGTGATACCTTTGCCGTCAAAGTCAAGCTGGGCAAGCAGGACAGCAGCCATTCCGTGTTTCGCAGCAAATATTTGATTGCGGCTAGCGGTATCATCGACACGCTGCCCCAGCTTGAGAATATGCAGAATGTGTTTGACTATGCGGGCTACAACTTACATGTTTGCTTGATTTGCGATGGCTACGAGATGGCGGATAAGAAATGCGGTCTGTTTGTCGGCTCCGAAGGTGCGATTAATACCGCCTTTGTGCTGAACTGGTTCACGCCCTATGTGACCGTGTTCACCAATGGACAGGTAGAGGTGGGTGCAGAGATGCGACAAAAGCTCCAGGAGCACGGCTACCCGCTAGTGGAAACGCCGATTAAGCAATTCCTGGGTCAGAATCATGAAATGACGGGTGTGGAGCTTGCCGATGGCACTACGGTTGATTTGGAAACAGGGCTGGTGTCGATGGGTTCTAAGTATCACGATGAATACCTGCGGGATATTCCGCTAGAGCGAAACGGCAAAAACATCCTCACCGACTCTATGTGTCGCACATCTCATGATCGCATTTTCGCAGTTGGAGATATAAAAGAAGGGATCAACCAGGTGTCGATCGCCGTTGCAGATGGTACATTAGCTGCTACAGCAATTTGGCGGGAGATTCGACGGGCTTCGCCGCCGCGTCGCTGGGAAGAAAACCTCATTGGAGTAAAATCGTGACTCAATCAGAAACGCTGACCTTTCCTGAGCTGCAAGCCGAAGTTGCCTACTTGCGGGAAGAGCTGCAAATGCGGGATCAGTTGGTTCAACAGCTCTCACAGGAGCTATTTCGCCTCGTCAAGGGTAATGAGACTGCGCTGCCTGCGCCCGAAGTTTCGGAGCGGCAAATGGCAGAAATGCGCGCCTTGCGAGAGCAGCTTCAGAGCGTTGAGCAGCAGGTGACGTTCTATCAGGCTCAAATTGCCGATCGCGATAGCGAAATCTACCAGCTCCGCCAGACCGCTCAGGAATTGGGCGATCGCTCCAAGATGCTCGAAAAGGTAGTGCAGGAGATGCCCCACATCTACCGAGAAAAGTTTGAGCGGCGTTTGGCTCCTATCAAAGAAAAAGTTAGCCTGGTGCAGCGAGAAAATCGTCAGCTTCATGCCGAGCTGCAAAGCGTCAGCTATCGTCTGGCAGTCCGCAGCCGACGGGGCACTCAGCTTGATTTGCCCACATTCCCATCGGGTTCTGTGGCATTGCCAACGCTGGGCTAAGAGCTTGGGCTAAGATCTAGACTAGCGTTAGGTTTGAATAAACGTGGAAAAAGTTAATTTAGCCGAGAAGCTCAGCCTATTCCAGGATCACTGGAACCCGCATGTGGTTGGCGATTTGAACGGACAGCAAGTCAGGCTCGTTAAGTTTCAGGGTGAGTTTGTCTGGCATCAGCATGAGCAGGAAGACGAGATGTTCTTAGTGATTAAGGGCAGCTTTCAAATGGAGTTCCGCGATCGGACGATCGACCTGACTGAAGGAGAATTCATCATCGTCCCGCGGGGCGTTGAGCATCGCCCCGTTGCCTCTGAAGAGGTGCATGTGATGCTGTTTGAGCCTGCCTCAGTTGTGAACACGGGCAACGTTCAAAATGAGCGTACCGTGCTGGAGCTGAGTAAAATCTAGGTCTTTCAAAAAACGGCTCCCTGAACTATGTTCAACTCTCCTACACCGCCAGAGTTTTTGACCTTCGAGGAAGTTGCAGAGGTCGATCGTGCCCTAATGACTTCGCGGGAAAAGTTTTCGGCGCGAGTGGCGCTGTATTCTTTACGATCGCTGAAGCTGATTGCCCAGAAGTATGGGGTGGCGATCGCCGATCTCGACTCACAGCAAATTGCCGATTGGGTGGCAGCAGACCCTACTTTTCAGGCAAATCCCGCCTTTGATGAGGGTTTCAAGGGTTTCTTTACGCAGCTTGTGATTTCATCCTTCAAGCCGCTGAAGCAGATCGCGCTGACGGAGAGCGGGGCAATCGAAGATTTGACGGTGCCGCAGGTAATTAACTGGTTTGAGCAGGAGGCAAAACTGCGGTTAGAAAAAAATTAGCTGATGAGATTCAGTCTTCCTGAGTTTCAGTAGGGAGATCGCCATCAAACACGACAATAAACGTTGCTTCGGGCATGAGTCGGCGCAAAACGCGGGCGTAGCCATCGGCATCAGATTCGTTGCGGCAACGCGCTACGACAATGCGCTGCATTTTGGGCAACAATCGCACCACAATCCACCTATTGAGGTTGTCTCGATAGGGCATAATGAATCTTATCTCCATTGCAAGTTGGAGCTTGAGCCAGTGCAGAACTTTCCAGGGGACGCACTGGTTTTAGCTTGAGATCAAGCATATCAGAAAACAAAATAAAGAAGCAATTTTGTTTCAATTTGCGACTTAAATGAATCAATTCTGTCTATGAGAGCTATGCCTAAACGGTTCCCAATAGGGCCACTCAGTGAACATGATGATGACTGGCTGACCGTTTGGGCTTGGCTGAACACTCGCAGCAAATCGGCTCAAGTTGCAGATCTGATTAGCTATGGAATTCGAGAAAGAAAGGCTGAAATTGATGACGCGCTGGCTTACGTTGCTAAAAAACGCGGAATTACACCCGAAGATTTGTTTCAACGCATTTTAGATGGAACGGTCAATCAAGAAGTAGATGAGGCAGAAGATGAAGAGTAGGGCGATCGGACTGCCATCTTGCCTTTAAAGCCTCGTGCAACAAAAATTCTTACCTAAATATCATCACTCTAATGAAAATGAATTAATCAGAGTTATGGGACTCTGGTGAGTGGGCATACCTATAAAGAATGCAAACTCACCTTTCGGGCTAAATCCTGATGCCAAAACTCGATCGCAAGGCTGGACAAAATATTCGAGATTTGGCTGTTAAAAGACGCATAAAGGCGCTAACCTCATTCACTTCTGCTGGGTTAGTAATTTTCTTGCCATTCTTTTTGAGCAAAGCTTCTGAGCGCTTTTTGAAACAGATCTCTTCACTAAACCCATCCCAACCTCCTCAAGCTTTTCAATTGCCTATTGCCCTGTACATTTTTTCTATTGTCATCGCTATGGGCTTGGTGATGAATGGCACTTACTTATGGAAACGAGCCAACCACGCCGATCAAGGCGCTAGAGGAGAAGAAGATATTGCTCAAGCCATAGCACAACTCACGCAAGAAGGATGGCAAATTGAGTATGGAATGCGCCTGGGGAATAAATTAGGCGATGCTGACATCGTTTGTATCTCTCCTCAGAATAAAGCCTACGTCATTGATGTCAAATCCCATCGAGGTGAAGTGATTACAGATGGGCAGCAGCTATATCGACGAGTTGGAAATTCAAAGTATTCATTCGAGAAAAACTTTCTCAACCAAGCTAAGAAACAGGCTCTACAAGTCAAGAAACAAAAAGAACTGAATTTTGTGACCCCAATTGTGGCTTTTTCTGACGCTAAAGTGGCGATCGCATCAGAGAAGTTACAAAAAGTCTATGTAGTAGAGAAATCTGCGTTAGTCTTGCTTTTGAGATCTCTCGGCTAGGCAGAAGCTCGCGGGATCATGTCATCTACTGTAGTGCGATCGTTCTGGTTATGGATTCCACCAAGTTCAACCGCCAAGCTTGATAGCTGATTACGAATCCAGAACCAAGTACAGTGCAAAATTACAAAACCTGGGAATGATAAGCCTATCGTTGTATCCATAGGCGGAACGCATTGGCGTTTGACTTTCAGTTGAGCGATGTCGCTATTTCAGCTTTAAGCCCCACTGCGTCTGCCTACTAGAAGGAAAACCGCCATGGGAGAACTCCGCATCCGTAAGCCGCTCCGTATCAGCCTGCCGGCTCTGCTGCTGACGTTTGTTCTGCCGTTTGCTTTTGTGGTGTATCAGCTGACTGCTCAGGTAAATGAGCGGATTGAATTGACTCAATTTGAACTGCATGGCACGCAATATCTGCGTCCGCTAGAACGGCTCCTGCAAGATGTGCCCCAGAGCCAGCGCATTGCCCAACGCTACTTTCATAAAGAGGTGCCATTGCTGGCGCTGCAACAGCGGCAGGCTCAGCTTAATGGGGATATGGAGGCCGTTGAGCAGGTGCAACGGACGTTAGGCGATCGCCTCAGAACGGCCAAAGAATTTCAGCTGCTTCAGGAATCCTGGCAGCATCTCCGGATTGAGCTTTCTCAACAAATTGCGCAGCCAAACTTGAGCACAACCAGTCGGGCGGCGATCGAAGATCTGCACACCAAATTCATTCTCAGAACGCGGGAGCTGATTTCTCAGGTGGGCGACACTTCTAATCTCATCCTCGATCCCAATCTCGACACCTACTACTTGATGGATGCCATTCTGCTAAAGCTACCTGAGGCTCAGGAGCTGCTGGCAAACCTGCAATTGAGGGGCGAAAATGTTATTCGCCAGCAGGCGCTAAACCCAGAGGAGAGAGGGCAGCTGATTATGCAAATTGGCGTGGCGCAAGCCAACAGTGATGCCACGCGCAAAGGCATGAACGTAGCATTTGACAATAATGATGCGGGCAATCTTCAGTCAATTCTGCAGCTCCCCCTGCGGAGTACCCTGTCTGACACTCAGAGATTTCTGGATTGGATGAATCATATGCTGGTTCAGAGCGAGGCCATTGTCACTGAGTCTTCTCCAACCGAGTTCGATCGCAAGGCAACCTCTGCTCTGAAAAGTAGTTTTGAGCTATGGCAGCATACCGTCAAAGCGCTGGATGGTTTATTAGAGGAGCGGATCGATCGCTTTCAGCAAAAGATCTATCTGGTGGAAATTTTTACGCTGCTAGTGCTGGCGGCGGTTGGCTCTGTGTTTATCATATTGAGCCGTAACTTGAACGCAAGACGCAGAGCCGATCGCCGCCTCAATGCTCAGTATGCGGCAACCCGCGCTCTGGCGGAATCTCTGATGCTCTCAGATGCGGCTCCCACCATTCTCCAGGCGATCTGCGGCAGCCTAAATTGGGATTTGGGCGAGGTTTGGCAGCTCAGGGCTGAGGTCAACAAACTGTTTCGAGTGGAATTATGGGGGCGATCGCCCCAGATAACCGATTGGGCTGCCGCCTCAGAGCCGCTGCTCGCACCCGGTGTTGGCTTGGCTGGGCAGGTCTGGCAGCGAGGAGAGCCAGTTTGGCTGGCAAATCTAGACGCCGATAGGCTAGGAACCCTTCCGCCTCAGCACCTTCAAGCTGCGTGCGGTTTCCCCATTTGCCATGGCGATCGCGTTGTCGGCGTGATGGTCTTCTTCGGTCACAAGATCCCCAAGCCCGATGCTGATCTGCTGAAAATGATGGCGGCGATCGGCAGTCAAATGGGGCAATTTATGCATCGGCAGCTTGCCGAAGAAGCCTTACGTCAGGGCGAAGAGCTGCGGCGGATGGCGCTCAGCGCCGCCTCTATGGGGGCATGGGATTGGGATATTGTCACTGGAGAAGAGCATTGGTCTACTGAGGTTGAGAGCCTGTTTGGACTGGCTCCCGGCACCTTTGGCGGCAGCTACGAAGATTTCCTTCAATATATTCATCCAGACGATCGCCATCAGGTGCTAAAAGCTCAGCAGCGGGCGATTCGAGAAGACACAGAATACGTGCCAGAATATCGCATCATCCGTCCAAATGGCACGTTGCGCTGGGTGACGAGTCGTGGAAAAGTCACACGCAATGCCCAAGGCAAGCCGCTACGGCTGTCAGGTGTGACGATGGATATTACCGATCGCAAGCAAGCTGAAGCCGACGTCCGCGAACGTGAAGAACGGTTCCGATCGCTGCTGGCAAATATTTCAGGAGCCGTCTACCGCTGCAACTATGATGCTGACTGGACGATGGAGTTTATCAGCCAGCCGATTCAGGCGATCACGGGCTATGCTGCAACTGCCTTCACCCAAAGCAAATTGCCCTCGTTTGCAGAAATTATTTACCCTGAAGACGAGGGCAGAATTCGCAGCGAAGTCGGGATGGCGATCGCCGAAAAACGCCCCTATGAACTGGAATATCGCATTCGTCACGCGGACGGCAGCTTGCGCTGGGTCTACGAAAAAGGACAGGGCATTTTTGACATTACGGGCGAACTTCTCTGTCTAGATGGCGTAATTTTTGACATCTCCGATCGCAAGCATTCTGAAGAACGGATGCGCCTCTTGGAATCGGTGGTGGTCAACACCAATGATGCCGTGGTGATCTTTCAGGTTAGCTCCACGAGTGAACTCAAAGTGGTCTATGTCAACCGGGCTTTTACCCAGATGACAGGCTATGAACTTGATGAGGCGGTGGGCAGAACAGCCGATTGTTTACATGGAGCCAACACCGATCGGGCAGAGCTAAATCGAGTGCGAACAGCGATCGCTCAAGGTCAAGCCCTCAATGCTGAGCTGATTCAATATCGCAAGGACGGCTCGGAGTTTTGGCTAGAGTTTGAAATGGTGCCGATCGTCCCTGATCAAGGCCGCCATCAAGATCACCTGATGCACTGGATTTCGGTACAGCGGGATGTGAGCGATCGCAAACAGGCAGAAAATATGCTGCTCAAGGGCAAAGAAGCGGCAGAAGAGGCAAACCGCGCCAAGAGCCAGTTTTTGGCAAACATGAGCCACGAACTGCGTACGCCGCTTAACGCCATTATTGGCTACAGCGAAATCCTGCAAGAAGACGCAGAAGATCAGGGCTATGAAGACATGGTGCCCGACCTGGAAAAAATTCGGGGGGCGGGCAAACATCTGCTGGGGCTGATCAACGACATCCTGGACATCTCCAAGATCGAGGCGGGCAAGATGGATCTGTATCTGGAAACCTTTGACCTAGAGCAGGTGATCTTTGAAGTCGAAAACACAATTCAGCCGCTAGTCCAGAAGAACCGCAATCGGCTAGAAATTGTCCGATCGGGCAATCTGGGCATGGGCAATCTGGGTGCGGGCAGTCTGGGCACAGGCAATCTGGGCGCTGGCAATCTCGGAACAATGTACGCCGATCTAACCAAGCTGCGGCAGTCATTGTTTAATCTCCTCAGCAATGCCGCCAAATTCACCGAAGCGGGCACAATTACCTTGACGGTGGAGCGCCGTGCCGATTGGCTAACCTTCAAAGTCGCCGATACGGGCATTGGCATGAGTCTGGAGCAAATGAACAAGGTCTTCCAGGCGTTTACCCAAGCCGATGCCTCAACGACACGTAAGTATGGCGGCACGGGCTTGGGGTTGGCAATCAGCCGCCATTTCTGTCAGATGATGGGAGGTGATATCACCGTCAGCAGTGAAGTAGGCAAAGGCTCAGCGTTCACGATCTGCTTGCCGTCCCAGGTAGACGATCGCGCCAGTTTGCCAGAAGACCTGTCAGAAGACCAAGACCTGCTGGAACCCGATCGAGTGGTCGGTGCCGATCGCTCGATCCAGACCAGCATCGGCACGATTCTGGTCATTGACGACGATTCTTCAGTGCGAGATCTAATGGTGCGGTACCTCGTTAAGGAAGGCTTTCGCGTAGAAACTGCCGCGACCGGAGATGAAGGTCTAGCAATGGCGGCAACCCTCCGCCCTGATGCCATTACCCTAGATGTGCTGCTGCCCCATATGAACGGTTGGGAAGTGCTGGCCTCCCTCAAAGCCGACTCCAATCTGGCGGATATTCCAGTTATTGTCATGAGCATGATCGACGACAAGAATCTGGGCTTTACCTTAGGAGCATCCGACTATCTGACCAAACCCGTAGACTACAAACGGCTGACTCGTTTGTTGGATCAATACTGCCCTCATCAAAGCCTGCACGCGGATCGCGATCGCCCTATAGTTCTGGTGGCAGAAGACGATGTCTCCACGCGAGAAATGTTTCGCAAGATGCTGGAGAAAGAGGGCTGGCAGGTGATTGAAGCTGAAAATGGCAAAGTTGCGCTAGACGCGCTGGAAAGTTGTTCGCCGGGTCATCTGCCGGATCTGGTGCTGCTAGATCTGATGATGCCGGAAATAGACGGCTTCCAGTTCATTAACACCCTGCGCCAGATGCCTCAATGGCGATCGCTGCCTGTGATTGTGGTGACGGCAATGGATCTGACACCGGGCGATCGCCTACGGTTGAATGGCTATGTCGAGCAAATCTTGCAGAAAGGCTCCTATCACCGAGATGATCTGCTCCGAGAAATCCGCGATCTGGTCACAAGCTGGATTCGGCATCCTGCCTAGCTGTCTAGAGTGCATTTCGGTAGTCTTCAAAAATCATTACCTGGATACCACTACTTGCATTTCTAAGACTTCATTAAGGTTACTCTCAGGTTGCATCGCTAGTGTAAGCATGACTAGCAAAAGTCTCAACTACAACCTGGAGAATTTATGAACTGGAAAACGTGCTCTCTCAGTGCAGGCTTAGCCCTCATTCTACTTGGCTATTCCAATATTCCTGCTGGCGCTCAAACTGCGCCGACCGGTGGCTCAATGCAACATTCGGGAGCAAGCAACTGTGATGCCATGCAGGCTTCCGCGATGGGTAGCGCCATGAGTAACGGCGAAGCCATGAAGCCTGAAGGTAGCGCGATGGCACAAGGCGAAGCCATGAAGCCTGAAGGTAGCGCCATGCAGGGTGACGCTATGCAGGGTGGCGCGATGGCACAAGGTGAAGCGATGAGCGGCGCGATGGCTTCAGGGGCAATGAGTGAGTGCAACGCGCCCAGCGCAGCCCCCGGCGCCCAGCCTAACTCAGCAGGATCTCGATAAAGCGATCGCCAGTTCCTACAGTGATATTTCAGTCAGGGTGCCTTAGCCCCAGCCAGGGCCGTTTATGCTCCACCGAGAATCTGCTGTAGGACAGAGCCTCTACCGTAATAGTGACTGTCACAAAGCAGGTTGAACACATCATGAAAAAACGATACTTTTTACAGGCTGGCGCAGCTGCCATTGGCGCAGTTACGCTGTCGCGCTATTTATCTTCGGGTTCTCAGGCGCAAACTTCGAGTTCACCTACCTCTGCCGTCAGCAGATTTGAAGTGACAAAAACTGAGGAAGAGTGGCGAAGAATTCTAACGCCTGAACAGTTCAAGGTCTTGCGTCAGCAGGGTACCGAGATGCCTTTAAGCAGCCCCCTCTCTGAGCAAGACATCAAAGGCAGGTACGATTGTGCGGGATGCAATTTGCCTGTGTTTTCCTCTGAGACGAAGTTTCACAGCGGCACGGGTTGGCCGAGTTTCTATGCGCCGATCGCCAATGGAGTCGCCACTTCTGAAGACACGTCCCTGATGATGACCCGAACTGAAGTACATTGCCGTCGCTGTGGCGGACACTTGGGGCATGTGTTTGATGATGGCCCTCAGCCCACTGGGAAGCGCTACTGTATCAATGGTGTCGCTCTAAAATTCGTTGCAGGTTGAAGCTGTAGCGCCTATGAAGCTGCGGGCTAAAGCTGCTTGAGCTACTGCTGGAATCGCTGTCTACCCTATCTAAATCTTTATAAGGACTTCCCAATATGCCACTTCCTAACTCTTCCCGTCGTTTATTGCGCAATTTAGCTCTCTTTTCGCTAACGACCGTGGCGATCGTCTATGGTGCTTCCCAAATGTCGCTTCCGAGCCGCGCTACCGATGTTGCCACAGCTCAGATCCCTGATCCGACCCTCAATCCGTCCACTGCAACAGGACAGCAAACGGCGGTTTTGGCGGGCGGCTGCTTTTGGGGCATGGAAGCCGTTTTTGAACATGTCAAAGGCGTATCTGATGTCGTATCTGGTTTTTCAGGCGGCGATGCTAGAAGCGCCCATTACAACATGGTTAGCTTTGGCGGTACGGATCATGCTGAGGCAGTTCAAATCACCTACGATCCGTCGCAGATTTCCTATGGTGAGCTTCTGAAAATCTACTTCTCGGTGGCGCACAATCCGACGGAGCTGAATCGACAGGGACCTGACTCAGGCACGCAATATCGATCGGCAATATTTTTTGTCAACGATGAGCAGAGGCAGGTCGCGCAGTCGTATATTGAACAGCTCAACAAATCCCAAGTCTTCCCTGCGCCGATCGTCACGCAGCTCAATCCTCTCGACAAGTTTTATCCGGCTGAAGACTATCACCAGAACTTCATCGATCGCAATCCAGATTATCCTTATGTAGTGATCCATGATCTGCCAAAGCTGGAACAGTTGCGTCAAAAGTTCCCCAGTTTGTACAAATAACGTTTGGCTCTCAATGAAGCAGATTAGCCGATTTCGGGAATCGATCGCCCAGAGCGGATGGCGGTATCTCAATCCCACTTCGCTACAGTTTCGTTTGACTAGCGAGATTGCCATTCTCTCAGTATTGTGTCTAGGGAGCGTGGGTCTGTGGACGAGCTGGAAGATGCAGCAAATTTTGATAGCGACCCATCAGCAAAATGTGGAGTACATTGCCGATCGCTTCCCCAGAGATGTCGAGCTTTATAGCGAGATGCTGTCTGTTAAGACGGGGTTGCAGAAAACAATCAACAATGTGTCTAATCCCAGCCTGCTGATCTGGGTCAAAGGTCGAGATAGCCAAATTCTGGCGCAATCAGAGAGTTTGAGGGCTGAATCTCCGGCAAATAAGGCGGCATTGATGTCTCTGGCAGAAATGCCTAGTCAGCCTCAAGTGTATGGTATTGGCGATCGCTATGTTGTTTTACGTGGCAGCTCTCTAACGGTGAAAAATCAGCTCTTGGGCAATGTTTACATTGCTCAGGATGTCACCGCCAATCAGCAGCAGTTGATCTCGGCATTGCAGGGATTAGTGCTGGTTTCGGCGCTAGCGATCGTCATCACCCTGATCGCCATCACCCTCAGGATTCGGCGATCGCTCCGTCCATTACAGGAGATGAGTCAGATTGCCGGAGCGATTTCAGCCGAAGACCTCAGCTCAGCTCAGCTACCCCTAAATCGCGCTCCCAGCGAAGTCAAAGAGCTAGCCGAAACCTTTAATCTAATGCTGTCTCGTCTCTCTAATGCCTGGGAAAATCAGCGCCAGTTTGTCGGCAATGTCTCCCACGAACTGCGTACGCCTTTGACGATCGTGCATGGCTATCTGCAAAGCGTTTTGCGGCGCAGCACCAATCTCAGTGCCTATCAACAGGAGGCGCTGGAAACGGCGGCGGCTGAAGCCGATCGCACGGTGCGGATGCTAGAAGATCTGCTGAATTTAGCGAGAGCAGACAATGGGCACCTCTACTTTCGCCAAGAGCCTGTGCTGCTGAATGCGCTGGTGGTGGAAGTTGCCGAAATGACGCAGAAAGTCAGCAATCGCCAGGTCACGGTGACTGCTCCCAACTTTGAGATTTGGGTGCAGGGCGATCGCGATCGGCTTCAGCAGGTTCTGATTAATCTGGTGGACAACGCCATCAAATATTCTGCCGCAGACCAGCCCGTAGACTTGATTCTGGAGCAGGGACAGCAGGTGATGGTGCATGTGCGCGATCGCGGTGTGGGCATTTCGCTCCAGCATCAGAACCGCATTTTTGAGCGGTTTTATCGAGTCGATGAAACCATGACACGCTCTAGGGACGGGACGGGGTTGGGGCTGGCGATCGCCAAGAGCCTAATCGAAAGCATGGCGGGCTGCATTACCCTCCGCTCTAAGCCGACCGAAGGCAGTATTTTCACCGTCGTTCTCCCTGTTTGGAAGTCTCCTGCATGACTGCTCCTCTTCTCACCGCCCATATTCTCATCGTAGAAGACGACTTGAAGCTGGCGCGGATGGTTGCCGCCGAGCTGGGCTTTGAGGGCTATCGCGTCACTGCTGCCCACAACGGCATGGATGGATTGGCAGCCGCCCGTGAGACACAGCCCGATCTGCTGATTCTAGACTGGATGCTTCCTGGCTTACCGGGCATCGAGATTTGTCGCCGCCTCAGAGCCACCGGAAATCTGGTGCCCGTGATTATGCTGACGGCTAAGGATGAGGTGAGCGATCGCGTTACCGGACTGGATGCCGGAGCCGACGACTATCTCACCAAGCCCTTCAGCTTAGAGGAGCTACTGGCAAGAGTACGGGCGAATCTGCGCCGTGCCTATCCAGAAACGCCGGATGTCTTGCAGTTTGAAAACTTGACGATGGATTGCCAAAGCCGAGAGGTGCGTCGCGGAACGCAGCGAATTGAGCTAACGGCAAAAGAATTTGACCTATTGGAGTATTTGCTGCGGCACCCGCGTCAGGTGATGACCCGTGATCAGCTGATCGAGAAAGTCTGGGGCTACGATTTCCTGGGCGATTCCAACATCATTGAAGTCTACATTCGCTATCTGCGCGTCAAGCTGGAAGCCCATGACGAGAAGCGTTTGGTGCATACCGTTCGGGGTGTGGGCTATGTGCTGCGGGATTATGCTTGAGAACTATGCCTGAGCGCTATCAAGCCTCTCCCTGCCAGTGCATTTGCGGTCGGTCGGTCGAGGCTAAAAGCTTACCCTGAGAAATCACATACCGCACCGTGGCGCGGCGGCGGATGGCATCAAAGCGATCGATCGCATCTAGAACAATCAAATTAGCAGAGTTGCCGACCTCTACCCCATATTGATCTTCGACATGCAGCGTCTTTGCCCCGTTCCAAGTCACCATGTCATAGCAGGCGTTGATTTCTGGCGCTCCTGTCATTTGCGACACATGCAGCAGCATTGAGGCGACATCCAACATATTGCCTGTCCCTAACGAATACCAGCAGTCCTGGATGCAGTCGTGTCCTAGGCTCACGTTCATTCCCTGCTGCCAGAGTTCCTTAACGCGCGTTACCCCTCGGCGCTTGGGATAGGTATCGGTTCGCCCTTGCAAGGTAATGTTAATCAATGGATTGGCAATGAAATTAATGGCGGTACGGCGCAAAAAGCCTAGCAGCTTGTAGGCATAGGCGTTGTTGTACGAACCAAAAGCCGTCGTATGACTTGCCGACACCCGTGATCCCATGCCCGATCGAATCGCACAAGCCGTCACGACCTCCAGAAATCTGGAGTTATCGTCGTCAATTTCGTCGCAGTGAATGTCAATCAGGCGATCGTACTGCTCTGCCCACTCAAAAATACGATGCACCGATCGCACCCCATCTTCACGGGTCAGCTCATAGTGAGGAATACCGCCGACCACATCTGCACCCAACTTCAGCGCCTCCTCCATGAGTGCCTCATTTTTTTCGCCGCCGTAGATGCCGTCTTGGGGAAACGCCACGACTTGCAGCGTCATCCAGTCTTTAACGGCTTCACGCACTTCCAGCAATCCCTGAAGCGCAATCAGATTGGACTCGCTGACATCGGCATGGCTCCGAACAAACAAAACGCCCTGCATGGCCTGCTGTTTTAGAGCGGCGATCGCCCGCTTCTTCACATCCTCCAGCGTCAAATCTTGCTTGCGCTCTCGCCAAATCTCGATGCCTTCAAACAAAGTACCGCTCTGGTTCCAGCGCGGCTCCCCGGCAGTCATTGCTGAATCCAGATGTACATGGGATTCTACAAAAGGCGGACTCACGAGCTGTCCCGCCAAATCTAGCTCAAGCTGAGCTGATGCCGAAATCTCAGGTGCTATGGCTGCAATCTTGCCGTTGGCGATGGCGATATCGACTGGGGCGATCGGTTCTGTAGGGTGCAGCAATCGGCAGTTGCGGAGCAGAAGTTCGTAAGACATAATGCGGCTTCTTGGATAATTCAGGAGAAACGTAGATTATCGCCCATAAATTTCCTTGCGAGTGAAAGGTTGAAAGTCCGGAAACACATGCGGGTGGCTGTTAATAAATTGGCTCCGTTATGGGGTTTGGATGGCGATCGCTACCATAAACACCTTTTCATTGAGTAAGCGATCGGGTGCTTCATTCACCACTACAACTCATCCTTACTTGTTTAGGACTACCGACATTTGTAATGTTGCTTGCTCCGACCATGCTTGACTACATCCTCGCTGCCACAGTCTGGGCAAAGAACGGGTTTCAAAACCATATGCAAATTGAGGAAAAATACCTGCCTGATTCTCCCTCATTTCCACACGTATAGAACATTACCGCGGCGTCCAGGTCATAGCTCAATCCAATACTGAGAAATGGGCTTACCCGATTTGTCAGAACTTACCTGCCCTTGCATCACTCCACCGTTCCTCTCAATGATCTTTGCTGATGCCGTGTTGTCTGTGTCGCACGTGAGGAACACGCGATCTAAACCGATGTCCCTAGCTCTCTCCAGTGTTAGCTTGAGGATCAACTTACCGTATCCCTTCCGCCTCTCAGAGGGCCGAATATCGTAGCCAATATGCCCGCCTTCGTGCTCCAACTCAGACGTGAGGTAATGGCGAAGGCTGCTACGTCCAATGATCCTATCAGCCAACACTAACCAGAAGGTGCTTGCCGGGACATGATCCATGGGCAGATTGACGCCTTTCGAGTAAAACACCAGATTGCGAACATAACTGGAGAAGTCATCGGCGGCAGATTTGTAGCGATCATCACCTGTGGCTCGATACTCATCAGCCATGCTCAAGAACTCTGCTACCAGCCCTTCAATCGGTTTAATTAATGTAATTTCCCGATTACTCATACTGAACCCTCAAGCAGATGCATGACGTTCGCAATCGCCGGGCACAGATAACTTTTTACTAGAAACAGCATACTTTAAAGTCCGGTGCAATACGGTTTTAGATGGTAGGCGATTTGCATGGTTTACGCAGTGGTGGCTCTCCTCCATTTATTAAAGTAATGGCATCCTCAGCTTCCTCACCCACAGACCACCACCCTTCCATAATTGTGTTGTCGGTCTGAGCTAATACTTGGAGTTTTGGCAATGCCTCCTCTATTTTTATCTCACTCACAGCAAAGCATGCCCAAAACCTAATTTCAGCGTCCGAATCATCTAGTGCTTCAATGATGACAGTCAGTGCTTCCTGATATAAATTTGGTACTAACTCGTGAGAGAGCCTATTGCCAAGTCCTTCTGGGGCTTGTGCTCGAACAGAGGGAGCCTCAACCCGATCAGCTGCAACTTTGCTCAACACACAGATCGCTTCTTGGGTTATTTGGCTCTTCGATAGAAAAGAAGGCGCCAAGGCGGTTAGAACGGGGACGTTTATGGTGGGGCGCGCAGCGCCCCACCATAAACGTCCTAAGTAAACTGGCGACAGCTATAGTTGGGGCAATCGCATACTCACCGATCACTGAACTAAACCGGAGCTTATTGGGGAGAAAACTCCCTGTTGCTACGCCATCTGTGAGACTGGAAAGCTAACAGTGACGGGGAGCGGCAGTAGACAACCTTGATCTCAAAATCAAAAGCCCTCGACTGTCCGCTCCACCACATTGCTGGACTGTTGGCACCACTGGTTGGTTTATGGTAGCCAACGCCCCTCAAACCACTTATGGTAGAGGGCATAGTCACCGCCACGAGCAAAAACATCAATCCTGCCAGCACTCCAAGAAACGGCAGCCGGATCAGAAGTCAAAACGCCGCCGAGAGATCCCCAGTCTGACCAACCATTCTCAAAATATTTGTGATAGAGCGCATTGTCTCCACCCCGGACAAAGATATCCAGTCGTCCGGGTGCCCATGAAGAAGCATCAGGGCTGGAAGTCAGCACTCCGCCAAGAGATTCCCAGTCTGACCAACCGTTCTCAAAATATTTGTGATAGAGCGTATTGTCTCCGCCACGAGCGAAAACGTCAATTCGACCATTACCCCAAGAGACCGCACTCGGATCAGATGTCAGCACTCCGCCGAGAGATTCCCAGTCTGACCAACCGTTCTCGAAATATTTGTGATAGAGCGCAGAATCCTCGCCTCGAACAAAGACATCCAGTCGTCCCGGTGCCCATGAACAAACATCAGGCCCAGACGTGAGATAACCGCCGAGAGATTCCCAGTCTGACCAGCCGTTCTCAAAATATTTGTGATAGAGTGCATTGTCTCCGCCACGAGCAAAAACGTCAATTCGACCATTGCCCCAGGAGACCGCACTCGGATCAGATGTCAAAACGCCACCGAGAGACCCCCAATCCGACCAACTATTCTCGAAATATTTGTGATAGAGTGCATCATCGCCACCTCGGACAAAGACATCCAATCGTCCCGGTGCCCATGAACAAACATCAGGCCCAGACGTGAGATAACCGCCAAGAGATTCCCAACTCCCCGCCGGACTGGGAACTCCCTCAATAGAATAAGCAACCACGTACACATTACCTTCAGAAGGCATAGCTACAATCTGATAACGCACGCCTCCCGCATGAGATTTGTCTACTGTCAGTCGTCCTAAGAAATCATCGCCACTGCCAGTGTCATATTCCCAGAAATTTACATCAACAACATCAGCAAAAGGCACCCGCAAATTTGGGCGAACAATTTGCCCGCCATTGATGCCGTAATACTTGCCTGGGGGCCAAATTTTAGCTTTACGCTCTTGGTTAGAAAGACTGAGATAGAGTTCGTCAGGATAGTTACCTGGTACATCAAGTGCGCCAATTAATCCTGGAACTATGCTAACCAATCCCTTTGCGGCTTGTAGGGCAGCACCTACGGCCGCACCTGTCGGGCCAAAGAAAGCTGCTGAGCCAGCGCCGACATCAGCAGCTTTTTTAACGGCGTCAACGACTGCTTGAACAGCACCGGCATCAACCCCAGTCGAAACCACTTTGCAATCGATCGCATGAATAACAAGTTCGGGCACGATTACTACTCCTTGGTAAATATTATTACGAACCTATCCAAATGAAATTAGACTATGTCTCTATGCCTCTTCAGGCAGTTCACCAACTACAACAAAATTGCACAAGAACTCAAGATCACTCTCATCTCCAAATTGAATATTTAGGGCTACAAAAGTAACTAGAGAAAAGCTCTCTACATCTTGATAATCAATATTAAAAAGTGCAAAGATGGTGCCAGATCCTTGCTTGCTATGGACAGTAGCAGTCACAACGGGTTCACTGACAAATCTCGGCAACCGAATCTGTGCTGAACGAGCATGTTTTCCACCGTCTGGAATTGACATTGCGATCGTCCCCGCTAAGGAAACCGTGTTTCCCGTCTGGATTAGATACTGATAGTCGTAGGGCATATTTCCTCGCTGTATTGTCCATAATTTCTGACTAGCCGCAGTATTATCTGAGTAATGCTTGTATTCATTCTGGGCTTCACGATCAAACTTTAGGTAGTACCCCTATGGGTAACTTTCTGTTCAGAACTTACCTTTGATGTTGCAGCCGAGATTGTACTGAGCAGGACTATAGTTTGGATTCTAAAGATAAATCAATACGTATGGATGCGTAGTTTGAGAGGTGGATCTCGACAAACTGCAATGGAGAGGTGTAGACAGCATAAAATAGTGGGTCAGATTTTGGCGATCGCCCCACTCACCTTTACAGTTGCCCTGAAAAATTTAGACAAACATTGCTATCCCCAGCTTCTGAAGTATTTGAGTAATTGCCGCAGAACGGTTATTAACACCAAGCCTGTCATAGATATTCTCACAGTGCTTTTGGACTGTACGGTGACTGAGATGAAGGATTTCACTAATTTGCTGATTGCTTTTATCACGAAAAATCCAATGCAAAATCTCTGACTCGCGCTGACTCAAACCCAGTTTTTGCAATAGCGCAAAAGATAGGTCAAGTGGTGCTTGCTCCTCTAATGTCAATAGATACTGATCATTCGCGGAATCAATGAATAGCCGAACAACAAGTGTATGTTTATCTTGAATCACTCGGAGCAGTGGCGTTGGTGCAGAAAGATCAGCTCCGATCGCCCAATTAGCTAGTCTTTTCTGTAGCCAATCTTTCATCATTTCTGGCAAACTATTTTTTTCATAAGGTGCAGCAGAGAAATATTTTCGCATTAATTTCTCTGCTCGCTCCGTTACAAATTTCGTTGAACCATCGCGATTGATGACAATACTACTGGTCTGGTCTAGAAATTGGTTCAACCGTTTGTACTCCCATTGCATCTGGCTAATCATCTGACTATTTTTATAAGCCTGTAGAATGTGGGGAGCCAGTAAATTTAGAATTTCGCGATCTCGTTCACTAAAGTTACGGCGATCGCGATGAATGATAACTACTAAATCAGGCAGTTCTTCATCTAGACAGACCGATGTAGGCGTTAATTTGACTACCCAATTATTGATTAGTTCGCGATCGAATTCTGTATGCTTTGGCGTGAAGGGTTGTTGTTCAGTGACGACCAACGACATCTGGTCTAACATTCCTAAAGGCTCAAGAAACTCTCCATACAATGCCTCACGCTGATACATCTCTGACTCATTCAGAAAATCAGAAATCTTGTGCGCCCTACTGTCACCCGTTGACAGATAGTGTATCGTCACGGGATTTTGCAAGAAATAAGACATTGATATGTTGGTTCTAGTCAGCATATTAGTGTCATTAGCAACTAAAACCGAAGCCAAGATTTTCTTGCCACTTTGATCATTAGGATTATGCTTAAAACTCCCCACCTGATCAGCAGCGGTTCCAGCCATTAATGTAAAATCGCTCTCGATCACCATCGACAAAATAGACAATAGCCGGGTTGGGAACTCTGATAGGTGAACGATTGTATTGAGCTGCTGTAAGAATTGACAAACTTGCTGTAAATCATATGGCGTTAGAGTTTGCATAAATTGTGATATCCTTTACATAATCTTGGGTGCTTGGTCAGAAAAATGGAATAACAATAGACCTCTTGCAGATTCAAATTTTTAGATTGGGTTGGGCGGGGCTACGCCCCACCCAACCCAATCTAAAAGAGGTTTAATGTAATACTCTTGAGGAAGTGGGCTAACTATGAATAAACCGAAAATTTCTGTATGAGATCTCGGTTTTACTGTTTAAGGGAATTGTTTCCGCATAGTACGCTGCTCAAGCTAGATAGCCCGAATCTTTCCACATATTTTCAGATTTCCGTAGGAAATAGGCAGACGTACTATTGAATGCACAGTACATCTGCCTATTTCTTATGCAGCTATCTCTCGAAAATCATCTGCCCTGTTTGGGTCTTAAATTAGCATTAGTTTTATCAGGAGTGAGGGTTCTATCGCAAAGTAAGATAGCCTCAAACGAGTTTCATTTGTCCTGATGCGTTAATCATTCGAGGTGCCCTAAGTAAAGTATTGATTAACTGACAAAGTTGCACCTGCTAAGGCATCTTGAGGGCGCTGAAAATTCATCCCCGTCACATCAATTACTAGGTCACGCTTCGGATTAAACCCAGCTTGATTGTCATTGACAGACAGATAGGTACGTCTCTTGTGAGCCACAATTACAGCTTCAGACACTCGCGCCCGCTGTCTCCCTGGAATAATTGGGTTGACATCATCGTAGGCTGCTGCGATCGCCTGTACTTGACCTCGCTGCACTGTTCCTCTACCCGGAAGCACAGGCGTTCTGACTTTACCCGCGTTGTGAATGCTGCTAGGAAGCTCAGCCGTACTTAAGTTGTTATCAAAATCGAGTTTGATTCTATCTCCTTCTAGGGCGTTGAAATCTGTGATCTGGTCAAGGCGACGACGAGTCAGTTTTGGAGAATTACTGATCTGAGAATCTGCTAATGCACGCCGCCGACTAACGCCTGTGTAAACAAACTGATCCGCACCTGCACTCCCTGTCACAACATCACCCCCCACGCCGCCCACAATCACATCATTATCCGCGCTTCCCAATAGCACATCCGACCTGTTGGTACCGATGACTCGTTTGGGCTGAGGCGCGATCGCAGGGGGTGTTTGAGGCGCGATCGCAGGGGGCGGATCTCCAACTCCTGGCGGCTGATCGCTGATGATAGGGGAAGTTGTTTCGTATGCGCCAATGTCAAATCCATTCCTTTGCGGACGGGCGACACCGCGTTGATCAACTAAGACATTGGCGTTAGGGTTAGCAGCGTCGATCGCCGGACTGTCGGCAAGCAGAGCATGGGTCGGTGTCGCGCCACCATTATTCTGTAGGGAACCGAGCTGAGGAGCGATCGGAGTGGCGCTGGTGCCTACCTTATTGCCATTCACGCCGTTGGTAAAGCCTGTGCTACCTGTGCCATCGCCAATTAGATTGAAGAGGGCTGTCGTAAAGCTACCCGAAACATCAGAATAGCTGCCTTTTGAACTGTCATTGTCAAAATTTCCGGCAATGATGGTGTTACTGATCGACTGTCCCGTCGCACCATTAATGGCACCCGTCGTTACAGTAGATGAGGCAATGCCGCCACCCGCAAGCGCCGCCTTGTTTTGATGAATGGTGCTGCTGTTGATAATGAGGCGGCTTGTCGCGCCATTATAGATGCCACCCCCCTCTGCATTGGTTTGGTTACCGCTGATGGTCGTGTTGGTGAGTGCGGTTACATGCACAGTTCCCTCGGTGCTGCCGCTCGAAATGCCGCCGCCGCCAAGGGTTGCAACATTGTTATTGATGGTACTGTTGGCAATGGATAGATTGCTGCTGCTGTCGATGCCGCCACCAAAGAGCGCCTTGTTATCTCTGATGACTGTGTGGGTTAGCGTTAGGGATTCTGCATTGAAGATACCAGCCCCACGGGATTGACTGCCGAGCGATTCATTAAGAAATCCATTGGCGATCGTCAGTCCATCAATCACAACTCTACTAGCACTGCTCTGTCCATCATCAATTTTGAAGACACGAGAAGCGTTGTTGCCGCTAATGGTTAATCGATCTGCTCCCAATCCGGTAATGGTTAGCCCTTTATCAACCACTAGGTCACCCTGAGTCAGGATGATAGTTCCACCTGCGAGGCTGGAAGCGAAGCTAATATTGTCTCCAACATTGCTCAGGGCGATGGCTTCTCGTAGCGAAACATTTCCAGCGCTGACGTTACCATTATTTTCATCTAGAAGCGTATCTACAGTGATCGCCATCTTACTGCCCTCGTGTATCGTGAAAGGGACAAAAATAGAACATGCAGTAGCTATCAACCAGAGTATTCAAGAGAATAGCTTTTTTCAGGAGATTGCTTAATCCAACTAGAATGTGGCTTGGTGAAGATAACGCAACTATTCTGTATAAAAGAATACCATTTAAACGCAAAGTTGAGAACAGCTTTTGAGGTAAAGAAAATTGAAGGGAACGTTCAATCGAATGTCGTCGGGACGGTTTGGACAATTACCGGATGAGGAGGTAGACGATGGAGCGATCGTCTAAATTATTGCCGGTTCTTTTCTGCGGCAGATAACCGCTGTAAATTCAAGACGCTCGATCGTCAGAGTGCCTGGATGCCCAGACATTCCCCATGCTTGTTAGACAATCCAGCCTGGTTAAGCCGATCGGGTGGACGCTCGGACAAACATTTGCCGCCAAATATCTCTACGCAAGGTTACAAAGTCTGAGTGAATTTTCCAGCCAGCATATTTTTCAATCAGCATAGATGGATGTTGCTCTCATCAAGAAATCAGGCTATGGCTCATCCAAGATTTTCTGTGGCTGCGATCGCGACCTTTAGCTAATTTTTCCTAACCTTGCATAAGTCAAAACTTTCGATCGTTCCTATCCTCAGAAGCCCAAGAACACTGACACAAAACTAGGAGAAAAGACATGCTACGTAAAATCGCTTCAGTCTCAGCTTTGATTCTCGCCGCTGTTCCTGCAATCTCCATGTCTGCCTTAGCCTTGTCTGGCCCCAAAGTCACCGTCTTTAACCAGGGCGGCTATGTTGCGGACTACCAAGTTAGCTACACCGCCAATGGACAACGTAACGAAGTCAAAGTCTCTGGTCTGGTGGTCGGTAAAAAACAAACTGTCACCTTGCCTGTTGGCAGCCAAAGCATCAGGGTTCGAGGACAAATGCTCACAGGTTTGTTTTGGGAGCCTAAGCGAGAACTGTTCAACCAAACTGCCAATGATGGCAGCTGCTTCAAGACCTATGGCACCATCTTCAGAGGTGACTGGTCACGGGACTGTACGGCTGATTTCTAGGCAATACAGCGCTGCTGTGGCGTGGATTTTTCAACAAGCCCTGTCTAGCATGACGCAGCAAACCCCGATCGGTTTTCAATAGGTGAACTTTGCGATCGGGGTCATGCTTCGTGGAACCCGCAACGGGGGAGGCGTTCTTCCTGCAATTTCTTCATGTCGATACCGATTGCTATCAACGGGTTTTGGATGAGAGCGGCTTTAAGATAACCCAGAAGCGTCTGCACAGGAATCCCTTCTTCACTCGCATCTTAGTGACTGCCACTATTTCAATACGATCGCCTCTCCTCCCATTTCCTAACTCTGCACGAATTTATGCCAGTGATTTTTGCTGGGGGAGCGATCGCCTTGCTCTTCTAGGGCAGTACTAGAAAGCTCAAAAGTTTGTTATCGATATCTTCAGCTATGGGACAACAACTCGTGTTGGAGCTTGGGAGCGCGATATAGGCTTTGTTTTTACGACAATGTTTTTACGACGATTTCCACATCTTGACCGTCTGAATTTGGCGGTTACAGTATTGAGGGAACAGATGATTGGAAGATCACATACTATGTCCCTCTATTTCTCAAAGCTGTTGCCTCTGTTTATTTATCCCCTGGGGCTAGCTTGCCTGCTGCTGCTGCTGGCGCTGCTATTGATTTGGAAACGACCAAGGCTCTCGGCTTTAAGCATTGTGATGGCGCTAGCGCTGCTGCTGGTCGGTGGCAATAGTTGGGTCGCCAATCAGCTAACGCGATCGCTAGAGTGGCAAAATATTCCGGCGACACTGCCCAACGCAGAGGCGATCGTCGTTTTGGGTGGCGCAACGCGTCCACAAATCTATCCTCGTCCAGCAGTGGATGTGATGGAGGAAGGCGATCGCATGATTTACGGCGCACAGCTCTACCGCCAGGGCAAAGCGCCGATCGTGATCTTGAGCGGCGGTCGGACGCTGAATTTGCAGGAGGTTAGCTCCTCAGAATCGTCAGATATGAAGACTTTGATCGAAACGATGGGGGTGCCTGCGTCCGCTATTCTGCAAGACGCGACTTCGCTGAACACTTACGAGAATGCTGTCAACGTCAAGAAAATTTTGCAGCAGCGGGGAATTAATAAAATCCTGCTGGTTACTTCCGCTCTACATATGCCGCGATCGCTGAGAATCTTTCAAAAACAGGGGATTGAAGCGATCGCGGCTCCTACAGATTTTCTGGTGTCTCAAGAAGAGCTAGACTTCTCCGAAGATACCTTGGCTTCTACTGTGCTCAATGCTCTGCCAGATGCCAGAAATCTAAATCAGTTGACGCGATCGATCAAGGAATATATTGGTTTGTTTATCTACGGTCTGCGAGGCTGGCTGTAATTCGTTACGCTATTGAAAACGCTTACAGCAGACACCCATAGCAATGTCGCAATCCTGTCATGTCAATGGTTTCTCTTACCTGATTCCGCTTCCCCCCGCCGCGATCGATCCTCGGTTTGAGGTGTATCAAGACACGCGGGCTTTCTATGACGAGGCTCAGCGGCGACAAGCCCACGCTGATCACTGCCGCTGGTATGCCAAAATTGCAGCTCAGCATCGCCAAGAGCTGATACAAATGCAGGGCGAGCTGAACCCACTGCAATGGTTTTATCGGCGGTAGAACCCAAATCACCAGAGACTAGATTACCTCTAGCTCAAAGTCCCGCAGGTGTGCTTTGAATTTGCTCTCAAACTTTACCAGTATCGGGAAATTAGCGCTGATGGGCTTACCGTGATACTCGTTGGCAAAGGCAGCAATCTCGCCTTCCATCCCCTGAATATCGAGGGCTTGATTGCGATGGATGGGGTGGTGGTAAACCAAAACAGATTCTTTGACACGAACGCGATCGCCAACTTTCATAAACGGTTCAGATTCTATCCTAGGTCGGCTGAGCCAATGCTCTAGCCAGTATTGACATCAATTTCTTCCCCTATCCTACCGCTCAATAGACCTCTTGCAGATTAGGGTTTTAGATCAGACTGAGCGAGGGCTATGCTCCCACCCAGGCTAAGGAGATGGGGTGGATGGTTGGGGTAAGGATTGAGGCAATGACGGCGTAGGAGAACTAGATGAGGGCGATCGCTCCATCTGCTGCCAAATTGCCACACCCAAGATTCCGGCGATCGCGGCTAGAACCATCAGCCCTAGGAGTCTTACTCCTAATGTGAGAGGCTTCCAGGAAGAGACAGGGGCAGGGCGAAGGGTGGGCGGCGGTTCCTCGTCATAGAGCAGCGCCCGCGAGGAGTCTGCTAGGCTGTCATCGATATTGGGGAGGGCGATCGATGCTGTTTCGGGAGTGGGTGCGCTGGTGCTGATCTCTGGGCTAGGTGGCTGGCTCACCATACATCGCAGCAGCACGACAGAAGTGTTGTCATGTCCGTTTTTTTCGTTGGCGATGCCAATCCACTGCTGGACGGCTTCTCGCAGCGAGATTTTACCTTCTAGCACAGCTTGAGCGATCGGCTGCCAGGATTGCTCAATGCGATCGTAGTCGCTCAGACCATCAGAACAGAGCAGCAGTAAGCCATCTTCCTCAATGAAGAATCGCTGCACATTCACTTCTACCAAGTCTGCATTGCGGGTGCCGAGCGCCTGAGTCAAGGCTCCACCATCAGAGCGCCGAAGCGCCTCCTGGTAGGGGCTTCTTCCCATCAGCACTTCTCGCGTTGCTACATCGTCATCTAGGGTGAGCTGATGCAAATACTTTGAGGTGATCCAGTAAGCCCGACTGTCGCCGACATGCACTAGATAAAGCTCATGTCCGTTGCCCGTCGCTGGCTCTGATCCTGTCGGAATCTGCTGGGGGAGCTGGAGTGCCATCACTAGCGTGGTACCCATGCGCTGACGAAGTTCGCGCTTCTGAGTGTCGTTTTGGTTGGCAATCAGGTTGTTGACGACGCGCACCGCCTTTGTCAGCTGTTGCTTAACCACAGCGGGAGTCAGTGGTTCTGGCTGTCCAGCTAGTTCTGCTAGCAAGACGCGAATTTGCAGCTGGAGCGATCGCAATGCCAACTGGCTAGCCACCTCGCCGCCCTCATGTCCGCCAATGCCGTCGCAGATGATCCCCACATGGGGAGCCAGCGTCTCATCGGCGGGTGATGCGATCGGAAAGCAAGCATCTTCATTGTGGGTGCGCTGAGGACCTGTGGTGGTGGCTCCAGCAATGTCCAAGTAGAGCGGTAGCCGTGCGGTTTGCGCTAGCAGCAGCTTGTCTAGCTGTGCGGCGATCGTCTCAAAGTCTGCCTCTTCTGAGGTTTGCATCTGCTGGCAAATCTGTTGCAGAGGCTGCGGTGAATCTAGGCTCGACATGACCCAAGTTTGCCAGAGTGCCCCTAGGTCTTTGAGCGAGGGAAGGCTGGATTCCACTGCGGCAGGTTCACCTGGCACCTTCGTGGCAATGGCAGACTCATCATCTGGTAGCTGAGCAGATTGCGGAGGATCTTCAGGGCGATCGGGTAATAGCTCTCGCACCCGCACCCGCCAGCCTTCGATATGCAGGTTGTCAGGCACTAACAGACTGGTTGCCACACCTTGGTGTCTCAGGGGTTGCCAAAGCTGCAATATTTGCCACAGCCAGTAAATCTGCCGCACTGGAGGCGTGGTTTGCCAAGCGGCTTCCAGCATAGGCAGCAACTGCCCAGTTTCGTCAAGTGGAGCATTGTCTAGGAGAGCGATCGCCTCATCGTCTTCAGTTTCTGCGCAAAATCCGTATAGCCCCGGCAAGTGCAAGCGATGGGCGTAGAGGTAGAGATAAGACAGCGCCAGGTTTGGCATCAGGTTTGGCACATCTGCGGCTCTCGCGGGCTGAGTATCTAGCCAAATTTGGGGACGAGTCACCCAGTAGCGATCGGCAACTAGCGTATTTACGGGAATATCCGCAGGATTGGCTGCTCCACTCATGGCTCTGGTTGCCCAGAGGTAGCGGTATACCAGGGGGGTTTGACAGCGATCGCACAGGGTTTGCCCCAGAGCATTGTCTGGATGCAGGCACTCCGAATTAACGCATTGAATTTGCACTGAAGGATGACTCATGAATGAGAGGGGGGCAAGATTCTCTAACTATTATGCGGGAGACGCACGCAAGGACTAATGGTATAGCTAAATCACTGACCTGTTGCGCACTAACGAAGCATTTCTTCTTCACCCAATCTTGACTAAGCCGCCTATGCTCAGTAAAGCGCAACCCGAATCTCTAAAAAGTTGATTTTCAAAGGCGCGAAGCGCCTTTGAAAATCAACTTTTTAGAGCATTAACGAGCATTTGCAATCCACCGATACTCGCAGATAAAATTCCCACAGACGAAAATTCTCAGAGGATAATCACCCCAGGCAGGGGTATTGCTGGACACAAGAGTTTTGCCAGCATAAGCGATATCTTTAACCCAAGGATGCTTTTACGCTAGGCTGTTTTTAGCTGAAAGCCATTTTTGGCTAGAGGGCACAGCACTGCATAACGGTTAATCACAAAACTATTCTTGATCCTAAATTCATGGCTAGGTCGTTTTCTCTCAACAACTCGCAGCCTAGTCGGTGGCAATTGATTTGGCGGGTGGTGCGCCCGATGCTGCTGCTGTCTGTGGGCATCCATGCCTTGGCGCTGCTGGTGCCGCTGCCTCCTAAAGCCGTTGACGCAGAAAAAGCGGCGAAGGAGCAAGCCATTACCATCACGCAACTGCCGCCTGCTGAGCCGTCCACTACAAAGCCCAGTGCCGCCGCTGCCCCCGCTACCGCCAAGCCGACCGTGGCAGCAGTTCCAGCCCGTCCTGCGGTTGCAGTTGTGAGCACTCCTAGACCCACAGTTGTCTCTCAGTCTGCTGTGTATTCCAGCCCGTCCTCTCCTAGCGCACCGACCTCTCCTCAGTTGGTTGCTGCTACGCCCAGCCCGACTGTCGTTGATGCGTTTCCTAGCGACTTTCCCCAATATCCAGATGCACAACCGGGCACTTTTGGCTTGCCCTCTGCCTATGAGCCGTTTGGTCGCAAGACTTCCAAGGAGATCGGTGAGGTAGATGAGTGGTTGCAGCAGCAGTTGGCGCGTCAAGGCTACGGCGTTGAGCCTGTTGAACAGTCTTCTCAACGCATGGTTTACCGGGTTATGAAGGGGGGAGCAACTCAGTTCTTGAGCCTGATTCCCAATGCGGCAGGGGGAACTAATATTTTGGTGATCCCCGATCCGCTGATGCAGAGCGGCGATCAGGCGATTTTGCCGACCGGAGATTCAAAGTTTTTGGCTGACCTGACGAGCATTTTGCCGACTTCTAGCACTAGCGGCTGGCAAACCGTCAGTAACCCCACTGAGCTTTTAGCCGAACCTGGCGCGTTTTTCGAGAATCCGACTGAGGCTTCTCCCCAACTCAAGGCGGACGGAGAGAACGCGGCATATATCGAAAACCAGGATGTTGACGCTGTATTTGGCAGCTTACGACCTAAGTTTCAGGCGGCTGAGATTGACGTGGTGTTGCAAGGCAACTATGGCGGCGGCTTTATCTATGAAGCGATTCGTGGCAGTGACAGCCACTTTTTTAGCCTTGTGCCGACTAAAGACAGTCAGTCAACCCTGCTTGTAGTTTGGAGTAAGTCGCCGCTCTAGGGTGATTGCTCTTGGCTTACCGCTCTAGCCTTTTTCGATCGCCAGAAAAACGCGATCGCCCCCCAAGTCTCTCAGAGTTCTGAGCAGACCCAAGACATTTTCGTACTTCAATCCTTTGTCGGCTTTGAGGGTGACGATGCCCTCAGGGTTTTCAGACAAGAACTTTTGCACCCGTTGCACCACAGCTTGCTCGACCGCAGGCTGATTATCCATCACGGTTTTACCGTCTTTATCTAGCCCGATCGTCAGTTTGGCTTGCTTGGCTTCAGCCTGTTTATCTTCTTCAGATTGCCCGGTCGGTAGACTAACGTTGAAGATCTGTTCCCCTGTCAGTGTCATAGAAACAATGATGAAAAAGGTTAAGACCGTCATCAACACGTCTAGCATTGGAATCAGGTTGATTTCGGGCATTTGAGAATGCGATCGATTATTTTTGGTGCGCATGGGAGATAGACAGGGGGAGATAGACAGGCAAAGCAGGCTGCATTCACCATATCTCAGAACTTGCGCAGATCTGGTATTGGGTACAACACAGGGTGCATCAATTTAGCGTTAGAGTGCGATCGGTTTCAGCCAAAGGATGCGGATTATGGCATTGGGTCGCGGTATCCAGATCGGCGCAATCTTTTCTATGATCACGATGGTGGGTGGAGTCTTTGGCTATACCCTATTTGGCTGTCCGCTTTTTGATGCCATTTATATGGTGGTCATTACCATCTTTGGTATTGGCTATGGCGAATTTTGCCCTATTTCGATCGCCGAAAGGAGTTTCACGATTCTTGTCATTGTTGCTGGAGTGATCTCAGCCGCTTTTGTTGTGGGAGGATTTGTGCAAATGGTGACAGAAGGAGAAATTCATCGAGCCTTGGATAGCCGTCGTAAAACCAAAGATATTGCTCAGTTAGAGAATCACGCGATCGTCTGTGGCTATGGGCGAATTGGGCAAGTCTTAGCCCGCAAGCTAGTCGATGCTGAGCATCCGTTTGTCGTGGTGGACAACAACAGCGATCGCATTGCCAGTGCCGAAGCGATGGGATATCGGGTGTGCCAGGGAAATGCCAGCGAGGAGCAGGTGCTGCAATCTGCCGGAATTGGGCGGGCGAAGGTGCTGGCTACGGTGCTGCCTGATGATGCCATCAACGTGTTCATTACCCTAACGGCACGGGGCTTGAATCCTCACCTGATGATTGTGGCGCGGGGTGAAGTGCCAACCACCGAAAACAAGCTGCGCTTGGCAGGGGCAAATCATGTGATCTCCCCGGCCAGCATCAGCGGGCTACGCATGGCAAATTTGATTACTCATCCCAATACGATCGAATTTCTCGATCAAAGCGAAGAGCGTACCCGTCTGAATGAGCTGTTAGCCCAAATTGATGTACAGGTCGATGAGCTGGCGGTGCCTGCCAACTCGCCTTTGGTGGGACGCTCGATCGCCGACTTAGAGATTCGCGGCAAAGGAACTTTCATTGTTGTGGCGCTTCGCCGTCGAGAAGGCGATTTGCTCACCCATCCTAGCCATCAAGAGATCTTGCAGCCCGGAGATACGGTGATTGTCTTAGGGCATACAGGCGACATTCCGCAATTTTCTCGCCTCTATGAAATGAAGCGCTTGCCGCGCCATCGCGGTGGGTAGGCGCAGACTAGGGGTGGAGGCTACCGTTGGGCATAATGGCTCCTCGCAGGTCGGCGTTGCTCAGATCGGCGAAGAACAGGTCAGCATTTTGCAGGTTGGCTCCTGACAAGTTGGCTTTCGTGAGATTGGTGTTTCGCAGGTTTGCACCTTGCAGATTGGTCTTGCGGAGATCGGCACGGCTAATATTGGCGCCATGCAGGTTTGCGCCAGGGCAATGGGCGCTCGTGAGGTTGGCTCGGCTGAGGTTTGCCCAGCTTAAGTTCGATCGCTCAAGGTCGGCTTCCACAAGCACTGCCCCCACCAGAAAGGCTCGAACCAATTGAGCATCTCTAAACAGGGTGCGGTAGAGACTGGCTTTGGGAAAATAGGCGGCAACTAGCTCAGCACAGCAAAAGTTGGCGCAGCTCAAATTTGCGCCTGTAAAAATCGCGCCATTGAGACGGGCATGGGTCAAGTCTGCTTTCATCAAATTGGCATCGCTACAATCGGCTTCCTTCAGGTTTGCCTGACGAAAGTCGGTGCCGATCAAATTGGCAAGGCTGAGATTTGCGCCGCGCAGGTTGCCTTCTCTCAGATCTGCCCCCCGCAAATTGGCGCCCTGAAGCTCGGTAAAGCTGAGGTTGACCCCGATCAGATGGGCTTCTCTCAAATCGGCACCCGACAGATCGGCCGCCGTCAAATTTGCCTCATACAGGTTGGCATGGCTGAGGTTGGCTTCTCTCAAGTTTGCCCCCATTAAATTGGTTTGCACCAAGCAGGCTCTGCTCAGGTCGGTTTTGCCCAAATCTACCTGGCTCAAATCTAGCTCGCGTAGGTCGGCTGCACTTAGGTCTGGCTCAGCTTGAGGATGCCGCGATCGCCAATCAGCCCAGCCGATCGCCCCCCATTTCAGTAACGCCAGCAATTCTCCACTCGCCATTTTTGCCCTCGCCATTTTTGCCCTCGCCGTTTTTGCCCTCAGAGGCTTCGGCATCAACCCTGTTTAAAACTCATCGTGCTATTCGTTTCGAGCTGCGGGAACCTCTCGTCCGGCGATGTTTTCGATCGCGCCTAGCGCTGCCTGAGAACCCGCCATAATATCTCTCTCTTCGCCGCCTAGATACAGCCGCCCAAAGCTGCCCACTGCCGAGACTTGCAAAATGTTGATCAACGCCGCTTTCTCGGCTTCGTTAGCAGCCAGTGCCGCATAGGCAGCAGGTTCTACCTCCAGCACATACAGCGTCTGCCCTGCCAGGATCATATTGCCTCTGCGGGTGCGGTTAATTAACTGCGTGTGATGGGCATCAATATTGCGAATGATCTGGCTAGAGATGATGCGAGGCTTGAGACAGTCCCGTTCTTTTGCCCCGATCGCATCCAAGATGGCTCGTCCTGCGGCTTTGGTGTTACTCTGCTTGTCAGAGTGAACTTCTAGCAGCCCGTATAAGCGCTCAATCACCAATACGCCAGGGCGAACGGATGCTGCCTTCAGGGCAATATCCAGCAAGCGATTGATTTCAATACCAGGAGAGATTTCTACCCAGAGCGAAGAATCTCCAGGCAAGGGCAGAAATCCCAGAGCCTGAGTGCCTAAGTAGGCAGCGTGCTGACGCTGCAAGTTGTCCAAATAAACGTAGCTGCGAAGGTCAATGCCCAAGGTGGATATTCAGGTGCGTAAGATCATCAACTCAGTTTCCCATTATCCCTGACTTTGTTAACAAGCTTTAAGCGGTTTGGCGATGATCTAGCGCTAAAAATTTGAGGGGAAGTGCGATCGCTGCCGACTCGCGCTGTAGAATGCCCTCAACATTAATCTCGTTAATCCGTCATGCTGACTTTTGTACCGACTGCTATGGCAATTGCCAAGGTGTTGAGGACGGGGACATTTAGGGTGGGGCGCGAAGCGCCCCACCCTAAATGTCCTAAGCAAACTGGCAACAGCTACAGGTGTCTGAGATCACAGAATTGCCGCCGAAAATGAGGAATTCTTGTGTGAAGCAGTGAGCAGTTACAGCGACATTACGACCAAGCTACAACAGCACGTCACCTATCTAGCCCCAGGGTTCCTGCCTGTATGAATAACTCTAACCTGAGCGTTTTGCCCGCCTCCGGCGATCGCTCCTCCACTTCCCGTCCCACTTCTCGAACCTACAATCATTCAACCTTTGCTCCGCCTCAATCCCTAACCGTTGAAGCTGCCCTAGAATTTGACTGGCACAAGCTTACGGCTTTGGGCGTTTCAGCCGATGATGCCCAGGCGATCGCTCAAACCCTTGCCCTAAAAAAAATCATGTTCCTCTACTGGCGACGGCTGCTCAAATGTGGCGCACCTTTTGATGATGCCCGCCGTCTTGCCAGAGCGATCGCCAAGTACGATATTGCTAGACTGCCACCCACTGCTCAACAGCGACAGCTCATCACCCAATATTGTCCTCTCGTCTGTCGAGCAGGGCTTTGGCGAGCAGACCTGTTGCTGTCTGCTCAGCCCAGTCGGAATGCTTGCCAGCCAGAAGTTTAGGATTGCCCTTGCGGTTTGTGTCGATAATCCTCCAAGCGATCGCAGTTCTCCTCCCAGAACTGACGATATGGCATTACGTAATTGAGTTAGGACGAGTTATTTTTTGAGAGCCGTGCGGAGCGCGGCTCTCAAAAAATAACTCATTGGATCTAAGCGCGTAGCGCTGTACTGTTCAAGCCAGTCATTAAATGTCCTTGAGCGATTCTGCGTTGAGCTGGCAAGGTCGCCATTGAGCTTCACGGCTTTGCGTGATCAGTTCAATGAATGTCAAGCCCTTCGAGTGACCTGAGACGATCGCCCTTACGCTACTGTATTAGTGGATTGCGCTTAAAATACTGCGCTCGAAACTCCCTCCGATCTGCTTGATAATCTGGTTTGAAGTCTACAGTGCCCCTCCCCCATGTTTCAGTCCATTTCAAAGCTGCCGCGTCTGCTCACACTTGGGCTGACTTTCCCACTCATTTTCTTGAATGGCTGGCTGCTCTCGCTGCTGGCTCAAGAGCTACAGCCCTTGCTGACCATTTTGATTACAGCAACGCTGCTTGCCTTTTTGCTGGATTACCCCATTCGGTTTCTTAAAGATCGTGGGGTAAAGCGCGGCATTGCTGTTGGAATTGTGCTGCTAGCGTTTCTATTTATTCTGGGGGTGTTGGCAGTCTTTCTGGCGCCGCTGATTTTGCGGCAGGCCAACGAGCTGCTCATTCGCCTACCAGAATGGATTAAGTCGGGTCAGCAGCAGCTTAAAACCATTGAGGATTGGGCGATCGCTCAGCAGTTGCCAATCGACATCAGCACGACGTTCAACCAAACGGTGGCTCGGTTCACGACGGGGCTACGATCGTTTACTAGCCAAGCCTTTAGCATTGTGTTTGGGGCGATCGGCAGTGTCGTCAACGTGTTTTTGACGCTGGTTTTCACGATCTTTTTGGTGCTGCGGGGCGAAAGTCTTTGGGCTGGAATTTTAGGATGGCTACCCTTGGGCTGGAACAACCAGATCCGACAGGCGCTACCGCTTAATTTTGAGCGCTACATTGCAGGTCAGGCAACAATGGCTGCCATCATCAGCCTAGTGCAAACGACGGTTTTGCTGAGCCTTAGAATTCCTTTGGCACAGCTCTTTGGCGTGGGTATTGGGGTGGCTAGCCTGATTCCTTTTGGCGGTACGACGACGATTCTAGTCGTTAGCTTGCTGTTGGCGCTGCAAAATTTTTGGCTAGGCGTGAAGGTGCTGCTGGTGGCAGTCATCATCAACCAGGTGATCGAGAATCTTTTGGCTCCTCGAATTCTAGGAGAGCTTACGGGATTAAATCCGGTCTGGATGCTGGTTTCGCTAGACTTGGGCGTGAAGCTAGGCGGCTTTTTGGGGTTGGTGGTTGCTGTACCGATCGCCAGTTTCATCAAAGGTTCATTTGATGCTATCCGCACGAATCCGCAGGATTTGCAGCTAGTCTCCACCACAATCATGACTGAATCCACTGACCCAGACCTGCCTATGAAGCCTTCTCCGGTGGCTACCGAAGGGGAGTAGAAGTATGGCAAGCGCCAAGGCGGTGAGGAAGGGGACATTTAGGGTGGGGCGCTTCGCGCCCCACCCTAAATGTCCCCTTCCTCAATACCCTAAGCAAACTGGCGACAGCTACAGTTATTCTAAATTTTGAACTCCCCTGAAATCCAAAGTTGATCAGCTCTCCTGTGCCAAAATCCGCGTTGCCTCGGCACAAAGCTGGTCATGGCAAGCGCCGTTGCTGGCAATTAAGCAGCCCCACTGACTGACATCGCCCTGGTTATAGCGCAAGGGTGAGCCATCTGCGTGGGTAAAGCGCCCTCCAGCTTCGGTCAAGATTAGCTCTGGAGCCGCCATATCCCAATCTTTGGGCGCAGACTTGCCCGATAGAGAGAGATAAACCTCTGCTCGCTGCTCCACAATTGCCGCGATCTTGCCGCCAACGCTGCCGACAAAAAGCTGATCTTGGCAGGGAAGCTGTTTGAGGAGTTGGTTAAAGCGATCGTCCCGATGGGTGCGGCTAGCGACTAGCGTTAGGCTGGCAATATTGTCTTGCGACGACACCTGCAGGGGCTGGCTGCCGCCAGAAGTTTCTGCAAATGCCCCCCCGCCTAAAGTGGCGTAGTAAAGTTTTTCTAGCTCTGGGCAAGCTACAACGGTGATGACAGGGCGACCTTGATGGGTAAGCGCTAGATGAAAAGCATATTCGCCTGTTTTGTCAATAAAGTCTCGCGTACCGTCTAATGGGTCTAAGATCCAGACCCAGTCGTAGGGGAGAGGTGTGTCTGCGCCTTGGGCTTTGTAGGTTTCTTCGCTCAAGTAGCCGAAATTCTCTGTGCCAAAGATGGCTTCCAGCTTGCTCAAAACGTAGTGATTGACCGCTAAATCGGCTGCTGTTACAGGCCCATCTTTCTTGTCTTGAATTTCAAGCGATCGCGCCATCCCAGCCGCATCTGGCTCGCCTCGATAGTACGATCGCAAAATGGCTGCCGCACCCCACCCCAGCGAACGGACAACAGATAAGATCTCATCTACGGTCTGATCTGTCATGATCTGAAGTTCTTCCACGATCGCTTCTCCTGTGCTTTTTCGCCCATTATCTCTACAAAGATTGCAGGCGTAACGGCAACCGTCTAAACCTCATGAAATGATTACTTTTAGACGTGATGCTGCCTCCCCTAGACGGCATCACATTTTGCCAGCCCCGCAATTGAGGTGATGCAGAGCCATCCTGAGCGCCTTCATCCGGCAGATACTCAAGCAGATGCTCGCAAGCCCACGGCGGCGAAATCATCGTCACAGGTCAGATAAAGAAAGTAGGGAGCTGCTTTCAGGTGAGGCTGCCAGCGGGCAAAACTCGCGTTAATCTACTATTTAGCAGGTGTGGGAGCAGAAGGCGTTGTCTCTGGCACAGCTTGTTGCAGCTGATCAGGAGCAGGCTGAGCGGTAGGAGGCTCTGTCGAAGTCATGCCGCTGGGCATAAAGTTGGGCAACACATTCCGGGGGCGGTTGGTGGCGGCAATACAGTTTGATAGAGCAGCTGAGGTTGCAAAATCAACCTGGCTCCTTAGCCCCACCACACAAGCTGAAAATCTCAGCGGCAGCAGACTACGGCGGCAGTGATCGACAATGTTGAGCAATGGTGCCGTCTCCGTGGGGTTGTCGATCGCCCCAATGTCTACCACACAGGTAGCTAACTCAACAGGGCGACGAACTCTAGTGCAGTTAGCGATCGCATCTGCTGAAGTCAATGCTGTGCCAGCGTCAATGTTCGTCACGCACTTTGACAAGTCTCTAGGATACAGAGCCGCAGCACAGGCTGTTGCGGCATCGGCGGCAACAATCCCTGCGCCCGTAATTTGAGCAACACAGGTGCGGTAGTCTGCGCTGGTGCTGCGATAGGTTGTGTCAGAAGCGGGAGTGCTGTAGAAAAAGGCAGAAGCCGGGAGCGCAGTAGCCACCAACCCAGCCGATGCCAGTTGCGCAACAGACAGGCGAATCCAATGAGCTTTGCTCAAAAAACGGTGAGGCGATCGCAAATCAGAATTAGGCATAGCGGGAGTTTAGGCTAGACAACTGCAAGCACAGCCATGATACTACAGCCGCGCCACTTACAGCCATCTTCCCATCCGCCCTACAGCCATAATCATCGGGCTTAGAACATTTTTGAGGTCGTGGAGCACGACCTCAAAAATGCCCCTATCCTAACCGCTGTGAACACAGCTATAGATTGAGTTGCAGACCTGTAGAATAAATTTGGCGCTACAGGTCTGCCTCCATAGATTGCGGCTGCATACCATGTAATAATGTCTATAGAAAAGCTGCAAACTTCCTGCTGAGACGGTAGCGGCGATCGCACTCTCTGGTTTCCCCAACCTCGCAGCCTGATGTTTTTGTCTGCCTGATCCTCAATTTAAGAAGCAGACTTAAGAAAAAACGGTCGCATGGCAATACTGAATCTATTGCGGCTGATTGCAGCCTGTAGCGCCCTAAACATCCCATTCAACTGACACCCTTTGGTCAAATCATGACTCAACTCTCTGGAACTTCTGATGTACCCGATTTGGGTCGTCGTCAATTCATGAATCTGCTGACTTTTGGGGCAGTCACCGGAACAGCGCTAGGAGCGCTTTATCCCGTGGTCAAGTATTTTATTCCACCGTCGAGTGGCGGCACGGGCGGCGGCGTGACTGCCAAAGATGCTCTGGGCAATGATATTGTGCTGAGCAAGTTTTTAGAGGAGCACAAAGCGGGTGAGCGAGTTTTGGCGCAAGGGCTGAAGGGCGACCCGACCTACATCACCGTGGAAGGCGCAGATGCGATCGCTAGCTATGGTCTCAACGCTGTTTGCACCCACTTAGGCTGTGTGGTTCCCTGGAACGCCAACGAAAACAAGTTCATGTGCCCTTGCCATGGCTCTCAGTACAACAACGAGGGCAAAGTGGTACGAGGTCCTGCACCTCTGTCGTTAGCCCTGGTACACGCAGCGCCCACCGAAGACGGTAAGGTTGCCTTCAGCCAGTGGACTGAAACTGATTTCCGTACTCAAGAAGAACCCTGGTGGGCCTAGCCTTTAGCCCGCATTTTACGCCGATTGCTATGCCGATCGCCCTCTTCAACTGCCACCCCTTTTGAACTGCCATCCTTTGCAAAGAACGCCACCCATGAGACTAACTTTTTGGTCAACCCTATTGACCCGCAGTAAAAAACTGCTTCTCTGCATTGCTTTAGCGACGATTGCGCTATTCGGCAGCGATCTGGTCGCTCCTCAATCTGCCGCTGCCTATCCTTTCTGGGCACAGCAAAATTACGCGACGCCCCGCGAAGCCACAGGACGAATCGTTTGCGCCAACTGTCACCTTGCCGCCAAGCCTTCTGAGGTCGAAGTTCCTCAGGCAGTGCTGCCTGACACGGTCTTTAAGGCGATCGTCAAAATTCCCTACGACCTTAATACCCAACAGGTTTTGAGCAACGGTGAGAAGGGCGGTTTAAACGTAGGCGCAGTGCTGATGTTGCCAGAAGGCTTCAAGATTGCCCCAGAAGATCGGATTCCGGAGGACATGAAGGAAGAGGTAGGACCTGGCTACTTATTCCAACCTTACAGCGAAACCCAAGACAACATTATTTTGGTAGGGCCTCTGCCCGGTGAGCAGTACCAAGAGATCGTTTTTCCGGTTCTGTCTCCTGACCCAACCACCAATAAAGCGGTGCAGTTTGGCAAATATCAGATTCATCTGGGTGCCAATCGGGGTCGGGGTCAGGTGTATCCCACGGGTGAAAAGAGCAACAACACGGTCTACAACGCGTCTGCGGCTGGGGTGGTGTCGGCGATCGCCAAAAAAGATGATGGTGGCTATGACGTAACCCTCACCAAGGAAGACGGCACGACCGTAACGGATACAATCCCTGCGGGGCCAGAGCTAATCGTCTCTCAGGGCGAAGAAGTGGCGGCAGGTGCTGCCATCACCTCAAATCCCAACGTAGGCGGCTTTGGTCAGAAAGATGTGGAGATCGTTCTGCAAAGCCCCAACCGCGTCAAGGGTTTGCTGGCTTTCTTGGCAGCTGTGACGCTGTCTCAAATCATGTTGGTGCTGAAGAAGAAGCAGGTCGAGCGAGTTCAAGAAGCTGAAATGACCTTCTAGCTTGCTCCGTAGCTCATGAATGTCTGGAAAGCACTCCGCGATCGGGGTGCTTTTTCATGCTTGAGAGCTTTAGAAAATGTAGGGGAATATTAACCTCATCCCTATTTTCATCCCTAATGTAGCTATCCCGTTTACTTGTATAGCTGTCGCTAGTTTGCTTAGGATATTTTGGGTGGGGCGCAAAGCACTCCACCAAAATGTCCTAACCACCTTGGCAGTTGCCCCATACTTAAACCAAGCGCAAAGCGTTGTAAAACATTTTGGCAGTGACTTATCCCTTGAGGGCAGGATGCAAAGATCAATCTGATGGCTAATCAGGCGCATTTGGCACTGCTCAAACAGGGAATTTCTGTCTGGAACAATTGGCGAAATGACCATAGAGAAATTTATCCCGATCTGAGTCAGATTCATCTAGATCAGTTTAATCTCAGGGAGGCAGCTCTCGATCGCACCAACTTGAGAGCTGCCATTTTGCGCCACACCGACTTCTGCATGGCAAACCTGAGTCGGGCAAATTTGCAAAGAGCCAATCTGCAAGCTTCTCTGTTTTATACAGCCAATTTAGAAGCGGCTAATTTGCAGGAAGCCAACTTGTCGGGAGCCGATCTGCGGGAAGCCAACCTACAATCTGCAAATTTGCACAGAGCTAATCTCCAGAATGCCTCCTTACGGCTGGCGAATTTGCGGGAAGCCAACCTGCGGGAAGCCAGCCTACAGGCAGCTAACCTCAGCTTTGCCGAACTCAGCCATGCCGATGGCTGTCTTGCCGATTTGACCAAAGCCGACTTGACCCAGGCTGATCTGACCGCTGCGAAGTTCTACACCGCTAATTTTAGTCATGCAACGCTCTATGCCACCAATTTGAGCCATGCTGATTTGCGGGAGGCAAGCTTTATTCAAGCTAATTTGCGGGAAGCCAATCTGCGAGAAGCTGATCTCAGTGTGGCTGTGTTTTGTCTATCCAATCTGATTGGCGCAACGCTGTACAAAGCCAATTTATCAAAGGCAAATCTCAGCTTGGCAAATCTTTGTATGGCAAATCTGAGCCATGCAAACTTGATGCGATCGACCTTAATTGGCGCAAATTTGATTGGGGCAAATCTCTACACCGCTAATTTTCAGGGCGCAGTGCTCAATGAAGCTGACTTGCGAGAAGCCAGCCTGGGCAAAGCCAATTTAGCAGGGGCAAAACTGGTCAAGGCTGACCTAACCATGGCAAATTTGACGGGGGCAAATCTAACGGGAGCAGACTTGAGCCAAGCCAATTTGCATCAGGCTAATCTTTGGGAGGCTCGGCTAGAAGGAGCCTGTTTGACGGAGGCAATTATGCCCGATGGCAAGCTCCATTGGTAAAACAACCGCCAAGGCGGTTAAGACAGGGACATTTAGGGTGGGGCGCGAAGCGCCCCACCCTAAATGTCCTAATACCAATTTAAGTTGATGAGGCGTCAGATGATTTTCGAGAGCCGTGCGGAGCGCGGCTCTCGAAAATCATCTGACCTGTTTGGGTCTTAAATGTATAGGCAAACTGGCGACAGCTATAAAACTTGAAGGAAAAACTTGCAGCGCGTTTAAGCAGGGGATACTATCGCTTCAATCTCTTCATCTTGACTGCGGAAATAACCGATGCAACGAACTTTTTTAGGGTTGCTGGCTTTAGCTTTGATGCTCTTCTTTCAGCGTTCTCCGACAGTAGCCCAGATTCCCCTCCAGGCAAATCCCGCAGTGGCAATCGGTCATGGCGGCGCGATCGCCTCTGTCGATTCGCGCGCTACCCAGGTGGGTATCGATGTGCTGAAGTCGGGAGGCAATGCTGTTGACGCAGCGGTGGCTACGGCGGCAGCTTTGGGGGTGGTCGAGCCTTTCTCAGCAGGGATTGGCGGCGGCGGCTTCATGGTGGTTTATCTCAAGGATGTCGATCGCGTCATCACGATCGACGGGCGAGAACAGGCTCCGGCAACGGCAACGGTGGATATGTTCAAAAATCCAGATAGTCCGACGGGCGAGCTGCTGACCTTCATGCCCGATCGCATTAGCAACGGTGCCGCGGTGGGAGTTCCGGGTACGCTCTCAGAATGGGCAGAAGCGCTGAGCCGCTATGGCACTTTGAGCTTGTCTCAGGCTCTACAGCCCGCGATCGCCCTAGCGGAGAAAGGCTTCACCGTCGATGCCACCTTTGTCAGCCAGATTGCCCAGAATCAGGCGCGGTTTGCGGCATTTAGCTCTACGCGATCGCTCTATTTGCCGCAGGGCAAGCCGCCTGTGGTGGGCGCGACATTCAAAAATCCTGACTTGGCAAAAACTTACAGGCTGCTGGCAGATAAAGGCATTAACGAGTTCTACCGGGGCGACATTGGCAAAGCGATCGCCCAGACCGTTCAGAATCCTCCCGTCAGCGATCCACCCTTTCGCGTGATTTCGGGCGGCATGACCCTGGCAGATCTCGACCAATATGCCGTGCGGGTGCGACCTGCCATCAAAACCTCCTATCGCGGCTACCAGCTCTACAGTATGGGTTTGCCCAGCAGCGGCGGTATTGCTCTAGGCGAAGTTCTGAAGATGTTGGCAGGATTTGATCTTAGCCAGCTCGATCGCCCTCAAATCTGGCACAATGTCATCGAAGCTGAAAGGCTGGCATTTGCCGATCGCAATGCCTATCTGGGCGACCCAGAATTTGTAGATGTGCCGCTACCGGGCTTACAGAGTGAGAGCTTTGCAGAACTGCGGCGACGGGAGATAGGCGATCGCGCCCCGGCTGACGAGAAAGCCTTTCGCGCGGCTCCTGGAAACCCTTTGCCCCATCAGAAAGACCCTAGCCCCAGCCTGACTGCTCCTCCAGCGGTAGCTATGGCACAAACTCAGGAGGGGCTTTCTACGACACACTTGGTGACGAGCGATCGCTTCGGCAACGTTGTTTCCTACACGCTGACGATCGAGTCCACGGGCGGTTCGGGTATTGTCGTTCCGGGCTATGGCTTTATTCTCAATAATGAGCTGACCGACTTTGACCCCACTAGCCCCCACCCCAACGCGCCAGAACCGGGCAAACGTCCCCGTAGCAGCATGGCTCCGACGATCGCTTTTGCACCAGACGGCAGAGTGCTTGCCTTTGGTTCTCCAGGCGGCTCCACCATCATCACGACGGTAGTGGGCATTGCCGTCAATTTGATAGATTTGGGTTTGCCGATGAATGAGGCGATCGCTGCTCCCCGCCTGTCTCAGCGTAATGGCGGCATTACCCAAGTAGATGGCGGTCTGGAAGCGGAGGAACTGGGTCAGGCTTTGACGGCACTAGGGCATAGTCTGGAACCTGTTCCTGAGATTGGGGCAGCTACGGGACTGGTGATTCAATCTGATGGCACCCTTGTTGCGGTGGCTGAACCTGTGCGCCGAGGCGGCGGCTCTGCGATGACGGTCATGCCCTAGGGCAATCCTGAGCGCCAAGGCAATCCTGAGCGCCAAGGCAATCCTAAGCGCCAAGGCAATCCTAAGCGCCAAGGCAATCTTGAGCGTCAAGGCAACCCTGTGCGCCAAGGTAATCCTGACAGCCAAGGCAGTCCTGAGCGATCGCTTTTCACTCACTCGCTTTCTGCTTGCTAAGATAAATCTGATAACCTATCGGTAAAAATACCAACGTGGTCGTTAAACCAGACTGGCTGCGCGTCAAAGCGCCTCAATGGGAACGAGTCGGCAGCGTTAAAGAAATCCTCAGAGACTTGGCGCTCAACACGGTCTGTGAAGAGGCATCTTGCCCCAACATTGGCGAGTGTTTTAGTCACGGCACTGCCACCTTTTTGATTATGGGACCCGCCTGCACTCGCGCCTGTCCCTACTGCGACATTGATTTTGAGAAAAAGCCGCAGCCCCTCGACCCAACTGAGCCAGCGCGATTGGCAGAAGCCGTGCGCCGGATGAAGCTTAACCATGTGGTGATTACCTCCGTCAACCGCGACGACCTGCCCGACGAAGGCGCATCGCAGTTTGTCCGGTGCATTCAGGCGGTACGAACCGCCTCGCCTCAGACGACGATCGAAGTCCTAATTCCCGATCTGTGCGGCAACTGGGAGGCGCTGGCGCTGATTCTGCAAGCCCAGCCAGAGGTGCTAAACCACAACACCGAAACTATTCCCCGCCTCTACCGTCGGGTACGTCCGCAGGGCGACTATGGGCGATCGCTGGAGCTGCTGCACCAAACGCGCCAGATTTCTCCTGCAACTTACACCAAGTCTGGCATCATGGTGGGCTTGGGCGAAACGGATGAGGAAGTCCGTCAAGTGATGGAGGATTTGCGGGAGGCAAGCTGCGATATCTTGACAATTGGGCAGTATCTTCAGCCTAGCCAGAAGCATCTGGGCGTTCAGGAATTTGTCACGCCGGGGCAGTTTGACGCATGGCGAGAGTTTGGCGAATCTCTGGGCTTCCTTCAGGTAGTGTCTTCGCCGCTGACGCGCAGCTCGTATCACGCCGAGCAGGTGAGAGACTTGATGCAGGAATATCCTCGCTGAGGCTTTAATGCCGCACTAGAAAAAGAGGCGTTGCTGAATAGCGGTATGAGTAGCAAAATCCGCCCTCACCCTAGCCCTCTCCCGAATGAAGAGGGAACAAGAGATCTAGCTCCCTTCTCCTCAAGGAGAAGGGCTGGGGATGAGGGCAATTCATACCTGTATTCAGCAACGCCGAAAAAGAGATGGGGCGACACAAAAAATCCGGGCGGCAAAAACATCGAGCGGCAAAAACATCGAGCCGCTAAAGAATCTGACGACGCAAAAAATCTGACAGCGCCATGCTAACCTGCTCATGCCGATCTTCTTGGGGATAGTGCCCTGCTTCGGTCAGCGGATTCAGCTCTGCGTCAGCCGCAAAAGTTTCGGCCAGACTATAGGGCAGCCAGGGATCGCGCGTTCCCCAAAGCAGCAGCAGTGGCTTTTGCCATTGAGCAAATCCGGCTTGAATTTCGGCAGTTGCATCAGAAAGCTGAAGATTTTTGACAATCGCCAGCAGCGATCGCCCAGCCTCAGAACTTTTCAGAAAAGGACGACGATAAATCTCTAAATCCTCTTCGTCAATTACATAGCCGCCGCCGCCCTCTAGGGTGCGCTCAGTCAGCAATGGGTCTTGCGTTAGCATTTCGCCCACCAGCGGGATGCCCATTTGCCGGATCTTCCAGGGCAGTTTGGCAGCAGTCGTGAGCGGGGCGTTGAGAATGGCAAGGCGATCGATTTGCTCTGGATGGCGCAGCGCATACTGCAAGCCCATTGAACCCAGGAAGCCCTGCACGACGAGGGAGAATTTTTTGAGTTCTAGAGCCTGGACTAACGCTGCTAGCGCTGCAATATAGGCATCAGGGGTGTAGGCAAAATTGCGCTTGTCGGGCTTTGCCGAAGCGCCACAGCCAATCCAGTCGGGGGCGATCGCTCTGAAGCCATGCCCCGCCAGAACAGGCAGAACGTTTCGCCAGCCGTAGCTTTGGGAGGGCAAGCCGTGCAGCAGCAGCACCGGAGATTTCTCTGAAGGGTTCATTGGCTCTGCCGCTCGGTAAAACCACTTCAGCCCACCTACCTCGATCGTGTTTTCCTGCGTCGCCACGGCTTGCCTGTCCAGATTTGCTGACTTTTCATTGACCTTGCTGTTTATTGACCTTACTGTGTTGAGGGTCTCTAGCACAAGTTCTGGCAGACAAGTTCTGCTAGACAAGTTCTCGGCTCAAAGAGTTCAAGATTGCCGTAAACTAGGCTTCACATTGCACTGTAGATTGAGGCGAAACTATGATTCACGTCACGATGGAAACGGATAAAGGCACTATTCGGATTGAGCTGGATGACGAAAAAGCTCCCATCACGGTCAAGAATTTTGTCGATCTAGCGAAGAGCGGCTTCTATGATGGGCTAACCTTTCACCGAGTTGAGCCTGGATTTGTGATTCAGGGTGGTGATCCTGATGGCAACGGCACAGGCGGATCTGATCAAACAATTCCTCTAGAAATTTGGGCAGAAGGCGCGGCAGAACCGACCGTGGGCAAGACCCTCAGCCCCGGACAAAAGCCCATCATTAAGCACGATACGGCTGGCGTGATTTCGATGGCGCGTACCAATGATCCCAACAGCGCCACCAGCCAATTTTTCCTAACTTTGGGCAACGCCTCATTTTTAGATGGACAATATGCTGCCTTTGGTAAATCGGCAGATACAGACGTGATTCAGAAGATTCGCAAAGGCGACAAAATGCTGTCGGTGACGATCGCCCCCTAGCCCTGCTTAAAGAGATTCACCCTTTGCTTACCACTTGCTCACAACCAGACGACTGAGAGATTGAGAGGAGAAAACCATGTCAGAATGGCACGAGATTCCGGGAGGCGTAACGGCTCCCAAAGGATATAGAGCCGCAGGAATTACCGCAGGACTGAAGCCGTCGGGTGCCCCCGATCTGGCGCTGATTGTGTCGGAGGTCGATGCGATCGCCGCAGGAGTCTTTACCACCAGTCAGGTAAGGGCGGCTTGTGTAGACTATTGCCGTCAGCGGCTGCAAGCTAAGGCTTCGGCGCGTGCCATTCTTTGCAATGCTGGACAGGCAAATGCTGCTACTGGGGCACAGGGTTTGGCAGATGCCGTAGAAAGCACGGAACTGGTCGCACAGGCGTTGGGCATCTCGGCAGATTTGGTGTTGGTGGCTTCCACGGGCGTGATCGGGCAGCGGATTAAGATGGACAGTCTGCGAACTGGGATTCCGCAAGTCGTGGCGGCTTTGTCAGAGGCAGGTTCGGATCAGGCGGCTAAGGCGATCTGCACCACGGATTTGCTCCCCAAGACGATCGCCTTGGAAACCACGTTAGATGGTCGCCCCGTGAGAATTGGCGGCATCTGCAAAGGGTCTGGCATGATTCATCCCAATATGGCGACGATGCTGGCGTTTGTCACTTGTGACGCGACCATTTCGCCGCCCCTGTGGCAGCAGATGGTGAGTCGGGCTGCCGACAAGAGCTTTAACCAAATTACGGTGGATGGCGATACCAGCACCAATGACTCGCTGATTGCTCTGGCGAACGGGCAGTCGCGCACCCCTGCCATTACGGAACCGGGCGCAGAGGCCGATAAGCTGGAAGCGGCTCTCACTGAAGTTTGTATGCATCTGGCAAAAGCGATCGCCCGTGATGGCGAGGGCGCAACCTGTCTGATTGAGGTGCGGGTATCGGGAGCGACGGACGATGCGGCGGCGCGGCTAGTTGCTCGAACGATCGCGGGATCGGCGTTGTTCAAAGCGGCGGTGTTTGGACGCGATCCCAACTGGGGCAGAATCGCGGCGGCGGCTGGACGGGCGGGGGTGCCGTTTGAGCAGGATCATCTGCGGGTGCAGTTGGGTGATTTTCTGCTGATGGAGAATGGACAGCCTTTGCCGTTCGATCGGGCTGCGGCGAGTGCTTATATTAAGTCGGCGGCGGCTGGAGAGTATTTGAAAGGGGACACGGTGCTGGTTTCGGTCAGCGTCGGGAGCGGCAGTGGGTCTGGCATGGCGTGGGGCTGTGATCTTAGCTATGACTATGTGAAAATTAATGCGGAGTATACGACTTAAGCTTTTTGGGTATGGGCATCCAGGTCATGGTCTTTTCACCCTACAACAAAAATTATCTTTGTGCTTTCATGTCTAGTAGTGTTGGCAGTAGCTTGAAGCCTACTCATTGGTGTTCAAGATGATGCTAATAAAGCATTGATATGTCTCCGTACAAGGTATTGCTGTTGAATTGCGGAGAACTGCTCAGGGAAGATGACAACTCTAGAACCAATGCCATCTACTAGAGCGATAAGCGCATTGGCTTCAAGGGTTAAATCAAGGTCGGCTCGAATCAGCTTAGCTGTCTGTAAGTCAGCTAACTCTTGGCAAATAATCTGGCACAAAAAGTCATAGCGTCTTTGATGTTCCTGAACCAGATGTTCACGACCGATCGAATAGCCCAAAAACGCCGCCCAAACCTTCCAATCGTCTCTGTCACTTACCTCCAAAGGTAAAGCTGCAAAAATCATCTGCTCTAGTCTGTCAATGCCTTGCCGTTCCTTAGCACAGATCATATTTTCTACGACATTTGCAAACACTTGTTCTAGGGCAAACAGGGTGAGTTCCTCTTTATCTCGAAAGTAGTGGGTGACAACCCCGGTCGAGGAGCCAAGTTCTTGCGCAATTGCCCGCATACTGGTGCGGTCCAATCCTTCGCGGATAATTACCTTCCATGCAGCTTTAGCGACTTCCATACGGCGATCGTCATAACTCATAATTCTCTTGACTCATATCTTTTCTGGGTTTAGAGCAACGTGAAACGTCTATCTTGACATTTTATTACAACAGTTGTTATGTTTTCAATCAGCATAATAACTGTTGTAATGTTATTTCTCTATGATTCGATCCACTACGCCTGATGACATACCTGCATTAATTGCCTTAGCTGAAGCGACTGGTCTCTTTCCGTCGCATGAAACCGAGGAACTCACCCAAATGCTGGTCGAGTACTTCGGCAGCGAAACTAAAAGCCCAGACTTTTGGCTCACTGACGATGATGACGGGCCGATGGGGGTTGCCTATGTCGCGCCGGAGCGAATGACCCAAGGGACGTGGAATCTCTATCTGCTCGCCATTCGCCCTGACCGTCAGCGACAGGGACGCGGTGCCGCACTGCTAGCCCAAGTAGAACAGATGTTGGCGGAGCGCGGTGAACGTTTGCTGCTTGTGGAAACGTCGGGACTGGAGAGCTTCGAGTACGTTCGAGCGTTCTATCGCAAGAGTGGTTACGACGAGGAAGCACGAATCCGCGAGTTCTATAAGGCAGACGATGACAAGATCATTTTCCGCAAGACTCTAACTGCTCAGGGGAAATAAGCCTTGACGGGGAAGATTAGACCGCTGCCAAGACCTGCTGGGAGAGCTGAATTTGATCGGGGCTGAAGCCTGCTTCGTTTAGATATTCTAGAAAGTCTCGATCGGCATATCGGTCGTCTAGGGCGATCGCCTCTCGGTAGGATTCGAGGGCGCTTTGGCGATCGCCTTGACCCCACTGGGCGATGGCGATTGCTACCCAGGGGTGAGGATTGTCGGGTTCTAGCTGGGCGGCTTTTTGGGCTGAGGCGATCGCCCAGGGAAACTGTTGCAGTCTTTGATAGGCGAGGCTGAGGTTGTAGTGGGGGATTTCGTTGTTGGGGTCGAGCCAGCTTGCCCAGGTGTGGGTGAGGACGGCGGCGGCAAGATCATCGTTGACTAGATAAACAATGCCTAAGGCGTTGAAGGTTTTGATGTTGTAAGGGTCGTAGGGAATCGTTTGCTCCAAAACCTGGGCGGATTGGCGATCGCGCTTTGCCAAATGCAGCGTCCAGCCGAGATTGACCCTTCCCTCCAAATTTTCGGGGCTGAGTTCTACGGCTCGTTGAAAGGCGGCGATCGAGGCGGGTAAATCACCCTGGTCGCGGTAGGCGATGCCTTGCTCACGGTAGGGGATGGCTGGGTCTGCCCAGGTGGGTTGGGCGTTGAGGCAACTGAACCCTACCAGAAAGCTAATTATCCAAGTTTTCTGCCTTTCAATCCGCATAATTTTTGCGCTGGGTGATGGTCTAAAGGGGCTGACATTTTAGATCCGCTTAGTCAAGGCTGTTCTTGATCAAAACGATCGCCGTTTTGATCAATATCTCGTTGTTAGACATTGGCTGCTAGCAGAGAACAACAGGAGGATGAATATGAACTTGACACGTTTACAACGCCAGCAAAGCATAAAAGTAAAGCAAGGTCTACACAAGACGCTGAGAGAAGGTGTTAAAAGTGACGATCGCTCCCTGAATTGCTCCTAAGTTCCTCAAGTCTGGGGACTCTGAACAAAATTGGCTACAGGCTTCGCACATGCGATCGAGCGAAAGTCTCCCAGAATTGGAGAGCTGGGTCAATTCATGCTCAAACCCCCCGATAGGAAATCCATAATGAGAACAGCTGGGATTTTGGGGCGGCTCAGTCAGGTTGAGAGCTTGCTTGTATAATAATGGCTTGATATCCCTAGCTCTATATTCTTGGTAATTACGGCAGGGAGATGATTTTTTGGTCTTTGCAGCTTTAACCAGCTTCAAACACGCGCCTCAGTTCCCTAGATTCACGCCCGTAGAACCCGCCCCCAAAGACGTGTAAGAACCGTGATTGCGATTTATCCCGGCAGTTTTGATCCCATTACGCGAGGTCATCTAGATATCATTGAGCGCGGCTATCGGCTCTTTGAAAAGATGATTGTGGTTGTCTTTCGCAATTCCAACAAAACGCCTCTGTTTTCAGTACAAAAACGGATTGAGCAAATTCGTCAGTCTACTCAGCATTTACCTAACTTAGAAGTGGATAGCTTTGATGGTCTCACCGTCACCTATGCCCGGATGCGGAAGGCGAGTGTGCTAGTGCGGGGATTGCGCGCTGTCTCCGACTTTGAAATGGAGTTGCAAATGGCACATACTAACAAAACCCTGGCAAGCGATATCGAAACTGTTTTTCTTGCTACCTCCACCGAATACAGCTTTCTCAGCAGCAGTCACGTCAGAGAAATCGCCAGATTTGGCGGCCCAGTCGATCACCTTGTTCCTCATACCGTTGCCTTAGATCTTCAACAATGCTACGCCAAAACTCCAATCGCACTAGCCAACGACGATCGAATAACACCGGAGGCTCTGCCGGACGCAATCACGGAGAAACCCGCATCGGAGGAATCGATATTCAACGGGAGCTAAACAAGCTAGAAGAAATGATTCTAGACAGCATCCGCGTGCCGTTGAGTCGGCTGACCCTAGTGGATGAGGAGCAGTTGCTTGACCAGCTTGATTTGGTACGGCTTAATCTGCCGACTGCCTTTCAGGAAGCTACCGAAATTGTGCTGCACAAGGAAGATGTGCTCGTTGAGGCAGAGCAGTATGCCCAAGAAATCATCGCCGGAGCCGAGCAGAGATCCGCTCAGATTCTCGACGAAATCAGCATTATTCGTCAGGCTGAAGCCGAAGCCCAGCGCATTCGCCAACAGGTGCAGCTAGAGTGCGAAGCCATGCAGCAGCAAACTTTGGGAGACATTGAGCAGGTGCGGCGACGGGCACAGCAAGAGCTGGAGGAAATGCAGAGAATGGCGCTTGCCGAGTGTGAAGAAATCCAGCGGGGTGCCGATGATTATGCCGATCGCGTCTTACGAGACATGGAAGATCGCCTAGGCGAGATGATGCGCATTATCCGTAACGGTCGTCAGCAGGTGCAAACCAACCCACCAACCCGTCCTCCAGAGAACTATGCGCCTAATCGTTTACCGCCTTCGGGCGGACGATACTAGAGAGTTTACTCTTTGAAGCGGGGCAATCTGCATCCCTTTTCAAAGAGTGGTAGTCCTTACCCCTTAAGGACTACCCAAAGAGTAACTGATATAAAAACCAACGGAGAGGGGGAGATTCGAACTCCCGGTGACTTTCGCCACACTCGATTTCAAGTCGAGCGCATTCGACCACTCTGCCACCTCTCCAAACCTTTTGGGTGCGAGTAGGTGAATTTTACCCTAAATTAGCGTTTGTTTCACTACTGCATCTGTTTTGAGGTGAGCGTAGGATAAGTTATAACCAATCTAAGCGTATTTTCAGACGCACTGACAAACCGGGTTGAAACTGGCTTGGGTATGACGTTAGCAGATGCAGATCTTCTCAATTTCTCTGCTCATGCGAGACTTTTGCTCGCCATGACGGCGATCGTCTGGTTGATTCATTTCATCAATTGGGGCATTTTTGGCGGTTGGCTCAATGATGCTTTTGGTCTACGCCCTAGACACCTTTGGGGATTAGTCGGCATTCTCTTTTCTCCCTTGCTACATCGTAGCTACAAACATCTCACGGGCAATACCCAGGGATTTTTGCTGTTTGGCTGGTTTATCCTCATGCAGGGTATTCACCTGTTTTATGTGGTGACGATCGCCACTGCCTTAGCTAGCGGCATAGGAGCTTGGCTATTTGGTCGCCCTAAAAGCATTGGGGTCGGAGCCAGTGGCGTTGTCTATGGCTACCTTGGCTTTGTACTAATGTATGGCATCAGCTCAGGAAGCTGGGTTGCGCTGCTGCTGGCGCTGATTCTCGCCGTTAGGGATGCCTGGAGAGTGACGGGCAATAGATACAATGAGTCGCAGCTGCTACCTGTGGAGCGATCGCCCAGAATGGGATGGCGATCGCATCTATTCGGATTTATCGGCGGCGTTTTAACAGCTCTAGTCCTCAGCGACATGCGGCTAAGCTAACGGTTTGACCGGATTGCGCCAAATTATAAAGTTTTTAGAAAAAATTATGCCGTCGCTGAAAAAACTGAGATATAAGCCTTCTCAGACCTTTTCGGACTTTGAACTACATGGAATCTGGGGTGCTCACACTGCTCAGGAATTATTTGGAAACTGATCAGTCCAACCTATCTGAGCAGGTTAGAGTTTTGGGTAATCTGTCGGTTTTTACTTGGGCAATCCATACGCTAGATTGGGCCTTCCGAGTTGGAGATGATATGACTGAAGCGGGCAATCTCGGCGGATTTCTAGGAATTCGCCCTAGGGAGTGGACAGGACTGCCGGGTATCGTCTGCGCTCACTTTCTACATGACTTAGAACGACGTAAAGGTGAAACCGATAATTCTCATATTGTGGGCAATAGCGCAACCTTTGCCATACTGGGTTTGTTTCTGGCGCTCCAAGGGCTACGGTTTTTTTATGCGGTTTCGATCGCCGTTCTCTTATCCAGCGGCGTTGGCACCTGGCTGTTTGGTGGAAAAGACACAATTCATGTGGGTGCCAGTGGCGTAATCTACGGCTATATGGGGTTTTTGATGGCGTATGGCTTCACTTCCCATAACATTGGGTCGCTACTCATTGGTTTCCTCACATTTATTTTGTACAGCCGATCCGTGGTAGGAATTTTCCCACAAGATGAAAAAGCTTCCTGGGAAATGCATCTCTTTGGGTTTCTAGGAGGGATCTTCATGGCGCTAGCCCTAACCAGTCTGAGACCTAGCTTCTGAGGGCTAAAGAATTGCTCAAGATCAATGCCTGACCTCTGTAGTCAGACGAGGTTGATGCAAGAGAGTCTCAGTTTCGATCGCAAAATCAGCGCTTAGCCAAACCAGCGATGCCTGCGACACCGCACCTGCCTCTAAAGTCACCAGAGAGAAGTTGCGGATTTTGCCCTGCTCTGTTTCTCTGATGCGAGGGACGCTAGCAGCATTGAGATAAACGGTACCGTTCTGCACTGCGCTCATTTCGCGTAGCCGCTCTTTGGTGTGGCGCAAATTGTGGTGCATATGCCCAAAGGCAACAAGCGGAATACTTTTGCCTAGGGCAAGGGTTTGGGCGATCGCCTCTGCCAAATCGGGATCGCCATGATCGCCGCCGATCGGCTTCCAGTCTTTGCCGCATAGATCTTCGGGCGCACCTCCCAGCCCTGAAGGACCGCAGTGCCCAATGAAAATCAGTGTGTCATAAGCTGCTTTACTTGCCGCCTCGACAATTTTTGCCGTCGATTCTTCAAGGCTGTTAACCCCAAATCGGGACTTATAAAATCCCTCGTGCTTCCAATGTGCCCCGCCCCAGCTAAAGGGACGACCGCCAACCACGCTGACTCCCAAATCCGGAAAATCCAGCTTGCCGTAACCCACATGGGCTGCTCCCAGCAAATCAAGCTGCTTTTGTACGCCGTCCTCCTTAGAGAAAAGCCGCTGCTTTCTCCCCCAGTCTGTGGCGGTATACCAAGCATCGTGATTGCCCAGAATTACGGCTTTGGGCAGGTCGAGATTGGCAACTGACCGCACGACCTCGATCGCCTCATTGCCAAAATCGCCCACCAGCAGCACCAAATCGACTCCCAAATGCTTAAGAGCCGCTTCATCTTGGTCATCCCACAAATCGTGTACATCGCCCACTATGGCGATTTTGATCGAGGGAGAAACCCTGGTGACTATCTGGGCAGAAATCTCAGCAGAAATCTGGGGAGACGAAAAATTAGAGACCATCTATCTTTTCAATATGTTCGCGAATATCGTTGAGATCAATGTAGCGATCGGTAGCGTTCCGTAGCTCTCTGGCAATCATACCTTCTGTAGAAACCACGGTAATGTGCGTGTTTTTCCCCCGCAGCAGCTCGATCGCGCGTTCAAAATCACCGTCTCCGCTAAACAGAATCACGCGATCGTATTGATCGACGGTATTGAACATATCCACCACAATCTCGATATCTAGATTTGCCTTTTGCGACACTCGCCCTGAGTTATCGTCATAGTATTCTTTCAAGATCTTAGTGCGTACCGTATAACCTAAGCTAATCAAGGCATCTCTGAAGCCTCGCTGATCCTGAAGATCCTTTAATCCGGTGTACCAAAAGGCATTCGTCAGCGCCACTTCTGAATCACTCGTGAAATGATCTAGAACTCTTCGAGGATCAAAAAACCAGCCATTCTTCTGTTGTGCGTAGAACATATTGTTCCCGTCTACAAAGATTGAAAGACGGTTCATTGAGGAGAGCGACATATAATTTTTAGACCTAAAATTTTTAGCGGAAATTTCAACTAAGGGATTCAAACTTGACAATTCACTCCGCAGATTATCAACTGGGCAGATTGTTGGTTAGATAAGATTCCAAAGAATCTAATGGCTATTTAAGGTAAAAATCAAAATAGAAAGTAAAAGTTAGGATGTTATTCTAATCAAGTTCCAGAATTATGAATCTCTTAGTTTAGCAATCTCTCTCAATTTAGCTCAGTCAAGCCAATAAAGTTAGCTCAGTCAAGCTGATAGCGCCTGAGAGGTTCGTGGGCGGGGGCTAAAACCTGTCTTGAGAGAATTTTAGGTCGCCTCGTGGGGACAGCAGCGTATTACAAGGAGAAGATTATAAACGGGAGCACCAATCACTCCAGCCCCCGACATATAGCTTTCCTGTATCAATGCCAGCGATCGCCAATGACAGCAAGTTGACGCAGGCGGTCACCCCTGAGCCGCAGTACACCAAAATTTCTTCAGCCTCAGACAGGGCTGCCCAACGCTGCTGCTGTTCAAAGACAGGCTTACAGTAGCCTTGGGCATCTGTCACCTCTTGCCAAGGATAGTTAACGGCTCCTGGAATGTGTCCAGCGATCGGATCGATTGGCTCGCGTTCGCCTCGATAGCGCTCTCCTTCCCGTGAATCGACTAACACCACGCCGGGTAGGTCTTTGCGGCTTTTCACGGCTTCACGATCCACCACCCAATGCGATCGCGTCTGGGGCACAAGCCGTGAGATTTCAGACCCAGTCGTTTTAGCTCTAGACGCTTTAGCTTTAGACAGAGGCACTGCATCTGTAACCGGATAATTAGCCGCTACCCAACCGCTCCAGCCGCCGTCTAAAACCGCGACGCGATCGAAGCCCATGTATCGCAACAGCCACCAGAGCCGCGCCGCAAATCCAAAGCGAGAGTCATCATAGACCACGACCCAGGAGAAGCGATCGCTCTCGGCATCGGCTTCCTCAAAATTCACGCCTACAGACGACAATTTTTCTGCAAGCTGAGCCAGATCTGGCAGAGGATGCCGTCCGCCTTCTTGACCTACCGGACTCGATAAATCCTGGTTTAGATCAAAATAATGCGCTCCTGGAATATGGCTACATTGATACTGCCGCTGTCCCAAATCAGGCTCGGCTAGAGAGAAGCGACAGTCAATAATTACCCCTTGCGAGTCTTGCAAATTTTCGTAGAGCCACATTGCCGAGATAACGGACTCTTGGCTTATGTCGTAATATATACCAGAACTATTTACACTTTTATTCATAATTAAGGTCACAATAGTCAAAACTTAGCCATCGAGTATTCTAGGTTTCTTGCTCCTATTTTTCTCTACAAACTGCTCAGCTATCGATTTTATCGCTTGCCCTAGTCTAAAAAATGTTTCAGCATGTAGAAATATTTCAGTGCTTTATCTTGCAGAGTTGCTTAACACCTTTGTCTCCCTAATCTATCCAGTATCTTCTTAGACTATCCAGCAGCCTACGGTATGTTGCATTTGACTTAAATAAAGCCGTCACCTGAAAGCCTGACAGAGAGCTGCTCTTTAAATAATGGGTCTTTACGCAACTGAAATTTCTACGAACGCGCTCAATAGAGCTTACTTAGCTCAGCGTCAAGAGCGATCGGATTCGATTTGTGTATTATCTATCCAACCGCTAATGGACATGGGAAAGTTAAGGGGTGGAGCCAAGCAAATCTCCGTGAAAAACCTGATCTCCTGTTCACCGAGATTCATCATACTTGTATAGATGTAGGCAAACCTGCGTACATGCTCAGAAGAGTGTGAAACCTTATCGCTATGGGCTTGATCAGTGGCGGTTGATCAATGGCAATTGCTGAAACGGTATTCAGGTAAAGTGTTCATCCGAATCTAGCTCAGTGTCTCTACAGGCTTAGCATCCCATAGGCTTGGCATCTCTACAGATTGATCTCTACGGATTTAAGCGAGAAATTTTGTGAACTGCCTTAATTCTGAAAGACCTAAAATTTTGGTTGTGGATGATCATCCCTCCAGCCGGATTACCGCTGTTGCCTTGCTCTCTATTGAAGGCTACGAAGTTTTGGAGGCAGAGAGTGGGCAAATCGCCTTAGACTCAATTGCCAAGGTTAATCCCGACCTCATTCTTTTAGACGTGATGATGCCCGGAATGGATGGCTATGAAGTTTGCCGTCGCCTCAAGCAAGATGAACAAACTCGCCTGACTCCCATCATATTTGTCACGGCATTGCACGATCGCCGTGCCCGGTTGCGAGGCATTGAGGCTGGAGGCGATGATTTTCTCTGTAAGCCTTTTGACCAGCTAGAGCTGTCGGCTCGCGTCAAGTCGCTGATCTATCAAAGGCGCTTGAACGAGGATCTGGATCACGCGAGCAAGGTGCTATTTTCGATCGCCCGCACCGTCGAGCGCCGAGATCCCAACACAGGCGATCACTGTGAGCGCTTGGTTAGCCAGAGCAAAGCCTTCGGTGAATACCTCCGTCTTCCTCGGCTAGAGGTGCGAGATCTGATCTGGGGTAGCTACCTGCATGATATTGGCAAAGTTGGGATTCCTGACGCAGTGCTGCTCAAGACGGGTTCCCTCACCGAAGAAGAATGGGAAGTGATGCGGCAGCATGTAGTGATTGGAGAGCAGATTTGCCAGCCTTTGCGCACAATGAAAGGCGTTGCGCCCATTGTCCGCCATCATCATGAGCGATGGGATGGATCAGGATATCCGGATGGACTGAAAGGCAGCGAAATTCCGTTTTTGGCTCAGGTGTTTCAGGTCATCGATATCTACGATGCTCTTACCCACGAACGCCCCTACAAACGTGCCTTCACGCCTGAAGAATCCCTGAATATGCTGCTTGAGGAGGTCAAACGAGGCTGGCGTAATCCTGACCTAATGGAAAAATTTACTGCCTTTGTAACCTCAAGCCCCATCCTGATTCCGGTGCGGTAGCGCCAGATGTCGAATCTCACCAGAACCGCGCTATACTCCGGTGAAAAGAGTTATCACAGGCAAGCATGTTAGCGGTAGCAATTCTGGCGGCGGGTCGAGGGACGCGAATGAAGTCCCGCATTCCTAAGGTGTTACATGACTTGGGGGGGCGATCGCTCCTAGAACGAGCGTTAGCCTGTGCCGCTGGGATGCAGCCCTCCAAAGAGCTGGTCATCGTGGGTTATGAGGGAGAAAAGGTGCAGCGATCGCTAGCTCATCTACCCCAATTAGAATTTGTAGAGCAAGCTCAGCAGCTTGGCACAGGGCACGCCGTTCAGCAACTCATCCCTTATCTTCAGGGCTTTGAGGGCGATTTGCTGGTGCTCAATGGCGATGTGCCTCTGCTGCGTCCCCAAACGCTGGAGCTGTTGCTTAAAACTCATCGGGACAGCTACAGCAAGGCGACGATTCTAACGGCGCAGTTGACTGAACCGAAAGGCTATGGGCGTGTCTTTTGCGATGAGCAGGGCATCGTGACGCAGATTGTTGAAGATCGAGACTGCACCCCGGCACAGCGACAGAACAACCGAGTCAATGCCGGGATCTACTGCTTTAACTGGGCGGCACTGGCTGAGATCTTGCCAAAGCTCCAGTCCAATAACGATCAGCAGGAGTTTTATCTGACTGATACCGTCAGTCTGCTCTCTCCAGCCACTGCGGTCGATGTAGAAGACTGGCAAGAAATTTTGGGAATTAACGATCGCCAGCAGCTTGCCACAGCCTACGGCATTTTGCAAACCCGCATCAAGAGAAGCTGGATGGTAGCAGGAGTAACGCTAGTTGATCCAGACAGCATCACGATCGACGATACGGTGCAAATTTCCCCCGATGTTGTCATTGAGCCGCAAACCCATTTGCGCGGCAAAACCGTGATTGCAACAGGCAGCCACATTGGGCCTGGTAGCCTGATTGAGAACAGTAAAATCGGCGAAAACACCACGGTGTTGATGTCTGTAATTACCGATAGCGCCGTTAAGCCCAACAGCCGCATTGGCCCCTATGCGCATTTGCGGGGGCAGGTTCAGGTGGGTGAAGGCTGTCGGATTGGCAACTTTGTAGAACTCAAGAACTCGAAGCTGGGCGATCGCACCAACGTGGCGCACCTCTCCTACCTGGGGGATGCGACCTTGGGCGATCGCGTCAACATTGGCGCGGGCACCATTACCGCCAACTATGATGGCGTGAACAAACATCCGACCGTGATTGGCGATCGCACCAAGACAGGCTCTAATAGCGTGCTGGTGGCTCCAATTACCCTGGGGGCAGATGTGACGATCGCCGCCGGATCAACAGTTACAGAAAGCGTTGCCGATGACTGCTTGGTGATTGCCCGTAGCCATCAGGTCAATAAACCGGGCTGGCGGCTCAAGTTGCCTGCTCCCCAACCTAGAGCTGAATAGCCTCACGCCAAATTGTCCTTAAGGGTTTAGCCCGTAGCTTTACCAGGCTTCTTCGTAATCCAATGCGTCCTCGCTGGGCTGACTTTCCTCCAGTGAACCCTCTTCAGCATCCTCTGAAGAATTGACGGAAGGAGCTGGGACTGGCTGCTGAAGAACCTCTTCGGGTTTCGTGGGTTTGAGCTGCTCCATGGTGATCAGAGATTGCATGACTGACTTGACGATCGGTGCCGCCACTGTGCCGCCATAGGCATCATCCCCCTGCGGCTCATCCACAACAGCCAACACCGCATAGCGCGGAGCTTCAGCAGGCAGCAATCCGACAAAGCTTGTGATTCTGGCTCCTTCAACGTAGCCGCCGTCAATGCTAGCTTTTTGGGCGGTGCCAGTTTTTCCTGCAATCCGATAGCCTGGGATCTGCGCTGCTTTGCCTGTGCCTTCGTTCACCACATGCTCCATCATGCTCACGACGGTCTTGGAGTGTTTTGGAGAAATAATGGTCTTGGGTTCAGGCAAATCAGGTCGCCAGCTAAAGGTGCCCTTAGCATCCACTAAGCCCTCAACTACGTGGGGCGTGACCAGCCGACCGCCGTTCGCAACCATGCTATGCAGCTGAATGAGCTTCATTGGTGTCAGCGAGAACCCTTGACCAAAGGCGCTAGTTGCAGGCTCGATCGCCGCTTCGGTGAACTGCTGATAGGTTTTCATCTGTCCTGAGGCTTCAGCAGGCAAGTCAATTCCGGTTGTTTTATCCAGCCCAATTCGCTCTAGCCAGCCAAAGTAGACTCCTGGATTCATGCGCTGCATGATATGCACCATGCCAACGTTGCTGGAATATTGCAACACTTCGGTCACCGAAAGGTCGCCTCTGCTGCCCGCAGACTCTACATCAGAGTTTTGAATCGGCCAACCTTCAATCTGAATTGCCCCTTCGTCATAGATGGTGCTATCGGCTTTGATGGCGCTAGACTCTAGGGCGATCGCCAGATTTACGGGCTTAAAGGTGGAGCCAGGTTCATACAGGTCGCTAATCACCCAATCCTTGAGTCGCTCTAGCTTAGCTTCATAGAACTTGTTGGGATCATAGGATGGCTCCGAAACTAGCGAAACGATCGAGCCGTCATGCACATTCATGACAATCACCGCACCCCGTTTGGCGCTGTATTTCTTCATCGTCTGCTTCAACGCATAGCGGGTAGCACGCTGAAGATGGGTGTCTACCGTCAGCTGTAGCCGCAAATCATTTTTCTGAGACTGAAGGAAATCTTCAGGCAGACCGACCGGAATGATCGAGCCATCCCCAGCTCGGCTCAGTTCTAAACCCGCGATCGGCTGTTGTAATTCCTTCTCCTGCGAGGCTTCTAGCCCTGCCTGTCCCTGCCGATCAAGGTTGACGTAGCCGACGATGTTGGCAAACAAATCCTGCTGGGGATAAAGCCGCTGCTGATGAGGTTCTAGATCCAGCCCATCCTCACCTAACTCTTTAACGCGGCGAGCCAAATCTTCAGGAATAGCTTCCAAAATGCGAACGCCGCTGTCCCCAGAGCCAAATTTTTTGAGCAACTGATCGATCGGCAAATTTAACACTGGAGACAGCGTAGCTGCGATCGATTCTGGAGTGCCCTCAAACATATAGGGATGGGCATACAGCGTATAGACCGGACGATCGATCGCCAGCACATCGCCTGTGCGATCGACAATAGGACGGCGTGGCGTGATCGGGTTGAACGCCACCATGTGCTGCGATTTTGCCTGGGCTTGCAGCTGAGAAGCCTGAAAAATTTGAATCCGAAGTAGGTTGAAAGCAAGTGCCACCATGCTTACCAGTAAAATGACCCAAACTAGAGCCAGACGTGATTTGGGTGCCCGATCGATCGTGCCTTGAGCTAGGGGAGGCAAGCGTCGTTTCTGAGGCACCGAGCGACTCGAAAACCCCATTGGCTGGTGCGATCGACCAGAATCTAACGATCTCCCTGGCGTTCTGTTAACCCTAGCTTCCGTCTGTCTGCTGGGTCGCCCCGCTCTCATGCCAGCAGCTGTTGCAGACCTGGATAGAGTGCGTTTGACTGCGGCGCGGCGACGAAACGAGGGGAATGAAAGAGCCATCAGAAAACCTCGAAAATATCCTCAAACTCATGAGTAAACTCTGTGCTTAGGCGCTAACCCAGCGGCTAATAACCTGGAGGCTAGTAACCCAAAGGACGGGCTGGAATAGGCTGTGGTGGCGGTAAGTTTACTTCTGGCTCCACCGCAGCACGCTGCGGCGCAGGAGTCAGAAATACGGTATTGCCTGGATCAGGAAGCGCCAAGCCCACATCAGGAGCCTCCGCCTGTTTCGCCATTTGGTTTTTGAGAACCTCACTGGCTGCCGTCATCTGCCGCTCTTGCTTCTGTAGAGACTCTAGGTGGGTGTAGGCGCGTCCCCATCGCTGCTGAGTGTAAACAGTCCAACCATAAACTGCCAATAGCCCGATAATTAAAGAGAACGTCACAAGAGAGGAAGTTCTCTGAACATTCAGCAACATCTTTACCCAAGGTGGCGCTGTCTGAGGTCGAGGGAGCTGCTGAACCACAGAATTTCTAGCCGATTTAACAGCAGAAACATTCTCTGGACGAGGTCTTGCTACCGATCGCCCTGCCCCCGACCTTCTGGAGCTTGATCTCTGAGTGCTCCCTGAAAAGATCGATCGCGGCGCGGGTGGACGGCGATCGGCTGATCCCGGATTAGATCTCATTGCCGATGCCATAGGTTCAGCCTCCCTCGGTGATTTCTCAAATTTGCGATCGTCTTCATGCCTACACTACCTTTATGCCCACACTACCTTCATGCCCACATCACCTACGGCTGAGTCTTTACTAAATCAGCCTATTGCACCGAGGCTGTTCGATATGCTTAACATACCCATAAATATACGCTCAAAAAAATACTGCCAATGCTGTCTGGTCAGACCGTTTCGATATTGGCGATCGACCATCAAGAGCAGCGTCTAAGATAGTTAGTCCGCCACGGAATTAGATTTTCGCGGTGAGAAGTTCCCACAGTATAAGGGGGACTGGCAAAATGATCACCTGTTATAAAAATATCTTTCTCAGCTTTTTGTTCTTTCTCATCTGCACCCCATGCTGACTATCCCTTCCCCTGTTGATGCTCTCCTCAATCGCGCTTTGGCTGGCGAAGATCTGACTGAAGCAGAAGGCGTGGCGCTGTTGCTCCAAACCGATGCTGGAGCGATCGCCGCCATCCGTGAAACTGCCGATCGCCTGCGTCAACAGCAGTCTGGCGAGACGGTCACCTATGTGATCAATCGCAACATTAACTTCACCAACATCTGTGAGCAGCATTGCAGCTTCTGCGCCTTCCGGCGTGATGAAGACGAGGCGGGAGCCTACTGGCTAGATGAAGGGGCGATCTTAGAGAAAGCGGCAGATGCGGTGCAGCGGAATGCCACAGAAATTTGTATGCAGGGAGGGCTGCACGTTAAGGCAAAAGTAGACGATCGTGCCTTGCCTTACTATGTGCGGCTGGTGCAATCGATTAAACAGGCTTATCCTCATCTGCATCTGCACGCCTTTTCGCCGCAAGAGGTGCAGTTTATCGCCAGAGAGGACGACCTGAGCTATGCAGAGGTGATTGCGGCTCTCCAAGAGGCGGGCGTTGGCTCAATGCCAGGAACAGCCGCCGAGGTGTTAGACGATGCGGTACGACGAGTCATCTGTCCTGAAAAGATCGATTCGCAAACTTGGCTAGACATCGTTCAGACAGCGCATCGCTTAGGAATGCCTACGACTAGCACCATGATGTCAGGACACATTGAAACGCCCGCTCAGCAAATGCGGCACCTGGGACTACTGCGATCGCTTCAGCAGGATTCCCTCAGCCAGGGCTATTCTGGCATCAGCGAATTTATTCTCCTGCCTTTTGTCGGGCAAGAGGCTCCCAAACCTCTGCGCCGTCGAGTCGGACGCGATCAGCCGATCCTTGCAGATGCGCTGCTATTGATGGCGGTAGCCCGCATCTTTTTAGGCAATTCTATTCCCAACCATCAGCCGAGCTGGGTGAAGCTAGGTCTGGAGGGGGCAACAGAATCCCTCACTTGGGGCTGTAACGATATCGGCGGCACCCTGATGGAAGAGCACATTACCACGATGGCAGGAGCGATCGGTGGCACCTGTATGGAAGTAGAGACTTTGCGATCGGCGATCGAATCTCTGGGTAGACCCGCACAGCAGCGAGATACGCTGTATGGAGAAATTTTGAATGGAGAAATTTTGTCTGAAGTTGAGGTTTAGGGAAAAGTTAAGGCTTGAGGAAAGGTTCACGAGCTGGGTAAGTCTAGATCAAACAGCGCGGCGATGCCCGGAGATTCGGACGAGTCTGCGCTCTGGGGTGCTAAGGTCGCCAATCCAGAGTCTGACTCAGTTACTGAACTAGAGTGGATCTGCTCCGGCTGACTCAGCTTGGACACAGAAGAAGGCACAGTTCCCCCAAAGTAAGAGATGGTTTTCTCGGCAAACAAACGAGCTATGCCGATATCTTCAGAAAGCTTGTGACTTTCCTGGGCAACAGGTTGAGCAGTGGGTTGGGGCAGTGCAGGTTGAGGCAATGCAGGCTGAAACGGTTCAGGCTGAGGCAAGGATTGAGCGGGCTGGATGAGAGGCTGCTCATGAACGGCAATAGCCCGATCGATCGCCTTCATTCGCCGTTCTTGATCGTGAGTGATGCGCTCCTGAGTGTTACCCAATCCAGGCGCATTCCACCGCTGAAGATTAGGGTCAAAAAACGACTGGGTTCGTGCCCACAGCACCGCATCATCACCCGATAAACCGTTTTGGTGGGCTTTTGCCAACCAGTCAATGTAGCCCTCTCGGTCTAAAACCGCCTTGGGAGCTTGATTGGCGAGATCAATGCCGTTCAGGGCTTCCTCTAGCGTCAGAGAGATGCCCTTAGCTTGAGCTTTGGCTTGCATGATGCTTGCCTGATCTTGCAGCCGATTCAGCTGCTTGGCATCGGCATCTTCTGGCGTAGTGGCTTCATGTTGATAGGAAAAGCTGCCCAGATTCCATGCCTTGTTGCCAGGATCGACATGGCCAAAGTAAGCCGGAGTGCGATCGCCCTCCGGAGTGCGTGTGCCCTCTGCACTACCCACCGCCTTAGCAACCAGTGAATCAGAATGACCGACAAATAGATTGGCTAGGGAGGAAGTACCTACGCCCGGATCTGCTTCAGGAATCGCCGGAGAAACAGGTTCCAGAATCGCTTGAGAACTAGCCGTCTGAGGTTGAAAAGAGGGTTGAGGCGATAGAGCAAAGGCTAACTCAACGGGCTTTGCGGCTGTCTCAGCTTTGATGGTCTGAAGCAAGTTCGCAGCAACAGGAGCCGCTTGCAGACTAGCCTGTTTAGTCTCCGAGACAATGGGCTGAGCAGCAGCCTGAGTTGGAGCAGCCTGAGTTAGAGCAGCCTGATCAGGCGGCGGCAAATTTTCCCAAGAGCGATCGGCAGCCCCTACAGGAATCTCGGCGGCACTCGAAGGAATCTCTAGGCGATCGCCTTTGCCAACCTCAAGACTAACTGGATTAGAAGCCGTGACTAGAATCTCATCTGTCCCGCCTGCCTCTGCCTGAGCAACGGAGCAACAGCCCAAAGCAAGCACCACTAGCGTCACTGGCAGCAAGTGCCGACGCAACATATAAGAACGAGTGGATAGCTCTTCTGAAAACTCTTTTGGAGATCGGCTGTGCCAAACCTGCACAATTTTTAAGATCCAGCTTATCCAGTCAATGTGTTGCATGGTCGTTGCGTTTTAAGAGGGCTTAAGAATGCGTTCCAGAATATCCTTGGCAGGTTCAACGATCGTCCAAGTGCCGTCGGGCTGCTTGCGTAGCGTGGCAAAGTACAGGTAATCGCCTGAGCCGATCGCCTCTCCAGCCTGAACTTCGCCTAGATTAAGCTTGTCTAACCCGCAGAGCCGAAACAGATAAGCGGGCACATCGGGGCTAGAAAAGAGCGCACACTTGTTGCTGCTGGGCTGCACCTTTCCGGCAAAAGGGGCATATGCCCTATCACCTCCCAGTTGAATAGAGATGTCGCCTAATCCGGCAACAACAGAGTGCCCAGCAATGCGATCGCCCGGTTGAATAGCCCAGTTTTGCTGAATCTGGATTTGTCGAATCGGTTCAGAGTTGGGATCAAGACTACAAGCCGTGGTGCATAGCGCGATCGCTATCCCTCCAATCCATTTCTCAATCCCAATCATCCGAACCATAGTGCTTTAAAGGTAGTGTTCTAGACCTATCGTTTATTTTTTGAAAGGGGCGCACTCCATACTTTTCAAAAATAAGCAATGTACTTGAAACACGACCGCTTTACTCTGGAGCTTGAAACCGAAACTGATATCCGGCGTACTCTTCACCCTCATAAAGGATGATTAACCAGGTCTGGGGATCAAAGGCTAGTGGATAGATCTCCCGTTCAGACACTACCCCGGCTCGCACCTCAATGGTTGGCAGCTGGCAATAGGATTGTGGCAAAATTTCCTGGACGCGAAATTTTGGCTCGCGCTCTGATACGGTCAGAAAAGCTGCCAGATTCTCCCTTGAGAGCACCACATCTTCATGGATTTCGCCCTGACAGGTTTCAACTGGGCGAGAAGATTTCAGAGAATTGTCTGCAAAGCTATTCCAGCTCACTCTCCGCACATCCACCATTAGTGCAAACCCTACCAAAACCAGACCCACTAGCAGTAGAAGCTTTAGTATTGGCGGATCGCCCTCAAGATCGCTCATGGCTATTGTCCTTCGGTTCTATGAATGCAAAACAGGCGGTGACAATGAATAGCCACGCAACTCCTAAAATCAACGAACTCATAGTAGACCTCCAATCAAAAATCCAATCATGATGACGATCAACCGACTGCCCCAGGTAAGCGTCAGTTTGGGTGTAACCCTTGACCGATAGACGGCGATCGCTCCAGGAACCACCATTAGGGCAATTGCAGAGAACCGAAAGGCAGGATGAGCCGACAGCAAAAGATTGAGTATTACTCGCACCAGCACTGCGCCAAACAGGAGCGACATCCCCTCTTGAAAGCTGAGGCTGCGAATTTTGCGCTTTTGTCCCCTTGCCTGAGTCGATCGACTGTCTTCAGGGGAAGCTATGCCTTGGGGCGCTGGGCGGGTTTCTGAACTAGGAGCTGACTTGCTTTTCCCCAAGAGCAAGTCCCGCAGCTTTCGCGTCCAGCTCGATCGAGGCTTGAATGGGGGGGCTGTGCGAAAACGCAGCGATTGAGCCGTGATTGCCGCCTCACGCTCAGCTTTAAACAAGTCAATCGATCGATCGGTGAGCATCAAGACACCTACCCGGTTTTTCTCAACCAAGGGGACACTAATCTGTGAATACTCACAAACAGCTGGAATCTCAATATTTGAGGCATCATAACCTGCTCGTGCCGCATTCACGACCTCTAGCGTTTTCCAGTCTCTTTCAATCTGTTGAGCGATCGCCTTAAGTTCTAAAATCGCGGCTTCTTGAGTGATCGCAAGCTGATTGATATGCTGAGCTTGTGCTTCCAGGCGCTTCAGATCCGCGTCAATCTGGACGTTAGACCGATCTGGAGTGGGCTGGACAAACTGCTGCAAATACTGAACAGACTTCTGCTGCAAGCGATCGGCGGTCACATGAGTCTGAGCAACCGGGCGCACAGGCTCCCAATCTACATCTGCTTCAGGGCGATCGGCTGTTGAGCGCTGCGACGGTGGCGATGGGCTAAGCAAACTTGATACAGATGGACTTGTGGCAGGAACAAGCGGTAGATTAATTTGCGGCAGATCCACTGGCTGCCTAGCCTGGGGCGGCTTAATCTGGGGCGGCTTAACCTGGGGCGGCTGCTCTATGTGAGACTGCCTCGGAGGGGAAATCAGCGCAGCTTTGGCTGAAGCGCGATCGGGCTGAGGCAGATCAGCAGAGGCTTGTTCTGATAGCCATTCTGAAAAAGGATGGATAGAGCGAGTCGCCAAATTTTGCGGCTGAGAATGGGAATGGCTCTGATAAGAACTGCCCTGGTGAGAATGGGGCTGATACAACCGTAGATTTTGTTTAATCGCTCTCATTTCTGTCTGCGACTCGCTCATGTTGGCTCCTAGCTCGTGTTTGCTTCAGATATTTGCTTCAGATGTTTGCTTCAAATGGGGGAGCTACCTGACCTATTTGAAGCACAGCAAAACTGCTTTCAGTACCAATGTACTATACCTTAGTACATTGGTACTGAAATTTCAACCCGTTGAGCAAAAATTTTGTGCTAGGAGGAACTTCTCTATGGTTTTTAAGGAACTCCAAGAACTTCGCAAAGCGGTTTACGATAGCCTAAGACAAGCCTCTGAGCCAATCCAGAATGTTTGAATAAATTCCAATCTTTGAAGCAGTCTTAGAGGGGATCTGAAAAGCATTAAATGTTCTGCATTCGCCCCCAAACCTCCAATTCTGGGAATTTTTGAGCTAGTTTTTGTTCACCTTCCGCTTTTAACCCTCCACTTTTTAACCTTCCATGAGTGACTGGCTAGAGTACACCGTTCAAGTTGAAGTTGAAACCCCGATCGCCTTAGTGTGGGGTCTTTGGTCTGATTTAGAGCAAATGCCCAACTGGATGAAGTGGATTGATTCGGTCAAAATTCAGCCTGATAATCCCGACCTATCGCGCTGGAAGCTAGCAACGGGTGGCTTTGAATTTAGCTGGCTATCACGCATCACTAAGATCGTGCCGCACCAGATTATTCAATGGGAATCCGTAGATGGCTTACCCAACCGAGGAGCTATCCGGTTCTACGACCGGGGCGACAGCAGCATTGTGAAACTGACTGTCTCTTTTGCAGTTCCCAGTATTTTGAACAGACTTATGGATAATGGCTTCGTTGGACGTGTGGTGGAATCGACGCTGCAAGCTGATATGAATCGCTTCCGAGATTATGCCCTTAAAGCTAATCAATCAGGCTAATCAAGCGCCAGAGAATTAGTCAAGAACAAATGCGCTCAGGGGGTTTACTCAGGCTTTTGAACTTCAGCGATCGCTCTCTAACCCGCATGATGCAGGTTCAGTTATGGCATCCAATTTGATATCCAATACGTATTAAATTTGTTCGGCATCATCAGGTAGATTTTTTGACGCAAATTTATTTGCCAGGTATCAATGTCAAACTAGAGTGTGAAAAGCAAATGGGTTTATAAGACACGCCTTCATGGCTGAGCAAACGGGTAACACGGAAAAACAGCTTTCTGATCAGACGGATGCAGAGCTATATCTAGGGCTAAAAGCAGGGCACACAAACGCTCTGGGTATCCTTTACGATCGCCATGCCGGATTAGTCTATGGATTAGCCCTCAAAACTCTGGGGAATGCTCAAGAAGCAGAGGACCTGACCCAGGATATTTTTCTGAATCTGATTAAAGCGACAGCATACGATTCGCGTCGAGGGTCTTTCAGAACATTTGTGGCAATCCTAACGCGATCGCGGGCAATTGATCGAGTGCGATCGCGCAGCACGGTTCTTTCTTTTTTAGAGCGATGGAGACCGATTAGTCATTCAGAAAAAACTTCTCAGTCTCCTATTGAGTATCTGTTTCAAAATGAGCAATCCCAGGCAGTACAAACTGCACTTGCACAGCTATCGGAGAGTGAGCAGCAAGTTTTGCGTCTGGCTTACTATGAGGGTCTGAGTCAATCAGAAATTGCTAGGCAATTAGGTATTCCGCTAGGAACGATTAAAACAACGACTCGACGGAGTCTCCTCAAATTACGTCAATTCCTTACGGACTACATTAGATAATCGCAAAAGATACTCAAAACTATGACTTGGTCGATGTCCTCAGAACACTTACAGCTATTGATCGCAGGCTATGTCCTGGGCGACCTCGACCCCGATGAGGCGGCAGAGTTTGAGCGGCATTTGATGGAGCATCCGGCGATCGCAGCAGAGGTGAGCCAGATGCAAAAAGCTCTGGAACTGTCCTATGCACCCGAAGTTGAGCCGCCTGCCCATCTACGGTCAGCTATTCTGAGCGCTGCTCATGAGCAATTGTCTGTGTCAAATACTCCACTTGCTGCGGTCAAAAGACCCAGCCGCCAGTTCTCTTGGAGTAGGGCAATGAATGTCGCAGCCGCAGTGGCGATCGTGGCTCTAGGCATCAACAATTATCGGCTGTGGCAGACTCTACAGGCATCACAGGCTGAAACTCAGCGGTTGGCTGCTCTCACCTACTCCCTTCAGGGGACAAAAGCAGGCAATGGGGCTTCTGCGATCGTCGTCGTAAATCCCAACAATCTGGAGGCGGTTTTGACGGTCAAAAACTTGCCTCCCTTGCCTCCCGGAAAGGTTTATGTACTGTGGACAGTGCTAAAGCAGGACGCTCCCTTCACTACCGATAGCAAAAGCGCGATTCTGACCGAAGTTTTCACGGTTGATTCCCAGGGCAATATTTCCCAAACGATCGTCGTTCCTAAAGCCTTTCGTTCTCAAGGGCTAGTTTCTAACGTGGCTGTCACCGTAGAGGATGCTGCATCGCCTCAGCAGCATCAAGGTGCGCCAGTTATGATTACAAATTTATAAAAGTACGGGCAGTGGCATTTAAGTAAGGATTTTTTATTGCGTGGGCAAAGCCCACGCAATAAAAAATCCTTACCCCTTAAAAACTACCCAAATACGAATGGGCAATCGGCTAAATTAATCGGCTAATTAAAGGCTCAGGCAACCTGTGGCACTCTAACCCATTCTATTTGCGGCTGAGGAATCGTCCTGCCTACAGCTGTGGCGATCGCGCCCAGGCTATGAGCCAGCGTCACCATATCGTCTAACGAGAGGGCTTGTCGAGCGTCCGACACCGACTTTTCGGGTTCGGGATGGCATTCTACGATCACCCCATCAGCACCACAGGCGATCGCTGCTTTTGCCAAATCGGCAACGAGTTCCCGTTTGCCTGCCGCATGGCTAGGGTCAACAATGACGGGCAGATGGGTGATTTGCTTCAGGGCAACGACTGCCCCCAAATCCAGGACATTTCGGGTGTAGGAGTCAAAGCTACGGATGCCGCGTTCGCACATAATTACGTTGGGGTTACCGTGGCTGAGGATATATTCGGCTGCCATGACGAATTCTTCGATCGTTGCGGCAAGTCCACGCTTTAGCAGTACAGGCTTATTGGCTTCGCCTAGCGCTTTCAGCAGGTCGAAGTTTTGCATATTGCGGCTACCTACTTGCAGTACGTCGGCGTAGGCTGCGATATCAGCGATTTGGGAAATTGCCATCACTTCGGTAATGACAGGCAATCCGGAGCGATCGCGTACGCTCTGCAAGATTTTTAGCCCTTCTAGTCCTAAGCCCTGGAAGTCGTAAGGGGAGGTGCGGGGCTTGTAGACACCACCGCGCAGCGCCTGAACGGGGGCGATCGCCAGCCGACTGGCAACTTCCTCCATCTGCGCCATGCTCTCTACGGTGCAGGGGCCGCCAACAATCAGCAAATCCTGTCCGCCGACGCTAACGGAATTGGAGAGCTGGACGATTGTTTTGTGGTCAGCGTTGGCTTTGAGCGCGAGTTTAGCTTTCTGCATTGGAATTCTCCTGAGTTGAGGTAGTGAGATGAGTTGAGATAGTGAAATGAGTTGAGAACCTGGGGGTTAAATACTGGGGTTAGCTGTAGCAACAAAAAACCCGAAGCCTCGCTTGGCTCCGGGTTCAAGAAACGTTTGCACGACTCTCTCATCCAGAGCTTGTAAAGCTCCAGAAGTAAAATCCAAAAAACCAGGTGGAGAGGTAAGTCATGCGGCTGAGAAGATTGCGGTACTGAGATTTGACTGTGAGATTTGAGTAAAAGAGCCTAAATAAAACAAAAACCGCAGAGTTGAGTCTGCGGTTCACCTTGAGGTTCCATGCAAAGCTGGACTCACCTCAGGTGAACCTTGCTAAACCAAAAATAAAAGTACGGAGTTGCGTGGCGCATGACTCTAAAAATTTGCTTTGCTTTTACTTACTGCTTAAACTAACAAATGCTTTGCAGTTCGGTCAAGTACCTTCTAGGGGAAAGCACCTTCTCTCAGGGCACCTTCTTCTCAGGGCACTTTTCAGGGCACTTTAGTCAGGACAAAAATACTGCCCTCATTGCCGCGCCCGATCCGCAAATCTTCGTCCAGATAGGTGATATCTAACCAGCCCTTCTGTTCCCGTCCTGCAATGCTGAAGTCGATCGCCTTGAGGCTACCACCCGACGCAACCTGCTGGACAAAGTTGTAAGCCGCTTTGTCATTGGCAGCACTATAGTCCAACAAGCGCTGTAAGCCAATGATCGATCGCTCAAAGTTGACTTTGACCCGCTGAGCAGATAAGGGCTGAAAGTTTGCTGCAACGCTGACTATGCCTTCGAGATAGGGCAAACCTGAGATCTCGGCAATGTTATAAATTTTGGCGGTCTCCATCTGGATATACTGATAAATTTGTCCCAGCCGGAGCAAAGGAAACTGCTCAATGCCCAGCAAACCTCGGCTGGTGGTGTATAGCAGCCGCCAGTTGCCGTTAAGCCTGTCTGCGGCTTCTGTCGGTCGGGGGGTAGGATTGCGGTCTTCAAGCTGAGCAGCGGCGGCTAAAATCATTTGCCGATCGCGCTCGGATGCCAACAAACCGCGATTTTTCCCGGCGATCGCCTCTAGTAAAGCTGTTTTACCCAGCATGTTGACTCTTCTCCGCTTTACACTGGTAATTGACAGACTGGAAAAACTAAGCTAACACTATCCAGAGCTACTCAGTATCTGCTAGTGAGCTGATTATCTTTTAGTCGCTTGGTAAAGATCGGCTGCGACAGCCGATGTCGCCGAAGCTAATGTCTAAATGCTGTGTGGGAACTATATTTGCACCAATGCACAGATTGCACCAATGCACAGATAGTTTGCACCAATGTACAAACAGTCAGCGCCAGCATCTACACAAAAATTAAGAAACCTAGTGAGATCATTTAGAGAAAACCATGCATAATCCTGCTTTATACGAAGTGCCTCGCAGCCAGCCCGCACCTGTCATTCCCCCTCAGCAAAATGCTTCAATCTTAGATTGGCTAGAGGGTACTGGGCGACTGCTGTCTCGTGACATTGCGGCACCTGACTACCGGGATGATGAGCAAGAAATCAACGAACTCATGGCAGGAGAAGATAATTCTTTTGAAATTGACGACGATGATGACGATGCACTTGATCTAGATGATTGATCTTCATATATTCTTTATGTAGACATTTCTATCCGGAATGTCTACGCAGAGAACAAGCGATCGCCAGATTGCAGGTATTCAGGTCAAGCTTCTAGAACAGGGTGCTTTCAAAGCAAGGCGCTTTTAGCCCAGGTTAGTTAGGTTTCCGAAGAAGGGCTAATTGCCTTTGTAGTGTGTGGAGTGGAGTGGAGTGAGTAAGACGTGGATGCCAAATTAATTCCAGACAGACCCATCGGTCTTTCTGGCAACCATCTGTTTTTAAGCCTGAGCGCCGGACTCAGCATTGCATCTTTAGGATTGGATTGGTTCACAGGGCGACCTTTGCTTTCAGGTGTAGGGCTAACCTTGCCCCTGTGGATTTGTGGGCTGCTCGCTGCGGTTGCGGGTCATTGGGTGGTGCCCATGCTGCGATCGCTGAAGGCAGGGCAGGTGATTCGCCAAGACGGACCGCAGGCTCATCTCAAGAAAGCCGGAACGCCCACGATGGGCGGTATTTTCTTTGTTCCGGTGGCGGTTCTCGTAGCTCTGCTCTGGACAAGATTTTCATCCAACGTTGTAGCAGTTTCGGCTCTGACGCTTGCCTATGGCGCGATTGGCTGGCTGGACGATTGGCAAATTCTGCGCCTCAAATCCAACAAGGGCATCTCCTCAAAGCTAAAGCTGACGCTGCAAATCGCGTTTGGGCTGCTGTTCTGCTTCTGGATGTTTTTGACGCAGCCGATCGAAATTACGACGCTTATTCTACCTTTCGGATTGGCTCTGCCTTTGGGAGCGCTATTCTGGCTTCTAGCTGCCTTTGTGCTAGTGGCAGAGAGTAATGCAACAAACCTAACAGACGGTTTGGACGGCTTGGCAGGAGGAACGGCGGCGATCGCCCTCATGGGTCTGGGTGCCCTGGTTGCGCCCACTTCTCCCGATCTAATGATTTTTTGCGCTTGCTTGAGCGGCAGCTGTCTGGGATTCCTGGCACACAATCACAACCCGGCGCGGGTGTTCATGGGCGACACAGGTTCTCTGGCGCTGGGTGGGGCGTTGGCAGCCGTAGCGCTGTTAAGCCATTCCCTGTTTGGTCTACTGATTCTCAGCGGTATCTTCCTAGCGGAGACGCTTTCAGTCATTGCTCAGGTGACTTACTACAAGGCGACCAAAGACGCGAATGGAATTGGCAAACGACTCCTCAAAATGGCTCCTCTACACCACCACTTTGAGCTAACGGGTTGGTCGGAAACTCAGGTTGTTTCTCGTTTTTACATGATTGGAGGTGTTTTGGCGATTTTCTGTCTGCTGGCTCAGTAGCGATCGCCACGCCAAACTTACAGTAATCTCCAATTGCATAAACCACAGTTATTTTTGCAGAAGCCGCGCGGAGCGCGGCTTCTGCAAAAATAACCCATACTTAACCAAGCGCAAAGCGCTGTGAGATACTGGGTTTGGGGAGCTAAGAAATCTTGGCTCCTTTTTAGTTTCTTTTCGTCAAACTCTTTCAGTTGACTGTGAAGCGTTCTTAACGATAGCTTTAGAGAGCATCTTGTTGAAAATGAAGTCGGAGCGATCGATTCATCAGGTGAATATCAGCAGGTCAGGGAATGAATGTGATTAGGAAACTGTTGCTGCTAGGTGCGCTACTGGCTTTAGCTCAAATCCTTGGAAGAACTGCTCTGGCTCTTAGCTCGGCAGATTCTTTAGAAAATTTGCCTCAGTCACCTTTGGATAGAGCAGAAAATAACTCAGACAAAGCAGATGGCTCTGACAAATCGACCGAAACGCCTAATGCCCCACTCCATCAGTTTCTGCTCTCGACTCTAGTTCTGCCCCTGCCGCCCCTGTTAATTCCCGATCTGCTGCTGCCTCCCTACAACTTTCCCTCGTTTAATAGCCATCGGCTGGATCAGGAGCTAAGACTCTACACGCAGTACCTTAGGACGACCGGAACCCCCGATATTCTGATTGTGGGCAGTTCGCGATCGCTCCAGGGCATTGACCCAATTGCCATGCAGACTGCTTTAGTCAAACAAGGCTACCCCAAGCTCAAAATCTTTAACTTTGGCATTAATGGCGGCACTGCGAAAGTCAATGAGCTGCTGCTGCGCCGCATTCTCACGGCGGAACAGCTCCCAAGGCTGATTATTTGGGGAGATGGATCAAGGGCTTTTAATAACGGGCGACCTGATTTGACCTACAACGGCATCGTTGCCTCTGAAGGCTATCGGCGGCTGGCAAGTGGCGATCGCCCCATTCCCTCTCACGCCCGATGGGATCTGCCCGTCTTACGCGCGGCGGCGAATAAGGCATTGTCTAGCCCCCCTTCAAGTGCAGCTGAACCCTCCTCTGATCTAGATGCCAACGGCTTTCAGTCAATTTCAGGAGTCTATAATCCAGACACTTACTATCAACGCTATCCCTGGGTTCCGGGGTCTTATGATGCAGACTATCAGCGGTTTAATTTAAACGGCGAGCAGCAGAAGGCTACGGTGGCGGTTGCCCAGTTTGCGAAGAGCCGTAATGTGCCGCTAGCGTTTGTCAATTTGCCCCTGACAGCAGACTATTTGGATGCAACTCGACTCAGCTATGAGCAGCAGTTCCGGCAAAGTATGCAGAAGTTGGCGCGGCAGTCAGAGTTCATTTTTTGCGACTTGAGCCAGCAGCAAGATCTGATGCAAAACGCCTACTTTGCTGATCCTAGCCACATTAACCGAGCGGGCGCTGAGGCGATCGCGATTTATCTCACCAGTCTGCGATCGATTCCCTGGACGATGTTCAAGGCAGACTCTGAAGCAAATGCTGCCGCAAATACTGCCGTACCGGATCAGTAGTCTGCGATCAACTCATTTTTTGTATAGTGCTGCGTACTTAGATCCAATGAATTATTTTTCGAGAGCCGCGCGGAGTGCGGCTCTCGAAAATCATCTGCCGCCCCACCATAAATAGTCCTAAGCAAACTGGCGACAGCTATACAACGCGAGAAGTCTTAGGCAGAAAGTTTGTGCTTTCATTCCCAATCATCAGGGTTTGACTTTACGCTGATCAAAGTATGTCTGTTTCCTAGCTGCGTCATGGATCTTCCTTTCGTTTACCATCCCGACTACGTCGTGCCTTTGCCTAACGAACATCGGTTTCCGATGCAAAAATTTAGGCTGCTTCAGGAGATGCTGATTGCCGATGGAGTTGCCGAGAAATCGCAGTTTCATGCCCCAGAGCGTCCTCCGATCGCCTGGATTGAGCAAGTCCATACCCCAGAATATGTCCAGGCATACTGTACGGGAACGCTAGATACTAAGGCACAGCGGCGAATTGGGTTGCCCTGGAGTCCAGCATTGGTAAACCGCACCTGCGTGGCGGTGGGCGGCACGGTACTAACGGCAAAGTTGGCGCTGGAATGCGGATTAGCCTGCAACACAGCCGGGGGAACTCACCATGCTTTTCCTAGCTACGGCTCCGGATTTTGTATTTTTAATGATTTGGCGATCGCCGCCCGCGTTATCCAGCATTTCGGTCTGGCTCAAAAAATCCTGATTGTCGATCTAGATGTGCATCAAGGCGATGGCACTGCGCTAATTTTCCAGGACGATGCTAGCGTATTCACTTTCTCAATGCACTGCGAGGTCAACTTTCCCGGCACTAAGCAAACTAGCGATCTGGATGTGGCGTTACCCGAAGGCATGGAGGATGAGACTTATCTGCAAACTTTAGCGGCTCACCTGCCGGATCTGCTCGATCGTGTTAAGCCCGATCTAGTGCTGTACGATGCGGGCGTAGACGTACATATGGGCGATCGTCTGGGCAAGCTGGCATTGAGCGATCGCGGAGTTTTTTGTCGCGAGATGCAGGTACTAGAAACCTGCGTGGGGCAGGGCTATCCGGTGGCTTGTGTCATTGGTGGCGGTTATGCCGAGGATATCAAGGCGTTAGTGTATCGCCATTCACTGCTGCACCGTGCTGCTAGCGAAGTGTATACGCGTATCTTCTAGAACAAACTTTGGGGTTCCATAAGACATTAAGCAAAGGGGCGACGGCTATATCTGAAAAGCGTTTTGCCCTAAACATGTTGGATGACTTAGGCAACCGAGTAACGCGTAATGAACCTCGATAATCACTACCAGCTACCCCAATCGAGATTGAAGATGGATGTGTCAGGAAACTCGATCGGATTCTCTTGGGCAATCAACTGAGCCTGTAATTTTTGCAGGAGCGGCTCTGGGTTGGGAAGCTGATCGACCAGCTCATAGGGAAAGACGTTCTCCGTCAGAGCAAAAGCTGCCGTTGTGCCTGCTGCTGCACCTGCCGACCACTCAAAGGAATGTACTCGATAGGCTGCTGCCGCCACAAAACTGGTAGCAATACTTTTGCCCGTTACCAGCAAATTGTCGAGCTTCTGCGGAATCATGGCGCGTAGAGGAATCTGCGCTGGATAGGCTGGCCCATGGGCGCGCCGTATGCCTTCCCTCTCGGTGTTGCCAGGAGCTTCGGGAGGTGAAAGCGTCATGCAGGGGTGAAAGTCGATCGCATATTGCGAGATGCCCACTGAATCAGGATAAATTCTGGAGCGAGTCCGCCGCATGATCTGCTCAGAAGGCGTGTTTTTGATCGCAACTTCTGCCGGACGTGCCGAGAGCGCTGTCCAAAGAGCGCGATACATGCGATCGGGTAGAGTGGTCTGATAGTAAGGATCAAGGTAATCGACTTTAGAAATATCAATTTCTGAGATGCTGAAGCCCTGATCGTAACCAAAGGCAGGTCGCCCAATGATCCGTCGTCCCTCCCGCATGTAGGGATATTTTGACAGACCGTGAGCCGTGCCCATAGGCGATTCAAAGCCAGACAGAAAGCGATGGTTAGGCGCGGGTTGCTTGATGCCCTCTCCTAGCTGCGAATCGGTAGTGCCTGCCACCAGCCAGTGATAGAACCCCAGGGCATTTTCTTCGCCCTTGCGCAGAGTTTCGGTGCGCAGTCCGCCCATCCAGCCGCCGGGAGTCAGTTCACCACGCTGTTCTAACTGTTCGCGGGTGTAAACCAAGTTATCGGCAGCAGTGCCAGGGCGATAGTCGTTGCCCCAAGTCCAGTTTTGCATGGAGATGTCGCCTGGTTTGGGCTGCGACACGCCAAAGGCTTTTTGTTTCGATCGCGGCTTGGGGCTGAGAATTCGCCGATAAGTAAACACATAATCAAAATAGTCGTTAGTCGATCGCGGCCTCTCGTAGCTGTAGTAAGGCTGATATTGCGAATACAGCGATGGCGTCGGCTGAGGCTGAGGATCTTGGGTGCGCTCCATGGCAAACGTGTAGGTGAAGCCTTGAGTGCAGTAAGGATCGCCTGTAGTGCTTGGCGACGAAGGATCAAGATAAGACAGCGGATCGATGCCCAAGCGGTAGGGAACATCGGCAAGGGCAATCAGTTCGCCTGTTTCGGTGGCATCAATCACAAACCATTGAGCAGCAGATGAACTTGGCTGAGGCGCAAAGCGAATGATGGTTTTGGTGAAGCGATCGGAATCTTCGTAGCGGTAAGTGTCTTCGATCGCCACAGACAAAGTTTCAGTGTTCAGGGGCGGCGTGCCGGGGGCAGGACTATGTTGGATGGCGATCGCGCCCTCGATTTGCTTACCGTCAGCGCTAAGTTGCAGCTCTTTGATCACCGTTGAGGGAAACCATTTCAGCTTGCCCTTTCCGGCTTTAGCAGCATCCTCTAACTCCTGCCAGAGAATAGCGTGAGCATCTTTGGGCAAAAAACAGGAGGCGCTAACCCAGCAGTCACCCGGATTCAGCATTCTGTACTTTTTTTCAATTCGCTCTCTAAGCTGCTTATAGCCCCGTGAGTAAAATAGTTCTTCCCGCTGGCGCTTGGCCTCATCTAATGCCGAGGTGCCCTGAGACGAAATCTGCCCACCCAGCCAGTCTGTGATTTCTGTTAGGCAAACGGTGCGTCCTGCCATCAAGGCTTCATAGGTCGCTGCCGTGCCTGCCAATCCGCCGCCTGCAACCAGCAATTCACACGGTTCGCCCTGTTGTTCGCCCTGTTGTTTGACCTGATCGGTAGCCTGAATGGCATCTTCTTGAGGAGGAGCTTGGGCAAAGCTCGTTGTAGCCAAAGCAGGTACAGACAGTATCAGCAAGAGGGCAATTAAAAACCAGGAGAAAAAGCGATCGCAACGCATAAAGCTACAAGCTCAGTGTTTAGGCAGAGAAAGAGGCGAATTTAGGATATTTTCCAAGAAACCCCTCTCTGTAGAGTACATTCTTCAGCGCAATGTTCCCCACTCCAAGTAGCTGTGAGGAACAGTCTTTGGACTGTTCCTCGCTCCCCGCTTTCTGGGCATTCTATAGGCATGTTCTGTAGACATGTTTTGTAGACATGTAGACCTGCCAGTCTGCGAAAGGCCATGGCTAAATCACGGAGGATTTGTGGGAATTTTTTGAGTCGTCAAAATTAGGCAATAGAGGCTATATTCTAAAGAACACAGCATAAGCCATTGCTGTCAGTGCTTCGGGAGCATATTTTGGCGGCTTATCCTAGGGTTTACACACTGCAAAGTGGTCTTACACTTCAAGTTTTCTCCTTGCAGTTCTGTTCAACTTTGGGTGTCATTAGGGAAATAGAGCCTTGCTCTAGATCATGCATTTCTCTACTTATATTTTATCCATTGTTTATGGGCAATGCTTTCAGTCAGTTGTTTAGGTTCAGAACAGAGTGATGATAAAGGTGTCGCTGATTTCAGGTATGAATTTTTTTGAAAGGGTTGCTCAGCAATCTTTTCAAAAAAACTCATACCCAGATTCAGCAATGCCATGATAAACATGTTTCAGCGTGCGAACTGCCGCTAAAGTTCACATCCGGTTGAGTTCTACGATCGCGGATTTTTCATATTTTTACTGAGGCTGTTGAGTAGGTGGCACTGACGTTACAGAGGGTTCTGACCCATCACATCACCGTTGCTCGGCTAGGAAATGCCCTTAATTTGAAGGAGAGGCAGACCCTTTCCGTGGACTGGTTGCCATTATCCGAGCCATCACTATCCGAGCCAGTGTCGTTATCCGAGCCAAGGAGATAGGGCGATGATGACAGATACGAATGTGGGGCGTATTCTACAAAATCGCTACCGTCTTTCCCGTATGTTGGGGCAAGGATCGATGGGGCGAGTCTATGGTGCAGAAGATACGGCTCTAGGCGAGGTTCCAGTCGCCATCAAGTTTCTTTCTCAAGCGCTGCTCAACCGCAGGATGCGCGATCGCTTTGAGCGAGAGGCTAAAACTTGCGCCCAGCTTGGTCAGCGGAGCATCCACATTGTTCGCGTCACGGATTATGGCATTGATGAAGAGGGCATTCCGTTCTACGTAATGGAGTATCTGCGGGGCGAAAGCCTTAGCGAGATTGTCAGTCGCCAAGCGATCGTTCTTCCCCGATTTTTGGGCTTAATTCGCCAGGTTTGTCTGGGCTTGCAGTGCGCCCATCAGGGCATCCAGATTGAGGGCAAGGTTTACCCGATCGTCCATCGAGATATTAAGCCTAGCAACGTCTTGGTCAGCCACGACGAGAGCTTGGGGGAGCTAGCCAAAATCTTGGACTTCGGTATTGCCAAAATGCTGCAAGGCGAAGATCAGCAGACGAGCTGTTTCATGGGGACGCTGGCTTATTCCTCTCCAGAGCAAATGGAAGGGCGTGAGCTTGATGCTCGTTCTGATATTTACAGCCTGGGCGTGATGATGTTCCAAATGCTGACGGGCAAAATGCCCCTCCATGCTGACACCCATTCTTTTGGCGGTTGGTACAAGGCACACCACTTCTTTCAGCCCCAAACCTTTGAATCTGCCAATCCTAGCCTCAAAATTCCCAAAGCTTTAGAAATCCTGGTGATGGGATGCCTTGCCAAGGCGGCAGGCGATCGCCCTCAAACAATTGGTGCAGTGCTAAAGGCACTAGAGCCGCTAGAAGAGCGCTTTGGCACTGGACGGCAAATTGCCCGGAGAATTGGAGCTTCCCTCTCGCGCATTCCGGTAACTCCTAGCCTTTCAGAATCTCAGCCAACTCTCTCTGCTGCAACTGCGTCTGCGCAGACTGACTCATTACAAGAGCTGCGACAAGCGGCGGCTTGGCCAGCAAATATGCCGATCGCGGAGATTGTCTTTCCTAAATCTATGACCACCAGCGATGGCACCATTCCTACGCTGTGGGTGATGTTACCCCAGCGAGAAATTGCGAAGCGTCTGGTTTGTACTCGCTACAATCAGTTCCTATTCATGGAAGCGCCCCACCCGATGGCACTATGGCTAACGGTGCTATACAACCGCGAACATGAGCCGCGCTGGTTGCCTTGTTTTATTGATTTAAAGACTCCTGCAGGACGGCAAATTGCCTCGCTTTTGGGCAAAACCGGGCAATATCGCATTATGTTTTTTGCCCAAGAAAGTCCGCAGAGCTGCGCCAACATGCAAACCGTAAGCATCGCGGCGGCTCAATGTCGGCTGCTACAAGATTGGGCAAATATTGGGCAAATGTCCAAGGCTTCACCCAATCCCACTGTTAGCAAAGACTATTTGCGATCGGCGCTAGATGAGATCAAGCCCAAGATTGTGATGAAGCTAGAATCCATTTACACCGATCGCGGCAGTGCGCTGAACTAAGGTGCTCAATGGGTCAGATACAGCGCTACGCTTAGATTCAAAAAATAACCTGTCTTAACTCAATTACGTAGTGCTATGGAGGGGCAGCTCAGCCTCTCTTGGGTGGGAAGTAAAGCACTGGATGCCAACTCCGCTTCAGAATTTCGCTGGCAAAGCTGGGAACTGACCACTCCATCAACGTGCCGAAGCTCCCTGAAGAGCAGACGATCGCGCTAATATCTTCCTCGATAGCAGCGTTGAGAGTCTGAGGAACAGGTTCTCCCTGACTAATTTCGCTAGACACCTGTAGACCCACTGCCTGCAACTCCGTTTGCACAAGCTCTAGCTTTTTGCGGGTCGCTTGGGAACTGCCGCTCTCCAGTAGCTCCGTGTATTTGCCTTCACCGATCACCCAATAGAGCAAGCATTGCTGCAACGATCCAGAGGGTTGATTTTGCGCTAGTTCTTTAACCTGCTCGATAGTGTAATCTGAGGCTTTGCTGCCATCAAAGGGAATCAGCAGATAGCGAAACAGATGACGACAGCGAAGATCTAGCTCTTCGATCGTGTAGGTAGACAGTAGCTGAGGTCTGACAATCAGCAAGGGGGCAATGGCTCGTTTGCTCAGCTCTGAAACGGTGCTGCCAAAAAAGCGATCGCTCAATGCACCCTGGCTGGAGGTGCCCAAGATGAGCAGATCGGGCTGATGAACTTTGGCAGCGTTTAGGATGCAGTCGATCGGTTTGCCGCCCTGAACCTCAACGTTGACCTGCACTGCCCCAGCAGCCTCTGGGGGAATGGAGAGGCGATCGCGCGCAGCCTGCGCCTCAGACTCGTCAATTTGAGGAATAGTCTGCCTCTGAGGAAAGGGAATGGCGTGTAGAAACGTAACCTGCTGAATTCCATTAACGGCTAGGCTGGGGATGAAGTGAACCAAACGCTGTAAGCCATCGGTTAAGTCAGTGCAAATTAGGAGACGCTTAAACATATGAAGAAGTTGGGAGAGCGATTAAGCTGCTCAATAACCCTAGCATTCTTAGCTAAATATTCGATGCTCGTGTAAAAGCTTGTATGGAGGTTGAGATGTTGAGGTATTGAAGTTGAGGTATCGAAGCTTCTTTGGAAACAGCTTTTGTAACGTGAGCGCAGAGCCAGCGCCCCAGCATCCCCAGCTTCTTTCCGGTCTGGAACAAAGCAAGAGAGGGAGGTCGCCTTCTGCGGCGAAATGAACTAGGTTTGAGACCCAGTCTCAATTCCCCACTGATGCTTGAGAAAATGTCTGTACATCGTTTCTTTCAACATCATTTGCTCGTAGAGCTGAACTAAAAAATGCTGAGCCTGTTCACGGCTCATATGCTCCACCTGGGACTCGAACGATCGCAAACTAAACTGTTGCTCTAAGCTAAGCTCGATAGGTTGATTCATTGTGAACTCCTAGTTTTGAGATAAGGAACGCATTGAGCCGATCATGTACCCTTGTGAGGCTTGCGATCGGAGTCTAGCCAGTGAACAAGGCTGTATTTATCAAGATTTCCCTAATCAGCCTTGTACTCACCATAGTATTACAAAAGATAACAATTGTTTGACAAAGTGCCCACCCCCCTAATGGGTACTTCTTGAATTGAGGTAGTTTTAGCAGGCAACCCTAGGGTGGTAATGTTCTGGCTGAACTAAATTAAAAAACCGCCATTCTGCTTAGGCGCAGAAGGCGGGATATCCGTTTTATTTTTCTCGTATTTCTTCTCAGAAGTCAGATAGAAGTCGGCGAGCTGAACTGTCTCAAGAGCTTTCGACCCTAACGGATGGCTAGGATGGAACGATCGCTCAAAGCCAAATGGTCAGAATCCGAAAGACGCTGCTGCTTCAGGGTTCTTACCTGTTGAAGCAGAGCCTCAATTTCAGCGTGAAGATGCAGCAGCTCCACTTGATGGGTTGCCTGGTAGGGAAGCTTAATTGCTCTAGAGAGGGAAGCTTTTGCAGAATCAGAAGAGAAAGAACTGTTGAGATTTTCTTCAGATCCCGTGTCGGGCAGCTGTGCTTCGGAAACTTGAGTAATGATGGGGTCTACTCCAGGGAAGCTAGATATGTTATTGAGCATTTGATTTGGACTAGTCATTATTACTTATTCACACCACGGAGGTATTGTACCCCAAACCGTAAGTCCGATCATATTAGGTGTCTTTAGGCATTTTGAAAACGATGTGGCGGTTTGCAAAGTGGTCGTCACAGCTCTCAGAGTGTATGACATCACGTAATTGAGTTAGTAGGACGAGTTATTTTTGAGAGTTGCACTCCGCGCGGCTCTCAAAAAATAACTCATTGGATCTAAGCGCGTAGGGCTAAATACTAACGGAGTTAGCAGAACGCTTTATCATGAACGCAGAACTCAGCCCAAAGCGGTGTACAGCTTGCAGGATAGCGGCGATTTTGGCACCCATCCGACACACATAACAGCCTGCCTATTCAAACGCTTTTCTCTTGATAGCTTAAAAGCCTGGAAACGCTTTCCTGTTTGGCTTCTAGAACGGAGAGAGAGGGATTCGAACCCTCGTTAAAGTTGCCCCTAAACAGCATTTCCAGTGCTGCGCCTTCAACCACTCGGCCATCTCTCCAGAGCTTGCTTCTGTGGCATCGTCTTGCTCAACCACAGAATTGTAATCCTAGCAGAATTTAAGTCACTCTGAGAACAGGCTTTGCAAATTCCCTATTTTTGTCACAGTATTCAACGCACTATTATAGGGTTTGGGTAAGGGTTAAATCAAAACTTTTTCGGAACTCAAAAGATTCATGACTCGCGTTTTTACCGTTCAAATTTACGATCGCCAAACCAACACTCGCTCTACGATTCAAGCCCCAGAAGACCGCTACATTCTGACAACCGCCGAAGCCCAGGGCAAACCCCTCCCCTTCGCGTGCCGCAATGGAGCTTGCACTACCTGCGCCGTCCGGGTCATCTCTGGAGAAATACACCAACCCGAAGCCATGGGTCTTTCCCCTAAGCTGCGGGAAATGGGCTATGCCTTACTCTGCGTCAGCTATGCGCGATCGGACTTGCAGGTCGAAACGCAGGACGAAGATGAAGTGTATGAGCTTCAGTTTGGGCGCTATTTTGGCAGAGGCAAGGTGCGACGCGGGGTAGTTTTGGATGAGGATTGAGGGGATGGGTAGATGGGCAGATGGGCTTTGTGTACTACGTCGCTTGATCTGTAGCAAAAGTCAAGGGATAACTATTAGGCAGCGCGTCATAGAAACCGAGGCGTTCCCACAAACACGAGTTACCTAATCCCTTACCCCTCACCCTCCTACCCCTTACCCTCCTACCCCTCACCCATCCACCCTTCATTTCCCTCCCATGCCCTACTCCCCTCAGCAGCTCCAAATCTTCCTCGACATTGCCACCGAAGCTGCGATCGCCGGGGGAGCCGTCCTCCAGCACTATGCAGGCAACCTCAAAAACATCCAAGAAAAAGGGCGACCTGGCGATCTGGTGACAGAAGCTGATAAAGCCGCAGAGGCAGCAATTTTGAGCGTCATCGATCGCCATTTCCCCAATCACGCCATTCTGGCAGAAGAGTCGGGAAAAATCGGCGACCAAGCCAGCGAGTTTTTATGGGCGATCGATCCATTGGATGGCACCACCAACTATGCCCACCAATACCCTTTTTACGCCGTCTCCGTGGGGCTGTTGATTAGGGGAATACCTGCGATCGGCGTGATTTTTGATCCATTCCATGAAGATCTATTTCAGGCAGCTCAGGGGCTAGGGGCAATGCTAAACCGTCGTCCTATCCAGGTTTCTCAAGTCACTAACCTGAGTCGAAGCCTCTTAGTGACAGGGTTTGCTTACGATCGCCATGAAACCCCAGACAACAACTACGCTGAGTTTTGCCATCTTACCCACATAACCCAGGGCGTGAGGCGTGGAGGCGCGGCTTCACTGGATTTAGCTTATGTGGCGTGCGGTCGGCTAGATGGATTTTGGGAGCGGGGCTTATCGCCTTGGGACATGGCGGCTGGTGTTGTTATAGTCGAGGAATCGGGGGGTAAGGTCACTGCTTACGATGAAGGGGCGTTTGTCATAGAGTCAGGGCGAATTCTGGCGACCAACGGACATCTTCATGCTGCCCTCAGCCAAGAACTGCTCAAAACTCAGCCTTTAGCAGAGTACAGCTCTTTATAAACCTATCTTCGCCAGCCTATCTCTGCCAGCCTACCTCCGCCAATGTTCTGGCTTTGGCACTCTACGCCATCTGCATGAACACTGCTAAAATGCTCTGCGCGATACATCGGGTAACGAGTTAGACCAAGTAAACTATAGGGAACCCTTAGCGTAGAAGGGTCGTGGGATTAGTAGAATGTCTCTGAAGATTGATCAAGGACTGTTTAATTTAGATTTCACAGACTACCATGCCATTTTGGGTACTGCGGTAGATGCAGACCTCAAAGAGATCCGCAAGCGGTATCTGACAATCGCCCGTCGGCTCCACCCCGATAGCTGCATGACGGAGGATATAAGCGATCGCCAGCGTGCCTCTGAATTGCTCTCTAAGCTCGTCAACCCGGCATACGAAAAGCTGTCCCAGGAAAAAACCTACGCCGAATACTGCATTCTCCTCCGGCTCAAGGGTCAACAGGCAGTCAAGCAGCAAGAAACGATTGTGCTAAACAGCGACTCGGCACGTCTGCTGGCTGCGGCTTCTGACATTGACACCTCCTATCGGCTCGCGTTGAGAAACTTGGCGGAGAAACAGTACAATCAGCTCGATCAAGCCATAGAAATTGCTGGACAAATTAGCGAGCTAAACCTGGTCTACTTGATGCGGAAAGAGAGCCGGGGTGAGGCTGTGGGCACCCGACGAACCGCTGCCCCAAGTGCAGGGGAAAACTCCACTCCCATGCGCTCGCCTACGCCGACGACACCCGTCAGAGTGCCTGCCACTCGTGAAGCGCTGATAGCGGCATACCTGCGGCGATCGCAAGAGTTTGAGACTAAGCAAAACTTTCCCAGAGCCATTCTGGAGCTGCGTGATGCCATTAAGATGGATGCTTCCAGCAGCGAATGTCATAGTCGCCTGGGGCTGATCTACCTGAAGACAAACCAGAACACGATGGCAAAAATCCACTTCAACAAAGCGTTGGAGTTAGATCCCCAAGATGCTGTAGCCTTGGAGGGTAAGCGCAGATTGGAGACACCAACCAGCACAGCGATCGCCCCGGCAAAAGGCAAGCTTGAACCTCAAAAACCTGGGGTAAAAGGCGGCAAACCTGACCCAGGTAAGCTAGATAAGAAGGGCAAGTCAAGCAGCAAGGATAAGCCTGACAATGGCAATGGCGGTCTGTTTGGACTGTTTGGTAGTAAGAAAAAATAGATGTACCAGCCTCCTGTAGGAGCCAGAGACTTATTTCCTCTGGATGTCGCCCAAAAGCGATGGATTGAAGAACGGCTTCAGCATGTGTTTCATAGCTGGGGGTATCACCGTATCATCACCTCGACTCTAGAACGGCTAGATACGCTGATGGCAGGAGGTGCCGTAGAGCAGTCAACCGTGATTCAAGTCCATGATGTGGACAACGTGGGTTTGCGCCCGGAGCTAACGGCTTCAATCGCCCGTGCGGCAGTGACACGTATGGCGGGCGTGACCCATCCGCAGCGGCTATACTACAACGCCAACGTTTTTCGACGAGACGATCGCGGTATCCAAAACCAGCAGCAGGAGTTTTATCAGGCGGGTGTGGAGCTGTTGGGCAGCGGTAGCGTTGCCGCCGATGCCGAAACATTGCTAGTTTTGTCCGACTGTCTGAGAAATCTTCAGCTCGACTCTTGCTACCTGGTGCTAGGTGATGCAGGACTGACGCGATCGCTGCTTTCCCCTTTCCCCAATTCGTTGCGCGATCGGATTCGGGAGGCGATTGCGACCCTCGACCGGGTTACGCTCGAAACCCTGCCTATGTCTGCTGACCTACGCGATCGGGCTTTGCTGTTGCTGGATCTGCGAGGTCAGCCAGGGAATGTTTTGCAGCGCGTTTCTAGTCTGGATTTAGACCCAGAACAGCGGGCGATCGTCAGCAACTTAAAGGCATTGATTGAGCTGCTACAGGGTTCTGAAGCCGCTACTCCTGCTCTAATTCTGGATCTGAGTCTGGTGCAGCTCTTCGACTATTACACAGGCATTGTCTTTGAGGTGGTCAGCGCTACGGAATCAGGCAAGCGTGTTTTAGGGCAAGGCGGTCGCTATGACCAGCTTTTGAGCCTCTACCATCCCCAAGGCGAGTCCTGTCCCGGCATCGGTTTTGTGCTCAACATTGAAGATTTGCATCAGGTCTTGCTCCCCACGGGGCAGCTGCCCAGCCAGACTGAGAATAGCGATCGCCTCCTGGTGCCCACAGACCTCAAAGCCTACGCGGCGACCTTTGCTTATGCTCAAACCCTACGCCAGTCTGGACTGCGAGTTGAGGTGGAGCTTCAGGGACAAAGCGCCTCAGCCATCCGTGAATATGCTCAGCAGCGGCGAATTGCCCAGATTGTCTGGGTGAGTGAAACGGGAGAGCCTCAAAACGAAACGGTGGAATTGCCGACAGGCGTGATTTAGCTTTAGCTCAAATAGCGCTAAGTTCAAATAGCGCTAAGTTCAAATAGCGCTAAGCACGAGCTGTGCCCGTTCGACTTGCCGAGGCGCGTTCATTTGCTGAAACAGGTCGATCGCCGTTCGTAGACAGTTGCGACCTTCCTCTAGCTCATTCATTTGTCGATAGGTGATGCCGAGCTGATAGTTGACCTCGGCTAAATCGCCTTTGGCTTCAATCCGATCGAGCAATCGTTTTGCCGCCAGATGGCTGGCTACCGCGCCTTTGAAGTCTTGCCGCGCTCGACAAATCATCGCCAGTCCGTTGAGCGCCTCGGCTTTGACCTGCGTGTAGCGGCTTTGCTCGGCGTAGGTTTTTGCCAGGTTATACATTTTTTCAGCCTGTTCTGAGTCGCCGACATTCCGAAGCGTAGCGCCCAAATACAGCAAACTATAGCCTCGGCTCCAGGCGTTGCCGCTAATAACCGCATACTCATCTAGCACCCGCTCCACCAGACTCAGGGCTTCTGAGGTTCTGCCCGTGCAGGAGTAGATCAATGCCAGACAAAACCAGCTGCTCACTGCACACCTGTGCCACTCCGTGTTTTCAGCCTGAGTATTGGCTTGTCCAAACAGGGCTTCAGCTTCCGGCAATTCCCAAAGGCTGAGTTTGCATAAGCCAAGGTTAAACAATGCCTGAATTTCTAGATCTTTGAGCTGAAAGGCGATCGCCATCTCCCTAGATTTCTGGTGTGCGACGATCGCAGCCTGCAAGCTGCCCTTCAGCCAGTACAAATTACCCAAAATGTCGTAGAGCTTGCAGAGCGGATATCCAGGCTGAAGGCGATCGAGAAGACGGGTGATGGCGCTAATCATTCGCTGGAGTAAGCCCAAGCGGTAAAACGAGATACCCAGCGGCTCGGCTTTTTCCCACTGGCAGTCGCGTCCGTAGAGAATGACAGCGGCAGCAGAGTCCCAGTCTTCAATCTGCACATAGTGGCGATAGGCTTCGGCAGCCATTAGCGCCTCCTCCACAGTGGCGATCGTCACCACCCGCTCTGTCCAAAAATCGGCAGCTTTGCGGTTCGCCAAGTCCCACTCTTTGGGGTTCGCCCGCAGCATGACTAGCGCCTTAGACTGAATTACGGGGTGCAGTCGATATTCTTCGTCATCCACCTCCACCAAAAATAGGTCGCGCAAAAATCGGACAATGCTCCGGTGCTTAAGCGTTGGTACATCCCAAAGCAAGCAATATAAACTTTCTACGGGCACGGTCGCCACGTCCTGAAACCGATAGCAGCCCATCCGACGCAGCAGCACATGGGCTTCGGGATAGATTTGCTGGAGACGGTTGAAATGACTAGAAACTAGGTCTGCCAAATCAGAGGTGTTTAGCAAATTTGCCTGATGATCGCGCCAAAAGGCATCCATGTCACCGCCGTAGTCAACGTTGATGGCGCTGCAAAGAATCGTCATAGCTTTGGCATTGCCGCTATACGCACGGTGCATCTCGCCCAGCGCCGCAGATGGGGTAGATAGACTGCGGCTCCCCCAAAACTGCCGCCATGCCGTCTCGTCTAGTCCAGAGAGCCTGTAGGGTTGCGAGGCGATCGCGGCTTCATGCAGCGGCTCACGGCTGGTAATCAGGGTGACGCAACCCAGCGCCGGATCGGCTAAAACCTCTAGCAATGCCGCATAGCCGCGATGGGTAGGCAAAATCTGACCATTGCGATCGAGGGCTGGCTCCAGGTTGTCGATCAAGACTCCAATTTTGCCTAGCGCGTGGCTAGGGCTAAATTTTGGGTTCAGATGTCGTCGCAATTGGTCTAGAGAGGCATCAAAAGTCCGTCCTGCCTCTTCTTTGAAGTATTTTTGCAGCCAGCCCAACACCACGCCTTCAGCGGAGGTAATGTTTTGGGTTTCCTTTGCCATCCAGCATTCCAGCACAATATCAAAGCCAGACTGGCTAAAGTATTGCTGTGCCAGAACGGTTTTGCCAACTCCACCTTCACCCAAAATTGTGACAATTTGCGCCTTTTCATCCACCAGCCGCTGGAGATCGGCGATCGCCCGATCTCGCCCGACGAAGTTCAGATCATCTTCTGATCTAGCCTGAAGCTCCTGGGCTTCTGATTCATCTGCCTGATCTAGCTCTGCCTCAGAATCGCCATAGCCGACGACCTCTTTCCAGGACAGATTCAGCGCTTCACAGCAGGTCTGAAAGGTTTTGAGGTAAATGGGTTTGCCCTGAATGAAGCGCTGCCAGGTTTCCGGAGCGATCGCCGACGCACTCTGCAATTCTCGCGATAAAAACTCGGCGATCTGCTTGTCGGCGGCATGTCCCAGAATCCGCGATCGCTGTTCAATCACCTGCCGGACTTTGGTTAGTCCAATGTACGAAGCGCTCAGCAAAAAGGCAGGCTCGACCAGTAGCGTAATATTTTGGATGCCGATGACATCGACTAATTCGTGGGGCGAAATGTTGACGGGCTGATCGCAGCGAGCAAACCAGCGAGAACCCTTAAACCTGACGCGCCCAGGTTTATCTGGCTGAATCATCTGCTCTACGATCGCCTGTCCGCTGTAGTAGCCCAGATTTGCAGGGAGGGGCGATCGCGGGGTGGATCTGACAGTCTTATCTGAAGCTCTAGCGGAAGTCTGAAACGCTTGAAAAACGTTGGTGAAGTTGAAGTTCATCGCCGACCTGCCCCTGATGAATATCTGATAACGATTGCTGCTGCTGGAGAGGATTATGTTCCAAGATAGCGCTACCTCATGACCAGATCCTAGGTTCGATCAGATTTTTATTGCTTGACGCAGCGCTAATTCAGAGCTTCCGCCTGATTTTTACAGATGAGTTCTGCAATTACGCTTGGGTTTTGCAATCACATTGAGAGAGGAGGCTTGCACCGCAACCCTCCTCACAGACCAGCAATAGAGTTAAAGCATTATTCTAAGCTTCAACAACCTCTTCTTCCACTACAGGAGGCTCAGGCTTCAACGTCATGAAGCGGATCACTTCATCGCTGAGGCGCATCGACCGCTCCAGTAGGGCTACAGTGCTTCCGGGTGCCGTATAGTTCATCTGGACATAGACACCTTCGCGGTGCTTCTGAATTTCATAGGCTAGGCGGCGCTTGCCCCGGTGCTGAGTTTCCAACTCTTCAGCGCCCTGCTCACGCAGGATAGCTTGATATTTCTCGATCGCCTGATCAATCTGCTCATCTCCCAAATCGGGGCGCAGAATATACATGGTTTCGTAAAGCGGCATCAACGTTTCTCCTTATGGACATGAGGCTCTTGCCACAAGAATTGTTACCTGATCTTCAATATGCAGCCCAAAGGACTGAAAATTAGAGCGGTCTATACTAGCCTTGACTTGTATTAACCTTGGCTTGTATTAACCTTGAAAGATTGGCAGCTTTTCTTGAGTCAAAAGCAAGGATCTCCAATCATACACCAGGATAAAGACCACACACCAGGACAAAAACAATCCACTATGGCGCAACGGTATGTTCGGTTGCAAAAAACCACAGGAAAACTCTGCTACGGGCTACTTCAGCTCGATCGCCAGGTGCAAGTTTTAGACGCGCCTCCCTGGCTGAGCGGGCAACCCACCGATGAAGTGCTTGCCGCCCATGAATATCATCTCTTGGCTCCCTGTGCGCCTTCCAAGATTGTTGCGGTAGGGCGAAACTATGCCCAACATGCGGCTGAGTTGGGCAATGAAGTGCCAAAGCAGCCTCTGCTGTTTTTGAAGCCTCCGACTACGGTGATTGCCCCGGAAGGAATTATTTACTACCCGCCGCAGTCAAAACGCATTGACTATGAGGGAGAGCTGGCGATCGTGATTGGCGATCGCTGTACCGACTGTCCGCCTGACCAAGCCCAAGCCAAAATTTGGGGATACACGATCGCCAATGACGTGACAGCAAGAGATTTGCAAAAAACGGACGGGCAATGGACAAGGGCAAAAGGCTTTGATACTTTCTGTCCGCTGGGACCTTGGATTGTGCGAGAGCTAAACCCGGAAGCGCGACTGCAAACTTTTGTGAACGACGCACCCAAGCCCGCGCAGTCGGCAGTGATTAGCGCCATGGTGTTTTCGCCCAGCGTCTTGGTCTCCTACATTAGTCAGGTAATGACCTTACTGCCCGGAGATGTGGTGCTAACAGGCACACCCGAAGGCGTAGGAGAACTCCAGGTGGGCGATCGCGTTCGCGTCGAGATCGAGGGGATAGGCTCTCTAGAGAATACGGTCGCTTCCAAGCCTATGCCCTAACGGCTGGTGCTCTATCTCACCTGCATATACACAGCTTCCGAGAGGGTTGGAATTTCTGCATAGCGTCCCAAAGCGGACTGAATAACCGAGTAGACGATCGCCGCAATGGTTCCCAAGAAAATGACGTTAAACAGCGTATCCAGCAGCAGCGTTCCATCGCCCAATAGAGGTCTGAGCAGGTAGTCTACAATGATGCTGCACAGGACTAAAACGATGTCTATGAGAATCGCCTGCATGGCATTGAAGCGAATGAAGTGCGAAATGCTTTCGTTTCTAACGACCAGTAAAAACAGGGCAAAGAAAACAATTAGCCCCATAAAGGGAACGCCGCGATAGATATTTAACAGCGGGATCAGGGGGAGGACAATGGGCTGCAATACGGGGAATTGCTGGAAAAAAGGGCCTGAAAAGGTCAATCCATCCAGAAGGGGCAAGAGATAGGGAAGACAAGCAAAGACGCGATCGAGGGGAGCTGTAGAACCGGACAAAGCCATTTTGCACTCTCCAAAAAATTAGCTAAAAGTCGAACAGGCAAAGCTCAAGACACTCTGCTGCGTAAGCCTCTAGAATAGCTCAATCTCCAGTTTGAAGGGGATGCAGCCGACCTGATCAATCTAGCTAATCAATATTGGCAACCCGGAAACCCATCTGACACTCATACTGCTCCGGCTGGCTGTCAATAGGCTGGGTAAGAGCGCGACCGCAGCGAAGTTTTCCTGGCTGCCACCGAGGTTGACCGCTTTGATCAGCCATCAGGCAGGCCTGACAAACTTTGTACGTGGGGAGGAGTTGATTCTCCATGATGATGACGAGCATAATGACAGCTCCGGTAATCCTATCAGTTCCCTTAGTTCCATCTTATGTCAAGGCTTTGAGACATTGGCGCTATCTTATTGCATCGTCTTATTTAAGCCTTAGTGGACAGAATAGTAGATTCGTGCATGAGTAGAGGTATTCTCTGAGTCAGTTTTACGCTTTTCTTTTTAGGCTTTTTCTAAACCAGACGGCTGAGGAGATCCAGCAACTCGTCAATTTGCGCTAGTTCGCTGCTGACATCTACATCGACCAGCTTAGATTCTTGCAGCAATTTCAGCCAGTAGCGCGTCTCTCTGGCGCTTCTAGAAGCTACTGCCACCCGATCGCCAAAAGTTTCGCGGCTTGGTTCGGCGATCGCCTCTTCCACGCTCACGCCGATGCTAGTGCCGCACTTCAGCAGTTGAGGAGAGAGAATAAACTCCTGCCGTGCCTGCAATTTTTTATAAAGCCGGATGATGCCAAGGGCAAACTCAAAGCTTTTTCGCTGGACAGCCTGCCGGATCAGATATTCTCCCATGGCTCACCGTTTGAGCGGCTCATTATTAATGCACTCTCTAGACCCCTAATTTACCGCACTGAATGAGCCAGATCGATTTTGGACTTTAGATGCAGTCCAAAATCTCAAGCCACAAAATCTCAAGTTACTTGAGGGGAATCGCATATACCCAGTCTTTGTACTCTGCGTCCCGATTTTCAGTGATGGCAGAGAGCTTTTCCCGGAGCTTGTGGGTGATGGGGCGATCGCTCGACAGTTCGTAGCTCTCGACGCGGCGTACGGGCGTAATTTTGGCGGCGGTGCCGCTGAGGAACACTTCGTCGGCGATCATCAGCTCAGTTTTGTCGATGGGGCGCTCGATGACCGGAATGCCCAGGTTACGGGCGATCGTCAAAATGCTGTCGCGGGTGATGCCTTCGAGAACGTCTTGCTCAAATCCTGGTGTAATCAGCTTGCCCTGACGCACGATAAACACGTTCATTCCTGAAGCCTCGCAGACTTTGCCCTGAGCATTCATCAAAATAGCTTCGTCAAAGCCAGAATCAACGGCCTCCGTTTTTGCCAGAGAGGAGGTGATATAGGCTCCGCTAATTTTGCCGCGCAGCGGCAGACTTCGATCTTCCTGGCGGTACCAGGAGCTAATCCGACAAGAAACCCCGTCTGGAGAAAGGTAGTCCCCTAGCTCTAGTCCGTAAACGAAGAAGTTTTTCTCAATGTTGTGTAAGCGAGGGGCGATTCCCAGATCGGAGGTGTAGACAAAGGGGCGGATGTAGAAGGGCAGGGAAGGCTGGTTCTTGTGAACAAACTCAGTAATGACGCTCTGAATTTTTTCAGCGGGTAGATCGTACAGTAAGAACCGAGCACTGTCGCTGAGCCGCTGACAGTGGCGATCGAGTCGAAACAACAAAATCTGGTCGGGATTTTGGGGGTCAGGGATGCCGCGCATACCGCCAAATGCCCCAGTGCCATAGTGCAACGCATGGGTGGCAATGGACACTTTTGCTTCCGCAAACGGAATAAACTGATTTTCAAAGTAGGCGATCGGCAAAAAGTTGTGCATTATAAAAACTCCCATGAGAGGCTAACTTGGCGTTTTGGAATGTTAGCCATTATCACATAAGGGTTAGAAGTTGAGAATCAAAGACGGTCAGCAACTTCTGAGGTCTTGAGGGCAAAGATTTGCTCAATTACCTGGGCAACCACTTTGTCGGGGGTAGAGGCTCCTGAGGTGATGCCCACCACGATCTCTCCAGGTGGCAGCCAGTTCTCCTGAATTTCTAGATCGCGGTGGAGTGGCTTATGCTCTAGGCGATTGCTGGAGAGAATGCGATCGGCGCTGTCGATGTGATAAGAGGGGATGCCGCGCTCAATGGCGATTTCCTGAAGGTGGGTGGTGTTGGAGGAGTTGTAGCCGCCGATTACCATCATCAGATCGAGTTTTTCATCCACAAGCTGAAACATGGCATCCTGACGTTCTTGGGTTGCGTCACAGATGGTGTTGAAGCTGAGGAAGTGCTGATTGAGCTGGTCAGGACCATACTTTCGCATCATTGTATGCTCAAACAGTTTGCCGATTTGCTCGGTTTCACCCTTGAGCATGGTGGTTTGGTTGGCAATGCCCACTCGTTGCAGATCGCGATCGGGATCAAACCCTTCAGAATGGGCACGGCTGAATTTAGCCATAAACTCGTCTCGGCTGCCTCCCTGCAAAATGTAGTCGGCAACGTATTGGGCTTCCGCCAGGTTAAGAACGATCAGATAAGTCCCGGCAAAAGAGCTGGTGGCGATCGTTTCTTCGTGGTTATATTTGCCGTGAATAATTGAAGTGTGGCTAACTTTCTTGTGCTTTTCGACGGTGTTCCACACTTTAGACACCCACGGACAGGTGGTGTCCACGATCGTGCAGCCTTTGTCGTTGAGTAGCTGCATTTCCTGGACGCTGGCTCCAAAGGCGGGCAGAATGACGACATCGCCCTCGGCTACAGCCCCAAAGTCTTTTTTGCCCGCCTCAACGGTGATGAAGCCGACCTCCATCTCGCGTAGGCGCTGATTCACGGAGGGGTTGTGGATGATTTCGTTGGTGATCCAGATGCGATCGGTGGGGAAGTGCTGACGGGTTTCATAGGCCATGGCGACTGCCCGCTCGACTCCCCAGCAAAACCCGAAGGCTTCGGCTAAACGAATGGTGACGTTGCCCTGTTGCAGGGTGTAGTGATTGTCTCGAATCTGCTGGATCAAATCACTCTGGTATTCAGACTGCATCTGCCCAAAGACTTCTGCTTCGTGACCAAAGCCTTTGCGGTGATAGAGTTCAGAGCTGTTGAGCGATCGCTTGAAGGCTTTTGTGTCCATCCTGGGTTTTGGGGTTGATGGGTTGTGAGTGATTGAGTCCTGTTCATCTCAGCGTATCAAACTGGGGACAGGGCGATTGGTAAATTCCTGAAATCTTGCTGAGGATCATAGATTGATTAACTTATTTTATTTTTTAGAAGTGTCGCGTGGAGTGCGACACCTCTAAAAAATAAAATAGCTGTGGTTTATGCAATTGAAAATTGCTGTAAGTGGGGGAAACAGCCGAACAGCCTTGGGGGTCTCCCCCAAACCCCCGGCAGGGGACGGGCACGTCCCCCACACCCCCTCCGCATGAGGCTACGGATGAGTAGCATAGGGCGCTTTGCATGGGTGGGGCGATCGGGCGTGTGGGAGAAAAATTTAGGGAGAAGATGCTTGGGGTGAAGCAGGAGCTTAGGATCTCGATCCTCGATAGATGCGATCGCTCTGTGCTGCCGATAGCCGGGGATTGCCCACGTACTGAGGGACGGTGCTTGGAGTTCCCACTTTTTGAGGCTCTGTGTTCTGAGTCCTTTGTCCAGGCTTCTGAGCTTCAGCCTTTTGAATTCCAGCCTTCTGAGTTCCAACCTTGTGAGTCCCAGCGCCGTTACTCCGATGCGCCATTGCCGCTAGCTCTTCCTCTGTCAGAGGCAACTCACAGGCAACAGGCGGTGCAACCGAGCTAACAGCGCGACTCACAAGTTTCTCATTCTCGGAAACATAGTCAATCTGACTTTGGGGCGCGATGTAGGAGTGTGTGTCTTCGTCGTACGCCAGCACTTCCCCTGTCTCAATCAGGTAAACCCAGCCGTAGATCTTCAGCTTGCCTTGGTACAAGCGCGATCGCACTACAGGGTAGGTCTTAAGGTTCTCAATTTGGGTGAGGACGTTTTCGGCGATCGTGATTTCCAGCAGCTCTTCTTTGTTGCGATCGCCGTAGTTCTCTTTCACCAAGCGCCGCGTCGCCTCTGCGTGTTTCAGCCAGTCATAGACCAGCGGCATTTCTTCTTCCAATTTGCCTAATTGCAGCAGGCCCTTCATCGCACCGCAGTGCGAATGCCCACACACCACAATTTGCTCAATGCCCAACGCATGAATGGCATACTCTACTGCTGCCCCCTCGCCACCATTCGCCGCGCCATAAGGTGGGATGATGTTTCCGGCATTGCGAATCACAAACAGATCGCCCAAATCCGTCTGCGTCATTAAGCTGGGCGAAATCCGAGAATCGGAGCAGGTGATGAACAAGACGCTGGGATCTTGACCATGGGAAAGGTTTTCCAGCAGATCGCGATGAGTTGAAACATAGTTTTCTCTGAACTCATTCACACCTTCGATCAGTTTTTTCATAAAGTCATCACCATCAGCAGCTTGGTCGGGCATTACCCGTAACTTAAACGATCGCTAACCTGATTGTCGCTCAAAAGGTGTCTCTTCAGGTTGCAAGTCATTCAGCAAGTTCAGGTTGGGCATGACGAAACCTGTCAGGCGAGCGACAATAAAATATGCGTTCTGTCTCACCTCTAACCAACAGTGCGATCGCCCCCCGTCTATGACAACAGCCAAGTCTACGACAACAGCCAAATGGTCAGTTGAAGACTATCACCGCTTAATTGAGACAGGGCTATTAGACGATCGCCCGGTTGAGCTGCTGAATGGAGAAATTATTGAGATGACCCCAGAGCGGGAACCCCATGCCAATTCTGCTAGCGAAGCAGGAGATTATTTAAGGGAGTTGTTGGGCGGTCTTGCCAAAGTTCGAGAAGGGCATCCCATCACCATTCCCAGCAGCAATTCTGAGCCAGAGCCGGATCTCGCCATTGTCCGTAAGCGCACCGAGGGATACCGCGATCGGCATCCTTACCCTGCCGATATCTTTTGGCTGATTGAGTTTTCTCATTCCAGCCTCGGCAAAGATTTAAGCCCGAAGGCTAAAGCCTATGCGGCGGCTGGCATTGCTGAATATTGGGTTGTCAACCTGAAGGCGCTGAAGCTAGTCGTCATGCGCGACCCTGCTGAGGATGGATATCGATCGCAGATAGCCTGGACAGAAAATACCATTAACCCGCTAGCGTTTCCTGACTTATCCGTGTCAGTGCGACGGCTAATAAGCTAGAAGCGCTCTTTTATAAAACCCACGCCCCAGACAGGACTCGAACCTGTGACCGATTGCTTAGAAGGCAATTGCTCTATCCATCTGAGCTACTGGAGCCTATACCTTTCAGAGTTTAAGGGTTTGATCCTCATAGGGTTCCCCTAAATCTTCCTTCAATAACTATACTAAACTTCTGAGACAGTCAGTCAATGAAGGTTCTTTCACGAGAAGCAAACGATTTCAAAATATCTCTCGAAATTTTTAAGAACTGGTTCAACCTCATGCCTGTGCCCGAAGCAAACCCAAAGTCAGTGGAGAATTCCGTGCCTCTACTCAATCTCTACGAGGCTGATTTTTATGCCTGGACACAGGAACAAGCAACATTGCTCCGCAGCAAGCAATGGAATCAGGTGGATTTGCCAAACTTGATTGAGGAAATTGAATCTTTGGGGAAGCAGCAGCGCCAAGAACTTCGCAACCGTTTGAGCGTGTTACTGGGGCACTTGCTGAAATGGGAACATCAACCCCAGCGCCGCAGCCGGAGCTGGCTAGCAACCCTGCGCGTGCAGCGGCGTGATACGTTACGACTCCTGAAGGACAACCCCAGCCTCAAGCCTGATCTGGATGATGCGCTGCAAGAAGCATATGAGAATGCAAGAGATTTGGCGATGGGAGAAACTGACCTGCCTCAGCAAACCTTTCCCCTAAGCTGCTGCTACAGCCTGACTGAGATTTTAGACGATCGCTTCTATCCTGGTGAATCTAGTCTACTGCTAGACGATTCTGAATCGTGAAAACACAAATATTTTCACCTCGGCTATTTCGACCTCAGCTCTGGGAACAATAGCCTGAGAGCGGCTGGCTCTGTGTCGATATGCCGATCGCTTTCGTGACCCATATCCCCGTCAGGCTACAGGAAATCTCACAAACTCATGTCGCAGAACTCTGAACCTGGAGTAGTTTGATAACAGGTGTACATTCGTCGCCCTTACACAATCTGCTATGGGCATGGCTGGGCATGACTGGCTAATGTGGCAGTTACGTTGGCGATCGCTTAATCTTATTCATTCTCCGACCTTCAGTAGGAGTCCTTGGCAACGTCATGTTTATCCTGAAACGGCAAGATGTTGAAATTACCAGCATTCAGCACCCTAAGAAGGATCAGCCGATTCCAATTTTGCATTATCAGGGACAGACGTTTCGCCTCATTAGTGTGTTTAATGCTGCTCAAGAGGAAGATGCTAAGGCGTTTTGGCGCGATCTCACCGACAACCGAGGCAAAGCCTGCGTTCTGCTAGAAGAACCCGATCGCTACAGCGTTTGGGGAAAAGTCCGCTTAGAACAGCTCACTGCCGAAGGGGCAGAAGCCCAAGTTGAAGCTGGAGAGGTGGCTCCCACCTTCGTTCAGGCGGCTCTGCTGCTGCTGCAAGCCGTGTACATCGACATTGAAGATCTGCTGGGCGCAAGGCAGGTTGGCGCTTTTCAAAAAGAAATTACGGCAGTTTTTCAACACTGGCGCTTTCCGCAAGCTACCTCTCCCGATGCTATTAATCAGCTTTTGACGGTAGACCCGCTGGGGTTCGCTCAAGTTCCCCTCTGGCAAGAACATCATCTCAACACCCTACTGCAAGAGCTACACCGCCTAGGGAAAGAACATTTTGGCAATGCCAACTTTACGCAGCGCGTCATGGATGCCCTCCAAGATATGCCTGCCAAAGACCGAAATCAATTCCTGACCTGGTTAAAACAGGCTCCGGCAGGCAAACTCTGGCACTAGCCGTTTGCTGGCACTAGCCGTTTGCCTGCCCTGAAAGCGAAAGTCCTGAAAAACAAAAGTTTTGAAAAGCAAAGGTTTTAGAAAACAAAAGCTCAAACTTTCTCAGCTTGGGCATAATACTCTAGATATTGACAAGATCGTCTGCCTTTTCCTCGTCACATTTTGAGGAACCCTCCCTTGAATAACAAAGCCTCTACCGCTAAGTCCGCTCTGTCTGTTCAGACAATCGTCCTGGCATCCACTGCTTGGGCAGTCATATCTCTGCTCTTTTTCCTCCTCTTCAGCATTTCCACCGGGCAAGAACGACCCGAATGGTATAGCATTGTCACCTATTTTTTGGAGGAAATTGCCTATGTGGTGGCAGGTTTTCTGTGCTTCCGCAACTGGCGCAGTTCAGCGATCGTCAGCGGTCGCACGGTTTGGCTAGCGATCGGGCTAGGCATGTTTTTTTACTTCGTTGGTAATTTGTTTTTTGCCTACTGGGAGGTGGGCTTGGGAATTGACCCTGATGTGTCTCCTGGAGACTTCTTCTTTATCCCGGCATACGTGTTTCTAGGCTGGGGCATCTTGCGTGCCGTCATGTCAAAACGGCTCGATCTGACGGCAATTCAGTGGGGGATTTTATCGGCGATCGCTGTTGCAGGAATTGCGATCGCGGTCATTGCAACGCAGCCTTTAAGTGATGCCCAGAGCGATACCCAGAGTGATCCTCAGAGTAGCTCTCAGATAGTCGATCCCTCAGATGCGTCGATATCACAGGCTGCCTCAAGTTCATCTGCACCCAGTCCCCTCGCTGCTGAGCCTCCCTCAGCGCCTGAATGGGCGGTTTCCCTTGAGAGTCAGCTTACGCCTTTTTCAACCTACATTACCTGGCTTTACATTGTGGGAGATGTGATTTTGGTTGTAATGGCAACCACGCTACTGCTGGCGTTTTGGGGCGGGCGGTTCGCCTTGTCTTGGAGGTTCATTGCTTTTGCGGCTTTTTCCTACTACATCGCAGATGTTTGGTTTAACTACGCGACCAATAATATTCCTAATTACCAGACAGGTGCTCTGCCAGAGGTTTTCTGGATATTTAGCGGTTGCTTAATCTCGATCGGTGCAGCCCTAGAGTATGATCTATCCACTCGTCGCCGAACAGGACGCAGACGCGGCTAGTGAGATAAATTGCGAGCGGCATTTAGGTAAGGATTTTTTGTGGCGTGGGCTTTGCCCACGCCACAAAAAATCCCTATCCCCGAAGGACTACCCGCGCAGTCAACCTGGAAGCTGGAGTTGGTAGCATAAAAGATATTGGAATCGAATTGCCTCAAATAAAGACACAAAGCCCCTGTGGCGTTTGCTACAGTAGATAGGCGATTTTGAGATAGGTCATTGAGGTAAGTTGTCGGCATGGCTCCTAGAAAACTATCTGAATCCGATAAACAGGAGATCCTCAGCGCCTATCGCCAGTCGGACGAGACGACATCAACGCTGGCAGGTCAGTATAGCGTCAGCGTCAGTACCATTAGCCGCATTCTGAAGCAGAGCCTGCCAGAGCGCGAGTATGAGATTTTGGTGCAGCAGAAGCGATCGGGTGTAAAAGTTCAACCGGAGCAAGAGCTGCTTCCAGGGATTGAGGCTGAGCTGCCAGACTCTTTGCCAGACCCACAACTGGACGAGATACCTAGCGACCTAGAAGAAGTTCTAGAACAGTCAATTTTGCCCAAGGTAGAAGCTTTAACCGTGGAAGCTTTTATAGAAGACCCTGCGCCAGTGCAGACTGACTCAAAACCCAAACCCCCTCAGTTGCGGCAAAAGCGATCGCACTTAAAAGAAGATCCCGAAGAACAGTCGATTGCTTCGCCAGTCGTCGAGCTAGATGACCCAGTGCCATCGGTGCCAAAGCCTCAGATCGTCAGCTTACCTCGGAGCAAGAACACATTAAAAACGCCTGAAATTCTCAAGTCATCGGCGGCATTAACCCATCAGCTGGAGGGTTTGGGCGGTTTAGACGAAGACTCTCTGGAGGACGAGCTGGATGATGACGATTTAGACGGGCTAGATGATGATGATTTAGACAGCGACCTAGAGGACGAGCTGGATGATGAGACTGATCCCAATGATGAGGGCAGCTTTGCTGAAATGCAGGTTCGGGGCGATCGCAAAATTCAGGTGATGCCGCTGTCAGAAGCGAATATTCCGCGCACCTGCTATGTAGTAGTCGATCGTGCCTCTGAACTCATTACCCGCCCGCTGAAAGATTTCGCCGAGCTAGGGCAAATTCCAGCCGAGGAGATCCAGGAGAAAACTTTACCCATCTTTGATAACCACCGCATCGCCAAACGCTTTTTGCGACGAATGCAGCGCGTCGTCAAGGTTCCAGATGGGCAGATTTTCAAGAAGGTTAGCCCTTACCTCCAGGCAAAGGGAATCACAAGATTGCTGATTGATGGACAAATTTACTCAATTTAGGTCTTGCTCACTCTAAATTTGTCCATTCTGAGGTCTTAGACCTTACTCAAAATCTTCGCGTTCAGAGAGTGCAACAGGTGACCGCAACAGGGGCAGCACGATCGCCATGCCCACCATACCCACTGCGGCGCTAAAGGCAATCACCAAACCCAGGGGCAGCTGCACAGATTGGAATGCCAGAAACCGCAGCGCTACGGGGGCAGCATTCTGCACTGAGAGGAGGGCGATCGCGCTGACCCAGAAGGCAACAATCACCATAATGACCAGCTTTGCCATAAATTAGCCTGAATGCGAACGATAGGTTTATGGACTGGGTGGGGCGCAAGCATCAGTCAGGCAAACGACCAAGACTGATTGAATGGTTGCCTCTGCACGGTAGTTCTCTGTTTCATTGTATTCACTCACAGGCGACCCATAGATACCCGCAGTGCTGGTACTGCCATTACCCGTTGCAAAAGAAATATTGGTGGCGGGCTGGCGCTCAAATCGAGCATATTCCCTCGATTCATTTCCGGTATTGTAAGACAAAGTTGCTTGGCCGTAAGCCTGTGCTGCATCTTGTAGCGTTGTGCCCGCACCCACGCCCTCAGCCGTGCGAAACTTGGGATTGTCGGTAAACACGCCCTGAATTACATCTTGATCAGCAAACGACTGACCCGCCAAGTAAAGAATATAGTATTGGGTCTCGCCTCCTTTGCGGACGGCGATCGCATCAAAATCAACGATAAACGGAGCCTTAACCAAAAATTCTGTGTCCTGACCTAGCTGCTGTTTCAGCTCTCCTAACGTTATGCCTAGCTGAGCAGCCCCCATTCCCTGTGCCGAAATTAAGGGGGCTTCTTCCTGAATCGGCTGTGGTGATTCAGGCGCTGCCGTTGCGGAAGGCGAGGGTGAGGCAGCAATCGGGCTAGGACTCGGCGATTCGGACGAGCTGGAACTCGGCGAACTGTTGCAGCCCGTTATAAGAACTGCGGTGAATAAGAGAGTTGAGCCAATCTTTAGAAGAAAATGCATCAAGTGGTAAGGTCAATAAAGAAACGGCGATCGCTTACTTTGTAGAGCGATTTCGACTAAAGAAGTTCCATTCAAGCTGTGGTACAGATTGGAAATTAGGTCGTTCTTCATTGCCTAGTCTAGCCTTACCTAGGCAAGGGTTGGTGTTCTAAAGCATTTTCCAGTCTTTCTTGAAAATTTCAGAGCTAGTCCAAAATCTGGCGTTGCTGAATCTCTGGAATGATTTTCGTCAAAGAGTAGCTTTTTGCTAAAGAGTGGCAATGTCAAGATCTTTTCTCGCCTCAATCTTTTTTTGCCTTAACACTTTTTTTGCCTTAACAAAGTAAGCGGTATCGCATTGAACTATTAATTAATCGTTAAAACATTTAGGATAACAGCAGATCGGCTCAACTTGACTTGCGCCATCAAGATAAGCCCAGAAAACCAACCTGCTTTACTGAAAATATCACAAGATAAACCATGTCATACGTGAGTGCATCTGCTGCCCAAACCCGCAATCTTCTGCCTCTCCCAGGTGCTATGGAAGCACCTTCTCAGTCTGGCGTTGCCTCTCTAGCTACAATTTGGGCTTCTAGATACGTACGTGTGGTCAATGCTTATGGATGTTCTGAACCCAAATATCTGGTGGAAAGTCCTGATGAGTTAGTGTCTGAATCGGGACGGGCAAAGACGGCGGATCTGGCTTTGAAGCATCTCAATCGGGCAAGTGCTGCGGCTTGGGCATTGACAGATGACCTCCTTTCAGATGAAATCCCCAAGCATGGCATTCCTCCAGAGGCGATCGATCCTTGGCAGATTGCTGCTGATACCCACAGCCTCTTTAAGCTGATGTTTCAAGCCTATGCTGAAGGCAACGTGCCTCAGAGGCTGTCTGTCCTTGTGGGTAGCCGCTTTGGCAAAATTCGTCAGCGGCATACGGCAGGAGATCCGCGCGTCATCGGCTTTGTGAGCATGCATCTGCATTACACCGGGCAAAAGCTTTTAGAGAAACTATCGCCGATGGAGCGATCGCTCGTATGCCCCTACTTTAAGGTGATGGATGACCATATGTATATGCCGCTCCGGGATGCCTGTGAAGCCGCCGCCAACCACGAGATGAATTCCCCGGCGCTGCTTGCCGCTCAGCATCTCTTGTCAGTCAGCACCACGATCGCCCGTGCCGTTTGTAACAACGTCAGTCGCGTTCATGTAGGCTATGAAACTTACAGCGGCCGGCTAATTTCTCCTACGGTACGGACTTCCAGCATCCGCGATGTGGAAATGTTTCAGGTGTATCTTTGCCTTTGCGCTTTAGAGGGCAATTTGCGATCGGTACAGCGAGAACTATTTCCCCTCTGCGTCATGCTTTACCCCAAGCTCAATGTCAGCTGGCAGTTGGTGCAAGATATGCTCAAAGTCTTGCGTTGGGAAATGCACGATCATCTCAGCCCTGAAGATATGCGGACTTTTTTGCCCCATTTGCAAGCATTGACTGAGATGTTCTCTCCTGTCGTCTTTCAGCCCATTTAGTCTTTCAGCCCATTTAGTCGCCAGCCCATCTAGTTGCCAGCTTTTACGCTAAGCTGATTTACTCAGCATCGTCAACAATGCTGAGGGCAAGCTGATAGATTTGGCGGCGCGGCAGAGCAGTTTGCTGAGCAAGCTGGCGGCTAGCTTGCGATCGCGAGATTCCCTGCCCAATGAGAGTTTGCAGTTCGGCAATTAGCGCCGACTCCGAGAGCATAGGCTGCGCTGCTTCATCACCCGCCACAATCAGCGTGTATTCGCCTTGGGGTTCACGGGTTTGGTAATAGCCGATTGCCTCTGCCATGCTGCCGCGCCAAAATTGCTCATGCAGCTTGGTTAGCTCTCTGGCAATCGTAACCAGCCGATCTGTGCCCAGCGTATCTGAAAAATCTTGCAGGGTTTGGCGCAGGCGATGGGGAGACTCGTAAAACACCAGGGTGCGAGATTCGGTGCCTAGAGCCTCTAGGCGATCGCGTCTTTCTTGACCTTTTACGGGCAAAAAGCCTTCAAACACAAAGCGATCGCTTGGCAGCCCTCCAGCACTCAGAGCCGTCGTAACAGCGCTCACCCCCGGAATCGGCACCACTGGAATTCCTGCCTCCACACAGACCTTCACCAGATCATATCCAGGATCAGAAATTCCGGGCATCCCGGCATCGGTGACTAGGGCAATTGCTTGCCCGTCTTGAAGCCGCTGCACTAGCTCAGGGTGACGCGTGCGGCGGTTGTGATCGTGATAGCTAATTTGCGGCGTAGCAATTTGAAAGTGGTGTAGTAGCCTTCCAGTATGGCGCGTATCCTCGGCAGCGATCGCATCTACTTTCTGTAAAACGACTACTGCTCGGAACGTCATGTCCTCCAAATTGCCAATGGGGGTGCCAACAATGTAAAGCGTACCAGCCTGTATATCCATATCTAATGCCAATTTAAGCTGGTTATAAGACAGATATTTTCGAGAGCTGCGCGAATCAAAAATATCTGCCCTGTTTGGACTTTAAAACAGTATAAGCATCTTAGGCTAAGCATTTTATCCTGCACCTGAGTTCTAAAACTTAATGACTAAGCATTCGAAAAATAGGTATAAAATATATCAAGAAGTTGAGGAAACTACGGTCAGTAAAACTAGGCGATCGCGCGCTCATAAATTCTTAATAAAGTGAGGATTTTACAGGTTAGTTTAGGGAGCAGAGTGTTCATACTGCTAAGTAAAATCTATATTTAGCAAGGACTAACTAGAAACTTGCTCTTGGCGATCGATATCTACCTGCTCTTCTCCATGTCACCATGAATACCTCGCGTAAAGTGCATCTTAGCTTCACTTCTTTTCTTAGAAACGTTTGCTTTAATACTCAGCCTCATCGTATTTCTAGCATCCACCCCTCCGTCCGCAGTAAAGCTAAGCGCTACATTGATATTGTTGGAGCGATCGCCGGATTAGCGATCACGGCTCTCCTTTTTGTGCCGATCGCCGCTGCTATTTATTTCAACAATCCAGGCCCTATTTTGTACAGCCAAGTGCGCTGCGGCTTCCGAGGTCGCATCTTCCGCATCTGGAAGTTTCGCTCCATGGTGGTCAATGCCGATCAAATTCAGCATCTAATAGCGAATCAAGCCGATGGTGGCGTTTTCAAAAACGAATGCGATCCGCGAGTAACGGCTGTAGGTCGTTTCTTGCGGCGGACTAGCCTGGATGAATTGCCCCAATTTTGGAATGTGTTGAATGGAGAAATGAGCCTGGTGGGCACTCGCCCGCCAACCTTAGAAGAAGTACAGCGCTACAGCATTCGCCACTGGAGACGGCTAGAGGTGAAGCCAGGAATCACAGGTGAGTGGCAGGTCAACGGTCGGTCGAAGGTGCTAAAGTTTGAGAAAATTGTCAGCATGGATTTGCGCTACCTGCGCCGCTGGTCGATCGCCTATGATCTGAAGCTGATTTTGAAAACCATTCAGGTCGTTGTGCGGCGGGACGGGGCTTGCTAAACACTCAGCGTTGCATAGAGGCAGGAGAGAAGTGTTTTTATAGGGAAAATGCTTTTCTACCAGTCCCCATCTTCCAGCCCGCTAATCACACTCTAACGTCTCGCGCGTGTTGCGTCCCGTGACGGGATTTTTGCCCTCAGCCACTTCGCAGAGCAGATCATGCATATCTTCCCGCATTAGCACATTGGTAAAATCGGCTCCCGCGATCGCCGCTCGATTAAATTTGGCATTGAAGGCAAATGCACCTTCCAAAATAGCGTTGGTCAAGTTGGCATCAACGAGTCGCGCAGAATCTAGGGTGGCGTTGGTCAAGTTGGCACCCTCCAGGTTTGCCGCTTCCAGATTAGTCCCAAAAAAGCGCACGCCCTCCATGTTGGTATGGCTGAGATTAGCGCTACGCATATTGGCTTTAGTGAATTCGTCGCCTGTCAAGTCCTGCCCCGAAAAGTCTTGACCCACCAAAAAAGCGCGGTTGAAATCTTCGGCGATCGCGACTGGCATATATAAGAACGAGAAGAGGCTGATCGCTAGACCTAGCGCCAGACTCACGAAAGAACGACATAATTTGACCATGATCGATCGACTCAAGATATTGAAATAACTCTATTAAAAGTAAGCGCTAGGAAAGTGAGTATCAGAGCCGCATGAGTGTTATCTGATCTTACTTGAATCTGCTGTCGCCCTGAAAATAACTCGTCCTAACTCATACCAATTTAAGACCCAAACAGGGCAGATGATTTTCGAGAGCCGCGCTCAGCGCGGCTCTCGAAAATCATCTGCCGCCTCATCAATTTAAATTGGCATAGCAAACTGGCGACAGCTATATCAATTACGTAATGCCATAGAAGATCATTTAAGGCGATCGGGCATTCTAAACTAGCTACCGATTCTCTACAGCCTCGACTATGCCTGATAAAGCGCTTAAATCACATCGGCAAGCTAGCCTGGAGCTAGGCAAACTGGCAGAGGATCTAGTGGCGCAATGGTTGATCGCTCAAGGTTGGGAGATTTTGCAGCAGCGCTGGCGCTGTCAATGGGGAGAACTGGATCTAGTCATCTATACTGCCAATCCGGCAAGTACCCAAACACCACTGGCTTTTGTAGAGGTGAAAGCCCGGAGCAGCGGTAACTGGGACACCAATGGGCTGCTTTCCATCACTTCTCAAAAGCGAGATAAGCTTTGGCGATCGGCACAATTCTTTCTAACCCAACACCCGCACCTAGCAGCCTTGCCCTGCCGATTCGATGTAGCGCTGGTTTCCTGTCGGCTTATCTCTGGTCAGGAGTCGCGATCGCCTCTGCTGAAAAAAACCTCAGTAGATATCGAAATTGGAAAGGCAGTGACGATCGATCGCCACTGCCTCACCCTTCAGCAGTATATTCCTGGCGCGTTTGACTAACGGCTAAATGACTAACGGCTTGCTAAAGGTTTATGCCAATGTCTCTGGACAGTATCCTAAGCCCTGAACAAACTGCATCCGAAACTCCTCGATCTCAGTGCGATCGGGGTTTCCGTGGGAGACGACAGCCACCTGATAGCGGCGCATCACCTCAACGGGCGATTGCCCTGTTTCTAGCCCCCACATTGCCATGCGCACTCGAATCTCAGGCTCGTAGGGAATGCCCAGTTCATTTAAAAAAGCTCGCAAGTCTCCGTCTTCTTGGGCATCTAAAGTGCCATCCAACTTAACCTTGACCACCCAGCCGTCGATTTGATGGATAACCGTCATGAAGCGAACTGGAAACCAGGGCATCCGATGCAGGTGTTCGACCACTCGTAACGTCAGGCTGGCATTCGCAAGGTAATAAATATATTCCATAGCGGACAGTCCTGGCAAATCCTACTCCTCTATAGTCACCGAAGATGAAGCCAAGCGGCTAGGGGAGAAATCCCACATCTCATAGGGAGTTTCACCCAACTTAATCCAGCTCCCGTCGCCCTTCCATCGCTCGTGCCAGCGTCACCTCATCGGCATATTCCAAGTCGCCGCCCATAGGTAGACCGAAGGCAATGCGGGTAACTTTGGTGAAAGGCTTGAGCAGCTGCCCGACGTAGAGCGTCGTCGTTTCGCCTTCCACGCTGGGGCTGATCGCCATAATCACTTCCTTAATGCTTTGCTTGCTGACCCGCCGCACGAGCTGGGTAATATTCAACTGATCAGGTCCCATGCCGTCCATCGGCGAAATCAGACCGCCCAGCACATGATATTTGCCGCTATATTCACGAGTTCGCTCCAGGGCAATCACGTCTCTAGAGTCACAGACAACGCAGATAGTGTAGGGATCGCGATTGGAGGCGCGGCAAATCTCGCAGACAGGTTCCGCCGAGAGGTGAAAACAGACCGAGCAAAAGCCTACCTGCTGTTTGGCTTCCAGCAGTGCCTGAGCGAGCGCCTGTACGTCGGCTTCAGGACGTTTGAGGATATGGAGTGCCAATCGCTGAGCCGTCTTAGGGCCGACTCCGGGAAGTCTCTGTAACTGCTCAATCAACCGAGCAAGGGGGCGTGTATAAACCGTCAGACTGCCTCCGAGTGCGTCTTTACAAGGCTTGATTCAGAACTCCATGATAGCGTTTGGGGGGCGATCGCGTTTCCCCGTCTAGCCGCTAATTTTAGGGATGATTGTTGAGAGGTGCCTATCCTTCAAAAGCCATCCCATGATGAAGAACTGCCAGCTACTTCGCCTCCATCCAGTTTTGTCCGGCGTGAATTTCGACTAGCAGCGGTACGCTCAGTTCTACCGCTGACTCCATAGCTGACTTAATCTGCGGCTGAAGTTCTGCCCACTCGTCAGGATGGACTTCAAACACGAGTTCATCATGCACCTGCAGCAGCAGATTGGCGCGGTAGGGCTTCAGCACTTCATGCAGCTTCACCATAGCGATTTTGATGATGTCGGCACTGGAGCCTTGGATGGGGGCATTAGCGGCGGCGCGCAGCATTTGGGCATCGTACTGATCGCGGGTTTTGATTTTGCCCAGGTCGATGCTGTGGGGATCTTGACCTCGAAGCGCCTTGAGATTTTCGCTGTTGAAGTTGAAATAGCGGCGACGACCGTGAATCGTGGTGACATAGCCATTGGCGATCGCCTCTCGCTGCATCTGCTGGAGATAGCCGAAGACCTGGGAATAGCGATCGTTGAAGCGTTCGATAAAGCCTTTGGCATCAGCAGATTTGAAGCCCGACTCGCGGGCAAACCGCTGTGCCCCCATGCCGTAAATCACGCCAAAGTTGATCACCTTGGCAAGGCGGCGCTCTTCGGAGGTGATGTTGTCCTTTTCAAACAGCAGTCGAGCAGTGAGGGCATGAACATCCTCATTTTTGCGGTAGGTTTCCAGCAGCACTGGCTCTTGACTCAGATGTGCCAGGATACGCAGCTCGATCTGAGAATAGTCGGCAGCCACCATTAGCCAGCCTGGTTCCGGCACAAAGGCGGCGCGAATTTGGCGACTAAATGCCGTGCGGATGGGAATGTTTTGCAGGTTGGGGTTGGAGGAGGAGAGCCGTCCCGTAGCGGTGATTGCCTGGTTGAAGTCGGTATGGACGCGATGAGTATCAGGACGCGCCAGCAGCGGCAGGGCATCCACATAGGTAGACTTGAGCTTGGCGAGGGTGCGGTTTTCGACGATCGCATCTACAACTGGATGATCGCCCTGAAGTTTTTCCAGGGTGGCGGCATCGGTGGAGTAGCCCGTTTTCATCTTGCGAGACTTTTTGCGATCGAGTCCGAGCTTCTCAAACAGCAGGTCTGCCAACTGCTTGGGCGAACCCAGGTTAAAGGTTTGTCCGGCGGCAGCGTAAGCCTGCTGGGCGATGTTGTCCAAGTCGGTTTCTAGCCGCTTCGAGAATTGCTGAAGGTAAGCAACGTCGATGCGAACGCCGACATATTCCATCTCTGCCAGGACAGGCTCTACAGGCAGCTCGACTTCTCGGAACAGGCGATCGAGTTCGGGGGTGGGCTGGAGGAGCGATCGCAAAATTGGCACGAGCTGAAACACAACATAGGCATCCATGCCGCAGTAGAGAGCCACCTGATCGATGTCAATATCGGCGATGTCTTTGCCTTTGGGCACCAGATCGGTATAGCTCTGAGACTTGAGGCTGAGATGCTTGAGTCCCAAATCGCTGAGGTTATGACTGCTCTCCGGATTGAGTACATAGCTTGCCAGCATCGTGTCAAACACTACGCCCTGAAGGTTCACCCCCTGACACCGCAGAATCAGGCGATCGAACTTGGCGTTTTGCAACGCTTTAGGATGGTCGGCACTTTCCAGAATCGGGCGCAGCGCCTCCAGCGTTTCAGCCTTGTCGAGGTTCTGACCCGATCGGTGCCTCAGCGGAATGTATGCCACCTGATCATATCCGGCTCCCCAGCAGCAGCCGATTCCCACTAGGTCAGCATCTCTGGGATCGAGGGCAGTGGTTTCTGTGTCCCAGGCGACGGGGGTGGCTGGATCTTGCTGCGTTTGCAGGAGCTGGATCAGGGTGGCTAGCTTTGCGGGGGTATCAATGACTTGGGGGGCGATCGCCGCTGTCACTAACTGCTGGCTGTCCTGAGTGTCTTCGGGGGTGAAGAACCAGGTGTCGTCGTTGAAGGAGGGACGAGGAGCCGGGAGCCGGGAGTCAGGAGTCGGGTCTACGGGTGAGTCGGCTGAGGATTCGCCGCTGAAGACGCGCTGAATTTTTTTGATTTGCCGTTGAAAGGTGCGTAGCTCTAGCTTTTCTAGCAGCGGATCTAGCTGAGTGGCATCGAAGCCTTGCAGCTTGCAGTCTTCAAGGTTGACTGCAACGGGCGTATCTAGATGAATCTGCGCCATGTATTGCGAGTGGAGAGCTGAGTCTTTGCCTTCCTCCAGCTTTTTCTTCGTCGCGCCTTTGATCTCCTCTAGCGAGGCGTAAACTTTTTCGAGAGAGCCATAGGTGTTGAGCAGGGTCACGGCTGTTTTGTCGCCAATGCCCCGCACTCCGGGAATATTGTCGGAGCTATCGCCACACAGCGCCTTATAGTCCACCACCTGCGATGGCAAGATGCCCATCTTGTCTTTGACTTCCTGCGTACCGAATTCTTTGGGCAGCGGCGTACCTTTGCCGAAGACCGTGCTGAGGTAGAGGATTTTCACCTGTCCTTCAGGGTCGATGAGCTGGAAGAGATCGCGATCGCCTGACAAGACCTTTACCTGAAAGCCGTCTTGACGGGCGCGGTGGGCGAGGGTGCCAATAATGTCGTCTGCCTCGTAGCCGGGAGCCGTCAGCACGGGCAAGTTTAGCGCTTGCAGCAATTCCTGAAGATTGAGCATATCGGGGGCAAAGTCTTCGGGGGCTTCGGGTCGTCCGGCTTTGTAGGTGTCGTCTGCCTCATGCCGATAGGTGGGGCCGCTGAGGTCAAAGGCGATCGCCAGATACTCCGGCTTTTCGGCTTCCAGGGTGTCTAGTAACGCCTTGAGAAACCCGTAGGAGATGCTGGTGGGGATGCCTGTGGAGGTGCGCAATCCGCCGTCTCGCCCTTTGGAGTGGGCAAAATACGATCGAAAGGCGAGGGAATGCCCGTCGATGAGGAGAATTTTGGGTGAACCAGCGGGAGCGACGGAGGACATAGGCGGCAGGATCAAATCGAGTAAGCCAAATCGAGAATAAGCCTACCGCATCTGAAGACGGCAGGGCTAGAACGCTTGTTCTGCTTCTCTATTGTACAAATTTGTGCAGATTTGATGCTGGGGACGATCGCGCCAAGAGTAAGACCTCCGAGGTTTTCAAAACCTCGGAGGTCTTGGTAGAGCTTGCCTATGGGCGGTCGCTCTCAGGTTTCTTTGCCTTCTTCGCCTGATGTTCTTTGACGGCTTGAGTCAACACATAGGTAGCAAGGCTGCTGATCGATCGGCTTTCTTCAGCAGCCCATTCTTCTAGTGCCTTCTGAATTTCTTCCGGCAGATATGCGGTTACGCGTCCGCGTGAAGCCATTGAACTCAGTCTCCTTTAGACCGTGAATCCTGCTGCCTAACCCACTCTTCTATTAATTCCGCAGCGACTTGACTCATATCCCTGTCTTGCAAAGCGCACAAGGACTTGAATCGAAGCTTTAGAGCTTTGTCAATATAAATCTTAAGCGAGTCTTGAGCCACGTCTAAGTCAAGCGTCAGGTTCCTTCTCAAAAATAGGGCACAAAGTAACTTATCTCTTGAATAGTCACTAAAGTAACTTGTCTCCTAGGAGACTAAGGTCTACAATTCTATTTAATCTAAAAAAGCTGAAAGCCAGCATTCCCAAGTTTCTCAGGCTCCGGGGTGCTGGCTCAGGCTCCATATTCTGCTGGAGACAAATTTATTATGACCTATCGAGATCGCCTTAACCATTGGGCGGTGATTCGGCTGCTGCCCAAAATGCAGCGCGTGGTGGTGGCGAGGTTCAAGAATCGATCGGATGCTGATGGCTATGTGATGACGTTGAGGCGGCTATTTCCTGACGGGGTGTTTGTGGTGGTGTTTGACCCGATCGGAGAGTAAGCCGTGTTTAGGCAGACAGCAAGCGACCTTGGGGTTCAGGAATCGATCGCCCCAATGCCTGAGCTGTTTCAATCCATTCCTGCATAATTACCTCTACGTTCTGAATTGCCTCAGCATAGGTTGAGCCGTTGGCTGCACATCCCGGCAGTTCAGGCACTTCTGCAATGAATGCCTGATCGACGTTGCTCCAATACAAAATAATTTCATAGCGAAGTGCCATCTTGACCTCCTAGCCTGTACTTGAGGATAACGACTTGACGCATTGCTGGATAAAAGGCGATCCCCCTAATCCCCCTTAAAAAGGGGGACTTTGAGTTAGAAAAGGGAAACTTTGAGTTAAAAAGGGGGAGTTTGAGCATATTTTGGTTCAATTCCCCCCTTTTTAAGGGGGGCTAGGGGGGATCATTAACGCTCGATCGCTTAACCGGGAAATATTGCAACGCTGCTAACTCAGCCGTTGAACCTTTGGACTCAGGTGACGCATCTCTGAACATAAGTGATGAGCTTTTGAGGTAAATCGCCCCACCTCCAACATTAACCGTCGAACCTCTGAACTCGGCGAATGAGGCTTTGAGGTGAATCGTTGAGGCTCTGAACTCGGCGGATGAGGCTCTGAACTCGGCGGATGAGGCTCTGAGGTGGAACGATGAGGCTCTGAACTCGGCGGATGAGACTTTGAGGTGGAACGATGAGGCTCTGAACTCGACGGATGAGGCTTTGGACTCGGCGAATGAGACTTTGAGGTGGAACGATGAGGCTTTGGACTCGGCGAGTGAGACTTTGAGGTGGAACGATGAGGCTTTAAACCTCATTCACCACAATATTTGCTGCCATCTAGCCATCCCCAAAGCTTTCATGCTACATCTGTAGCAAATTCTCTCCTAAATTTCCCCTACTCCCTACTGCCCATTCCCTACTTCTCCTCTTGCCTCCATGCCCTCCGATTTCTCTGGTCAAAACCTGCGCGGTCGCAACTTCAAGGGGCAAGATCTGACTGGGGCAAACTTCGCCAATACCGATATTCGAGGGGCAAACTTCACCAATGCGGTGCTGAGGAAGGCAAATTTTACAGGGGCAAGGGCAGGGGTTCAGAGGCGATGGATGATTGTTCAACTCGTCAGCTCTTTTTTGCTCTCTGGGGTGCTGACCTTCGTTTCAGTGCTGTTCAGTGCCGTATTTATTGCCTATTTCTTTACCTCTGATGCCATTCAGCAGTACACAATTTTTCCGGGTATTGCCGTTGTGTGCCTCAATGCTGTCACATTTTTGGCGATCGCCCGTCAAGGGTTGACCACTAAAGCTGCTGGGACAATTGTGCTGGCTATGGCGATCGCCATAGCAGTCGCAGGGGCAGTCGCAGGGGCAGTCGCAGTCGCAGGCACAGTCGCAGGGGCAGTCGCAGTCGCAGTCGCAGGTACAGTCGCAGGGGCAGTCGCAGGGGCAGTCGCAGTCGCAGTCGCAGGGGCAGTCGCAGTCGCAGTCGCAGGCACAGTCGCAGGGGCAGTCGCAGTCGCAGTCGCAGGTACAGTCGCAGCCGCAGTCGCAGTCGCAGTCGCAGGTACAGTCGCAGTCGCAGTCGCAGTCGCAGTCGCAGTTGCAGTTGCAGTTTTGTTACTCAGCTTCTACGTAGCATGGCGAGCCAACAAAGGAGACGAAAAATTTGCGCTAGTTCGCAGCTTTGGCGTAGCGTTTGGGGCTTTGGGCGGCACAAGCTTTTGTGGGGCAGACCTCACCGCCGCCAACTTCACAGGAGCCAACCTCAAAAGCACAAATTCTAATGCCAGTAAGCAAAAGCCGACTATCCTCACCCATGCCTGCTGGAAAGATGCTAAAAAGCTCGATCGAGCCAGAGTCGGCGACTCGCTCCTGGCAAATCCTGCCGTCCGAGAATTACTCGTCACCCGCAACGGCTACAAAAAGTCTTATGTTGAAGCTAAAAACCTTCGAGAAGCCAATCTCTTCGGCGCTAATCTCAACGAAGCCGTCTTGAAATGGACTGATCTGAGTGGCGCTAACTTGCAGCGTGCTGATCTCCGAGGAGCCAATCTCACCGAAGCGCTGGTCATCGGTGCAGATTTGACGGGGGCTGCGCTCACCGGAACTTGTCTCCAGTCCTGGAACATCGACACTTCTACAGTCTTGAAAGACATCGACTGCCAGTATGTTTTTCTGCTAGAGCAGCCCAACGAGTTTGGCAGCCGAGAGCGTCGCCCCCATGATCCCAACAAAATCTTTCAGCCTGGAGACTTCGAGAAATATTTCAAAGAAGTCTTGGACACCGTACAAATCTTGATCCGAGATGGCATCAACCCTGAAGCCTTCAAAACCGCGCTGCAAACGGTTCTAGAGAAATACCCTGAAGCCACCGTCCAAGGCATCGAGGAGCAAGCTCAGGATGTATTGCTCACCCTTAAAGTTGCAGAAAACACAAACAAAGGAGAAGTTGAACAAGACTGGGATGCCGTTTACCAGATCCGATTAGCCGCCGAAAAAAGCGCCGCCTTGCTGGAGTGCGAACAGCGCCATAGCCAAGATCTCAAAGCCATTACCCTCGCCACCGTCACCAACCTTGGCACACTTTTGTCGAACCTCTCCATCAACACCACCGCAGAGAGTAAAGCCATGAACGACAGTACCGACTCTAGCCGCAATCTCACCGTTGACGGCAACCTCAACGCCACAGGTAGCACCTTCAACCTGGGCGAAATCAGCGGCAACGTCACCAACACCCTCAACCAGCTCCAAGCCACCGCCACCCCCGAAGCCGCCCAACTCGCCGCCCTGCTGAAGGAATTACAGGAAGCGATCGCCACCTCTGACCTTACCCCTGCCGACAAAACCGAAGCCCTAGAGCAAGTCAATACCCTGGCAAAAGCCGGACAAAACCCCGCAGACGGCACCCTAAAAAAGCTCTCCGGAACCGCCGTTAAAGTGATCAAAGGGACGATCGCTGCCCTGCCCGACACCACAAAACTCGTCGAAGCTTGCAGTAAATTACTTCCGGCGATCGTCTCTTTACTGGGACTGTAAGCCTTGGAACTGTAAGCCCTTCATAAAAAACACAGCGCGGATAAGCTAGATTGGGAGATCGCCGACCCTATCCAAAACAGATCTAGCTAAATCCTCCATGACTCCATCGGTTCCCGAAGAAAATCTCACACTTAGTAAGTTAGCTCAAGAGCTAGCGAGAGACTTAAAAGCTTTAGATGACAAGCTCTCCAAGCGATTTATTGAACTTGACCCAGACGGCTATTTTTTGATTTATCTCGATCGCCCCACTCAATTAATTTGCGCCAAACACTTCGCCAATATCATTGACGACAAAGGCTTGGCTTGCGACCCTGAAACGGGTAAGCCTCTACCTACCAAAGGCAAAGCTCAGCATACCCACACGGCAGTCTATACGGGACGGACGGCAAAAGAGCTTTGTATCAAGATTTTTGAAGAAACTCAGCCCTGTCCGATCGGCTACCTAGACCATGCGGCATATCTGGGTCGAGAGTTTTTGCGGGCGGAAATTGCGCTAATCAATGGCGAAGAATACGTCCAAGATTAGCAAGATGTCCACCGGACACATAGTTTATAACTAAGGTGAGGGCTTCCCGTACCCGAAACTTTTTACCCCGTCTCACTACTGCCATGATGGAGCTATACCGTTCGGAAGACGCTCAGCAAATTTTGCAAATTGCGATCGCCCGCCAAGCCGAAGTGGGAGAACTGACCCGCACCCAGCTTTTTGAGATTGCCGCCGAGCTAAACATTGCCCCTGCTGACATTCAAGCCGCCGAGCAGGAATGGCTGACCCGTCAAGGAGAATCAGTCGAGCGTAGTGCCTTTGATCTGCAACGACGGCATCGCTTTCAGCAGCGTTTCGCCAAATTTGCGATCGTCAACGGTTTCCTGCTGACCGTGAATTTCCTCAACGGCTGGGGAGTCGGATTCCTGGTCTATATCTGCTTATTCTGGGGGTTAGGCATGGCGCTTGATGCCTGGAAAACCTTCAAGTTAGGCGGCGAAGACTACGAGGAAGCCTTTCTTCGCTGGCGGCAGCGGCGACAGCTCAAAAAATCTGTCTCTAGCCTAGTTAATCGCGTGCTGAGCATTGGCTAGTGATTTAGTCAAATAAGAGTGGATGAGTGGATGAGTGGATGAGTTTTTCCCATCGACCCATCGACCCATCGACCCATCTACATCCACCCGTCAGTTAATAATTGGCAAACCGCTATTGGTATGACCGATTCTCCTCAGTTCCTAAAACCGCTCCAGCGGCGGTGCGTTTTGGTGTGTCAGCATCGCTCCTGTCTCCGCAACGGTTCGGCTGAGGTGTTAGCAGCGTTTCAGGCGACTGTCCCCAATGGCGTATTTGCCAGCGGCAGCGAGTGTATGGGGCAGTGTGCATCGGGAACCACGGTACACATCATGCCCGATAACTTCTGGTATTGCCGGATTAAGCCGAGTGACGTACCGACGATCGTGCAGCAGCATTTATGGAGCGATCGCCCGGTCGAATCTCTTCTCCACCCTCGTTTCCATCCTCCGGCAGAATGGCTCTAAAGTTCACTGGTCTGAAAGGGGCGCAGATTTTTGGATGCGATCGCTCTCTACGATCGTATGTACCTGCCAGCTTGGCTCAGTATTGGGATAATCCAGTCGGTAATGTCCGCCCCGGCTTTCTTGACGAAATGCAGCGCTCTTGAGCATGAGGCAAGCCACGTCTAAAAGATTTCGGGTTTCTGCCCAGGCGCGGAATGTGGGAATAGGATCGGGCAAGTCGAGTCGTAGGGTCGAAAGCGATCGCACCTCTAATAAAGCCTGACTCAGAGGCAAAGCCGCAAACTCCTGCTGCCAGCCTTGGACTTGAGCGATCGCCCCCTCTAAAGTTTTCTGCTCTCGACAAATTCCGGCGCTCTGCCACATCAAGCGAGGCACTTCCTGCCGCCAGTGACGAATTTGGGCTTCTGAGTCTCGCCATTCCTGTAACAAATTCTGGGTCGTGGAAGATGGCGGGAGTTCTGCCGATCGCCACTCTGGCAGCTCTAGCTTCGCTAACTGCGACCCAAACACCAGACACTCCAGCAGAGAATTGCTGGCAAGGCGATTGGCTCCATGCACTCCCGTACTGGCAGTTTCGCCGATCGCATAGAGTCCCGGAATGCTGGTGCGGCACAGCGTATCTGTGGTGATGCCCCCCATCCAATAGTGAGCGGCTGGGGCAACCGGAATCGGCTGCTGAAACACATCCACGCCCCATCGCTGGCAGACCTGAATGATGTTAGGGAAGCGATGGCGAATTCGGTCTGGGGCGATCGGTCGTAAATCTAGCCAGACGTGAGCTGATGCCGGATCGGCTGCACTTTGCAGGTGGCTAAAAATGGCGCGACTGACCACATCTCTGGGGGCAAGTTCACCCGCAGGATGATACTTAAAGGCAAAGCGATCGCCTTGGTCATCAATCAGATGCGCCCCTTCGCCCCGCACGGCTTCGCTGATCAGAAATCGCGGTGCGCTTGGAACCGTTAGCGCGGTCGGGTGAAACTGCATAAATTCCAAATCGCGGAGCTGTGCGCCTGTCCGCCATGCCATCGCTACGCCGTCGCCCGTGCTGACATCGGGATTGGTGGTTTGGGCAAAGACCTGTCCGCCACCGCCTGTCGCCAGCAGCACGGCTCCTGCCCGTAGCCAGATAATTTGCTGTCCCTGCGGTTCTTGATACTGTGATGCTTGATACTGTGATTCTTGATAAAACAGCCGCACTCCCTGACAGCCGTTCTCCTCCATCCACAGATCCAGCACAAAGCTCTGGGGAATCACCCGAATATTTTTGCGGCTTAAAACCTGTGCCGTCAGCGTTGTCACCATGGCGCGTCCGGTGGTGTCAGCAGCGTGCAGCACCCGCCGCCGAGAGTGTGCTGCCTCTAGAGTCATGGCTAGCGCGTCTCCCTGGCGATCGAACCCCACGCCCATTTCCACCAGTGAGCGCACACATTCCGGGGCTTTTTCCACCAGCAGCGCCACGGCTTCTGGCTCACACAGCCCTGCCCCTGCCTTGAGGGTGTCTTCGATATGGAGCTGCGGCGAGTCATCTGGAGCGATCGCTGCCGCAATGCCGCCTTGTGCCCAGTCGCTTGCCGAGAGCGCCAGCGTATCTTTGGTGAGTAGCCCTACCTGAAGGTGCGGAGGCAAACAGAGGGCTGCATAAAGTCCGGCAGCACCGCCGCCAATAATCAGCACATCGAAGGGATTGGACGATAGATCGGTAGACAGAAGAGTTGCAACGCGATCGGGCACGATATTTAACCTACATAGCAACCGCCAAGGCGGTTAGGACGGGGACATTTTTGGATGAATTAACCTGAAGTAATTATTTTGAAAAAGTAGGCGTAGCCTACTTTTTCAAAATAATTACTTGGTTTTATTAAATTTGCGATCCTAAGCAAACTGGCGACAGCCATAGCAACAGGGTTTTGAAGCAGCATTTTGAGAATATAAAAAATTGCCCCTACAGAACCGTGGGCTTGGCTACCGTAAAGCTAGCAAGCACAACGCACAGGATGGGGGCAATTCTTGAAAGTAGTCTTGAGAAAAGTAGTCTTGAGAATTTGAAGACGGCCTTAAACCGCGAATCAGCTTAAGAGACTCTTAGCGATAGATACCATTATTGTAGCGATCGGCACCCTCTACAAACGTAGCTTCTGGCGCAGAAACCGTTAGTTTGTCAAGATTTTTGGTCAGGATATCCTTCTGGCGATCGGTCAAGCCAGGGATTTTTAGCACGTCATCGACGGTATCAAAGGGCGCGTACTTGATGATTGCCTTAGCAATGCTGGGATACATACCGGGATATTGGGTAAAAGCCCGCACATTCGTGTTGTTCAAATCAATTTTTTTACCAAAATCAGTCGCTAGCTTATCATCAGCGCTGTTCCGGGCTTCGGCTAAGACCAGAGATGAAGTATTGAAGCTAAGAACGTTAAACCCTGCTGCGTTTGCGGGTTGAGCGATGCCTAGCCCTCCCAAACAGCTAATCGCCAGCGCGATCGCCATCACCATGCCAAAGAATCGTTTCATTAAAAAGCGTCCTCCCAATTTCGACAAACCAAAATTCATATGTAAGCCCGTACACACAGCTATCTATATAGAGCCTACCACTTTCGACACCTATTTAACGTGAGATTAATTTGAGTCCAGACCGCACTCTTTCACTGGACGTTATCCCACAGACTTTCTGGGTATTCTAAGGACAACTTATTGTCCGTACAGACCGCTCTGTAGAAAACAATCTACCGGAAGTAAATTTATGGGAACGCGCAATCGTCCGATCGCTGATGCGGCTGCCAAGCGAGAAATTGAGCAGTTTCGTCAAGAGATGGATCACAAGCTAGAACATGCGATCGACCATCACGAATTCAAGATGGTATACATCGGCATTGCCACACTGATCGCATTTGCCGCCGCAATTTATGCCGCCTGGAAGCTATAGCGACAGTTTTTAGGGGCATTGCTTAATCTCAGTCGATCGCAAAGCTTACGTTCGATCTCCCCAACCCCCTTAAAAAGGGGGCTTCAGAACTCAAAGATCCCCTTTTTTCTAGCGTGAGCTTAATCTGGGTGTGAATTTTTTTGAAAGGGACGCGGAGCGCCCCTTTCAAAAAAATTCACACCTGAAATCAGCAGCGCCTTTTTAGTGAATATTTTAGAAAATATGCTGACCAACCTCTGGTATGCCGTTGAATTTAGCGCGGTGCTTGCCCAACAGCCCCGGCAAATTACGCTGATGGGCAAAGAATTTGTGCTGTACCGAGACAGTCAAGGGAAGGCGATCGCCCTAGACAATCGCTGTGCCCATCGCTCGGCGGCTCTGGCGCTGGGTCGAGTCGAGGGCGACTGTCTGCACTGTCCCTATCACGGCTGGCAGTATCAGGCGGATGGAGTCTGTGTCAACATTCCGGCAAATCAGCTTGGCATGGAAATTCCAAAACGCGCCCGCGTGGAGCCATACCCAGTGCAGGAGCAAAACGGATTTATTTGGCTGTTTGTCGGCGATCTTCCTGAAAGCCAGCGTCCGTCTCTTCCCGAACTGCCGCAGTTTGCCCCTAACTTCACAGAGTGGCATCAATCGATCGATGAGTTTTGCTGGAACGCAAACTATAGCCGCGTGATTGAAAACAATGTGGATGTTTCCCATCCTCCCTTTATTCATCGAAAATTGGGTCAGCGGGTCAATCAAGATGCCACGATTCAGCTTTTGCAGGTCGAGCCAGTTCAGGGGGGAGCCAGCGTGACGCTAACTGCCAAACTCGCTAAGCTCAAAGGCTTTTGGCAAATGCTGGTGGCACAGCAGGAGGAATTTGGCTCCACGCGTCGTCATAGCTTCTATCTCCCCAACTTCACCACCTTGGAACTCAATTTTGGCAAGTTTAAACTTGCGTTTTTAATGGCGCATGTTCCTGTCTCTGAAACCGTTACCGTTACCAAATCAATTATTCTGCGAAACTTCTTCAAGTGCCGATTATTCGATCGCAGCACCAACCAGTTTGGACGCAAGCTGCTCCGAGAAGATGAGGCGATCGTGAAAACACAGGTGCTCCAGGCGATCGGCACAAACCGCGAGCTGTTAGTCGCCTCAGATGCCATGATCCTGGCTTACCGCAAGCTCCATAAAGAACATGCCGACAAATACCCCACTCTCCACCCCTGAAGCAAGAATTGTTCTAAAATGGTGAGCCTGAGCTATGCCTAGACCTTGCTATGTTGAGACTGACAGAAATAAAGCTGCCGTTGGATCATCCTGAAGGGGCGATCGAATCCGCCATCCTCAAGAAGCTGCAAATTGCTCCAGAAGCGCTAATTCGCTACTCAATTTTCAAGCGTAGCTACGATGCCCGGAAGCGAGAAGACATTATTCTGGTCTACATTCTGGATGTAGAAACGACTCAGGAAAAGCAGATCCTTCAGCGACTCAGGAAAGATCAGCATGTGGTCGCCACACCTGACATGAGCTACCACTTTGAGGTGCAAGCCCCCAGGGACGCAATCAGTGAGGCAATGCGCCCGATCGTCATTGGCACAGGGCCTTGCGGTATGTTTGCGGGTTTGATGCTGGCGCAAATGGGTTTTCGTCCCCTCATCCTAGAACGCGGTAAAGCAGTGAAAGAACGGACTGCCGACACCTTTGGATTTTGGCGGAAAAAAGGGCTGAACCCTGAGTCAAATGCGCAGTTTGGGGAAGGCGGCGCGGGCACCTTTTCTGACGGCAAACTCTACAGTCAGGTAAGAGATTCCCAGCACTACGGACGCAAGGTGCTGACCGAACTCGTCAATGCTGGAGCCTCTCCAGAAATTCTGTACATCAACAAGCCCCACATCGGCACCTTCAAGCTGGTCAAAATTGTTGAGAATATCCGCAACACGATCGTCTCTCTAGGCGGCGAAATTCGCTTTCAGAGTCGTGTGGAAGACTTGGACATTGAGGAGGGGCAAGTTCGCGGCGTGACGCTAGCCAGCGGAGAATATATTCGCAGCGATTACGTCGTTCTGGCAGTGGGGCACAGCGCCAGGGACACCTTTCAAATGCTGTTCGATCGCGGTGTCTATATCGAAGCCAAGCCGTTCTCTATTGGCTTTCGGGTCGAGCATCCCCAGTCCTTGATCGATCGCTGTCGGTTTGGCACCCATGCCGGACATCCGCTGCTGGGCGCTGCTGACTATCGGCTAGTCCACCACTGCTCCAACGGGCGATCGGTCTACAGCTTTTGTATGTGTCCGGGGGGCATGGTGGTGGCTGCGGCATCAGAGCCGGGGCGAGTCGTCACCAACGGCATGAGCCAATATTCCCGCAACGAGCAAAATGCAAATAGCGCGATCGTCGTGGGCATCACCCCAGAAGATTATCCCGGTCATCCTCTGGCAGGGATTGCCCTACAGCGGCAGCTAGAAGAACGCGCCTTTGAGTTGGGCGGCGGCACTTATGAAGCTCCAGGACAGCTCGTAGGTGACTTTATCGCCAATCGTCCCTCTCAGGCGCTAGGTACCGTTACGCCCTCCTACACTCCTGGCGTGCATTTGGGCGACCTAAACGAGAGTTTGCCAGAGTACGCGATCGCTGCCATTCGGGAGGCGCTGCCTGCCTTTGAGCAGCAAATCAAAGGATTTGCCATGGCGGATGCCGTCTTGACTGGGGTTGAAACCCGCACCTCATCGCCGATTCGCATCAAGCGCGGAGAAGATTACCAGAGCTTAAACACAGCAGGGCTTTACCCAGCGGGAGAAGGAGCCGGATATGCGGGCGGCATCCTTTCGGCGGGGATTGACGGTATCAAGGTTGCCGAGGCAGTTGCCCTCAAGATTTCGGGGGGTGCTGTCGCTCAACTCTCAAGCAGTGCGCTCTGAATTAATTTCGTCGCAAGCCGATCGCCCCGGACAGGTCTGTGGCTAACGGCAAAGATCACGGCTTCCCCCTGACGTAATGAGACAATTTCTGCTTGCGACTGCATCCGGGGGCGCTGCATCTTATTTAGTTTGGCGCTGGAGATAGGGATAGTTCAAGGGGATAAGATCGATCGATCGGCTTACTGTGTTGGGATTCCTAATTCTTTGCAGTCGCGATCGGGGTTGACTTTTGCGCTTGGTGGTAATTTGGTTTTGCAAAGCTTGACAAATCTGAGCTTGGTACCTCTGAGGTCAGCACGGCTGATGTTAGCACGGCTGATGTTGGTATTGCTGAGGTCGGCACCTCTGAGGTTAGCACTGCTGAGGTCTGCAGCGCTAAGGTCTGCAGCGCTGAGGTTAACATCGCTAAGGTTGGCACGGCTAAGGTTGGAACCTCTGAGGTTGGCACTGCTAAGGTTAACATCGCTGAGGTCTGCACTTCTGAGGTCTGCACTTCTGAGGTCTGCACCGCTGAGGTCGGCTCTTGCCAGGGAAATTACAATCTGCGTTTTAGCTTCTCCCTTCTTAGGCTCGATCGCAATTAGCTTTAACTCTGATAAAAATCCAATCACTTGCCCCTTTCCGTTTCCGTCTAAGCTAGGGTCTTTCAGCAGCGCTAGCGTGGATGCTCTCGTCACACTCTGTAAGTCCTTATCCTCTTTGATTTTGCCGTCTAGGAAAACAGTTGTGAGCTGGCTCAAATAGGTCTTAATCGCCTCTTGCTGTCGAACCGCTTGATCCTGTTTATCCTTTTGCTCCTGGTAAGACTGGGTTGCGTACCACACCACCACGGGAATTAACAGAACCCCGATCGCCTCAAAGACTGGGCTAAGCCTCTCGACAATTTGGAAGAAGGCTGCGCGTTCAACCAGATTAGCCCCAGGCTCCCAAACCCGCTTCTCCAACATAAGGAACGGTTGATTCAGGAGGGAGGCAACCCAGCGCCAGCCCTTTAATCTTGCCGCCTGTTCTTTCTCTAATTGGAGCTTGGCTTCATTCCAGTCTTCCTCTGATGTGCTGCGTCTGCTACGCGATCGCCATAGCTCATGTGCCCTCTCTCGAATGGCTTCCTCCGAAATAGGCGCAAGGGGTTTTGTACTCTTTGTCTTTTTGGAGGGCTTTGGAGCGGTCATCGCGTATTTCTTTTCATGAGGCTATGCCTACTATTCAACCAGACGAAGTGCATGGGGATTCCGATCGTTGTTCGGTGATGATTCTCGGTCTAGTAATGCGCGCTTGCGCTCAACCCCCCATCGGTATCCGCTCAGCTCTCCATTACTGCGAACCACACGGTGACAGGGGATAGCGACTGCGAGTTTGTTTGCGGCACAGGCCGTCGCAACGGCTCTTACGGCTGTGGGACTGTCAATCTGTTGGGCAACTTCTGTGTAGCTTACAGTTGTTCCGGGTGGGATGGTCTGCAACGCTTTCCAAACTCGCTGCTGAAAGGCAGTGCCCTGGACATCTAGCGGCAAATCCAGCCCACGATCGGGGGTTTCAATCAACGCCATCACCTGCGCTACCCAACCGGAAAAGATCGCGTCTGATTCACGAATCTGGGCGTTAGGAAATCGACTCTGCAATTGCTCAGTCAAAGCCTTGGGGGTATCGCCAAAATCGATCGCGCAAATGCCCTTTTCTGTGGCTGCAACTAAAACCCAGCCCAAAAACGATCGCTCGATCGCAAACTGAATTTCAACATCTGCTGCCCCTGCCTTATATTGACTGGGTACCATACCTAACATATCGATCGCTCCTTCATAAAAATGGCTATTGGTGCCAAACCCTGCATCATAGAGGGTTTGAGTCACGGATCTCCCCTGTTGTAGACCGTCACGCACTCGCTTTTGTCGCTGGGCGATCCCATAGGCCTTGGGCGTGACTCCCACAATTTCCTTAAACAGCCGTTGAAAGTGATATTGGCTTAGTCCTGCAACTGCCGCCAATTCGCTCAATGAAAGCGAGATTTCTGAGGCTTCAATCTTTTTGCAGATTTTAGCGATTAACTGCACCTGCTCCGCGCGTGGCGATGTGGTGTTGGGTTGACACCGCTTACAAGGACGAAAGCCTGCCTGTTCGGCTTCGCTACAGGTTTGAAAAAAGTAGACATTATGGCGACTTGGCAATCGCGAAGAACAAGCTGGACGGCAGTAAACGCCTGTTGTTTTGACGGCATAGACAAAGGCTCCATCCGCCTGACGATCGCGGTTTGCTAATGCCTCCCAACGCAGTTCGTCTGTCGAAAAGAGTTCACCTGTCGCGCTTTGCATGATACGCTCTCCTAGAAATCGGCTAAAAATCGGCTAAAAAATAGTCTGCCTCTACCCGAAAAACCAAGCTCAGTCCGCCTTCAATCCTGATGTTACGGATTGGGGGAGCCAACTGCCATCTGATTCTTGCGGTCTAATTCAGCGGTCTAATTTAGCAGAGCCGATCGCGTAACCCTGCGTAGGTTGTATCATTCTTTTCTATGAGTAGAACCCTCTCTAAGCGAAAAACGATTGCCCAGATCTTAATTAAGTTTCGGCTGCTGTGGCTGATTCTAGTTGCGTTTTTCTTGCTCTCAGGCTGCGTTCGTGATGATATCAGCATTCGATTTAGCGATGCCAATCATGGAAGATTTGTGCAGCAGATTCGCATTGCTCAGCCTGTTACAGAATTGGAAGGCGTGATGGCGATCGCTTGGCTAGAGCGGCTGGAACACCAGACCGAAAGCCTGGGCGGATGGGTACAGCATCCTGGTAGCCAGGAGAGCATCCTGACCCTTCCTTTCTTCAATGTCAAAGATCTAGAAACCAAGTTTAATCAGCTATTTGCATCAGAGTTTGAGACTGGGTTTGACATGGGAAAGCTCAAAAATAACAAGTTTAAAGATAATGAGCGTGAAGCCTTGCCGACGATCGCCTCTCATCTCAAAATGCGATCGGGTAACTGGATTTTCTGGCAGCGAATGGTTTTGGACTGCGAGCTAGATCTGCGATCGCTCAATGAGATCTTTGTGAGAGGCGTTTCAGAACCTGGCGCGAGTTCGGGGATGGCAAAGGTGGCGATCGATCCGCGCCAAATCTTGAGTTTGGAGTTTCGCCTCAGTACGCCTTGGGGTGCGCGGGCGCTGGAGACGGCTCATACCCCGGCGCGGCGCAGTCAGGGACGGCAGCTCATCTGGAAGCTAGAGCCAGGAGAAATGAATCATATTGCCGCCATCTTTTGGGTACCCAGCCCAATCGGCACTGGTGCAATGCTGATTGTCTTTTTGATGCTGATCGGACTATACATCAAGGCTCAATCTCCCAAAGTTTTAACGGACTCGTAGCTAATTTTCCCTTGCGCGTTCCGTGGCAACGCTTCAACGATAACCCAGCGTTTTGGCTGCTTGAACCGACTAAGACGCGAAGCGATCGCTCCTTGAATCTGAGCTACCTCCACTTCTGGATGGCAAGGCACATAAACAGCCGTTACTCCTTCTCCCCACTGGCGATCGGGCAAACCCACTACACAGACATCGGCGACCAGACCCGTTGCCCGAATGGCAGCTTCAACTTCGTCGGGAAAAACATTTTCGCCGCCTGTGATGATCTTCCGGCTGGCGCGCCCCACGATATGCAGATAGCCTTCTGCATCAAGGTAGCCTACATCATCGGTTTGAAATGTCGTTTGGGGAAGTGCGCCCCAATTGCCGTAATAGCCCAACGCTAAGGATGCAGACTGAATGGCGATCGCTCCTACCTGTCCCCGCTCCATAGGCTGATTTTGCGGATCGACAATTTGAATTTTGGCATGGGGTAAAGCCCTGCCGCTGCCTGTTTTTCCTGCCAGGAAGTCTACAGGCTTCAGCGTTGCTACCTGCGAGGCGGTTTCCGTCATGCCATAGGTCGGCGCTAGCTGAATCTGATGCCGCCTTGCTGCCGCTAACAGGTCATCCCAGGCAGGCGCACCGCCCAATAGCACTGTGCGAAATTGAGACAGCCACGCGATCGCCTCTGGGTCTTGTAATAGGCGCTGGAGCTGGGTAGGCACGAGGGAGATAAAGAAGTCGGTTGGGTCAAATTCAGGCGGCTGTTTGAAATCTAGCTGCTTGAACGGCACGATCGCTAGCTTGCCACCTGTGAGGAGCGATCGCAGCATCTGCATTAATCCGCTGACATGATAGAGCGGCAGCGTGCAGCAGGAGTTGATGGTATCAGACTCAAAGTGTTGTTGAAATCCCATCACGGAAGCCGTTAGCGTTTGCCAGGTGTGGACGGCAAAGCGCACCTGTCCAGAAGACCCACCTGTAGGAATCATGATCCAGCCAGGTTCTGGGAGTTTCCCCTTCTTCGACCTTACCCCCTGAAATTCTTTTACCTCTCCCAGAATTACATCTGGCTGAATCTGCTCAAACACTTGCTGCCACTCCGCTTCAACCCAATGAGGATTACCCAAAAAAATCGGGCACTGCGCAGCACAGGCAGCAATAAAGCCTGCCACAAAATCCGCCGGATCGGGTTCAGCCAGCAGCACAGTCGGAGGTTTGCGATCGCCTTCCTGCATCAAGGTCTGCAACTGATCTTCTGCCCGTTTTGTCAGGCTGTGGCAGTCAAGTCCAATCAGCCAGGAATCGCGAGAACGCTGCCGTAGAAGTGCGATCGGAGAAGTCATGGCTGCTATTAAACCATGTATGGCAACCGCCAAGGCTGTTAGGACGGAAACATTTTCGGTGGGGCGCGCAGCGCCCCACCGAACATATCCTAAGTAAACTGGCGACAGCTACGTTAACTCAACCCCATAGCAATTAATCCTGAGCAATCAACCTGGTATCAACCCAGCAATTTGTCGGCTTTTAGCTCTCATTTAGCTTCAGGGAAAAAGAAGAAATTCTTAAGATAGGCTAATTTTTGTGCTTTTAGCTACAGAAATATATTAGGATTATATTAACAAAAAATATTCTTCTAAGAATTTAGCGTTTGGTACGAGAACTATGGCTACTGCACTTCATTTCAACCTGGACGAAATCGACGCTCAGCATCGGGCAGCGATCGCGGCTTCCTTGACCCGTCGTCTAGAAGTCGCTAAAGCGGCTCAGAATTTTCAGCTCATTGCGCTGTTAGAGCAAGAACAGCAACAGCTAGGGCTAGTCAAAAAACAGCATGGCTTGGCTCTTGTTGCCAAAGTCAAGCAGGTCTGGAATTCTTGGATGGATGCGATCGCCCATCACTCCATGCTTTCAATTGACCAAATTATGAGCGATTCTGGCACTGTTCTATGGCGCGCTTACGATCCACGCACAGGCAAAACGCTTTATGCAGAGTCTGAGTCTGAGGTCTTGCAATGGATCGAAGACAATGATCTAGGGCGGTAAGCTTTGGCTAACTCATTCAAGGGATGATTAGCATAGCCCTACGTAATTGAGTTAGGACGAGTTATTTTTTGAGAGCCGCGCGGAGCGCGGCTCTCAAAAAATAACTCATTGGATCTAAGCGCGTAACGCTACACCAGCTAATCATCCCCTGAATCTGCTGAAGTTTCGGCACGTTCGCACTGCGAACGTGCCGAAACTATTGGCATCCTATGCTTCCACCACTAACCGATCGACTGGGCGGGCAATGCAAGACAGGATGTAGCCCGCTTCCTGATCCGCTGCGCTGAGGGCAATAGGCTGACCCGCATACTGCACCTGACCTTCACGCGCCATAACCTTGCAGGCACCGCAGGAACCCACCCGGCAGGCGTTACGAATCGGGATGCCTTCCTGTTCTGCAAGCTCTAGAACAGAAGTATTGCCATCGGCTGGAACGCTGCGATCGGAGTTGGCAAACTTAACCAAGGGCGCAACTTTAACCGAGGTATTCCCCCCTAAAGGACTGGGCAGTAGATCGGGTGACTTGCTTTGACCATTGCGGCTGGGCGCGATCGAACTCTGAGCAGGCGCAGTTTTAGAAGGAGCTGTTTTGCTGACTTTAGACAAATTGGCAGCGCTGATAGTAGATGTATCCTGAGCAGAGACGGCAGGAGCAGTTTTTGCGGCTGGCTTGCCTCCAAAGCTTTCTTGCTTGTATTGCTGCATCGGAAAGTTGACGGACTCCAGCAAAGATTTGAAGGTCTGGACAAAGCCATCAGGGCCACAGGCATAGACTGCGCGATCGAGCAAATCGGGCACAACCACATGCAGCATAGATTTGGAGATCCGTCCCGTTAGTCCCAGCCAGGGATATCTCGCAGAAGGCTGAGTCGTGGTGATTGCCAAACGGAAATTTGACATTTGAGCCGACATCATCGCCAGCTCATCTCGAAAAACAATGTCCTCAGGCTTGCGGGCGCTGTGCAGAAATACAACGTCGCAATCTGCCAAGGTATCCTGTACCCACCGCGCCATTGACATCATCGGCGTGATACCGCTGCCTGCCGAAATCAGCAGGATCTTGGGTGGTAGATCGGGTAGACAGCTAAAGTGACCGAGCGGGGTACCCACAAATTTGACGCGATCGCCCACCTTAAACGAGTTATGCAGCCAGCTAGAAACCAATCCCGGTCGCACTTCTGGATGACCAGAGACTTCACGCTTCACGGTAATATGAATTGCATGGGGACGGGTTGGAGAGGAAGAAATTGAGTAGGGGCGAAGAATAGGCTTGCCGTCAATCTCAACCTCTAAGTTAACAAACTGTCCGGGCTTATAGTTAAACGTCACGGGCGGCTCGGCAACAAAGCAAAACGTTTTGACATCGGGCGTTTCGTCAATGATTCGGCAGCATCGTACCTGCAAATCACCTGATGTCCACTGGGGTTCCATTGCGGTAAGCGATAAGTCTCCCTCTGCAGCAGCAGGCGATGGCGGCTCCATCTCTTCAATGTGAATATAAGTCTCCCCAATTTGGAGCAAGTCTCCTACTCGCAGCGATCGCTTATCGTTCTCCTCAACTAGCTCTCCATTTAGCGATGAGCCGGAGGTGCTGCCATCATCCATAAAGTAATAGGTGCCATCCTGATAAATAATTTTTCCATGCACTCGGCTAACCTCTTGAGCAGACAGAACCAAGTCGCAAGTTGCATATCTTCCGATTACCCACTCTAGCTGTCCGGGACGAGACTGGGTCAGAATATGAGTTCCAAATTCTTGCTGCTCGAAGTTCACCGATTTGAGTTTTAACATATGTAGTCTCCCAGATAGTTTGTGTAGGATGGCGGTGCCGAAGCAGAACTCTTAAAGGAGATGCAAGCTAACGTCGCCGTTTTTGAGGGGGAACAGAGCGAGCAATCGTTCGGTTGGCAGGTTTAGCAACGGTTCTTGCCAGAGTTTCCGAATCTCCATCCGTAGCCGATCGCTCGGTAGAAGCGACCAATAGCTCTGGACGAGTGGTGGCGATCGTCTGGATGGCCGTAAAGTGATCAGAGTCTTGAATCTGGAGATCTTGACGCAGTTTTTTGCAGAACTCAAAACTTTGGGAAGGATCGGTGACGCGCTGTTCCAGCAAGTCTTGCACCACGCCTGTGTAGGTCTGCAACTGGAGCTGCTGCGAGACAGCCAACAAGACTTTTGCCAGTGTATACACCTCATTTGAGGTTAATTCTTCGAGAGAACGCCCATCCAACAGCTTTGGATCGATCGGGAACTGCTGGAGCTGCTTTCTTAGGCTGGTAGACATACTCTCCCGATTGTATTGAGCATGAGTCCGGCTCAGCGTTCGGTAAAGCCAGATTGCGCCCACCAAAACAACCAGCGCATTGAACCCCAGCAGGAGATAGGTTGGCAAGCGATTGAGGGATGGACGCGCACCATAGGAAAAGAACGTCCAGAAGGATATGGCAGTGAATAGTGTAAAAATAACGTGCTGAGCCTGTTCAGCTGAAGCAGGTTTCTTTCGCCATACCGTATATCGACGATAAAGCTTTTCTAAAATCAATCCCCAGACAAAAGTTATGGAAAGCAGAATGGCATAGGTGATGAATACGGCAATAAACTTGGGAATACCGATAGAGTGACCCTGAATGTAAAAGCCTGGATCAAATACTCTGCTCAGTAAATCTCGCTCATGCGTCCACATACCTGTGAAGTAGTAATCCCAATTTCCAGAGTACAGGTAATAGTACAGATAAAAGCCAATGACCATACCTAGATAACCATACTGCACCAGTCGCCGACCCGGTTTTTGCAGCTCTTGCCAGTAGGTTTTTTCAGCATCAATGTCGATACAGGGCAACTTGCAGCCGACGCAAGCACTCTGTTCTTTCCCAGTTTTGGGGTCTACTGTGCGGCACATTGATTGGGTAATACTGGGCTTTGGCGTAGTGTGCGCCTTGCTGCCCATCAGCGATCGCGGACCCGTGTAAATCATTTGTACAGGAGCCATCGGACAAAAGTAATTGCACCAGCTTTTCCCTGCGTAGAGATAGCCAATGAGCATAGCAGAAGCGATCGTCCCGATTAAAAAATAGGCTAGAGCGGTGCGATCGCCGTTGACAAACAGAATTCGTAGCCCCAGCCCCAGAAAAAACAGCCCAGACTGCACATACAGATGATTCTTTCCTAGCCAGGAATTCTCGCCAATTGTTACCAATTCGTACCGCACTGCCTGGGTGACTGGATCAATAACCTTGCGCTTACGCTGCATCCCCAAAGCGCGCGGAATCTGAGATAAAAAGGAGAGCGGGCAAATTCTTCGCCAAAACTCATGTCCAAATACCAGCAGAATAAAGATGCCTGCGGGCACAATCATTGCCCACCACATCAAAACACTCATCGAGTAAGATTCCTGCGGTAAACAGGTTTCTCGAATCTTGACGCACTGATCGAGATTGATGTGAAAGGGGCTAGCTAAGTTATCAGGATGGGTAAAGTGCGGCGTAATGGGGTCATAAAACAAGGATGCAATTAGCAGCAGCCAGCCCAGCGTCAGGAGCCACCGGACTCGGTGCATTGTGGTTTCTGGAACTTTGTTTAGCATCTGGATGTCTCTCTACGGGTAAGCTTCTCGTTACTTGGAAATCAGCATCAGTGGATGCTTTTATGGATTTTGCAAATCTCTAAGCGGATGGTTGAAAAGTTTAACTATGGGTAGCGAAACGTTTCAGATCCCCCTCAATCCCCGTGCTATCGCGCCGCTGCGCTAGAAAAAAGGGGAACTTTGAATTCATTTCGCCCCTTTTTAAGGGGGGCAGGGGGATCAACAGGTGCCTAAAATCACAGCCGACCACTTTTCAAACATCCTCTAACTTTTCAAACCTCTAACTTTTCAAATCTCTAACTCTGCCACTTTTAAGGGATAGCACGGGAACTAATCTGCCAGATTCGCAGTTGATTCTCTCGGTTCACTCCCACGAGATAGCGATGATTAGGGCCGAGGGCAACCGCAACATCTTGACCGCACTTGCTAGGCAACGTGGTCATCAAACTGCCTTGGGGACTCCAGACGCGGATGTTGCCGTCATTGTGAACGGTGACCGCGTGCTGTTTTCCTAGCAGCGTTGTCACAAGCTGGGCAGAATTCTGAGGGAATGCCCGCATCAGACCTTCTTGCTGCAAATCCCAAACCAGCGTCCGATCTTCGCCAAAGCTAAAGAGCATATGATCATCTGCCATACGGAGGCTAACGATCGCCCCTTTATGTCCGGCAAAGGTGCGACGGAGCTGCCCAGTTTGCAAATCCCAAAGCTGCAAATCGCGAGTACTGCCAGCCGTCACCAAACGGTTTGAATTGCCGCCGTAAGTCATTGCCGTTACCGGATTGTCGGTAGCCAAGCTGCGCAAAGGCGCTCCAGTTTGCAAATCCCAAACTCGCAGGGTTCCATCCTCACCGCTGCTGGCGATCGATTTTCCATCGGGACTCATCGCCACGGCTGCCACGGCTCCCGGATGCGCTTCAATGCTCCAGAGCAGCGTTCCGAGCGTCGTGTCCCAAAGCCGCAGGGTCTGATCTTTGCCGCCGCTGACTAATAGACGACCGTCCTGACTCATATCCAAAGCTGTCACTATATCCCTGTGCCCTGACAGAGTTTGCAGCGCCGCTCCGGTGGGCAGAGCCCAGAGACGCAGGGCATGATCCGCCTCTGCCGTAACTAGAAAACGGTTGTCTGGCGCAATCAACATGCGATCGACATTCGAGGGCAGCTTCATGTCATGCACCAGAGTAATGTCTTTTTCTGAGCGGGAGACAAAATGCTCTGCTTGAGACAGCATTGCACCCGCCTGTTCAATTCGGCTAGAGCCATACCATCCGCTCAATAGCAGCAGCGCTGCGACCGTGGGTTTCCAAAGCTGCCGAATAGATAGACTCTGCTTTAAAGACCGCCCTACAGGTTTTTGCTTCACCGGGCGCGATCGCAAATTTACCAAAACCTCGGCAGCACTTTCGTAGCGCTGTCGGGGATGACGCTGCACCATTCGGCTTAGAATTGCAGCCAGGTGAGGATCGATCGATTGCCCTTGCAAATGAACCTGCCAATCTAGCTCACCCGAAATCGGATTTTGCTGAAAATCTTGCGGGTGAACGCCTGTCATCATCTGAATAATCGATACGCCCAAAGCATAAATATCGCTACCAAACTCTGCCATGCCCAAGAGCTGTTCATCTGGCATGTATCCCGGAGTGCCAATGGCAATATCAGCGCTAGGTGCATTCGGCTCAGACACATAGCAAGCCGCTCCAAAATCAATAAGAACGATCGTATTTTTGCTGTAAATTAGATGACTTGGCTTAATATCCCGATGAATCACCTGCTGGGCATGAATGTAATCCAAGATAGGTAAGACTTTTTGTAATACGATGCTCGCCGCTTCTGAATTCAGGTATTGCCCTGGAGCGATCGCATCTTCCAAATTGTCGCCTTCAACATACTCCTGAATCTGGTAAATTCGTTCTTGTTCATGACAGTAGGCAAACAAGATTGGAATTTGGGCATGGTTTTGCCCAAACTGATCCAAAATCTGCGCTTCGGTTGCGAAGAGCTGTTGAGCTGTCTCCTGTGAAATTGTGCTGCTAGGCGATAGCTGAAAGCACTTGACAACGCAAAGCGGGTGACAGGGTAAATATTTATCCCGTGCCAAGTAGGTTTCGCTAAACCCACCCGACCCAAGTTTCTCTAGAATGAGATACCGTTCAGCTAAAAGTTGCCCAATCATATGTATCAAACCTCTGTACAGCCGTCCCGATGCCGAACTAATTTCTGCATCTGTGTTTTGAATAGATCCTTTCGCAAGGGCAATTTTGACAGCCCAATTGCGCTAACTGAGTTGAAAACGTTCAAAGCCTCATCTGTTCTGATGCCCCAAATGCTGCCTAGCAGTTCAGTAGACTGACATTGCTGAACTTACTTAAAGAAAGGAGGAGGGCAATGCTCGGCTCACTAGACCCACACCCAATGGCTGCGAGTCGCTTCTAGCCTGTCTTCTGCGCTTTGTTCATACTACTTATAACAGTTTAAACCACCGAAGATGTGATTTTAGTCACACTTCCAATTAAGTGCCTCTCGCCCACTTAATTGGAACACTATGCAAGATTGTATTCCAATTAGTGAAAAATTACCACTTTTGCACCAATCCGCTTTTGCTCTGTGATTGTCACGTAATTTCTTGCGGTAGCCGTCTATCCGGTAATTGCCCCGATCGCGCCAGCAGCAGCGACCGTTCAGCGATCGAACTGTATGATCAGGCAGATTGCCCCATTACGGATACTATAGACTAATTTTTTAATTGGAACAAGATCAGATAAAGTGTTCCAGACAAAATACCGTATCCTCTCACTGGTATAGCTGTATTCACAGCAGTTAGGACGGGGACATTTTTGAGGGCGCGCTCCGCGCGCCCTCAAAAATGTCCTAAGCCCGATGATTATGGCTACAAAGCTTGACAATAGGGCATTGCTTACAGCAATTTTCAATCGCATAAAACACAGTTATTTTTGTAGAAACCTCGCTCCGCGCGGCTTTTACAAAAATAACCCACACTCAACCAAGCGCAAAGCGCTGTAACAGAGGGATGTTTTTTTGTTGGAGAGGAGTACTCCGTGCTCCTCTCCAACAAAAATGGCGCTGCTGAATTGAAGTATGAATCTATCTGAGTTGACAGTTTTCTCGCCCCCTAAATCCCCCAATTCTGGGGGACTTCCGAGCCATTCAAAGTCCCCCAGAATTGGGGGTTGGGGGGCTTTCATACTTGTACTCAGCAACGCCCAAAAAATCATCCCAGAGATCACCAATGCCGACGATGGTTTGGGTCAGCTCTAATTCAGCTAATCTGGCTTCATGAACTGACTGAAGCTAAAGCATCCTGTAATCAGAAAGCATCTTTGATAGACACCCCACTATCCACCCCAGAAACATCTTCAATAAGGAGAATTTTGACAAGAGAGTTGCACCTGCTCAAAGATTATGAATAAAGAGCACTTCAAAACTCCCCGATCTACCTATCAATGCGACGCGCTTTTTCCATCCCATCCACCATCTCATGCGGAGGGGGTGTGGGGGACGTGCCCGTCCCCTGCTGGGGGTTTGGGGGAAACCCCCAAGGCTGTTGGCTCCTCAAGGCTGTTTCCCCAAGGCTATTCCCCGAAGCCATTAAGCCTAACCCAACACCCAATTCACCAGCGATCGCACCGGATACCCCGTCCCACCCGCATTGTTATAGCCACTCTCCTTATCCGTCCAAACTGGTCCAGCAACATCCAAATGCGCCCAGGGCGTATCCTTCACAAACTGCTTCAGGAACAGCGTCGCCGTAATTGCTCCTCCCGGTCGCGGTCCTGTATTCTTCATGTCCGCCACCACCGACTTCAGCCCCTCAAAATATTTCTCCTCGATCGGCATCCGCCAGAACTTCTCGCCCGCCAGATCTGCCGCCTGAGAAAACTGAGACGCGATCGCCTCATCTTCCGTCCAGATCCCAGCAATGTCTTCACCCAAAGCCACGACACAAGCTCCCGTCAGCGTCGCCAGGTCAATCACGGCATCCACCCCTAGCTTGTCAGCATAGACCAGAGCATCCGCCAAAGTCAGACGACCCTCAGCATCCGTATTGTTGACCTCGATCGTTTTGCCATTCGATGCCGTCAAGATGTCTCCTGGGTGCATCGCATGACCGCTAATCATGTTTTCCGTCACGGCGCTAATGAAGTGCACCTCCACATCCGGCTGAATGGCCCCGATCGCCTTTGCCGTCCCCAGAGTCGCAGCAGCACCCCCCATATCGGTCTTCATCATCTCGATGCCGCTACCTGCTCCCTTGATATTGAGACCGCCGCTGTCAAAAGTCACCCCTTTGCCCACGATCGCCAACTTCTTGCGAGGCGTTCCTGCCGGACGGTAGGTGAGGTGAATGAACTTAGGCGGCAAATCCGAAGCCTGCGCCACGCCCAAAAATGCCCCCATCCCCAGCTTCTCGCAGTCCGCTTTTTCTAAAATTTGTAGCTCTAAGCCGTACTCCTGGGCGATCGCCTCTGCTGCCTCTGCCATCATCAGCGGCGTAACGATATTTGCCGGAGCCGAAACCAGCTCCCGCGCAAGAATCACCCCTAGACTAATCTGACGGGCACGGGCGATCGCCTCATCTGCATTGGCAAAACCTTCATGACCAAACCCCAGAAGCTCAATCTGCTCCAGCTTCAGCTCCTTCTCTTCCTCCGACTTAAAGCGGCTGTCCTGATGTAGCGCTAGCTCGATGCCCTCAACGATCGCCTGGATGGTCAGAGCCGTATCTCCATTCCAGCTTGGCAAACTTAAGCCCAGGGTTTTCACCTTTTCCTTTTTACCCAGCCGCGCTGCCGCCGCCGCCGCTCGACGCAGAGCATCTAGCTTAAAGGGTTCAGCTTTGCCCAGACCCACGATCGCAATTTTGCGAATGCTGCTGCCGCCACCAACCCTGGTCACGGCGCTGCTCCCCTCCTTGCCCTTAAACTCTGCTTCAGCGATCAGTTCGGTTAATGTGCCGGACAGCTTTTGATCGAGATCCGTCAAATCGTCTGTCAGCTCGACAGCATCCTCAAACAAACCAATGACCAGACAATCTCCAGACCACTCTAAGCGCGGCGTATCTATCCCTCGAAGATCCATGATTGATGCGACTTGTAATTACGTATGGGTTAACTTGTGCTTCCAGTATTGCGCAAATTAATCTGCGGTTGTGTAGCAGTGAGCGATCGATTTTCAACAGAAGCGCTAGGATGGGGAGCCAGAGCCTTGTATATATTACGAGGTAGATTACTCGGCTGTAGATTGCGGGATGACTGAGCAAACGGATGGTAAATCAGTACAAGAAGCAGGTTTGGCTGGCGGGTATTGGGCTAACGGCGCTAACGGTGGGCGCAGGCGTTTCATCGCTCAATCTTGTGAGCGGGTTTCAAATTCCTTTCCAGATTCCTTTGGTGAAGGAATGGCTTTCGGTTGCCCCTGCTCCCGCCAATTTAGAGTTAACCTCAGACCCTAACTCGCAGGTTTTAGCCCTCGCCACTCAGACTGCCAATCGCGCCTCCAAACTAGAGGCGATCGCCAACGGACTGCCCTCGGTCGATCGGAGTCGTGCCCGCTACCTGTTAGCAACTGACTTGATTCAGCAAAATCATGGCGGCAAAGCGTTGCCCTGGCTAGCAGGATTAGAGCAAAACTATCCGGTGCTGGCGGCACAAATTTTGGCGAAGCGCGCCCAGGCTTACACCTCAACGGGCAACAGCGCCAAAGCCACAGAAACCTGGAAAGAATTGCTTCAGCAGTACCCCAAAGACTGGGCAGCCGCTGAAGCGCTCTATGCCCTCGGCAAGACCAGTCCGCAGTACTGGGATCAGGTGCTTGCGCAATTTCCTAGCCATCCCCGTGCCGTGGACATTGCCTCAGCGCGGCTAGAGAAAAAGCCCGATCAACCTCAGCTCTTGATGCAGATTGCGCGGCACGGCATTTACACTCCTGGCATTCTCAATGTGCTGAATCGGCTGAAGGAGGAATATGCCCCTAAGCTAACTCCGGAAGACTGGGAGGCGATCGCCTTTGCTTACTGGGAAAAAGGCTACTATGGCAGCGCGGGAGCTGCCTACGGTAAAGCCCCCAACACGCCGCTAAACATGTATCGCACTGGACGGGGTGCGCAGCTTGGCGGACGGGACAGGGATGCGATCGCGGCATACCAACAGTTGCTCCAGGCATACCCCACCACCAAAGAGGCAGGACAGGCGCTCATCAAAATCGCTGAACTGGTCGATAAACCTGAAGAAGCGGTTCCTTTTCTCGATCAGGCAATCAACCAGTTCCCCGACAAAGTTCCTGAAGCCCTAGCCGCTAAAGCCGATGTTTTGCTGGCGCTGAATAGTGCGGAGTCGGCCCTGCAAGCTCAGCAGTCCGTCATTACTCAGCATAGTAAATCAGAGACAGCCGCCAAGCTGCGCTGGGAGCAGGCAGAAGAGCATGTTAAAAAAGGCAACATCAAGGCAGCCTGGGAATGGGCACGACAGTTGGCACAGGAAAATCCAGACAGCGAATTCGCGCCCGAAGCCTCTTTTTGGATCGGTAAGTGGGCGGCTCAGCTAGGGCAGCAAAAAGCGTCCCAACAAGCCTTTGAATATGTGTTGAGCAACTATCCCAGCTCTTACTATGCATGGCGATCGGCAAGCTTGCTGGGTTGGGAGGTCGGCGACTTCACTACGGTACGCACCCAGTCGCCACAAATTGCTGGGTCTTTTCGGCGATCGACTCCGCCAGCCGGATCGGCTGCCACCAAAGAGCTGTATCTGCTGGGGCAAGATCAGGATGCCTGGACGCGCTGGCAGGCTGAATTCACCAACCGCGTTCAGCCGACGGTCGCAGAGCAATTCACGGATGGGTTGATGCGTCTGGGCGTTGGCGATAATCTAGACGGTATTTTTATGTTGTCTAACCTGTCCTCTAGAGAATCTGCTGCCGAGAAAGCCCAGTACAAAACGATTCGAGAACAGGCTGGATACTGGCAGGCGCTCTATTCTTTTCCGTTTGAGGATATGATTAAGCGATCGTCGAAGGAAAATCAGCTCAATCCAATCTTGGTCACAGCTCTGATTCGTCAGGAGTCGAGATTTCAACCCAAGATTCAATCTTCAGTAGGCGCAACAGGATTGATGCAGGTGATGCCAGAAACCGCTGACTGGGTATCTAAGCAAGCGAAGATTAAAGACTATAAGCTCGATAACCCTAGCGACAACATCAAGTTAGGTACCTGGTACCTAGATTATACCCATCGAGAATATAATAATAACTCACTGTTTGCAGTAGCTAGCTACAACGCTGGCCCCGGCAGCGTTGCTGACTGGATCAGCAGATTTGGCTTCAGCGACCCCGATAAGTTTATTGAGCAGATTCCGTTTCCAGAAACCAAAGGCTACGTTGAGTCTGTATTCGGCAACTATTGGAACTATCTGCGGCTCTATAACCCAGAGGTTTCCAAAAAGCTGGCTCAGTATTCGTCAGAGCATTCAGCTTTATCGAGTTCAGTACCCTAGAGTCCTGCCGTAATTTAGCCGTTACTCGGCGGAGGCGATCGCGCAAAGATGCAGTGGTTTGTAGATGAGCTTCTATATTTCCGAGGAATTGTGTTTGTCAAAGGCTGGGCTAATTGCCTAGAGCAACCCATTGTCTCAATGGCGTATCAATTTCCTGGCGCTGAGGCGATCGCCGTTCAAGGGTATGGATTGCCCAGCCCCGATTTAGAGCCGCAGTTTGGCGCGTCAGCTCTGAACAGCCGCTTTGAATTTCATGCTGCTGTTAATCTGCCCCCGAAACAAGTCAGCCAAATGCAGCTTATCTTCAGCTTTGCAGATGGTTCAACTCACACCGCAACAGAATTGGTTGAGCAGAAAATCAGTACCGATCCTTATCATGCGCTGCATCGGCGCTTCTTTGAGCAAATTCGTTCTCAACCGCCTCCCTTTAGAGTTCTCGAAATTGGATCGCGCAATCGATCGGGAAATGTTCGTCGATCGCTATTGGGCGATCGCATTGAGTATGTTGGCATGGATATCGTTGCTGGAGAAAATGTGGATGTCATAGGAGATGCCCATAATCTATCAGGTCTATTTCCTCATGGGAGTTTTGATGCCGTTTTCTCCATATCTGTATTTGAGCATTTGTTGATGCCTTGGAAGGCTGCTATTGAAATCAATCATGTCTTAAAGCCAGGTGGGTGGGTAATGATCGCCACGCATCAAACGTTTCCCCTGCACGAGGTGCCTTGGGATTTTTGGCGGTTTTCCGATCAAAGCTGGCATGGGTTATTCAACTCTCAAACGGGATTCAAGATTTTAGAGACTGCCTGTGGAGAATCTGCTGCCATTGTTGCCCACCTGCTCCATTCCGTAACGGCTGACATGGATATCCATCCTGCGTACCTTGCAACGGCTGTACTGTGTCAAAAAACTCAGGATACGACGCTTCGTTGGGATGCGGATCTACAGGACATTCTTGAAACCATTTATCCCGTTTAAGTGCTACTGATTAAGCCCACTGATTAAGCCACACTGATCAAGCTTTGCGCTCCCAGCGAAACTTGCGATCGGTTTCTAGAATCGGCATATCGTTAATGCTGGCTTCCCGCCGCTGCATCAAGCCGTTTTCTGCAAACTCCCACTGTTCATTGCCATAGGCGCGATACCAGTAGCCAGAGTCGTCATGCCATTCATACTCAAAGCAGACCGAGATCCGATTTTCAGTAAAGCTCCAGAGTGTTTTCTTCAGTCGATAATCCAGTTCCTTCGCCCATTTTCGCTTCAAGAACTCCCGAATTTCTTCCCGTCCGCTCAAGAATTCGGCACGATTACGCCATTGAGAGTCTTCGGTGTAGGCGAGGGCAACCTTATCTGGATTGCGGGTATTCCAGGCATCTTCTGCGGCTTGCACTTTGGCTTTAGCGGTTTCGATCGTAAAAGGAGGCAATGGGGGCTTAGTTTCCATGAGTTTAGGCTTGAGTTTAGGCTTGAGTTTAAGCTTGGGTTTAGAGGTGCCGATCTAGCTAATATTGGTCTAGCTAGTATTGATCTAGCTGGCATGTGCAGATTTTATGTCTAAATCCTGATCAGGGGCTAGTCCTACTCACAGCGCTTTGCGCTTGATGAAGTATGAGTTATTTTTGTAGAAGCCGCGCGGAGCGCGGCTTCTACAAAAATAACTGTGGTTTTTGCAATTAAAAATTGCTGTAAGAGCATTCTGAAACTTCTGGAACTATCGTGAGATTTAAATTACTGCAAATCCTTATAGGTCTTTTCCTATTGCTCCTCAGCGGCATCGGTCTGTTTTTGAGTGTCTGGATTGTGGTTCCGGCACCGACGTTTAGCCTGCTGCCGCTGGGCGTAGGTGCGCCAGAGATTAGTCCGTGGCTGTTTGGATTCAATGCGATCGCTCTCCTTCTGCTCCTCTTCAGCCATTCCAAGGGCTGGATTTTTTCGCTGGCGATCGCCTGTAGCGTTGCGGGGTTAGTTTTGACCGCTTATCCGCTCACACAGGTTGCCGCCGCCAGTCAACAGGCAAGCAACGCCATGTATCAGGCAATTGGCATTGATTATCTGGCAAAGATTCCGCCACCACTTCAGGCTCAGATGCGTCCACAGCCCTTTGTTCTGGCAGATGTATTTCGGGGCATTCCCTTTCGCAGCATTCCCTTTCGTGACAGTCCAGCGGCGAACAATCTGCGGCAGCGGGCTATTGAATTTGCCCAACCCGATGGCGTACCCCTATCTTTGGAAGTCTACCAGCCGCCTAAACCCGGCATCTACCCGACGATCGTCACTATCTACGGAGGCGCTTGGCAAAATGGCAAGCCCACCGCCAATGCAGAGTTCAATCGCTACATGGCGGCACAGGGCTACACCGTGGTAGCTATCGACTACCGCCATGCGCCCCAATACCAGTTTCCAGCCCAAATTGACGATGTGCGCCTAGCCTTGACCTACATTCAAAAAAATGCCAAGTCGCTAGAAGTTGATCTCGATCGCGTCGTGCTCATGGGACGATCGGCAGGGGCGCAGCTGGCGATGATTGCCGCATACTCAGCCGCCATGCCCGTCAAAGCGATCGTCAATTACTATGGCCCTGTAAACTTAACGAGCGGCTATCGCGAGCCACCCCAGCCCGATCCCATTAACTCAAGAGCCGTGTTGGAGGCATTTTTGGGCGGTACTCCCGATCAAAAACCTGAACTCTATGACAAAGCTTCACCCTACACCTACATCACGCCTAAAGCGCCGCCCACGCTGCTCGTCTACGGCGGTCGTGATCATGTAGTGCAGGCAAAATATGGCAGAGGATTGCGCGATCGCCTTCAAACCGCGGGCAATATTGCCGTTTATGTGGAGCTGCCTTGGTCAGAACATGCCTTTGATGCGCTGTTTAGCGGATTGGGAAATCAGATCGCGCTGTACTACACAGAGCGGTTTATTGCCTGGTCGGTTAGCGGTCAGTAGAGATATGCGGTGCTGCTGAAGGTCTGCATGGCAGAGGGACTTCCAGAACTCAAAGTCCCCCAGAATTGGGGAATTGAGGGGGCTGAGGGGATTAAGATATTGCACAGCAAACTTGTGTATACACAGAATCTTAGTGCAACATCTTAGTATAGATCTCCGTTTCCTGCTCTTCCTCTCTCCCTTCATACAGCTCTTGCATTAACACCGTGCTCATCTACATTGCCATTGCAGAGGGTTGCATTGCCATTGCAGAGGGTTGCAGTGCCATTGCAGAGCGTCACATTGCCATTGCAGGGCATCACATTGCCATTGCAGGGCATCACATTGCCATTGCAGCGAATCGCAGCGCTATTGTGGTAGGTTACAATGCCATTGCAGCGAATCACAATTCTGTTGTATAGCCTACGATGCCATTGCAGCAGGGTATAATGCCGTTGCACTACCGCCCATTGAGATTGCTTGAGAATGGGAAAGTCAGACTCCTCAAACGCTTTTAGAGATCGCTTCAATATTTCTAGATGGGCGATCGATTATCCTTGGCTCACGATCGGCTTTTGGCTGGCGGTGACGGTTGCTGGTCTGCTGGCGTTCAGTTCTCTGAAGTATGCGCTGTTTCCAGACATTACGTTTCCGGTCGTGGTGGTGAATGCCTCCGCGCCCCTAGCGGCAGTATTGGACACTGAATCGCAGCTGACTCAGCCGATTGAGCAAGAGCTGAAGTCTTTGCCGGGGCTAGATGAGATTCGCTCTACGACCTATCCGGGGCAAACGGTAGTCAGTCTGGCATTTGCGGTTGGCACTGACTTAGAAGAATCTAGACAGCAGGTAGAATCTGAGGTTAAACGCCTAGAGCTGCCTACGAGTACTGCATTTCAGGTGATTCCGCTCAACCTAAACGAGTCGGCGGTGGTGAGCTATGCGATCGAAAGTAGCCAGCCCTTGGCAGAGATCGTGCCGATCGCCCAGCAGCAGATTGTTCCGGCGATCGCCAAGCTCCCAGGGGTACTCAAGGTTGAGCTGCTGGGGGTTGCCTCTGCCACCAGTCCGGTGGCTGTTCGGTTCAATGGTCAGGAGGCTCTAGCAATTCAGGTGATCAAGCGAGGGGATGCCAACGCTTTAGAAGTTGTGAGCCAGGTTGAAAAGACGATAGAGGCACAGAATTTTCCTGAGATTACCCTGACTCAAGCTGCTACTCAAGCCGACTATATCCGAGAAGCAACCGACGCCACGATCGAAGCGCTAGGACTGGCGATTGTCCTATCCGTTCTCGTGATTTTCCCGTTTCTCTGGAACTGGAGAGCAACGCTGATTTCTGCCCTGGCGATTCCCACGTCATTGCTGGGAACCTTCATTGTCATGGCGATATTTGGCTTTAACCTGGAGACTATTACGCTGCTGGCGCTGGCGCTGATTGTTGGCATTGTTGTCGATGATGCGATCGTGGACGTGGAAAACATTGCCCGTCACTTGGAAGCGGGAGAATCGCCGCGTCATGCCGCCATTACGGCAACGAGTGAGATTGGGCTAACGGTGACGGCAGCAACTCTGACGATCGTGGCGGTGTTTTTGCCTGTAGGTCTGATGGGCGGCGTGATCGGTCAATTCTTCAAGCCTTTTGGCATCACCGTTTCCGCTGCCGTAATGGTTTCACTGCTGGTTGCCCGCACGCTGTCGCCTCTGCTAGCGGTGCGCTGGCTTAAGCCGCAATCCGAGCAGTCTTCGCCGCCGCAATTGGACTCTTGGAACAAATTTACGCAAGCCTACTACAGGCTGCTAGACTGGGCTTTGCGTCATCGAGGCTGGGTAATCAGCTTGGCTGTTTTAAGTCTAGCGCTGGGAATTGGGCTAATCCCGTTCATTCCTAAAGGGTTTATTCCTAAGCTCGATCGGGGTGAGTTTAATATTCGGTATACTGCGCCGCTGACGATCGATCCGAGACAGGCTGCTATTTCACGGGGTAATCCACCGAGTAGTTCGCCAAGCAATCCATCAGGCAGTTCACCGAGCAATCTACCCAGCAATCCACCCAGCAATCCACTCAATGATTCACTGAAGGTTGCTACAGAGCTAGAGGCTTTTGTAAGAAAATCTCCCCAAGTGCAGACGGTATTCACGATCGTCGGTTCACGGCAGGGAGCGCCCAATCAAGGCACGCTGTACGTCAAGCTCAAGGGCGATCGCACTTTGCCAACGGCGGAAGTCCAGGATCAGTTTCGTCAGCAGATCCCTAAGCTTGCAGGCGTAACCACCAGCATCGAAGATATTCAATTTGTGGATACAGGCGATGAAAAGCCGCTGCAAATTACGCTGCAAGGTAGCAATCTGGCTGCCCTAACGCAGACGGCTCAGGCGATCAAATCCCGGATTCAAGAGCTTCCGGGGTTGGTGGAAATTACGGCAACCGGAGATGACACTCAGCAGGGCAGTGAGCCGATCGCCGTTGAGCATTTGGGCACGCAGCGAGTTGCCTATGTCAGAGCTAATCTCAGTCAAGAATCTGAAATTGGGGATGCGACCGATCAGGCAGTGGCGATCGCCCAAACGCTGCTGCCGCCGGGAGTCTCGATCGATCTGGGCGGCGACTCTGCCCGAATCAGCGATATTTTTGGCAGCTTTGGCGTGACGCTTGCCTTGTCGGTTGGGTGTATCTTGCTCGTGCTGTTCCTCCTGTTCCGCAACTGGGTTGATCCGTTGGTGATTGCCTTCTCCCTGCCGCTTTCCTTGGCGGGTGCCATGCTGGCAATCTGGGCTACAGGCAGTCCGTTTGGCATGATTTCCGTGATTGGCATCATCTTTTTGCTGGGTTTGACCAACAAAAGTGCAATTTTGATTGTGGACTACATCAATCAACTGCGTCAGGGCGGGATGCCTCGAACAGAAGCGATTTTGACCGCAGCGCCAGTTCGACTTCGACCCATTTTGATGACGACCGCAGCTACAATTTTGGGAATGCTGCCGATCGCGCTGGGATGGGGAGCAGGCGCTGAGTTGAGAGCACCCATGGCGATCGCTATCATTGGCGGATTGGTGGCTTCTACTCTGCTGAGTTTGCTGGTTGTTCCCGTCATCTATGCTGTGCTGGATGATGTGCCATTCCTCAAACGGAGGTTTGCCCGGTGACGCGGGTGTTTGTCACAGGCGGCACGGGTTTTATTGGCGCAAATTTAGTGAGGCTGCTGCTGCAAGAGGGCTACAGCGTCAGGGCATTAGTGCGCTCTGAGAGCCGTCTAGAGAATCTGCAAGGATTAGAGATCGAGCGGGTGACAGGCGATTTGAATTCTCCCCAGCTCTGGCAGCAGATGCAGGGATGCCAGTTTTTATTTCATGTTGCCGCCCACTATTCGCTCTGGCAAGCCGATCGGGACTTGCTGTATCGCCACAACGTTTTGGGCACCCGCAATGTCTTAGCCGCCGCCCGTCAAGCTGGAATTGAGCGAACGGTCTACACTAGCTCTGTCGCCGCCATCGGTGCCGGACAGGCTGGGGCGATCGCCAATGAAACCTACCAAAGCCCGGTCGAGAGTCTGGTGGGGCATTACAAAAAGTCCAAATTTTGGGCAGAGCAAGAAGCCCTGAACGCAGCCCAGACGGGGCAAGAGGTGGTGATTGTCAATCCGACTAGCCCAATTGGCGCTTGGGACATTAAGCCGACTCCCACGGGCGATATCATCCTGCGGTTTCTGCGGCGGCAAATGCCTTTTTATATGGAGACGGGTCTCAATTTTATTGATGTTCAGGATGTTGCCTGGGGGCATTTGCTGGCGCTGCGGCAGGGGAAGTCGGGCGATCGCTATATTCTGGGACACCAAAATCTGACGCTGAAAGCCCTGCTGGATCAGCTTGCCCAGCTCACGAATCTGCCAGCTCCTCAGCGATCGATACCCGCATGGCTACCCCTTGGCGTTGCCTGGGTGGATGAAAAAGTCCTTGCGCCCTTGGGCAAATCTCCTTCTGTTCCGCTGGATGGGGTGCGGATGGCGCAACAGGTGATGTACTATGATTCTGCTAAAGCGCTTCAGGAATTGGGGCTTCCCCAAACGCCGATTCGGCAGGCTCTCCAGGAAGCGATCGCTTGGTTTACCTCACGGGGATACGTGCAGGAGGGTGAAATTGCCTCAAAATCATAGTCTCTCCATAATTCAGAGTCCCTTTGTCATGAGCGATTCATCTCTAGCTTCTAAATTCAGGTAGCCTCTAGATTCAGATCTTCTATTCTTTTTGTTCCCTCAACCATACTCCTGGAGCATCCAAGTTATTATGGCGATTCAACTCAAACAGGCTCTCGACATTGGCAAATACCTCGTCACGCAGCGATTAAAAGGACGTAAGCATTTTCCGCTGATCCTGATGCTGGAGCCACTGTTTCGCTGTAATCTTGCCTGTCCGGGCTGTGGCAAAATCCAGCATCCTGCCGACATCCTCAGGCAAAACCTTACCCCTGAGCAGTGTTTTGCTGCCGTGGAAGAATGCGGTGCGCCTGTCGTCTCCATTCCAGGTGGAGAGCCGCTGATGCATCCCCAGATTGCCGAAATCGTGAAAGGGCTGATCGATCGCAAAAAGTATGTCTACCTTTGCACCAACGGACTGCTGCTAGAAAAAAGCCTAGACAAATTTCAGCCCTCGCCCTACTTTGCCTTCACGGTTCACCTGGATGGCTTGAAGGAGCATCACGATCAGTGTGTCGATCGCAAAGGGGTATTTGATACGGCAGTCAAAGCCATTCGTGCGGCAAAAGCCAAAGGGTTTCGCGTCACGACCAACACGACCGTTTTTGAGGGCACCAATCCTGAAGAAATGCAGGAATTTTTCGACTATCTAGAAGTCTTAGGCACCGACGGCATGGCGATTTCTCCAGGCTATAGCTACGAACGAGCGCCCGACCAGGATCATTTTCTCAAGCGTGAACAAACCCATCAGCTTTTTCGGACGCTTCTGGCTCCCCTCAAGGCAGGCAAAAAAAACTGGGACTTCAACAATAGCCCCCTCTTTCTGGACTTTTTGACAGGCGAGAAAGACTACGAATGTACGCCCTGGGGTAGTCCTAGCTATAGCGTCTTGGGCTGGCAAAAACCTTGCTATCTGCTGAGCGAAGGCTATTACGCTAGCTTCAAGGAGCTGGTTGAGAAAACAGACTGGAGCCAATATGGTCGCGCTAGCGGTAATCCCAACTGCGCGGACTGCATGGTGCATTGCGGCTATGAACCGACTGCCGCTCTAGATGCCATGCAGCCTGCCAATATTGCCCGATCGCTCGGCAATATGCTGGGAATGGCTCACTAGCTCCATCTGAGACTCCATCTAAAACTCTACCTGATTGCCAGGTGCGCTATATTCAAGCTATGGCATTCAAGCCATAGCACACTTTGCTCAAGATAGATTGCTCAAGATAGATTGCTCAAGATTGCGATCGCGCAATGTTGTGATTGCTACAGACTAGATGAGGTAGTCTAGTTTAGAGCTTTACACGCAAAAGCTAAGAGTAAAAGTTAAGAGCAAAAGTTAACGGCGAATAACCGCAGGTAAAGGCAGTAGGCTGATTATGGGCACCCTCGCAAAACTCCGACTTCTGGGAACCGCAACCCTGGCTTTGGTCTTAGTCAATTCTCTCGGCTTAGGCATTTCCCAGAGGGCTGACGTGAAATATGGCTTGCCCGATCGATCGCTGGGGCTTGTCGCCGAAGGCGATCGGGCTGAAGCCCGCAGCTCTGGAGGTCGAGCGGGTGGCGGTTCCTTTAGTAGGCCTTCGGGCGGAGGCAGCAGCGCCCCTTCCCGGTCTGCACCCTCCTACAGCAATCCTGCCCCCTACAATCCTTCCTATAGAGACTCCTATCCGCGCTCTTATCCAGTACCTGTACCGATTCCAGGCGGCTATGGCGGCTACGGCGGCTATGGCTACGGAATTGGGGGTGGCTTTGGCTCCCTTTTGCTGCTGCTCATCGTAGGCGGTGGCGCAATTCTGCCGATCATGTGGATGTATTTCATGCGATCGGGCGGCAGAGGTCTGTCTAGCGGCTATGGCAGCGGCGCAGCGGCAGGCGAACTCGACAATGATATTGTTACCGTGACGCGGCTTCAGGTGGCTCTGCTGGCGCAAGCCCGATACATTCAGGAAAACCTGACTGAGCTGACGGAACAGGCAGATACCTCCACTCAGACGGGTCTTTCTCAGCTTTTGCAGGAAACGGTGCTGGCGCTCCTGCGTGCCCCCGAAAACTGGACGCATGTGCGCGTCAACTCTCAAACTGTCAAAAGCCGCGAACAGGCAGGGCAAGTCTTTCAGGAGATTTCCATCGAGGAGCGCAGCAAATTTAGCGCTGAAACGCTGGCAAATGTCGGTGGACGGGTGCAGCGTCAGGCTCCAGCCAAGAATGATGATGATGCGCCTGCTTCCTATATTGTCGTCACGCTGATTTTGGGAACAGCCGACGATCGCCCCCTCTTTACGGATAAGATTCTCTCTGCCCAAGATTTGCAGGCTGCCCTGAAGCGCATTGGCGGTATTTCGCCAGACTATCTCATGGTGTTTGAGCTGCTCTGGAGTCCACAAAATAGTGCCGATAGCCTGACTTATGATGAGCTGCTGACGGAGTATCAAGGGCTAGTGCAGATCACTTGAGTAGAGCGATTTGTGTCGCCAACAGGCTGAGTCCGAGCAAAACCTCTACGCCAGAGCCAACGCTAGGCCCTGCTTTTGTAGTAGTTGGAACTGCGCTCCCTAGCATCATGAGGAGCGCTCCCCAAAACATCCATGACCAGCCAAGCTGCTGCCAAACTACTGCACCGATCGCCCCCACGCAGAGTATGACTAAAATCACCGGAATCTCTTTGCTAGGAACCACTTCTTTATAGCGCAAAGTTCCGGCAAAGGTGATAGGTTTGAGATTAAGCTTGATCATCCGATCGCACACTTCAATAACAATGAGTGTGAACGCTAGAGCAACACTGAGGCGATCGCTCCAGGGAGAATCCCATCTGACATGAGCTGTATGAAGAACTTGTACTGCGAATACTAGAAGCAGCGGCGAGAGCAAGCCATGTAGCCAGTAGCGAATTTTATGGAGGAAGAGCAGGCGATCGCCCATCCCTATCGAGCCGCCGATAAAAATAATTAAATTATCGTAGACTAAGCCGCCTAAAACGAGCAGCAAGATTGCTAGGCTGGGGCTAGGAAATTGAGCGAAATGATAAGTTCCCCAAGCTAGAAGCGTCAGATGAGCCAGGGTATAGAAGGAATAAATGAGTTTACCGATCGAGAGCAGATTAAATTGCAGCTTCTGGGTGAGCATGGCGCAGGTTAACTAAAGTACAAACGAGAGCTAATAAGATAAATACCGTTCCAAAACAGAAGGGGAAGATGGCGCCTAGGTGATCGAAGCTCCAGCCTGCCCACAAAGGCCCTAGAATCGTCGCAATGCTTTGAATCCCCTGAGCGCTGCCAATGGTTCTGCCCTGTTCGCGATCGGATACGCGGTTAGAGATCAATCCCCGGAGGCAGGGCAGCAGCAAGCCAACTCCCAGGGACAGCAAGCCCTGACTGGCGTAGAGCGTCGGGTAGAACAGCACAGAGTTTGCAGGAATTAGCACAATTAAGCCAAAGCCGATCGCCAGGGTGATAAAGCCCGCAATCGTCAGTTTCGCTTCGCCATAGCGAGGAATGAGCTTACGAATTAAGCCGCCCTGCACAACGGTGGACACTACGCCGATGAAGACAAATACCAGTGCCGCAGAAGAGGCTTGGAAGCCGAAGCGATCGCTCAAGAACAGCACAAAGATACTGGTGAATCCAGAGAAGGCGAAATTGAACAAAAAAGTTGCCCAGAGCAAGCCCCTAATTTTTTCGTTTTGCAGCAGATCGGTAATTTGATTGAACGGATTTAAGTCTTGGAGGTGACATTTGCGACGCTTCTCAGGGCTGAGCGATTCGGGTAGGGTAAAGTAGCCCAAAATTACGTCTATCAGCGCCAAAGTTCCGGCAAAAAACACGGGCAGTCGGAGATCAATTCCGGCAAGTGCGCCCCCTAGTGCGGGACCTAGGACAAACCCCAAGCCAAACGCCACGCCCGTTAGACCAAAGTTTTTCGATCGCTCTCCTGGCGCAGAAGTATCGGCAATATAGGCTTGAGCCGTCGCTGCAACACCGCCCGTGATGCCATCAATGATGCGAGAGAGGAACATCACCCACAATGCACCCGCCCAGCCAAACATGAAGTAGGAAATGGCGCTGCCGAGAACGCAAATCAGCATCACCGGACGACGACCATAGCGATCGGAAAGGGCGCCGATCGCCGGAGTTGCGAGGAACTGAGCGATCGCAAAAGAGGAGGTCAGTAGTCCCAAGGTTAAGGCATCTGATCGAAACTCTGCGATAAGGAAAGGGAGAACTGGAAAGAGAATACTAATACCGATTCGGTTGATCAGAATCGTGAGGAAAATGAAAACGAGAGGCGATAGTTTTTTCAAAAGCTGCGGCTCAATGCAGGATATTAATCTTGAACAGGAGAGGCGATCGCCTTTTCACTAAACCACTCCAGCAACAGCGGATTGATCACTTCTGGGGCTTCGTCTTGCGGACAATGACCAATGCCCTCTAGCGGCATGAAGCGATCGACTGCCGCAAATTCTGCCAGCTTTTGACCCAGAGCAAACGGCTCCCAGGGATCGACTTTGCCCCACGCCAGCAAAACAGGACACTGAATCTGAGGCAGCAAGTCTTCGGGCAACGGCCCTTGAGAATAGGTGATGAAGGACAAAAACACATCTGCCGCACCCGGATCACGAGCGGGTTTCAGCAAAATTTCTACTAGCTCGTCGGTAACGGCTTCCTTACGTCCGTATGCTTTGAGCAACGCCTGCCGAATGACTTTAGGTTGGGCTAACTTAGAGAAAAAGAAACGTCCGATCGGGGGATAGGCAAGAATCTTTTGTATCCAGGGAAAGGTCAGCTTGCGATACCAGGACAGCTTACGCTGATGCTGGAGCCGTAGAGCGCAGTCTAGCAAGGCGATCGCTTTCACCTGCTTGGGCTGGAACACTGCTGCCTGGAGCGCCACCAAACAGCCGATGGAGTTACCCACCAGAAAGACCGATTCGCCAATCACCTCTCGGCAAAAATCATTAATTTGTTCGCCCCAGGTTTCAAAACGGTAGTTGATTGCCTCTCCGGGCTTTGGCTTAGCCGACTGCCCAAAGCCAATCAGATCGATCGCATATACCCGATGGTGTTGGGCGAGTGCTGCAATGTTTTTGCGCCAGTGATCGCTAGATGCACCCAAGCCGTGGATCAGCAGTACAGCATCTCCCTGAGTGCCCGCCGTCTGATAGCCAATGGAGAATCCGCGCCACTGCCAAAACTGGGTAGGGCAAGGGGATTCGATCGCGACATCGTGAGTAATCATAATATTTCTTGTGGAAAGCGTGTGTTTGAAGCCTCGAACCTAGTTCTCTAGCGCATCCCAAATTTTGCTGGGAACCTGCCGCCCGACACGAGTAATTAACCGAGGCTGATAGGACAATTCGCCATTTTTTTCGCTCAATTTGATAAAGCCCTCAGCCATTAAGCCTTCTAAAAGCAGCTCAGCAGCTTCAGGAGTTTGTGATAGATAGGCAACCAGTTCCGACAACGTAGCGCTCCGCTGGCGCAGCAGCCAATTCAGGAGCGATCGCTCTACCTCAGGTAAGAACAAAAGATCGGCGATTGATCGGGTAGGCGGCTGAGGCGTATTAGGTGTCATACGCAGCGTTACCCAATAATTTTTTTGGCGACAGCATGAACCTCTTGGCTAAAGGGATGATCGGGATGATGCAGCCAGAATACGCCGCTGCTTGCCAATTCCAGCATTTCCTCATTTTCGTAAAATAAGCCACCTACAGGAACACCGTAGCGGTGAGAAACTTGACTCATGACAGTATTGCGATCGAATACAGGCGGCGTTTTATTAACGAGCAGCAAAATCTCCGGCACATCTAACTTTTGTGCCACTTCTAGGGTGACTGCTGTTCCCAAAAAGTCTTGGCGATCGGGACGCAGAATAATCACCATGGCATCTGAAATGGCGATCGATAACAGCGTTTCTTCATTCAGTCCAGGATGGGTATCAATAAACAGGTAATCTAGATTGAGGCGCTCCGTTAATTCCTGAAAACCATCGTTGAGCAACCCCACATCAAATCCTTCTCGCAGGATCTTGGCAATCTCTCCTGCCTTCAAGCTAGAGGGCACAAGATAGACCGTACCTGACAGATCTGCCGTTGAGCCATTGCCCGTCTTCAGTTCTGACGTAACATCGTAAGCCGCTTTTTCAATGCTGCACTTGTCCCAAAGATAGTCATTTAGCGAATAGCTAAAAGTCTCTTCATCCAATCCAAAAATGATATGAATTCCCGGCGACTGAATGTCGGTATCGACGATCGCCACTCGCTTGCCCTGACTTGCAACTGCAACCGCAATGTTTGCAGTCAGGTTTGATTTGCCAGTCCCTCCTCGAAAGGAATGGACTGAGATAATTTGTGACATAAACAACTCCTACAGAGCGCGGTGGGCGGCATCAGTTAGCTTTTGTGCTGCCCGATAGACTTGGATACAGTATGGGAACAATAGCCGCAAAACTATCGCAAATCCGAAAAATATTAGGACTCATGGAAAAGCGCACCTACACTGCGGGCGAAGTCATCTACGCTGAAGGCGAGACAAGTCAAGCTGTTTACCTGATTAAGAGCGGCAAAATTGAGCTGATTGATACCTATCCCGAAACGGGGCAGGTGGTGGCTAAAGCGATCGGTGCAGGTAAAGTATTTGGCGAAGTTGAGCTCATCGATCGCAAAGTTCGCTCCTCAACCGCAAAAGCCGCTGAAGCGACTAAAGTGATCATCTTTAGCCATGAAGAAATTCTAGATACCTTGTTTAACCATCCTGAAAACAGCCTGGTGATGGCGCGGGATGTGTTCGATCGCCTCCGTCAGCTTTACAGCACGGACAGCCTGGATGCAGAGCTAACCAAGCTGCGAGAAGAGATGCATGAGACGATCAAGAAAGCGGTTGTCAGCCATGAATCGAGAGTGTTCAAGAGTCACAACGGCATGGCGGCGATCGCGATTCCCATTGTCATGCTGGTGGCGATCGTCATTGGCATTCGATTTTACCTGCATTAACTCAGATGGCGATTGTAGGACAAAAGCAGCTTATCCCTGGCATTTTGGGTGGGCTGGGACCCTTGGCGCACATTGAGTTTGAGCGGCGGCTAATTGCCAAAAATGTTGCGCGGGGAGCCTGTGCCGATCAGGATCATCCGGTCTGGATTTTGGTAAGCGCGAGTTCTATCCCCGATCGGACTCAGAGCCTCGCCGGACAGGTATCCGACTGTACCCCCTGGCTAGTGCAATATGGGCAAATCCTAGAACGAGCAGGTGCAGACTTTTTGATCATTCCCTGCAATACAGCCCATGCTTTCTATGCCCAGGTGCAGCCTCATCTACAAGTTCCCTGGCTGCATCTGATGCACTGCACCTCTCGGTTCATCGCCGAACAATATGACGTGAAACGAATCGGCATTTTAGCCACTGACGGCACGTTGCAGACAGGCTTATATAGCCGCAGCTTGCTGAATGTTGGGTTGATTCCCATCTGTCCGGCGATCGCTTCTCCCCCTCAGCAGCAGGTGATGCAGAGCATTTATCATCCGAAGTGGGGGATTAAATCCTCTGGCATTCAAGTCTCTAACCGAGCGCTGGCTCATCTAAAACAGGCGGTGGAGTGGCTGCAACACCAAGGGGCGGAGCTAGTGATCGCAGGATGCACAGAACTCTCCGTTGCCCTACCCCAAATTGCTGATCCGTCCTTGCCCTGGATCGATCCGCTAGATGTCGCCGCCGATCTAGCGCTGGACTTGTGTTGGGGCGATCGCGTTTTGCCGTTACTTCCAGAGGTTTACCAACCGCGCACCTCAACTGAACATTCTATATTTTGTCCTCCAGCCTCTCAATTTCTGCAAGGTTTGAAAAGGTTAGAAGTTTCTCAAAATCAGGGTGGTTAATTTTTTTTGAAAGGAGCGCTCCTTTCAAAAAAAATTAACCATGAAAGCAGCATGGTATGTGTATCTGGAGGAAGTGAGCATCAGTGCCCCCAGGAGGCGGTAGAGTGGCAGCGATCGCCAAAACTAGATCCTAAAGGTAAAACATGACTGAAACCACCATCCGCATCACACAAGCTCAGGTACCTAACGGAGATTTGCAGATCTCTGCCTACTTGGCAGAACCGATCGCCACCTCAACCTTCCCTGCAATTATCGTCCTCCAAGAGATTTTTGGGGTCAACGCCCACATCCGCGATGTTGTAGAGCGCTTTGCTAAAGCGGGGTATGTGGCGATCGCGCCTGCCCTCTATCAGCGCCTTGCCCCCGGCTATGAAAGCGGGTATGACCCTGAAGCCATTAAGCAAGGACGGATTTATAAAGACCAGACTCGCGCCGATGAGCTGATTTCAGATATTCAAAGTACGGTGGATTACCTTTATACTCTGCCTTCCGTGACAGGGGCAATCGGCTGTATTGGCTTCTGCTTTGGCGGACATGTTGCCTACCTAGCGGCGACGCTGCCAGGTATCAAAGCCACGGCTTCGTTCTACGGTGCGGGCATCCCCACCTTTACGCCCGGTGGTGGCGAACCGACGATCGCCCACACGCCAGAGATTCAGAGCATCCTTTACGCCTTTTTTGGGCTGGACGATGCCAGCATTCCGCCAGACCATGTGGAGCAAATTGAGGCGGCACTGCAACAGCACCAGATTCCCCACAAAATCTTTCGCTATGCCGGAGCCGAGCATGGGTTTTTCTGCGATCGTCGTCCTGCCTATAATCCCACCGCCGCCGCCGATGCCTGGACACAAGTTCTAGCACTGTTTAGCCAGCTTTAGAGTCTAGCTTTAGGCGATCGAGGCTTATAGCTTCAAACTATCTGGATTGTAGATTGTTGACAATCTACAATATTTCTTCTAGACTGACCTCTATGGTTTTGCTCTAGGCAAGTAATCTACAGGCAAGTATCTTATGCGCCAGTCGATCGATCTGACTCTCCAGAACTGTATGCCACCCGCAAAAGCCTTAGACGAACAGGCTTTGCGAATTCAGCTTGCTGCCACCTATCGGCTGATCGACAAATTTCGCATGTCTGATCTGGTCGAGACTCACATTTCGGTGCGGCTGCCCGGAACCGATCACTTTTTGCTGAACCCCTACGGCATGATGTTTCACGAGATTACGGCTTCTAGTTTGCTCAAAGTGGATCTAGAGGGAAATCTTGTTGAACCTGGCAGCCAGATCGTCAACCCTGCGGGATTTGTCATTCACAGCGCTATTCACGCGGCACGTACCGACATTTCTTGTGTGCTGCACACCCATTCCCGCTATGGCACTGCCGTTTCGCTACTAGAATGCGGTTTGCTGCCCGTTTCCCAATTTGCGCTTCAGTTTTACGATCGTCTTGCCTATCACGACTACGAAGGGGTGTCGCTTGATCTTGCCGAACGAGAACGCTTGGTGAACAATTTGGGGAAGCGTAAGGCAATGATAATGCGCAATCACCGGCTACTCACCGCAGGACGCACTATTCCTGAAGCTTTCATTCTCATGTACTACTTAGAGAAATCCTGCGAGATTCAAATCTTGGCACAATCCAGCGGCAGCAAGCTGGTTATGCCCTCAGCGGCAGTGTGTCAGACCTCAGCTCAGCAACAGGATATCGATATGGAGAATCTAGGACAGCTCCAGTGGGGGGCGTTGATGCGTCTGCTCGATCGCGATGATTCCTCCTACCGAGACTAAACTCCTGCACAATACTTTTGCGCAAGACCCCTGCACAATTGGGTAGTCCTCAAAGTGTAATGAATGTAAAGCGTAATGAATAAAAGTGTAATGAATACCAGTCCCCACAATTGAAGGTCACAATGAACGCCAAACAAAAGCCTGCCATTATTCCCCGTAGCCTCGATGTGCAGGTGGCAGATCTACTGCGAAATGAAATTCTTAGCGGCGTGCTGCCACCCGGTGAGCGCCTGTTAGAAGTTGACTTGTCCGATCGGCTCAGCCTTAGTCGCGGCACTATTCGATCGGCTTTGCAGCAGTTGACCCATGAGGGGCTAGTGGTGCAGTTTCCCTATCGCGGCTGCCTTGTGGCGGGGCTAACGGCACAAGATGCCTGGGAGCTTTACACGTTGCGTAACGCTCTAGAAAGCTTGGCAGCTCGACTAGCAGCCGAAACCATGACGCTCGAAAAAGCAGCAGTGTTAGAGGCGGCACTGCAAGAACTGATTCAGACTGCAAAAACGGCAGATTGGCAGGCGATCGCTGACGCTGATTTTGCTCTCCACACCACGATCTTTCAGCTTTCAGGACACCGCCGTCTTCAGCAGCAGTATCAGATTGTCGGACATCAAATTCGGCTCTATATTGCCTCCTGTAATGCCCTGCAAGCCGACCTGACAGAAATTGTGGCGCAGCACATTGACCTAGTGAAAGCCATTTGCTCCGGTAATTCTAGCCTTGCCGAACAGATTGCACGAGAACACAATACGGAAGGTCAAGCCTTGATTGATCAACTGCAAGCCGATGAAGAGGGGGGGAGGTAAGGGGAAGGGAGTGGATGGGTGGATGGGTAGGGTGGTCAAAATAGATATCAAATATGATAAATATCCTTCTCACTCATCCACTCCCCACCTATCCACTCCTCACCCATCCACTCCTCACCCACCCACTCCCCACCCATCCACTCCCCACCATGACTCATCCGATTCCTCGCTTTCATCTAGCATTTCCCGTGATTGACTTAGCGCAAACGCGATCGTTTTATTGCACCGTACTGGGATGTGCAGTCGGACGAACGAGCGATCGCTGGATTGATTTTGACTTCTATGGTCATCAAATTACGGCGCACCTAAAGCCCGAATTATGCGCTGCCACTGACACAAATCTTGTGGACGGGGATGCTGTTCCCGTGCGGCATTTCGGCATCATTTTAGAGTGGGAGATCTGGCATCAGTTGGTCGATCGCCTCAAAGATCAGACTTTCATAATTCCACCCCATATTCGGTTTACAGGTGAAGTGGGTGAACAGGCGACACTCTTTATTCAAGATCCCAGCGGCAACGCTCTAGAGTTCAAATCATTTCGAGATCAGTCGAGTATTTTTGCAGCTTAAGTTAACGCATTTCTACCGCTTAAATTACCTAATTTTTACCCATGCTGAATTTTGATCAATACCAGGTTCTAACGTTTGACTGCTACGGGACTCTGATTGATTGGGAAGGCGGAGTATTAACCGCTCTACGTGCCATTTTTGCCTCCCATAATATTCAAATAGAAGATGAGAAAATTCTTGAGCTGTTTGCAGAATTTGAATCCGCTGAGGAAGAGGAGTACAAGAGCTACCGTGAAGTACTGAAGGGGGTAGTCAGGCGGTTTGGCGATCGCCTCCACTTCCAACCTTCTGCCGCTCAGCAAGAGGCTTTGCCGAACTCCATCCAACACTGGCAACCCTTCCCAGACACCGTTGAGGCGCTCAAGCAGCTCAAGCAGCGATTCAAGCTGGTGATTATTTCCAACGTTGATGATGATCTGTTTGCAGGTACGGCTGAGCATTTGCAGGTCGAATTTGATCAGGTGATTACGGCTCAGCAGGTAAAAAGCTATAAGCCGTCCCTCAATAATTTTCAGGTGGCTTTCGATCGCATTGGCTTACCCAAAGCGCAGATTCTCCATGTAGCCGCCAGTTTATATCACGATATTGCGCCTGCAAATGCCTTAGAGCTTGCCAATGTCTGGGTCAACCGCAGAGTCGGCATGACGGGATCAGGAGCGGCAAAGGAAGCGATCGCGCAGCCCAACCTGGAAGTCCCCAATCTTCGTGTCCTTGCTGATTTAACTGCCGACGCGGGGTAGCTGAGCCTTTATCGCAACCGCCAAGGCGGCTAGGACGGGGACATTTTGGGTGGGGAAGTGCAGCGCCCCACCCAAAATGTCCTAAGCAAACTGGCGACAGCCATAACTTAAATAGTTACACCCGAAGGGAACTCGATAAAATAGGGAGTGCCCTCAATCCTCCATCTCCCTGTGACTCAACCCGAAGTTCTCCAAGATCTGCTCAACGCCGTGGCTCTGGGAGAAGTTAGCCCAGAGGCAGCCCTTGATAAGCTCAAACACTTTGACTTTGAGCCTGTTGCCGAATTTGCCAAAGTTGATCACCATCGATCGCTGCGCACAGGTTTCCCAGAGACAATTTGGGGCTTGGGCAAAACGCCTGAGCAGATTATTCAGATCATCCTGACCATGCGGCAGCGTAGCCCGATCGTCATGGCAACCCGAATTGAGCCAGCGGTTTACGCCGAGCTTCAGGCAAAAATTCCAGATTTGCGCTACTACAAAATGGCAAAAATCTGCGCTCTGCATCCGTCTGAGCTACAGCCAAAGTATCTGGGCACCATCACGCTGCTGTCCGCCGGAACGGCAGATCTTGCGGTGGCGGAAGAGGCGGCAATCACGGCAGAGCTTTCAGGGTTTCAGGTAAAGCGGCTCTGGGACGTGGGCGTGGCGGGTATCCATCGGCTGCTGGATAACCGCCAAGTGATCTATGATGCTGATGTGCTAATTGTGGTTGCAGGGATGGAAGGGGCATTACCTAGCGTAGTTGCGGGTCTAGCCGATTGCCCCGTGATCGCGGTTCCTACCAGCATTGGCTATGGGGCAAGCTTCAACGGACTTGCGCCGCTGCTGACCATGCTCAACTCCTGCGCGGCGGGCGTGGGTGTCGTAAATATCGATAATGGATTCGGAGCAGCCATATTAGCCGGACAAATTCTGCGCACGGCACAAAGGGTTGGAAAGTCTTAGCGCTTCCGTCCATACGTTCAAGCCGTAATTTTACAATCTTTATTTCAAAATCTCTACTGCCACCTGGGAGTTAGCCCATGCCCCATATCTCATGCCACATCATTGTTGAAGGCAATCCAGCCATCATTTACGCCAGCCGCAACGGCTCACCGGATAAAGTACTACCCACGCTGAGCCAATTTTTGGAAACCTTCTGGCAAGAGCGCGACACATTGGGAGAAATCTGCGATACGCCAGAGTGTTTGGTGGCTCAAATTGTCGTCAGGTTTGGGTTTGAGATTTGCGAGGACGATTACTCTAATCTGCGGGTGGGGGTGCAGTATGACCCAGAGGTGAAATATCTTTACTGGATTGGGAGCGATCGCCAACTTCAAGTCTGGACACCCGAAGCCCTCTACCGACAAAATCCCAGTTTGGGTCTGAAAGCCTGTCGAGAATTAGTTTTAGACGCAATCTGAGCCAACCTTATCTCAAGCATCGGGAACTTTTCGGCAGAATCTCGGTCACGACGGTCATCGCAGCTAGAATTTTGGCGAAAGCCAGAAGCTGTGTTGACTGACGCTTTTAAAAACTAAGATTTCAAATAGTGGAGGAAGGTTAATGGTATCTCTTCGATTTTGGCAGTCTGCCCATGCTTTTACGGGTGCTGCTATGGTAATGACGATCGCCTCGTCTCTACTTGTTCCTGTGGCGGCTGCGATCGCTCAGACCTCCATTCCAACTCCGCCGCCGCCATCGTTCCCCACACGAACTTCTCCAGCGCAGACTTTCCCAGATACCTGGCGGCGATCGGCAGTGCCCACCGGAACGCTGATTCCGCTACGCTACGACAAAGCAGAGAGAATTATTCTGAAAAAAGATGAAACGCTGCCTGTGACGCTGACCGTGACGCGAGATGTATTAACCGCAAGAGGCACCGTGCTAATTCCGACAGGTAGCCAAATTGAAGGCAAATTTCAGCCCGTAGAGGGCGGCACGCAGTTTTTCGCCGAAAACGTCATTCTTCAGAACAATCGCAGCGCCATTGATGCCACCTCTAGCCCTATCACGAAGACTGAAACCATCAGCAGGCGCAGCAATCCCGACATTCTTAGAGGTGCGGCGATCGGGGGCGGTGCGGCAGCCGTCTTGGCAGAAATCTTTGGCAAGATCAATCCTCTAGAAGTGATTGGCGGCGCGGGACTAGGCGTTTTGGCAGAAGTGCTTTTGCGCGGACGGCAGGAGGTTGAAGTGGTGGTAGTAGAGCCTGAAACCGATATTGATCTGCGGCTCCGCTCGGACTTTTCCCTAAATTAAAGGAAATTGTCGGCATTCTCGAAATTCTTGTTCCTTCTTTAGCCAGGATGACTATCATTTGAAGTCAGGGATCTCTGCTGGGTTTTGAGGCGCGACCCTTAAGTGCTCCTGAAAAATATGGTGAGGAAGGTTAACAATGAAGGCGCAATCGATGAAAATCAGGCATATCAGGATCAGACCGGGAATGAGAGTAAGCCAGGTGAGGCAAGTTGGGGCGATCGCCAGCACAGCTTTTCTCTTATCTGTAGCGGCGGGCTGCACCAGCCGCCCTGCCAACGTATCGACTCCCGAAGTGTCGCTAGAAAATGCAGTGGCTCCGCCAGCTATTCAGCAGCCTTTGACCTCGACGGCGCTGAAGCCAGTTCCTGTTCCTAACTTGATTCCGGCCACTGCCGCCCCGGAGCGTCTGCCGGAGGTGGTAACGAATCGCCCTGATCCCTTCGCCCCGCTCCTAATGGCTCCGACCAGCATCACAAGAGCTGCCGTTCAAACCCCGCCGATCGCACCTAGCGTTATCCCCCTTCCTGCGTCCTCTGCGCCAGCCACTGCAACGGTTTCTGTCCCTAGAACCTTCCCGGCATTCCAGCCTCCGGCAAGTGTGACCGCACCTACCAGCGCTATTCCTGCCGTGCCACCCATTAGCGCTGCTCAGGCGATCGAGGTTAGCGGAGTCGTTCAGGCTGGAAACACCACTAGCATTATTATTAAAGCTCCAGATGAGCGCACCAGCCGCTATGTCAGCGTGGGCGATCGTCTGTCAAATGGCAGAGTTCTGGTGAAGCGCGTCGAAATGGGCGCTGAGCCTGTGGTGATTTTGGAACAAGATGGTGCAGAGGTGATTAAGGCGATCGGCTCCCGTGGGTAGATCAGACCTACTAAGTAGCTGAGATAGGATAAGTAGCTGAGATAGGAGGATAGGTCTACAATTTGGACAGCACCTTAGCGATCGTGCCGTCTCAAACCCTATTTTTAAACCCCTTGCCCAAGACACCGCTTCAGCCTACATCGACCCTGCTGTCTGAGTCTGCTCTCAACTATCAGGACTCCTACGTCTGTCCGGTCTGTCGGCATGGTCAAATTTCGGCAATGACGCTGATGGATGCATTTGCTTGCAGCTTTTGTCGGCATATTTTTAGCGCCAATTTGCCCACCCAATCGATTCAGGTGGTCGATAGCTCTCAGCCGATGTCTTGGCGATGGAACGGTCAAAAGTGGCAATCGGTCTACCGAGATGCCCCTAGCCTGACGTTGGTGGTTTGGCTGATTGGCATTATTTTAGTGACGCTACCTGGCTCGATCGTCTGGCTGTCCTCAGCGCTCTTTCCGCCCTTACCCACCAGCACTTGGGCTTGGTTCCCAAAAGTCTGGGTCATCTGCACGTTTGGCATTCATTTTCTGATGGTGAGCTGGCTTGTGGTCGAGCATTATCAGCTACCGCTCTATGTCTCGACGCGCATCCGAGTTGCGCAATGGTTAGGGCGACGCTGATTGAGGGGCGCTGTGCGGCTCTGCAACAGGCAATCCTGCCTGAGAAACCTGCCGATTAAACAGCACCATTGTGGTACTGGAATTGCACTCAAACCCAATGCGCTCGTAAAAATGCTGCTGATGCGTTGTCATCAAATAAACGCGTTCCACACGATTCATGTGAGGGTGCATGAGGACGGTTTCTACCAGCTTGCGCCCCAGTCCGGCTCCTTGATAGTCGGGATGAATGACCACATCCCAGATTGTGGCGCGGTAGATGCCATCAGACGTGGCGCGAGCAAAGCCAATTAGCCGATCGCCATCCCACACGGTGACGACAGGCTTGCTGTGGGCGATCGCCGTTGCCCAGTCTTCAAGGGAGCGATCGCTTGCCCAGAAAGCCGTGACCTGAAATAAAGCCTGCAACTGGTTAAAATCGATCTCACGGGCACTGGATTCGCTGGCGCTAACTTGACTGGCGCTAACTTGACTGGCGCTAATTGGACTAATGCTTCCATCGTGGATGCAAAACTGCACGTGGCGACAATCGGTGATAGTCAATCTTTCTTCCTCCAGAAAAGCTGATTGAGGCAGGAGAAACAGACCTTGATTTTCGCTCCTTTTTGTGGAACCAATATGTAGCCAAGTTGCCATTCGGCTGCATTATGCCCCTTTAAATTTGCGATTTTGGATTTTAGGGCGATATTTTGGAGATCTACTCATGAGTTTGCTTAGGACATTTTGGTGGGGCGCTTCGCGCCCCACCAAAATGTCCCCGTCCTAGCCGCCTTGGCGGTTGCCATTGATGAGAGATGCGATCGCCAATCGGAAGAAATTCATGACAAACTGACCTTGCAGAGTTATCGTGCTAGAGACTTCTAGATTTCAGCCATAGATTTAGGTGGCACGCAAACTTATGCCATTTCGACTGCCTCAACTTAAGGTTTTGCCGCCCCGTCGCCAGTTTCGCCGCCGCCCTGTGATTCTGTTCTTCCTCGTTCTCTGTTGGAGCGCTCTCTTGGGCTGGGGTTTGGCTCAAGCCCAGATGCCTGCCGCAATCGTAGAGACGGCTACAGAAACAACCGACATCGTTCCGGCTCGCTATCAGCTTGGGCAAGAGCTTTATCTAAAAAACTGTGCCACCTGTCATGTCGCCTTACCGCCTGCCGTCATGCCCCTCCAGACCTGGGCGCAGCTCTTGCCGGACTCGCAGCACTACGGCGCTCAGCTTACAGTGCTAACTCAGCCTTCGCTAGAAATTGTTTGGAAATACATTTCAACTTATTCCCGTCCTACAAACCAGGGTGAGCAGGTGCCTTATAGGCTGCGGCAGTCTCGCTATTTCAAAGCGCTGCATCCCAAAGTCGAGTTTTCCCAGCCCATTAATGTGCAGAGCTGTGTCGCTTGCCATCCGGCGGCAGCACAATTTAACTATCGCAGCTTGACTCCTGAGTGGGAGAACGCGCCTTAGGCGGCAGGAGAAAAACCATGCAGATGGGCAAGATTTTCAAAAGCCTTTTTTCGACGGGAACAGTAGAAGGGTCGGCGGAAATCGCCAAAGCCACCTTTGAACTTGCCGATGCTCTGGAAAAGCCGGAGATTCGCAAACTTGCGCCGCTGATTCAGCAGGGTGGCTCTTTGCTAGAGGTGCTGAACTCGCCGCTGGCAGAATTGGCGGAATCGACGCTGCCATTCGTCAAGATTGCCACAGGGCTGCTGAAATTTGCCCTAAAGGTGACGAAAAAACAGCCGACCTTGGCACAGACGATCGCCCTAGTCAGTCAGGCAGCTTACCTGGAAAGCTTCAAAGTCAAGTTCTTGGATGTTCCCCAGTACCGAGAGCGGCTGAAGCGACAGGGTAACAAACCTGCTTCAGCACTAACGACACAAGAACTGCAACGGTTGGACGATTTGGAGTTGAGTGATCGCCAAGCGCAAGCAGCCCTCCTGTTTTTCCAGGATTCAACCCTGGCAAAGGCATATAACGCGATTTTGATCGCCCGCTTGCAGGAGTTGGGCGCTAAGCCAGAGGCAGCCCAAAAGCTTGCCAAGCAGGTGGCACAAGACACGAATCGCTACATGGATGCTGCCCTTGCTGAGATGGGTGAGGACGTACAGCGGTTGCGAGAATGGTATCGCGGCAAGAGTCGAGAGGAGTTTGAAAAGTATCTCAGCATCGACACCTACCTGGAAGAGCAGATTAAGCCACGACCAAGCGAACCCGTTTTCAACGAGTCGTTTACGTTTCGCCAGATCTATGTGCCGCTGAAGGCGCAGCGGCTCAAGCCAGACGGAGAGCCGGATCAAACTCCGCCGATCGCCATTGAAGACTGGGCAAGGCAGGCTTTGAACGACGATCGCCAGCAGGACAAAGTTCTCTTCATCCAGGGCAATCCAGGGCGCGGCAAGAGCGTATTTTGCCGGATGTTTGCCGACTGGGTGCGGCAACATGAGCATCCGCGCTGGACACCCATCCTGATTCGGCTGCGGGATGTGCGATCGCTCGCCAAAGATTTTGAGGAGACGCTGCGCAAAGCCGTCGATCGAGACTTTGCCGACAATGATCCGGGCTGGCTGACCGATCGCAATCTGCGGTTTGTGTTTCTGCTGGATGGTTTCGACGAGCTGCTGATGGAGGGCAGAACCAGCGGCGGCTTGGAGGACTTTTTGCGCCAGGTGGGCAGATTTCAGGAAAGCTGCGCCCAAAACTCTGAGAAGCGTCATCGGGTGATAATTACGGGGCGATCGCTCTCTCTGCAAAGCGTGGAGCGCCTGATGCCGCCCAATCTGGCGCGAGTCGAGCTGCTACCGATGGATGACGAGCTTCAGGCACAATGGCTGGGGCAGTGGAGCCAGCTCGTCCACACCAATACGGCTTACCTGACCAGTATTTTGCAGGATGAGCGGTTGCCCGATCGTGTTCGTGAGCTATCTCGTGAGCCGCTGCTGCTGTACCTGCTTGCCGCCATGCATCGAGATGGCGAACTGTCCGTCGAGATGTTTGAGGCGGCGGAGGGAACCAACGCCAAAGTCTTAATCTATGAGAAAACGCTGAATTGGGTGCTGACCAAGCAGCGTCCTGAGCTGCTGAACCGAGATTTGACCGAGCTGGAAACCGACGGACTGCGGCGAATTCTGGCGGAGGCGGGTCTATGCGTGGTGCAGTCTGGCGGCGAATGTGCAGCGATCGCCATGATCGAAGAACGCCTGAAGGGAGATGATACGGCGCGATCGCTTTTGGAGCAAGCCCAAACTCGCCTAAGCGAAAGTCCGCTGCGGAATGCCCTAGCCGCCTTTTACATGCAGCCCGGACGCAAAGGCAGCGGCTCCGTGGAGTTTGCCCACAAGAGTTTCAGCGAGTTTCTCTGTGCAGAGCGGTTGAAGGAGGCGATCGAGGATTGGTCTACTCAAATTGAGGTGAAGCGTCAGCAGCAGGACTTGATCCCTGATAGCGCCATAGCCCAGCAAATCTACGATTTGCTGGGCTATGGCGGACTAACCCCAGAAATTGTGGAATACCTGATGGCGCTGCTCACCCGCAGCCCAGAGTTTAATCCCGTGCGCCTCTTCAAGCGGCTGGAGAATTTCTATCTGCGCTGGTGCGATGGCGAATTGATTGATGCCCCGCCAGAAAATCTGCCGCAGAAAAAGATGCGGTTATTGAAGGAACAATTGAAGGATTCAGGAAAGGCGATCGGGTTGCGGCAGGTGGATGTGTATGCCGGATTGAACGTGATGATCTTGCTGCTGGAATTGAATCGATATGGGCGATCGAGAGAGGACTTGAAAGAGGCAATCGTTTTTTATCCTTGTGGTTTATCCAATACAACAGAGTTTCAAGCAGAGAGATTGCTTAAAGTCATTGGGTACAGTTACTGCGTTAGCACTACTGCTTTTAGATCAATTGCTGGGACATTTTTGAGTAACATAAACCTTAGCGATGCAGATCTTAGTAGTGCAAATCTCAGCGGCGTAAATCTTAGCAGTGTAAATCTCAGTGGCGCAATTTTAGCCAGTGCTGATCTGACAAATGCTAACTTATCTCACGCAGATCTTTTTCGCGCAAATTTGATTAGCGCAGATCTTTCCTATGCAAATCTCCAGAGTGCTGACCTCAGTGGCGCACTTCTCTATGATGCAAAGCTGTATGGCTCAAACCTAAGCCATGCAAATTTAAGTGATGCGACTTTAAATTATGCAAATCTTCGCAGCACAATTCTACAAAAGGCAAATCTTCATGGAGCAAGTCTCGATGGGGCAAATCTTGATAGCTCTAATCTTCGTAATGCAAATTTCCGTAGTGCTGGCCTTCGTAGTGCAGATTTAGGCGGTGCAGATTTAGGCGGTGCTAATCTTAGGAAAGCAGATCTCAGTGGCGCAAATCTCAGCGATACCAACCTTAAAGAAATTTTCTGGGATGAGGGTACAGAGTGGGATGAAGTTCGAGGATTAATGATGTGGAGTAGGATACCAGAAGCGCTAAAGCAACAGTTAGATCTAGAGTAAAGTGACTTCATCTAGATCCCTCACCTGACCCGCAGCGATCTGCGCCTCAGCCCGATGAATCAAGCCATCTAGCCGTCCTGCTGCAACGTCACCCGCAAGCTGCTGATCCCAATTTTCTTCTAGATAGTCTTGTAGCCACACAGCCAGCTTACGAACGTCAGGGTCAGGGAGTTGGGCGATCGCCTCTGTAATTTCCGCTAGTGCAGCCATATTCAAAGCCTTGCATTTATCTTTGTCGATCGTACTCAATCACTAGCGATTCTAGAATAGATGGCAACCATAAACTGACACTAATACAATCCATCTAGCTCCCCTGCCGATCGCTGCCCATGCGCCGAGACTCCATCTTTTACAGGCTGTTCCAGCAATCTCCAACACTCCTGTTTGAACTGCTCTCAACTTTGCCCGCCAATGCAGCAGACTATCGCTTCGATTCTGTCGCCGTCAAAGAACCCAAGTTTGAAATCGACGGCGTGTTTCTGCCGCCCGACACCGGAAATCCAGGAGTCGTCTACTTCTGCGAAGTGCAGTTCCAAAAAGACGAGCAGCTTTACGAGCGGCTGTTTGGCGAAGCTTTTCTCTATTTCTACCGCAACCGCGATCGCTTCTCAGATTGGCAAGCTGTCGTGATTTATCCAGGGCGATCGGCAGAACAAAGCGAGGTGCATCCCTATCGATCGCTTCTGGGCAGCGACCAGGTGCATCGGGTGTACTTGAATGAATTAGGCGACATCCGCCAGTTGCCCATGGGTATGGCGCTCATGCTGCTGACTACAGTGCAAGACAATCAGGCACCCGAAGAAGCCCGCTACCTATTGGAGCGATCGCGCCAGGAGGAAATAGCCCCCGGCACAAGTCGCTCCATAATGGAGTTAGTAACCACAATTATGGTTTACAAATTTACGCAGTTGAGCCGAGTGGAGGTAGAAGCAATGCTTGGACTGAGTCTTAAGGAAACCAGAGTTTACCAGGAAGCCAAAGAAGAGGGCAAACAAGAAGGACGGCAAGAAGGACAACAAGAAGGACGGAAAGACGAAGCTGTTCTCCTGATTTTGAGGCAATTGACTCGTCGGCTCAAACAGGAATTGCCTGAAGAGGTGCGATCGCAAATCAAAAGTCTATCTCTACCCACCTTGGAGGAATTAGGTGAATTCCTAGTTGATTTCGAGCGACTAGAGGATCTGCTGGCTTGGCTAGATCAGCACCGCACTCCATAAAGCCACTCTAAGCAAATGACTCTACAACTCCTGCATCAGCCGCAAGTAGTTCTGTTGCAGATTCGTGTGAGTTGCCACCATTTGCTCAGACATATCGCGCTCAACATCAGAGATTTGCTCCCAGAAGGCAGCCGATCGCCTTGCTGCAATCACATCCTTCCAGGCTAGAGCCAGCAATTCTGCCGCTAAGGGGTTCTCGATCGCCAGACTAGACTGAAGCTCGGCAAACAATTGGTGCGCTTCGAGATGTCGAGTAACGTCAGGTGCCAGCGCCAGACAGGCTTGAAATTGGGCGATCGCATCGGTGGAAATAAGAGCCATAGTGGAACCTCTGTTTTTGAGGAGACGGCGCTCCTACATGATTTGTGAACTGTTACATTTCTTAAACTATAGTTAATTTAGACCAATCGGTGTTGCGGAGCAATGTTCGGGTTAATGTTCGGGTTTCACTCCTCGGACAGAATTCTTTAAGCAAGGCGTGACGAATGGGCGATCGCTCAGGCAAAATGGCGAAATAATAGAGAGATAGGTGTTCACTGACAGGTCAAGTGGGAGTTTGAGTTCGTACCTATGGGCAAGCCGCGCATCTTTTCTGGAATTCAGCCAACGGGAGACATTCACCTAGGTAACTATTTGGGGGCAATTCGCAACTGGGTTGAAGGACAGAGCAATTATGAAAATTTCTTTTGCGTGGTCGATTTACACGCCATCACAGTGTCCCATGATCCCAAAGCTCTAGCGACTGACACGCACAAAGTGGCTGCGCTCTACTTAGCTTGCGGCATTGACCTAGAACACGCCAGTGTCTTTGTCCAGTCCCATGTTTCTGCCCATAGTGAACTGACTTGGCTGCTCAACTGCATTACGCCCTTGAACTGGCTGCAAGATATGGTGCAGTTTAAAGAAAAAGCGATCAAGCAAGCTGAAAATGTCGGGACAGGCTTGTTGGATTACCCGGTGCTGATGGCGGCAGATATTTTGCTCTACGACACTGATAAGGTACCTGTAGGCGAAGATCAAAAGCAGCATCTAGAGCTGACGCGAGACATTGCTGCGCGGCTAAACTATCTCTACGGCAGTGAAGAGCAGCCAGTGCTGAAGCTGCCGGAACCCATGATTCGTGCAGAAGGGGCAAGGGTGATGAGCTTGACAGATGGCACCCGCAAAATGTCGAAATCTGACCCGTCGGAGCTAAGTCGAATTAATTTGCTCGACCCGCCGGAGGCTATTCAGCAAAAGGTTAAGCGCTGCAAAACTGATTCGGTGCGCGGTCTGACTTTTGATGACCCAGGGCGTCCAGAGTGCCACAACCTGCTAACGCTCTACATGATTTTGTCCAATCAGACCAAAGAAGCTGTCACTCAAGAATGCGCTGACATGGGCTGGGGACAGTTCAAACCACTGCTGATGGAGACGACGATCGCCGCCCTCAAGCCCATCCAGGACAAATATCAGGACATTATGGCTGAGCCGGGATATCTGGAAAGCGTCTTGAAGCAGGGGCGAGAAAACGCTGAGGCGATCGCCAACCCCACCCTTGCCCGCGTTAAAGCGGCTTTGGGCTACTCTGTTCCGCTCTAAAATCGCTTCAAAGTGCTTCAGCAAAGCGTCCTAGTCGAATTCGGGTGCCCAGATGCTGGAGACTTCCATTTCCCACTCTGGCAGCAACTCTGGCAAAGCCAACACATCACCATCTCGAAGGACGATCGCTTCTTGTTCCGCATGGTGGACTTCTAGCGCATGGATTCTGGGATCTACCAGAATGCCAACCTGAGTTCCTAGCTCTAAGAAGGTGCGGATTTTGATGCGGAGTTTTTCAGGTCGATCGCTCTTTGAGGCAACTTCAAACATGAGATCTGGGACAAGCTGAGCAAACTCGCTGGTTGTGCGTTTGAGGCGATCGGCTCGGATAAAGGAAGCATCAGGGGCACGAACATCTTCATTAGCATTAGGCAAGATATATCCGGCACTAGAGGCGAGAACTCTGCCCAAACGTCGAGGACGTACCCAGTTGCCCAACTGCCGGATGATTTCGGCGGCTACCTCATTGGACTCAAATCCAGATGGACTCATAACAATAATTTCTCCGTCAACTAGCTCTAGACGGTAGTCAGGGTGATCCTCTTGAAAGTGCTGGAGATCCTGAATGGTAAGGGGCATGATGTATTTTTTCGGAGGAGGCAGAGGAGAAAACGATTTTAGATTTTGGATTGAGGCTAAAATCCAAAATCTAAAATTCTCATCTAGAGCGTGTAAGTAAATCCGTCCGCAAGAATGCCCGGTGCCCAAACTCCACCCAGCGATCGCTGATCATAAGTGCCAACCTCTGGAATGAATTCCTGGAAGGTAGTCAGCGCCACCAGATTATCGCCAAAGCAGCGATACAGGCTTTCGTCAAAACGCAAGTTTTCAATCGGTGCAATGATTTCGCCATTTTCTACCCAGAAACAGGCATAGCGAGTCATGCCCGTGACACGTCCGGTAGGACGATCGCTCCAGTTCAGATAGTGCAGATTGGAGAGATATAGCCCTGTGCCTAGTGCCTGTAGAATCTCTGCGGCGGGCAGATTGCCAGGAGAGAGATCGGGCGATCGCAATGACTCGATGCCGTTGGCTCCGTTGGCAGTTTTGCCATACTCTTTGGCGGTACGGGAGTTGATCAGCGTGTTAACCAATTCACCCTGTTCAATCAGGGGTAGCTCCATGGGTGCAATTTCTCCCCAGTCATTAAATCGGGGCACCAGCCCATGCCGAAAATTTTCGGTCAGGGTGAAGTGAGGAGAAAGCTTTTTCTCGCCCCGTTGCAGCATGGTCAAAGCGCTGTCTCCCCGCTGCAACGCCGATTCACTCACGCCGCCCCAGGAAAACATTCCTAGCAGATCGGCAACGGCAGAGGGCGCGAGATAGGTGCGATATTGTCCTCTGGGCACAGCTTTGGGCGATCGCCCCAGTCGCTCTAGCTGCTGCTTCGAGTCGGCAAGCTTGGCGGTGTATGCCTCTGCATTCCATTCGTTTCCGGCAAAGGTGCCTTTCACGGCCTGTCCATCTGCCGTAAACAGAGAATAGTCCAGCGCAAAAGACTCGGTGGCAAACCAGTGTTTTTGTCCGGCAGAGTCAGCAAAGGCACGAACTTGCAAACCCGCCGCGTAAATTCCCGTAAAGTCTAGACCCACCACATCAGGCAAAATAGCGCTCGTGACCTGCTCTGGAGCCAAGAGCTTGCCTGTATGAATATCATTACTGGTGGCATTGCCTGCTGGCAGCACTAAATAGGGATCTTCAGGCAACTGAGGCACTTCTTGCCGTAATTCAGCCAGTGCCATGCTAGCCTGCCGCCAATCTACCTCCCAATCTCCCGTAAACGGAAAGCTGCGATAGGCATTGCGGCGATCGTCCATCAGGGTCAGGCTAATCTCGCCGTCGGTGACGCAGCCCGTCTGCCGCACTCTGGCATTGTTAAACCGGACAAACTGGCTCTGTTCGCCCGTCAGCTCTAGCTTTGCCTGCTCACCCGACTGTAAGTCAGACAGCAGAGCTTCCACCAGGCGATCGAATATGGCTTCCCGATGGGCAATATCGGCGCTCAAATTTGCTTGCTCAACTAATTTCATGCCCCACCTCCAAACACTTCTACATCCGAAAATACGCAGGCTGGAGAACCATGCCCTACCCGAATTGCCTGATTAGGTTCGCCCTTGCCGCAGTAGGGAGTGCCGTACATTTGCCAGGTCGATTCGTCGCCCACGCGAGTCAAGCTGTGCCAAAACTGGGGAGTTGTGGCGCGGTAGTTGGGGTTGCGCAAAGTCTTGGTGAGTTTGCCTTTTTCGATGAGCTTGGCGTACTCACAGCCAAACTGGAACTTGTGGCGCTGGTCGTCAATTGACCAGGAGCAGTTTGACTCCATGTAGACTCCCGACTCAATGTCTCCAATCAAGTCTTCAAAGGAATCTGTTCCTGGCTCCAGATTGAGGTTCGCCATCCGATCGATCGGCGGACGGTTCCAGGAGGAGGCACGGGCGCAGGATACGCCCGGAATTCCGGTTCTCGTCTGGCTTTCCAGACTGCCTAAGCCCCGCAGCAACACGCCGTCCTGAATCACATGCTCACGGGTGGCGGGTGCTCCAGTGTCATCAAAGCTGTAGCTGGCAAACTCTCCGGCGATCGTCGGATTAAAGGTGACGTTCATCAGCTTGGAGCCATAGACTAGTTCTCCAAAGTCGGAAGCCTTGACGAAGCTGCCCCCGGCATAGTTGCGCTCGTCACCCAAAATGCGATCGAGTTCTAACGGATGCCCAATGCTCTCATGAATCTGCAGCATCATCTGATCAGGTGCTAGAACCAGTGTGGTGGTAGTTGCCGGACATTCTTCAGCAGTCAACAGCTCTACTGCCTGTTCGCCAACCTGCTGTGCCCGCTGCCACAAATCTGCTTTGGGGAAAAGCTCCCAGCCGCCCTGATAGCAGTGCGCCAAATAGCCATTATTGCTCCGCTGCTGCACGATCGCCCCGTCCTGAGCCGTTGCGCCATAGTGCGTTTCCAGCATCAAAAACTTTTGGTAGACCTCTGAGCCGTTGCTGCTGACAAACCAGGATTCTGTCTCATTAGCGATCGCGGTGGCATTGGTCTGCACAATCTGGTCAGACACCTTGAGGGTTTGACACAGCCGCACCAGCAAATCATTAATTTCGCCGGGAGTCATCGCGTCTAGGGGTTTCACAAAAGGCGAAAGGTATTGACCCACTACCTTGGGGCGAACGGCAGTCGTCAACGGGTGAAGAGACCACTCGCTGGCGGCTAATGCCTGTCGGTACGCCGTTTGAGCTGCCGATCGGATGCTGTCTAAGGTCAGAATATTGGTCGCGCCATAGCCAATTTGCCCTTGAGCTAGCACCTCCACCATAATTCCACGGTTAAGGGATTTACCGTTCGTTTGGGGATTGCCGTCCCGGACATGGCGATGCCCAACCGTTTCTTTGACTGCCCGCAGCCCGATCCAGTCTGCGGGAATATCCTCTAGAGCAACGATCGCGTTTGATAATTCAGGAATCATTAGAGTGGGGATATGCAACTTCGGAGTAGAGCACAACCTCAACCGAGCCTTTTGCCAGATGCGTTTTGGCAAAGGCGCTAGTAGAAGTCGTTATCTCTTCATCTTATCGATTTAATCTTAAGACTTTGACAAACCTATATTGAGACAATGATTTCTACAGATTTCCTGCCTGAGAAATTTCGCAGCGCTATTCAACTGCGAGCAACCTCAAAAAAGCTTCTTGGCTCTCTCCAAATTGGAAGATTGCAAAAGATTAAGAAAAAATTACTATAATGGTTACAAAACTAAATAATTTAATTATTTTTCTACCGGGGCGATGACTTGCAGGTATGTCACTAAGTTGAAGCTCAGAGGCGATGCCTGAAGTTCACACTCGCTTTAGATCTACGACTCTTCAAACCGCATCCCCAAACCGCATATGAGAACCATAGAGTACCGATTTGCGCTACAGCGCAGTGCCACCGTTTTAGCAGTTGCCGCCTTCTCCCTCGTCATTCTGGCGGGTGTCACGGGCATTTTGCTTTCTTTTTATTATGAACCTACCGCAGGCGGAGCTTTTACCTCTCTTCGTCGGATCACAGAAATGATTCCTAGCGGCGTTCTAATCCGCAGCTTGCATGATTTGGCGGGTAATGGTCTTATCGTGATTGCGCTACTGCAAATTGTCGTGATGTTTTTAGGACGGCAGTTTCGCCCAAGCTGGATTGCCGCCTGGATTAGCGGAATTTTCTATGCGCTTGTGGCGATCGGTCTCAGCTGGACTGCTATTATTCTGGACTGGGATCAGGTAGGCTATTGGCGCTACAAGGTAGAGCTGAAGACGATCGAGATTATTCCACTCATTGGCTCTTACCTGCGTGACATTCTTACGGGTGGCAATGGCGTAAATTCCATCACGGTTCAGCATATGTATACGCTTCACAGCTATGTGCTGTCTGGGGTGGCGATCGTGCTTTCCGTCATTCACTTAGGTGCGCTGATCTACCAGGAACAAGAGCGTCGTCAGGTGAGAACCCGTCTGAATACCGTAGTTTCGAGAGCCGCAGGATTGTCAGTGACAGAGGAGGAAGCCTCTGAACAAGCTGAAGCCTCTGTCTGAATTTTCTATGCAGTAGCTTTAGCATCTAGAGTTCAAAACAATGGGTTGAGGGCTGAGCTTTGACTAGATAGAGTCAAAGCTCAGCCTTTTGCCGTTATGCCACCTATGACTTCTGGCAAGGCATCTTTATGGGAGCAAGATTGGGAAGACTAGACTGAACACATTCTTCACCGTCGGGCTGCACCCCGTAAGTCTATGGCTTCCTTACGCGATCGCTCCGCCATTCTTCGGCTGACTCCAGAGCAATTGAGCCGTTCTGAGTTGCTGGTGGGATTGGACTCGTGGATGCGCCTTTCTCTGCTATCTGACATACAGGTTGTGGAGTTTTGCCAAAAGTACCTGACTTGTCCGGTGCCAGCTTATCCAGTCGCGATCGCGGAGCCTATTGCCGAGAGGAACCTTGCCGCTTCTGCAATGGCTTTGGAGCCTGTCGCCGCTTCTACAGATTTTGCCGATGCTCTCCAACGTCCTGACTCTTCGCCCCCTCCTGTCCTAGCCTCATCTCCTCGCCCTCCCAGCCGCTTCACCCGATCGCTCCGATCCTTTATGGCAGAGGTCAGCATTATCTGGCTGCTGATTCTGGGCGTGTTTATGGTGGTCGTTTCTTCAGGCGTTTTGGCGGCGACTCAGTGGCAGAACTTTTCGGCGATCGGACAGTATGGCATTTTGTTTGCCTACACGATCGCCTTTGCGCTAGCGAGTTTCTGGACAGCCCGACAGACCCGCTTGCGCCTCACGTCACGGATGTTGCAGCTTGCCACGCTGCTAATTATTCCCGTCAACTTTTGGATGATGGATGGCTTGAGGGTGGGGGCGAGTTTTGTTGGAGTGGTGGTTTGTGCGATCGCTGCTCTGAGCTTGACTGCCATTCTGCTACGGCTTTTGCATCCGCGCCTGGGGCTGACTTCCGGCGATCGCTTTCGGCTGATTGCGGTCAACAGCATTGGTTTAAGCTGGCTGCACTGGGGCTGGGGCTGGGAAAGCGTGCCGCTAATTGCCACCTATCTTGGCACGGTGGGAACAGCCGTTTTGCTGTGGAAACAGTCTCAGCTTCATCAGTCTCACCCTAAGCAGTTTCAGCCTAATCAGTCTCAGCACGCAGAGGCAGGAGGCTTAGAAACAGGAGAGACAAAGGCAGGAGGCGCAGAGCTGGGAAGCGCCCCGGATGTACCGCCTAAAAATGGGTCTGCTCAAGACTCTCCTTTACCCAACGTCGTCATTATTCTGGCGGTGCTACTGCTGATTGGTCGGGCTATCTTGGCGGCGCAGGTTCCTGTTGATCAGCTTGGGTTGGCGCTGAGCATTTGTGGCTGGGTGCTGGGCTGGCTGAACCGTCGAGAGCAGATGCAGATCTGGCGCTGGGTAGGAAGTGGGCTGTTGTTGCTGGGCTGGCTTGTGTCTATCTCTGCTGAGCCGCCTTGGCAAGCGATCGCCATTAGCGGCTTGATTCTGTGGCTGCTGATCGATGGGATGCAGTCTCAGCTTATGCAGTCTCGATCGAGCTTATTTACGGTAGCGGCAATCTTTGGGGTGGGGTTACAGACCTATGTTTTGCTGTGGCGCATGGTGCCGGAAGGCTTGCGACAGCAGATTGTCGAATGGGCAATTCAGACGGGGGGCGATCGCGGGATGCCAGATGCTCTAGTGGGAGTGGGTGGGTTTCCTTACATTCTGCTGACCTTGGGTGCAGCAGTCTGGCTACGGCGAAGATCAGTTTCAAACGAGATTTCAGGCGCAAGTTTAGCGTCAAGTTTAGCGTCAGGCTTCTCTCGATCGTCTCGTCAGGTAGAGGCTTTAGCGCTGATTTTGGGGCTGGGTCTAACGCTGATGAGCTGGGAGAATCTGCTGTTGCGATCGCTCAACCTGACGCTTTCTGCCCTAACGCTGTTTTTCGCCTGTCGCAAGCGGCGATCGCCTTTGCCTATTTTGTATCTCACTCACATCATCGCTTTGGTGGGAGTTCTCTGCTGGATTAAGCTGCTGTTCCCCGGACTGAGTGATCTAGCCAATGCCAGGATTTTGCTGGTGGGCATGGCGATCGAGTGGTTTTTGAGTCAGGGAACTAGCCGCTGGCAGCGTAGCGCTTGGCATCTGGGGCTTGTTTTGGCAGGATGGGGCTATTTTGCCCTATTCCTGAGCGCGAGTTCGGCTTACGAAAATCTGGTCGGCTTGCTGATTCCGATTGGATTGACGGGACTATCGTATTCCAGCCGTTCTCCCAACAGACGATTTGCCGCATGGTTGAGCGCGGCAATGCTAATCGCTCAACTGCTCTTGCTGAATGTATTGAACGCTTGGCTGATTAGCCTGGGTGTGGCAACAGTTTTGATGCTGCTTAATACCCGCCTTTTGCGCCGCCGATTTGCCGCTTTCTTAACGGTTGGGTTTGCCCTGAGTTTCGAGGGGGTGGCGATCGCTCTACAGGATCAGTTCACGGACATAGTTTCCTTGAATCTTTTGGCTGCAAATCTTTGGCTGCTCTGGCTGCTGCGAGACGGGCTGTTGCGGGGCAGATTGCCGTCACAAGACGAACTACAACGCCAGTCAGAGCAACCGATCTTGCTGGAACTTTATGCTTTTGCGGTCAATATTTGGGCGATCGTCCTCTGTATTCTCACTCTGTTAGTGCTGACTGTCCTTTGCCTATTTGAGCCAACTTGGAGCGTCGCGACAGCTGCCGGATTAACGATTGGAGCGATCGCCTATCGCATTTGGCAGCAGCCGACTAACCTCGGTTTCTGCGGCATGGCTTGGGGAACTGAGATCCTGGTGATCGCCCTAGTTCAGCTCAGTCAGGGCGGCATTACGGAAATGGCGATCGTCACTCTGGGTTTAGGGTTACTGACCCAGCTTGCTGGAGATATTTGGGTGAGACGTTCTAGTCAGCCCTACCGCTTTAGCTGGCATCTGATTCCGTTGGGCTATGCGGGCTTAGGCTGGCTGATGGGACACACCAGTTTCGCAGCAACCACAGGGCTATATACTCTGGCGACCGCGTTGATTGGCATAGGGGTGGGACGGCGATCGCTTCGCCTCAAGCCCTTCTCAGTTCTGTCCATTCTGCTGATCTCTGTAGCCGCCTACGAACTGCTGATCTATCAGCTCCTTCAGGCTAAAGGAGGCAGCACAGGCGATGGGGTGATCCTGCTTGCCGGACTAGCCGCCTTCATCGCGATCGCTAATCGGCTGTTATCGCGCTGGCTGGTCCCCTACCTGCGCCTTACCTCCGCCGAACTTCAGAGTATTGCCCATCTGCATTGGGCGATCGGCAGCGGTTTAGCTCTGCTTGCCATCCCCTTTAGCCTCAGTAACCAGGGCGCTGTTTTAGGGTTGGGCACAGTGGGTGCGCTTTCGGGCTATGCCTTAGCCATGGGTAGAGGCACTCCGGCTTCAGAAAGCTCGACAGCCCAAGGCTGGACATATGCCGGAATCTGGGAAGCGATCGCGGCTCTCGGCTATATGTTCTATCGCTGGGTTCCAGAGTGGGCGGGCTGGACAGGGGCGATCGCCTCTCTCCTAGCGATCGGGCTGTACTGCTTGCCCTGGCAGCGAGGGGGTTGGTCGGTGCGCCCGTGGAAAAACACTGCCGTCATCCTTCCAGGCATAGCGATTCTCTTGACGATCGGGACTATCACCCTTCAAAGCCTGCTGATTACGGCTGCTTTCTATGCTTGGTTAGCTCAAGCTACGCGCCGAATTCGCCTCAGCTATCTCAGTCTTTTGCTGTTCGACTGGGCAATTTTGCGCTACCTAAATCAGCAAGACTGGCTGACCTTACTAGGATTCAGCCTTGTTTTCGGTGGTTCACTGCTGTACATTGCCCAAGTCGATCCAGCTTTGCAAAGCGCTTCGGCAAGGCAGCAACGACACTGGATGCGATCGATCGCCACCGGACTCATTAGCCTTACAGCCTATTACCAAGCCGAGATTGAAACGGGTGCCGCCTGGGTCATGGGTGGCTTGGCGCTGGGGCTAGGGTTGGGATTAGTATTCCTGGGAATCATTCTGCGAGTGCGGGCATTTCTCTATATTGGTACTGCTGCCTTCATGCTGCGTATTTTGCGGTTGCTCTGGCTCTTCATCTACACCTATTCGGCGCTGCTTTGGGCATCAGGGATTGTCCTAGGATTACTGCTCATCTGGACAGCCGCAACATTTGAGGCGAGACGGAGCCAAATGAACGCGCTGTTGCAGTATTGGATGAGCGAATTAGCAAGCTGGGAATAGAAGCGATCGCTGGTTTGAAATTAGCGGTGAAAACTATTTCTGGAAATCGTCTGGAAAGCGATCGCTGGGTCAAGTCTTGCCTGTAAACATGGCGGTTAGAACGGGGACAGTTAGGGTGGGGCGGAAACGCCCCACCCTAACTGTCCAAGCAAACTGGTGACAGCTATAAAATCATTGACGCAGCCGTTGCCAGAAAATTGGGTAGATTGGCGATCGCGATTCAGTAGGCATACTCAATTGGCATACAAAGCGTGAAATAATCAATGGTTCAGTCCTTCCTTCAGTAGAATTGCAGTAGCTTGATACAGATTAAGCCCTGCCCTGATTGCCGTTATCTGTAAAAATCTGGCTTAGCTAAACGCCAGAGCGTCGTGGAGGCTTCGATGGTTCGGTTTCATATTCAACCGGATAGCGATATCCCTGCATCTTCTCAGCTTTATAGTCAAATTCGCTTTGCGATCGCCTCTCGTCAATATCCGCCCGGTCATCGGTTGCCCAGCACGCGACAGCTGGCAATGGAAACTGGGCTGCATCGCAACACCATCAGCAAAGTTTATCGCCAGCTTGAAGAAGATGGCATTGTGGATGCTCAGGCGGGTTCGGGTATCTATGTGCGGGCGCAGGGCGACGAGGGCGGGAATGCTAAGGGACGATCGCCTTCCCCCATCATGGATCAGCACCCCGAAGCCCATAAGCTGGTGCAGCGCAGTCTAGATGAGCTATTGGGGCAAGGCTGTTCTCTTACCCAAGCACGAGAGCTGTTTTTGGCAGAAATTGATTGGCGGCTGCGGTGCAGTGCCCGTGTGCTAGTGACGGTGCCCACTCAAGATATCGGCGTGGGTGAGCTGATGGTGCAGGAATTGGAGCAGGCGCTCAATATCCCAGTGCAGCTCGTGCCCATGGAAGAACTGGCTCAGGTGCTGGATCAAGCGCGATCGGGTACGGTTGTCACCAGCCGCTACTTCATTGGAGAAGCGGAGGCGATCGCCTCTCCCAAATCCGTGCGCGTCATCCCAATCGATATCTATGACTATGCCCAAGAGATTCAAAAGCTGCTGAAGCTGCCCAAAGATAGCTGCTTAGGGCTAGTCAGCCTCAGTCCCGGAATTTTGCGGGCTTCGGAGGTAATTGTTTACAGCCTGCGGGGTGAAAGCCTACTGATTATGACGGCACAGGCTAACGACACCTATCGTCTGAATGCGATCGTGCGAAGTGCCCAGACTGTCTTTAGCTTTGATCAGGCAAGCTGTAGCGCGGTCAAGGCGGCAGTCAGCGTTGCCAGAGATGATCTGATTCGTGCCCCAAATCTCATCTGCTGCGACAACTATATTGGCGCAAAGTCAATCAGCCTCCTCAAACGAGAGCTGGGACTAGAGTAAGCTTTAGCCGATCGCCTGGGGCAGACGCAAGAACTGCCGTAGTTCTTGGAGGTAGGTTTCTGTATCCTCCAGCATGGGAAAATGCGCTGTGTTGCTCATCACCACCTGCTGAATGCGATCGTTTAACCCAGCTGCGCGTCTACCCAGCTCTGCTGGGATAATCTGGTCGTATTCCCCAGAGATCAGCAGCGTCGGGACAGGCAGCTGAGCGAATTCTTGGGGCATTTCCTCGGCAGCTCTTTGGCTAACCGCCGTGTAGACAGTGCCCAGAGCGGCCTCGTAGTCTGCGGCGACAAAATCTTCAAGGAAGGCTTTTCGAGCTGCTCCCGGTATGGGACGACGCAAGAACCGCGTCATGAACATCCGGTCAGCCCCTGGAACTTTGGTCATCCAGCCTGGACGAAAGCCCACCACATATTTGCTGGCCTGATGAAAAAGCTTGAACGATCGCGCCTCATATTCAAAAATGCCGCTGCACGTCAGAATCACCTGCTCAACCCGTTCAGGATAGCGATTGACAAACAGGACGGCGATCGAGGCTCCGGTAGAGTGGGCGTTAAGATAAATCCGTTTCAGGTTTAGGGCTTCTAGCAGCAGCGCCAAATCATCGGCGTAGCCCTCTAGCTCATAGCCCAAAGCCTCTACTTCTGCCGGAATCGGTCGGGGGAGGAGCGATCGCCCAAACCCCCGCAGATCGTACAGCAAACAGTCAAACTGATCAGTTAGCGCCCGTGCCGTGGTTTCCCAATAGCGTGTAGAACCTGCCCATCCGTGAATAAATACCAAGGTGGGCTTGTCTGAAAGCGGGTTTCTATCTAGAGAATTGTCGGCGGTAATCCATTCGTAGTAGTGATCAACACCGCGCACACTGATGTAAGGCATTTTGGGGAATGTCGGAGTTAGGCAGATTCGGGTTTCGGCAGTGAAGAAGGGTGAACCAACAGCTCAGCCGTCGATCGCTTCTCTACCATCTCACGGGTAATCGCACAGCGCGTTACATCCTTGCGGGAAGGCAGCTCATACATCACGTCTAGCATTAGCTCTTCCACAATGCTACGCAGCGCTCTGGCTCCCGTTTTGCGACGGTAAGCCTCTTTAGCGATCGCCCGTACCGCATCCGGCTTAAACTCTAGCTGCACGTTATCCATTCGCATCAGCTTCTGGTATTGCTTCACCAGAGCATTACGAGGTTCCGTCAGAATTTCTGAAAGCGCATCCTCATCTAGCGGATCGACGACCGCCATCACAGGCACCCGACCAATGAACTCTGGAATCATGCCAAACTTCACTAAATCGTCTGGCTCCATGTGCTTTAACACATCCGCCGCCCGTTTTTCCTTAGGCTGCCCCTCTCCTGGCTGTACAAAGCCGATCGATTTCTTGCCTAGCCGCTGCTCGACTGCCTTGTCCAGCCCCACAAATGCCCCACCGCAAATAAACAGGATATTGCTGGTGTCAATCTGGATGCAGTCTTGATAGGGATGCTTGCGTCCTCCCTGGGGAGGCACATTGGCGATCGTTCCCTCCAGCATTTTTAGCAAAGCCTGTTGAACGCCCTCGCCTGAGACATCTCGCGTAATTGAAGGATTCTCGCTCTTGCGGGCAATTTTGTCGATCTCGTCAATGTAGATAATGCCGCGCTGAGCCACTTCCACATCCAGATCGGCGACCTGTAATAGCCGCAGCAGGATGTTTTCCACATCTTCGCCCACATAGCCCGCCTCGGTTAGCGTCGTGGCATCGGCGACCGCAAAGGGTACATCTAGCATCTCTGCCAGGGTTTGCGCCAGCAGCGTCTTACCACAGCCTGTAGGCCCGATCAACAGAATATTGGACTTTTGCAGCTCCACCGTATCTTCTTGCTTTGCGGCTCCCTTGCTCTGAATAAAGCTCAGCCGCTTGTAGTGGTTGTAAACCGCAACAGAAAGCACCTTCTTTGCCTCATCCTGACCAATCACGTTCTCATCCAAATGCTTCTTGATTTCCCTTGGCTTGGGAATCTGATTCATGGAGAGACTGGGCGATCGCACCGGGCGTTTGTCTGAATGATTGTCACGTCGAGCCGAGGGCTGAGGCACCGTTGCGCTAGAGTCAAACAACTCCTCATCCAAGATTTCATTGCAGAGGTCAACGCATTCGTCACAGATATAGACACCAGGCCCCGCAATTAGCTTGCGAACTTGCTCCTGCGACTTACCACAGAATGAACATTTGAGATGGGAGTCATACTTAGACATATTCGCCCCTCACTTGACTGCGGTAATGGACTCTCCGGGCATGGGCAGGTTGTGGCGAACAACGACCTGGTCAATCAACCCGTAGTTTTTCGCTTCTTCTGCGGACATGAAAAAATCGCGTTCGGTATCAGCCTCAATTTTCTCAAACGGCTGTCCTGTATGATAAGCCAACAATTCGTTTAGCGTTCGTTTAAGATACAGAATTTCTTTTGCCTGAATCTCAATATCTACCGCCTGGCCCTGCGCCCCACCTGAAGGCTGATGGATCATGATGCGCGAACTGGGCAAAGACAACCGCTTTCCGGCTGCACCTGCTGCCAGCAGGAATGCGCCCATGCTAGCCGCCAGACCGTAGCAAATAGTAACGATGTCAGGACGAACTTGCTGCATCGTGTCGTAAATTGCTAGACCTGCCGTTACCGAACCGCCTGGAGAGTTGATGTAGAGCTGAATATCGCGCTCTGGATCTTCCGCATCTAGGAACAGAAGCTGGGCAATAATCGAGTCTGCTACGGTGTCATCGACAGGTGTTCCTAAAAAGACGATGCGCTCCCGCAGCAGTCGAGAGTAGATATCAAATGCCCGATCTCCTCTGCCAGATTGCTCGACCACCATCGGCACAACGGCTTCAGCCCCTCGCGAGGTGGACTGAGCTAGCACCCGATCGGATAAAGACCGCTCTGAAGGTCTGAAATCAGAGAAGGGGAATTGAGAAGACTGAGAATTTGCCATAAATTAGGAGAAAAATAAACTCCAAATAAGCGGATCTATTTGACCATTATGCCTCAACTGCACAGGCACTAGGGGAATCCAGAAAAATCCCCCGATTAAGAGCATTCCTTTAAGAAACCCACCTTACAGCAATTTTCAACTGCACAAACCACAGTTATTTTTGTAGAAGCCTCGCTCCGCGAGGCTTCTACAAAAATAAGCCATATTTAACCAAGCGCAAAGCGCTGTAAGGAGTGAACTGTCTGTGAAATCAAGGCAATGGAATCAGGCAGTCACACCTCAAAGGACAGGTTAGGACTTTGCTGACTTACCTTTCGGTTTTCCAGAAGGGGGATTTTCTAGAGGCTCAGTTGACTCAACTGCTGTAGATTGAGGCTCAACTTCAGCCTCAGCTCCAGCCTTAGCCTCAGCCTCAGCTTCAACTGTCTCGATCGCTTCTGCAGGAACCTCTACAATTGCCTCAGCACTCACATCAAGGGTTGCTTCTGCTGCATCGATCTCCAAAACTTCGTCGATCGCTAGCTCATCTACCGTTTCATCAGCCGCAGGCTTCAGGCTGCCTTCAGGCACAAGCTCGATGTTTGCCTCTGCTTCAAGCCAGTCGAGAATCTTGTCTCGTAACAGATCATCTTCAATCGCTTGACGAAGGCGATCGACATCAATATCCTGGCGATCGGCTTCTGGCTGACTCGCCATTTCAGCCATGACTTCACTGACTTTCGCCGTCACCTCCTCAGGGGTAACTTGAATAGATTCCTGTTTGACAACCTCTCCTAGAGCCAATGTCCGCTGAAGGCGCAGAATGGCTTCGGGTCTTGCCTGTTCGCGCAACATCGACACAATCTGATCGGTGAAGGTTTTGCGAATATCTAGCCCCTGCTGACTCAGGCGCATGGCGGTCTGGGTAATGGAGTAATCTACCTCTTGTTTAACCAGCGTTTCCGGCAGATCAACCTCCAGGTATTTGACCAGCTCATTTAGCAGAGCCTCTTGTTTATTGCTCTTAGTCTTAGCTGCTGCTTCGTCCTGATAGCGCTTCTCCAAAGATTCTCGCAGTTCTGCCAAAGTCTCAAATTCGCTGACATCTTGGGCAAAGTCGTCATCTAGCTCAGGCAGCTCACGCGCTTTCAAGTCTTTCAGCGTAATCGTGAAAACTGCGGGCTTACCTGCCAAATCTTCCTGGGCATAAGGGTCGGGAAATGTGACGGCAATATCCTTGGTTTCACCCAGAGCCATGCCAATGATGCCCTCAATGAAGCCTGGAATGAAGCCGCCTTCCACCAGTTCGATTTCAAAATCTTGGGCGCTGCCCCCCGGAATTTCGGCGGGTTCTGTCTCGCCTTCAGCTGTCTCTGCCAAGCGTCCGGCAAAATCCACCGTTGCCATATCGTTTTCCTCAGCTGGACGTTCCACAGGCACTAAAGTAGACGATCGCTTCCGATAACCTTCCAGCACCTTATCTACCTGCTCTGGGTCATATTTCACTTCTTCAGCTTTAGCTTCCAGCCCTTTGTACTGGCTCAGCGTTGCATTGGGAGCCACATCAACTGCCGCCAAGAAAGTCAGTGCCGATCCAGGTTCAAACTGGACAACTAACTCGTCAAACGAAGAACGCAGCTGAGGAGTGCCGATCGCCTCAATTTTTTCCTGGTCTAGCGCTTGCTTAATCCCATCCTGAATCAGGTCTTCTACAGCTGTTGCCTTAATTCGCAGAGAGCCAAACCGTTGAATCAACACCTGACGGGGGACTTTGCCCTTCCGAAACCCAGGAATATCGGCAAATCGAGTCAGCTCCTTGAGGGCTTTTTCGTAGGCTTGCTTCGACATCTCAGAGGGGATCTCAATTTCTAGACCAATTTGGCTAGCGGGTAATTTTTCCTGGGTAACTTTCATCGCAATTCTCGTCGCAGGTTGTATTAGACTGCTAAGCAAACTATCCGGGTAGACCGCTGAATAGACATGGAGAAAACTCAGCTTTGCCGCAATTAGTTATGTTAGCCGATTCTGCCTCTAACGAAAGCTAGACCGCAGTAAATCTCATTAACTTCTCACCTCTGAGGGTTCAGCGCCCTATGTTTCGGAACGTGAAGGAGAGTAGAGCATGGTATAAGATAGGCTTGTAGGCATCCAAGGCTTTGTGAGCTAGCGGCGATCGCTCCATGCCAAGCTAGGCTCAAAGCTACTGGCAAGTTCAAGCAGCAATAAGTTAAGCAGCAACAAGAGAATAGTAGATATTGATATGAGACTGACTGGAGGAAATTAACTTGCCCCGACCTTACCGAGTTGCTATTCTGGGAGCGACGGGCGCTGTGGGTACTGAACTACTCAGCATCCTAGAGCAGCGCCGCTTTCCAATCGCAAACCTAAAGCTTTTGGCTTCTCCTCGCTCAGCCGGACAGCGGCTAAAATTTTCAGGCGAAGACCTAATCGTCGAAGCTTTGGACAATCGCGCCTTCGAAAATGTTGATCTGGTCTTGGCTTCGGCGGGTGGCTCTATTTCTAAGATCTGGGCGCCTAAGGCAGTTGAGGCGGGCGCAGTTGTCATTGACAACTCCAGCGCTTTTCGGATGGATGAACAGGTGCCGCTGGTGATTCCTGAAGTTAACCCAGAGGCAGCGATCGCCCATCAGGGCATTATTGCTAACCCCAACTGCACGACCATTCTGATGGCGGTTGCTATCTATCCACTCCATCAGGCTCAGCCGATTCGCCGAATTGTGGCTGCCACCTACCAATCAGCAAGCGGTGCAGGGGCGCGGGCAATGGAGGAAGTTAAGGTTCAGGCACTTGCCATTCTGCAAGGTCAGCAGCCCAAGACTGAGATCTTCCCCTATCCTCTGGCATTCAATCTTTTTCCCCACAACACCAAACTCAACGATTTGGGGTATTGTGAGGAAGAAATGAAAATGGTGAACGAAACGCGCAAGATTTTTGGAGTTCCTGGTCTGCGAATTACGCCCACCTGTATTCGGGTTCCCGTCTTGCGCGCCCATTCGGAAGCTATTAACCTAGAGTTTGATCAGCCGTTTAGCGCGGTTCAGGCGAGAGAGATTCTCAATCATGCACCCGGAGTTCAGGTAGTTGAAGATTGGGGAGCCAACTACTTTCCGATGCCGATCGACGCAACTGGCAAAGACGACGTGCTGGTTGGTCGTATCCGTCAAGACATTTCCAATCCCAATGGCTTAGAACTTTGGCTGAGTGGCGATCAAATTCGCAAGGGTGCTGCGCTCAACGCGGTTCAAATTGCTGAACTGCTAGCTAATCAGAGCTTAATCTACCCAACCCAGTCGGCTGTTGCGTCTACCTAGTTTTAGCCGGAGGGATGCAGCTAAAGAATTGCAGCCAGGAAATTATGACCGGATGTGCAGGGTAAAGATTTTTGACGTGAGTCTTTAGGACAGCGACCATCAGTGCAAGTGAGGAGTGAGTAGAGTGTGACGAGTTTTGGACGTGTTTCGACCGCTTTGGTCACGCCGTTTAATCAGGATGGTAGCGTCAACTACGATGTTGCCGAAAAGCTGGCGGTTCATTTAGTGGAGCATGGCACTGATACTTTGGTGGTGTGCGGCACAACGGGTGAATCGCCGACGCTGAGTTGGGATGAGGAATATCACCTGTTTCAGGTGGTGCAGGGGGCGATCGCCGGAAAAGCCAAGGTAATTGCCGGAGCCGGATCCAATTCAACTGACGAAGCAATTGCCGCCACTCAGAAAGCAAATAAGCTACAATTGGATGGAACGCTTCAAGTCGTTCCTTATTACAATAGACCTCCCCAAGCGGGTCTGTACAAGCATTTCCGGGCGATCGCCGAGGCAGCTCCTGAAATGCCTCTAATGCTTTATAACATTCCGGGGCGCACAGGTCAGAATCTACTGCCTGAAACGGTAGCCCGTTTAGCGGAGATTCCAAATATTGTTGCGATTAAAGAGGCTAGCGGTAATTTAGATCAGGTTAGTCAGGTTAAGTGCTTAACTCCTCCTGAATTTGATATTTACTCTGGAGATGACTCGTTGACGTTGCCAATGCTTGCCGTGGGGGCTTGCGGGGTGGTTAGCGTAGCGAGCCATCTGGTAGGTCAGCATTTGCAGCAGATGATCCAGGCTTTTGAGCAGGGGAAAGTGCAGAGTGCAACGCAAATTCACCTTCAGCTTTTCCCTTTGTTTAAGGTTTTGTTTGCTACGGCCAATCCTATCCCTCTGAAGGCGGCTTTGAGACTGCAAGGTTGGCAAGTGGGCTTGACTCGATTGCCACTTGAAGACGATTTAGGTAGCCTTGTCCCAGATCTTGAAGCTGTCATGGCAAATTTGGGATTACTAGAGGCAGCCTAGGCTGACCGATTGGCGCCTTTCTCGTCGAGCGCTTTTAGCAAGTACTGCTACGAATGCGGCGATCGCCTAACGCACAATTACAAGTTTCTAGACAACTAAATAGCTTTGTTTTCCCATGCTGTGCCTTAGACCGACAAGGCTGAGTTTTTGTAAAACCTCACCGAAGTTTTGTCTGCCCAGCATCGTCTTTTGTACCATTCACTAAATTCTTTTTAATCTATTGCTGCACTCCACTTCTCATCCTATTAGCCTCAAAAATAAAGTTTCTACACCTATTGCTGAAACAATGACACATATGAATCAAAACGGTTCTTCTAACGCTCTGAAAGTTATTCCCTTGGGCGGTCTGCACGAGATTGGCAAAAATACCTGCGTATTTGAATACAACGACGAAATTGTTCTTTTAGATGCAGGTCTTGCATTTCCAACAGACGGTATGCATGGGGTGAATATAGTTCTACCCGACATAACCTATCTGCGAGAAAATCGCCACAAAATCAAGGGCATGATTGTTACCCATGGTCATGAAGACCATATTGGCGGCATTGCCTTTCACCTAAAGCAATTTGATATTCCCGTCATTTACGGGCCTCGGTTGGCAATGGCGCTGCTGCAAGACAAGCTGGAGGAAGCAGGTGTTTCCGATCGCACTGAGCTACGCACGGTTCGCCCCCGCGACATGGTAAGAATTGGCTCCTCCTTCCTGGTGGAGTATATGCGCAACACTCATTCCATGGCGGACAGCTTCACGGTTGCTATTCATACTCCTGTTGGAGTGGTGATTCACACCGGTGACTTTAAGTTTGACCACACTCCAGTAGATGGCGAACATTTTGACTTTCAACGCTTGGCTGAGCATGGTGAGAAAGGTGTGCTTTGCCTAATTAGCGACTCAACCAATTCTGAAGTGCCAGGTTTTACTCCATCGGAGCGATCGGTTTTTCCTAATCTCGATCGCGTTTTTTCTCAGGCTGAGGGTCGGCTACTGGTGACGACGTTCGCGTCTTCAGTTCACCGCATCAATATGATTTTGGAACTCGCCAAGAAGCACAAACGCGCCGTATCGGTCATCGGTCGCTCGATGCTCAACTTGATTGCCCATGCTCGTAACTTGGGCTACATCAAATGTGAGGACGATCTGTTTGTGCCGCTGAATGTGGTTAACAAAATGCCTGACAGCAAGGTGTTAATCTTGACGACCGGATCGCAAGGTGAGCCAATGGCAGCCATGACCCGGATCGCCAATCAGGAGCATCGTCAAGTGAAAATTCGGGAGGGCGACACGGTTGTCTTCTCGGCAAACCCGATTCCTGGAAACACGATCGCTGTCGTCAATACCATTGATAAGCTGATGATTTTGGGAGCCAAAGTTGTCTACGGACGCGACAAAGGTATTCACGTTTCGGGTCATGGTGCTCAAGAAGACCAGAAGCTGATGCTGAGTTTGACCCGTCCTAAGTTTTTCCTGCCTGTGCATGGCGAGCATCGAATGCTGGTGAAGCATTCTGAGACGGCTCAGAGTATGGGCATTCCTGCCGAAAACATGGTGATCATCAACAATGGCGACGTGGTGGAGCTGACTCCAGAAAGCATAGCTGTGACTGGCAAGGTACCTTCTGGTATTGAGCTAGTAGATTCTTCTCGTTCAGGAGTTGTGATCGATCGCGTTCTCAAAGAACGGCAGCAGTTAGCTGAGGAAGGTATTGTGACGATCGCCGCTTCGGTGGGCTGGACGGGTGAACTGGTCGCTACTCCAGAGATTCACCTGCGTGGCGTTGCGGCTGCTATCGACAAAGCTAAGCTAGAAAAGACGGTTGATCAGACCATCAAGCACATGGTGAGCGATCGCTGGTCGGAAATCTCTCAAACGCTGAGCAATGGCGTAATTGACGTGAACTGGGTAAAGCTTCGCGCTGATGTTGAGGCTGAAATGCGCCGTCTGCTGCGACGCGAGCTGCAAAGCAATCCAACTTTGGTCTTTTTGCTGCAAACTCCGATCGAGCAGCCAGCCAATGTTACCCGACGGCAGCGATCGGGGGCTAAAGTGGCTTCTGTTGCCTCTTAGACTCACCTCATATAGCAACTGCCTTGGCGGTTGGGACAGGGACATTTATGCACCAAAAGTGTCCTAAGCAAACTGGTGATAGCTATGGTTGATAAAAACTGCCGTTCCCTTAGGGAACGGCAGTTTTTTGAGTGGAGTTCAAACCCGTAGATCCTCTGAGATGACTGACGTTTCTCTGGCGAAATTTGAGTAATCCTACAGGCTAAAAGCGATCGCGGCATTGGGCAAGATTACAAAGTCAGCGTACCTAATGTCTGCAAACGCGACCCAAACTTGAGGAAGCTTGCGAACTTTATTTTCGGTAATTGCGTCTCCTAGCTTGTAGATAATCTAGGAATTCCAATAGTTTTTGCTTCCTATGTACCGTATCCCGGAGTAGAGGAAAAGATGATGCCTGCATTTGAAAAACATGAAACGGCAGATAGCGCTTTTGTGAGCTGGGGGTGGATTAACCCACCTGATGCTGGCAACGATGCCGACGCAGCTGCTCATGCCGCTCCTCCAATGCCATCGCGATCGTTTGATCTTCTAAAGCCTATCCGGCAGCGCTTGGATAACATTAAAGTCCAAGATGCTGAATTCGCTAGATTCCTATGCAAGCGAATTCCTTCGCAATGTCCCTTCGAGCGCGATATTAAGCTTTTTGGCTACACAATTCTTCATATTCCACCTCTTTGCAAGCTCAACCCCCTCTACGACGAGGTTGTGGCACTGCGCTTCCGCGCCCTCTGCTATTTGGCAGATAGCTGTGGTGAGGATGTCACTGTCTACTGCTAGACCCTATATTTTTCATTGAATTTCATTTTCCAGCTCTCCTCCAAAAGTCAAAGTGCAGAATCCTAGGATTCTGCACTTTTTTTAATGAGTCACGCGATGTGCGCCTCTTTTTCCAAAGCTCTTGATCTACGTGGGGCAGGTCAAGATGCCTACCCAGATTCGGACGGGCAAGATGCTCATCCTACAAGACTTTCAGACCAAACACTATGTTTTCCAGAAGAACTTCTGGCGCGTACAGAAACTGGTGAAAAGGGCGATCGCCCCTGTGTAAGCAACTCCTTTCAAAACGCCCAAGATCGGCGTTCCAGTTTGGGCGATAATCCAATCTTCAAGCCCTAAAAGTTGCAGAATCGGCCAGAGTAAATTTGCAAAGGCAACATAGGCAATCATCGGATTTTGACCATTTTCAATGAGCAGTTTGAGAAACCGCTTTTGATTAAAACGCTCAATCAAAATGGTAGATATTATCAAGAGGAAAAAGGCGATCGCGATTGTCACAAAATAATAGCTATAGGTAGAGGGGTCTTTCTTGATACCCGCCTGAAAGGGTTCAAAACATAGTCCTAATGCCAACCAATAGACCCCCCACTGATAGAACTGCTTAATGATCTGCTCAGTCTCATGCTCTGTTTTTGTAAACAATAGGCTAATAGCTGCTGCCATAACGCCGCTGATCAGGGTCGTTTCTAATGTCCATCTTGCCTGTAATCCCACCAGCAACGTAATGCACAGCAGCAGCAGCGAACCTATGATTAAAATGAGCTGCGATCGACTCCAGGCTGTTGGAGCGGATTGAGGATGATCAGGCTCAAAGGCTTCAGTTAGAGCCGTTTCGTTCTGCGCCTTTTGGAGAATTAAATCTCCGGCGATCGTTCCGGGAATTACGATAAACAAATACTTGAGATAATAGAATTTAAAAATCCAGGGAGCTGGGGAAAATCTCCAGAGGTTTTGCACCCAACCTTCTGAGCCTGATGCAAATTGCAACGCCAATAAGATTACCAAGCAACCCAGTCGCAACATCCAATTTGAGCGGGTGAATAGCCAAAGAAGAGAGCCAAAAACCGCCATGTTTGCTAGCGATATCAGAATCGGATCACTGCGATCGAGCGAGAATCTCTCACCGTCATAGTCGAGCTGCGACAGCAGAACAAAGCAAGCTGCCCAACCTGTTAATGTGATCAGTCCTTGATATCGACTCAGCTTCCAGGAAGCAGGTAAACGACCGAGCATTAAACACAGCAAGGCAAACCCTATCATTGCCAAAATCCAGGTTTCGCGAGTAGGTTCTGCATCCATTACAGAAGGACGAAGGTGCTGTAAGATGATGGCGAATGCTCCTAAAATTGTCCCTCGCCTGAAAATTTGTAGAATAATTTTTGGCATTGACCAACCTTCAGCTATTCGTCGGGACAGCGCTAGGGGAATAGCTGCTCCCATAGCAAACAGGAAGACCGGAAATACCAGATCAACCCAGGTTAAACCCGGCAAAGTTTTATTGAAGACATGATTGGGAGGTGGCACTTGGGCGTGATACATCCAGGTGGGCAAAATTTCGTAGCGAATGGTTGCTGAAAATACCATTGCCAGAATTGCCAATCCTCTAAGAGCATCTAATGCGTTCGCGCGAGGCAAAGCGTTTGTATTTTTTAGGGTCACAGAATTTCCTCTTTCAGTCCCATAGCAAACTTTTCCTATGATATTTGAGGAGCAATGTTCAAGTAATGATTTTTTGTTGTGAAGCCAAAGCCTCTACAATAAAAAATATCATAGGCATTCAACTTATCTAGAGCAGGGTTGATCACGTTTAATTTCCATGGCTTGATCTACTACTTGAATGAGGCGATCGACTGATTTATTCCGATTTGTAGTCAGCCGAGAAATGCGATAGTGATCTTTTAACCAACAAAATCTTAGGATTCTACTGTTATAAAGATAGCCTGAATGATAGTACTTAGAGGCTACTGATGCTACATGATTGTTCATGCTGCCATAGGGATAAGCCAGATGAGCTGCGATCGCTTTTTCAGGCGCCAATCCTGCCATGCAGCTACGCAACTGAGTCTGAGCCTGCACTAATTCTTCTAACAGTTCGCGATCGCTAATCTTTGTCAGATTCTTGTGGTTTTGTCCATGGGATTGAATATCGTAATAGCCTTTTTCATATCCTGACTGCAAATCTTTGCAGCTTAGATAAAGGGTAGAAGGGTGATTGGGTTTAGCCAGCGTTCCTGGGTTAATGAACAGCACCATTTTCGCCTTGTGCCCGTACTGTTTTTCTAATCTCTCAAGAATTGGAATAACGTTGGTATATACCGTTTTATAACTATCATCAAAAGTCACCATGACAGGTTTTTGACTCTTGTGATCTGCGGGAATAGACTGCGACTTTTCTATAAAAAAATCCTGCATTTCCTGAGCCGAAAGAAACCAATAATGACTGCGGACTAAATACTCTAGAAGCTTCTCTAAATCCTGCATTGGATAGGTCATGCGTTGAGCCGTTGGATTCAGAATGGCTCCCAAAGCAGGATGTGTTAAATCGATAATGCCATGAAATCCAATAATAGGAATTCTGGGCGTGACCCAGTAGGAAAACAGCAGCATCAGAAGCAGAAAACTGCTAATAAATAGAACGATCGCTACGGTCAGAGATAATTTTCTTCTTCTCTGATGTCTGTGCATAGGCAGCATATATGCCTCACGTTTGTCAACACTCCATAGACCGTTGCGCTTCAAGTTATGGTGTCACGGTCAGCTTGAATATTATCGCAAGCTAGAGAAAACGCAGAAGAGTATTAAGCCAATGACAATCCCCATTTCCGATGTCCAGACACTACGACGTCAAACAGCCTCACTTTTGCTTTACCAATCTGTTCTAGAAAATGACGTAGGCAAAGCCTTTCTAAATTTGCTGCAAGCTTTATTAGAACCCCATTCGGCAGAATCTAATGACCGGGCAGTTCTCTGTTTATGTGCCTATGGACATTGGTTTAATCTGATGGCTTCAAGCAACATAACCTGGCAGGCGTATCTGATTTCTAAGGTGCTGGAAGCGGATAACCCTTTTAGTCGGCAGGTACAGCAGGCTGAATGTGGCGCTCTTCCAGAGGCATTACTGGCAGCAGCACGACAAGATTTGCGATCGCTCCAAGCTCTCTACAGCTGCCATTGGCAGATGAGTCACTGGGTGCAAAGGGCGGCTGAGCTACCTGATGCTCCTATAGCTTGGGATTTGCCGCGTCCGTCTACCGCTGTCCTAGATACGAACCTGAGCGCAAAGTTTGCCGCCTCAGACGATTGGGCAACGCTACTGGAGCCTTTAGCTGCCCATTATCGTCAAGTCGGTACGGGCATATTTGCCGCCTTCCGCGCCTTTCGCTGGCAGTCAGAGCTTGTGGGCATTGCCTACCCTGACCCCATTCAGCTGCAAAACCTTACAGGATACGAATGGCAGAAAGCGGCTTTGACCAAAAATACGGAGGCTCTGCTGGCGGGCGCTCCAGCGCTGCATGTGTTGCTGTATGGCAGTCGCGGCACGGGCAAATCTTCTTTGGTCAAAAGTTTATTGGGGGAGTATGGCGATCGCGGTTTGCGGCTGATTGAAGTTACTAAAACCGACCTACAGGATTTGCCTACTATTGCCGATCGCCTCCGTACCGTACCCCAGAAATTTATTCTGTTTGTGGATGATTTGTCTTTTGAGGAAGATGAGGATGCCTTCAAAGCCCTCAAGGTTGTTTTAGAGGGCAACCTAACGGCGCGTCCGCAGAACGTTGTCGTCTATGCTACCTCTAACCGTCGCCACCTGATCCGCGAGTTTTTTGGCGATCGTCCTGCGCCAAGAGACGCTGACGAAATTCACGCCTGGGACACGATTCAGGAGAAGCTGTCCTTTAGCGATCGCTTTGGCTTGACCCTGACCTTTGAGCCAGCCGACCAGACAACCTACCTCGATATCGTGCGGCACTTGGCTCAGCAGAGCGCAATCGCCCTTGCGCCTGAAGAGCTAGACCAGCGGGCGCTGCAATGGGCAACGCGCCACAACGGGCGATCGGGACGCACTGCCAGACAGTTTATTGATTTCTTGCAGGCAGAGCTACGACCCTAATCACGACAACGTTTGCCAGTCTCTGGTCCTGCCCAGACGCTGTTAACCATTCGCCCAAAGGTTACAGGGCGATCGTCTGTCACTGCGATCGTCTGCCCTGTGGTATCGACGGCGTAAAGCGACCAATCCCGATCGCCCATCATCCCCGCCCGAAACAGAACGCGATCGGGATAGCACTGGCTCCAGCCCAGCAAAATGGCGTTGGTATACTGAATCTTGTTCGGCATAATCGTGTGTGCCCGATTCGATCGCTGCTCCCAAACCACGCCAAAATCTGAGGCAATATCGCTGCCTAAAAAAGACTCAAACTCACGAGCCAGAAGACGATCGCCCGTTTCTGACCAGGCAACCGGGATCAGGATGGCAATGATTCCTGACCGATCGACCTCTACTGGCTCTACACCATCTGCACTCAATGAATCCTCAGCAAACGGATTATCGGCAAACGGAGACGAAGCCGCGATGTTCTGCAAGCTGCCCGTCTGCAAATTCTCTAGGAAAAGGGTGCTGCTAATGCGGCTTTGGGTGAAGTCCCTAGCCAGCTTTATTTGAATGCGGCTATAGGCTGCATACCGACCGTCAGGTGACAGCAGCGACTGGCTGCGATAATGACGCACTTTGGGGAATGTCGATCGCTCCGACAGCATTGACATCACCCACTTCCAAGGAACGGGATGAGGACTACCCAATGGATCAAGTTGAAGAGGCTGAGAAATCATGGCAAGGGGATAAAAATGGGAGGACAAATCTGAAGCACGACCCACCCCACACAAACTTCGAGAAACTGTTCAAATGCTGTTCAAACAAAGGCGGAGACAGTTGCTAGAATCTTTTCACGTAGCCGATCGCTGCACCCCTGTATCGATGGCTATGGGCATAGACGCTCGACAGAGCTAAATTTAATGGCTGGCTAAATTTAATTTTTGAGAACGCAGCAGAGCTAAGCGGTAGATATGACCTAATGGTGTATCACAGAATTGAGCGATCGCCCCACTCATTTCAACCAACTTCGCTAATCTTAATTAAGGTAGTTAAGGGCGTATTTCAAATCTGTGGCAAGCTATCATGGCATGGCATCTGGAGGTAAGCTATATGACCCCATCCTTAACGCCCCAACCCTCAGTCTCTCAGCAAAAACCGCCTCGGTCTTCAGCAGGTTGGGGATTTTTGGTCTTCATTTTCAGGCTTTTGCTGCTGGGAGTCGGCGGCAGTTTTGCGGCTTTGTTGGGGGTAGCCATCGCCCAATTCTACCCGGCACCCAAAACTCAGGAGCCTCCCCTGGTCGAGAAAGTGATGCAAGGCTCGCGTGCGCTGTGGTCAGAGCTACAGCAAATACCCACAACGCTAGGTCTAACGCCGCCCAGCGCGATCGCCCCTTCGACTGCCAGCCCAATTCCCTCTACTCCTTCCCGTTCTGAAGTAGACAAGCAGCGGCTTCAAACCGAGCTAACTCAGATGCAGGAGGAATTGGCAAACTTGCGCGCTCGCCCTCAAATTGCAGAAGATCAAATTGCAGAAGATGAGCGGGCAAAACAGGCGTTAGTTCTTGAAGAACGCATTCGATCGCTTCAGCAACAGCTTGACCCGACTGGATTTGCCGTACCCATGGTGCCGCCCGCTGGAGGAGCTGCCGGAGGAGCAGGGCAAACGGGCATTCCACCCGCCACGACCAGAGTTTCGAGCAGAGATACGCTGATGGTGACGCTCCCCACAGACGCTTTATTCGATCGCGTCGGCGACCAGACGACCCTCCAGCCCAATTCACAAGCTATCCTAGACACTATCTTGACGGATTTACAGCGCTATCCCGGTGCCACCATCCGCGTGGCAGCTCATAGCGACAATCAAGGCTCTGAAGGGGGCGATCGTGCCCGTACGTTTGCGCAAGCAACTGTCGTTGAGCAATATCTCTCAAGCAAGCTGGGCGAGGATTATTACTGGACGGTTGCCGGATATGGGCACAGCAAGCCTCTCGTGGATGACGCAACTGAGGTGAGCCGCCAGCGCAACCGCCGCGTTGAAGTTGTGATTGAACCCCGTCGGTAGGGTCGGTGCTCAGTAGCATTGGCGCTTGGTAGCGTTGGCGGATAGAATCTCTGCGAAATTGCAAATGAAAATTGTTTTCTTGGGTACGCCTCAATTCGCGGTTCCTAGCCTGGAGCGGCTGATTCAACATGAGGCGTTTGAGGTAGTGGCTGTAGTGACACAGCCCGACAAGCGGCGTGGGCGCGGTAATGACCTGATTCCCTCTCCGGTAAAGAGCGTCGCTCTCAGCTACCAGCTTCCAGTCTGGCAGCCGCGTCGCATCAAAAAAGACGAGGAGGTGTTAGCCCAACTCCGGACGGCTAAAGCAGATGCCTTTGTGGTGGTCGCCTATGGGCAAATTCTTTCACAAGAAATCTTGGATATGCCGCGCTTAGGCTGCATCAATGCCCATGGTTCCCTATTGCCTAAATACCGAGGAGCCGCGCCGATTCAGTGGAGTCTCTACCATGGCGAACTGGAGACGGGCATTACTACCATGCTGATGGATGCCGGAATGGATACAGGAGCCATGCTGCTGAAATCTGTCACCCCGATCGCTCCCTTAGACCATGCGCTGGATCTGGCAAAAGCTCTGTCTGTTTCTGCCGCAGATTTGCTGGTGGATACGCTGCTGGGTTTGCAAGAGGGCATTCTTCAGCCCGTACCGCAGGATAATGATGAAGCAACCTATGCGCCGCTGATCCAAAAAGCCGACTATCAACTGGATTGGGCAAAACCCGCGATCGCTCTCCACAACCAAATTCGAGGGTTTTATCCCCACTGTGTGACCACACTCCGAGATCAGTTGCTAAAGGTGACGGCTACAGCGCCCGTTGAGCCTGACCCTATTAAGCCTGATCTGCTTGAGCCTGATCTGCTTGAGCCTGATCTCCCTGAACAATCTGAGGCACCTGGAGCGGTAATTGGCTTGCTGAAGGGACAGGGGGCAGTAATTCAGACAGGCGACGGCGCACTACTGCTGAAAGAAGCGCAGCTGGCGGGAAAGCGATCGCAGTCGGGCTGGGATTTTGCCAATGGCGCTCGGCTGCAAGTAGGAGAGATCTTGGGTGGTGCGACATTAAGCTAGCGGCAAACTCAAACTTTTCCTAATATTGCTGCCCATTCTAATAAAAGGGTGTAATGCTAAAATTAGAGGTGTGTTTGGAATTCACCGTAATTCCAATCGGAATACCGTTAATAACAAGATTTGCTTAGCTAATAGAAAATGGTTATTACTCCTGCTGAAGTCCTCAAGGCTGACAAAGTTTCCAAGGTCGAAGGCATCAAAGAACGCAGTCATGCCCTGCGTGAACCTGTCGCGACTGAATTGCTTCAAGACACTACACACTTCAGCGAAGACGGCATCCAAATCCTCAAGTTTCATGGTTCATATCAGCAGGACAACCGCGACAACCGCGTTAAAGGTCAGGAAAAAGATTTTAGCTTCATGCTGCGCACCCGCAATCCGGGGGGCTACATTCCGGCTCAGCTTTACCTGGCGCTAGATAAATTGGCGGATGAGTATGGCAACCATACCCTGAGAGCCACGACTCGCCAAGGATTTCAGCTTCATGGAGTGCCCAAGCAAAACCTGAAAACGGTGATTTCTAGCATCGTTCGTAACCTAGGATCGACTCTGGGAGCCTGCGGTGATGTTAGCCGCAACGTCATGGCTCCAGCGGCTCCCTACAAAAATCGCCCTGAGTACGTGCTGGCGCGTGAGTATGCCGATCGCTTTGCCGATTTGCTCACTCCCCAAACCGATGCCTACTACGAGATTTGGCTAGATGGCGAGAAGGCAATTACTGCCGAGCCGCATCCTGACGTGATTGCTGCCCTGCACCGCAACGGCAACGGCACGATCGTTCACGACACCGCCGAGCCGATTTACGGCGTTCACTATATGCCGCGCAAGTTTAAGGCTTGTGTCACTGTTCCGGGTGACAACTCGGTAGATTTGTTTTCCCAAGATCTGAGCCTAGTGGTGATTACCAACAGCCAGGGCGAGCTGGAAGGATTCAATATCTATGCCGGAGGCGGTCTGGCGCGCACCCACAACAAAGAAGAGACGTTCCCCCGTCTCGCTGACCCGATCGGCTATGTGGACAAGGAAGACGTATACGATGCGGTTAAAGCGATCGTGGCGACTCAGCGAGACTATGGCGATCGCTTTAACCGCCGTCATGCCCGTCTCAAGTACTTGCTGCACGACTGGGGTGTAGACCAGTTCCGCGAAAAGGTGGAGAGCTACTTGGGTAAGCCTATGCATCCCCTCAAGCCCACGCCAGAGTTTGAATATAAAGATTATTTGGGCTGGCATGAACAGGGCGACGGCAAGCTGTTTTTGGGGATCTCGATCGAAAACGGTCGGGTGAAGGACGAGGATGCTTGGCAGCTTAAGACGGCGCTGCGAGAGATTGAAGAGAAGTTTCAGTTGCCCATTCGGCTTACCCCTAGCCAGAGCTTAGTGCTTTACGAGATTGACCCAGCAAACCAGGAAGAGATTCAGGGTATTCTCGATCGCGCTGGCATCAAACGCCCGGAGCAGGTCGATCCCCTAGTGCGGAATGCCATGGCTTGTCCGGCACTGCCTACCTGCGGTTTAGCCGTTACTGAGTCAGAGCGAGTCATGCCCAGCATTCTCGATCGCATTCGGGTTTTGCTAGACAAAGTAGGTCTGCCTCAAGAGAGCTTCATTACCCGGATGACGGGTTGCCCCAATGGCTGTGCCCGTCCTTATCTAGCAGAGCTGGGCTTTGTGGGTCAGTCTCCTGAAGCCTATCAGATTTGGCTAGGGGCTGCCCCTAACCAGACTCGGCTGTCTCAGGCTTATGTTGATAACATGGCGATCGCTGATTTAGAAGTCACGCTGGAGCCGCTGTTTGTCTACTTCAAGAAGCATCGCAAGCAGGGCGAGAGCTTTGGCAACTTCTGCGATCGCGTCGGGTTTGAAACCTTGCGGGAGTTTGCTGCCACCTATGAGTCGGGAAATACTGGACTGAAGGCGCTAATCAGCGGCAAGCCTCGCTATCGGGTGGGCATCCGGGATGGCGTATACGATCGGCTCAAGGCAGCAGCCGTTGAGCAGGGCAAGCCAATGACGGATATTGTTAATGAGGCGGTCGAAGCGTACTTGCAAAGCCTGAAGTAGTTACCAATAAGCAGATGCGTTAAGTTCCCACCTAACGCATCTGTTTGTTCGGTTGCAAACGCAGCATTAGACTAAAGACTTTTCATAGATGCGGTAGGTTTTACAGATTTTGCCTCCTGCAGCTTCCACCACTTTGCGAGAAGGCATATTGTCTTCATACACATACCCCAGCTCCGATCGCTTATAGGGCTTCCCTTTCTTAATACAGCCTTGCATCCCCAGATAGACCAGTGCCAAGGGCACCATTTTGCGACGCAACTCTGGCAGCGCACAAATGACCAGCACTCGCCCTTGGTCAATCTGACGACGGAACCAAAGGAATTTTAGAATGCCCAGCCAGTTTAGCTTGCCACCCACTTGCTTCAGTGGAATGTTGTAGTCGGGCAAGCTCATGAAGAAACCCACCATTTCGCCCTTATATTCGGCGATCGGAAACACATCTGGATCAACCAAAGTTCTCAGGTCTTTTGCCTCTTCCATGAACTCTTCTAGGGTGCGAGGCGTAGCGCTATAGTTGTTGGCAAACAGAGTGTTAAACAGGTGATACATCTTCGTCACATCCTGCTCAAAGGCTTCTCCCTCCAGGTGAATCGGGCGAAACGTCACGCCTGATTTGCAAGCAATCCGGTAGCCTTTCTCAAACTCGCTGGGTAGCCCTGGCCCCAAGGGCAAACCATAGGAGTATGCATCTTTTGCTTTCGTCCAGCCATCCTGCTCAATGAACTGCGGATAGTAGGGTGGGTTGTAGGGCATCATCACCATGGGCGGTGAGTCAAAGCCATCTACCAAAAAGAGGCAATTGTTGTGGGTTGAGAGATCAATTGGCCCTCGCACTGAGGTCATGCCCTGCTGCCGTAGCCACTCACAGGCAGCTTGCCAGAGTGCCTGCGCCACGCCGAAGTCATTGACGCATTCAAAATAGCCAAATATGCCGACATTCTGCCCCTGTCGCTCAACCAGACGATCGTTCACGGCAGCTACAATTCGCCCGATCGCCCGCTCAGTATCAGGTGCGATCGCAATGAACCGCTGCAATCTGCCGTACTGAAAAAACGGACTTTCTGGCGCTAGCTGTTTGGCAATGCTGCTGCGGAGGGGGGGCACCCAGTTTCGATCGCCCGCATACACTACAGCCGGAACGTCCAAGAATCGCTCAGCATCTGCTGGAGTCGTCACGACACGAACCTGAACAGTGGAAGCGTGAGCAGAAGCGCGACGAGATTCAACCATATTTCCCCTTACACCCTGTTTAATCTAGGAGATTACAATCTGGGATATTCAGTTAATACAAGCTAGCTAGACAAGCTGTACTGCTTGATAATCCTTTCTAGCACAGCCTCAAGCTCTGCTGAAGTGGTGCGAAAGTCTTCACGACTGTAGAACTTTTCCATCCGGCATAGGACTTTGCCCTCATCAAACAGCATCACCATGGGTAGCGTATTCAATTTGTAGGTGCTAACTAGCTTCAGGTTTTCATCGGCATTGATGCTGACAAGCTGAAGTTGCCCTTTCCACTTTTCCTGAGTTTCCAGCAAGATCGGGTCAAGCAATCGGCATAGCCCACACCAAGGTGCCCAGAAACTGACCAGAACAGGAATAGAAGATTCTAAAACTTCTTGTTTGAATGTTGCTTGGCAGACCGATAGCGCCATTGATACCTCTTGTTAATTTGCTAGTTTTTTAAAATGAATTAACTGGAACTAAATTTTGGGTCTGAACTTGGTGTCTAAAACTCAGTTTCTAAAGGGATCTTTAAAAAGGCTTGGGATCATGCTACCAGGCTATATTGCCAGCTGCACGAATGAATAGTGGGTGTGCCCACCAAAATAACAGCACAAATGCTGTCACTCCCAAATACGCAGGACGCAGAAACTCTTGCCACTTCAGCGTTTGACGACCTTGCACAACCGCCAAAAATGGAATTACGGAAGTTCGGGATCTCAAGGAATCAAAGGATTCTCCATAGCGGGCAGATAAACGGCGATCGCCATGCCAAACGGCAAACAGGTGATGCAAAATCAGCCCCAATGAGGTTACAAGCGTGAAGCTGGTTCCCACCCAAAGCAAATGGGCAATGCACCAGATCACCTGACCCACCATCTGAGGATGTCTCGTAATCCGAATGATCCCCGTTTCGTAGATGTGAACCTGCGGCTTCTGAATGGCTGCCACCTCTAGTAGATTAAAAGTAGCTGGATAGAGAAAGAGGAACGAAACCGCCGAAAGCAGCCAGACAAAGGACTCAACGCCTCTCACGCCCTGAACATTCCAGAATCGCAGTCCGTCGTAGCGGTGATTGATGAAATAAGCCACCAGAACGATCGCGAAGGGCAGACTCACCCCTGCAAAGAGGACTCGATACAGGCGGGCACCAATTTTCTGCTCTCCCCAAGGTCTTAAAGCTGCCAGACCGCTGTGGGCGATCGCAAACCCTAGCAGTAGCCCAAAAATAACAAAGTGGCTAGGAGTTAGCCAATCATCAGGCATAAATTCGTGTTTCCAGGGAATATCTAGTGTTAAATTCAGACCCTGACTCGGACTGTAAACGATCCGGACTCAAGTGTAAATAGGAATAAACCACTTTGGGATCAACGTTTAGATAGAGACTAGGTTATTTTGTGGGTCATTTCGACTAAATCTGTTGGGGATCGCAATCGCGGTTCACCCATTCCCTGAATTTGTTCCCGAATTGGAGTTGCAGTGTATCTCCTTTAAGGGTTAAAATCTTAGACTGTGCTAAATCAAAAATAGAAACTACCTCAAGCTCATGCCAAAGCTTAAGACTCGCAAAGCAGCCGCTAAGCGGTTTCAGAAAAGTGGTACAGGTAAGCTGATGCGTCGTAAGGCGTTCAAGAATCACCTCTTGCAGCACAAAACTGCAAAGCGCAAGCGCACCCTATCCGGGATGGCTGTCGTGAATGAGCGCGATGCTGAAAACGTACAGCTCATGCTCCCTTACCTCTAAACATTGGAACTCGTCAGTTCAGATTCTTAAGGATTCCTTTCTGGTCTAGCTCCACAGAACACCATATTCAAGGGATCGGGTTTTCTCCGCCACCTGATACCTGAAGAACACGACAAACGCATTCACATAACCCATACGGCATATACGCCATAAGGAAGTCTCACTATGACACGTGTAAAGCGCGGTAATGTTGCTCGAAAACGCCGCAAAAAAATTCTTAAGCTTGCTAAAGGCTTCCGGGGTTCTCACTCCAAGCTCTTCCGCACAGCAAACCAGCAGGTGATGAAAGCCCTGCGAAACTCTTACCGCGATCGCCGCAAACGCAAGCGCGATTTTCGTCGTTTGTGGATTACTCGCATCAACGCTGCGGCTCGTCAGCACGGCATTAGCTACAGCAAGCTGATGGGGGGTCTGAAAAAAGCAGACATCCAGATCAACCGTAAGATGCTGGCGCAGATGGCGGTTCTTGATCCGACTGGCTTTCAGAAAGTGGTCGAGATTGCAGCAAACCCTAGCTGATAGCTTTAGAGGGCAAGTATCTCTAGCAATTTGGAGGCTATCAGAGTTGCGCCGTAAACTACTTCTGAAGCTGTTAACAGCTCTGATTTTGGTAGCTAACGCTGGGATATTTGCCCAGACTGCCTCAGCGGCAGAACTCCAGGAAATAATTGAACGAGGTCATTTGGTCGTGGGGGTGAAAGATAACCTGCGACCTTTGGCTTTTAGAGATGCACAGGGAGAGTTCAAGGGCTTTGAAATTGACCTTGCTCGTTATCTAGCTCAAGAGCTACTGGGGGACTCGGAAGCCTTGGTGTTGAAGCCCTTAGCCAACTCAGAAAGACTGTCTGCGGTGCTGGATGGAGAAGTTGATGTGACGATCGCCCAACTTGCCACCACCATGTCTCGATCGCGCCTTGTTAGCTTCAGCACTCCCTATTATCTAGACGGCACGGCATTTCTGACCCACCCTAGCATTCAAAACTTCAAAGATCTGCAGAATCAGACGATCGCCGTTCTAAATGGCTCAGATACCATAGCAAAGGTGCGATCGCTTTTCCCCAATGCTGTACTGATGGGCGTTGTGTCTTACCAGGCAGCAAAAGATGCTTTAGATTCTGGTCAGGCGACTGTCTTTGCTGCCGATGCTAGCGTTTTAACGGGCTGGGTACAGGAAGACCCGCGCTATGCTCTCCTGCCTAATCTAATTAGCGCTGAGCCGCTGGCAGTGGCGCTGCCTAGAGGCGTGCAGTATGACGAGCTGCGTCGAGGGATCAATCGGGCGATCGATCGCTGGCAAACTGAAGGAGCTTTGCGACAGCAGGTGATCAATTGGGGCTTGCCTGATGCAGGTGTACCTCGCCCTGCTAATTCACCAAATTTTCTGAACGGTAGTTGATAGCTGTAATCAACAACAGGTTGTGAGCCACAAAACCCTAAAAGCTGGATTTCAAAGGCGCTCTGCGCCTCTGAAATCCAGCTTTTGGAAAAACCTAGGATGACTTTGTGATCTAACGCGATGTGCAACTTGGGCTGAAAATCTTGTAGGACGGGTATCTTGCCTGCCCCACGCAGATCAAGAACCTTAGGAAAAGAGTCGCACATCGCGTAATCTACTGAACATTCATTGGTAGAGGTGAAGGACTAGGCAAGGCATTTGCAGGAGAAGCGGATTCTGTGGCTTCAGGATTTTCCACTGCAGGAGCTGAGGTTTCAGAACCCAAAACAGGCAGCGCATCTTGCCCCAAGCGAATTGTGATATCTGACTCTAAGTTGCCTGTACTTTCGGTAAGAACTTCTCCAAACCCTAAAACTTTGTGAATGGCTTCACCTGCCGATGCATTGCCCTGTTGCACAATAATTCGAGTTTTGGCTAACGGTTGACTCCAGGGATTATCCACAAATGTGTTGCTGTAACCGTCCTCTCCTAGGGATTTCAGCGTTGCTTGCGCTAGCTCAGTCTGTCCAGTGCTATCTTGCAAGGCGATTCTGACCAGAGGTGCGGACAAGCTATCGCCAGCATAATCTGGTGCAGGAATGTCGAAATAGTGGCTCACCAGAGCAGTAATCTTGTCCTCACTAGGCAACCAGTAACTTGTTTCAGACTGGTCGCTGGAGCTAAAGTCTCCAGGCACCATGAGCATTTGAACTTTAGCGCGATCGGTTTTGGCAGCAAATCCCGTTAGAGCAATTAGTTCCTCGATGCTGAGATTTGTATCAATATTGGACTGGATGACGGCAAGAATTTGAGGCAGCTTAGCAACCGTTGCAGGTTTTAGCGTTTGTTCCATCAGCGATCGCATCAACATTTGCTGGCGCTGAATTCTGCCAATGTCGCCATACTGATCATGGCGAAACCGTAAGAGCTGAAGCGCCTGGTCGCCATTAAGATGCTGTTCACCTTTCTTCAAATTGATGTAGAGATGCTGGGTATCATCCTGGTAGCGCATATCTTGCGGCACATAGGTCGTTACGCCCCCCAGAGCATCTACCAGTTTGCCGACGCCTAACACGTTGATGCGAACATAGCGATCGATGCCAACTCCCCCTAATAGATCACTGACTGCTTTAGCGGCTGAGGCAGGTCCCCCTACTGCGTTGGCTTCGTTGATTTTGGTTAGCCTTCCTGCGACCAAAGTGCGCGTATCTCGCGGGATGGACAGGGCGATTAGCTTCTGATTAGCGGGGTCAAACCGCAGCAGCAGCAGCGTGTCCGACAACCCCTCCAGAGAGTTAATCGTGGGTTCATAGCCGAGGTTCTTGGAGCTACTGGGTGGATTGGCAACATCTGAGGACAGCACCTTTGTGCCCAAAATCAAAATATTGACTGGCCGAGTCAGAACAGGCAGTTGCAAATCGCCGCTAGAAATTTCTCCCTGGTTGAAGACTTTGGCTTCCTCTGATGTCAAATGCCGCTGCGCTAATGGCTGACTAGACATAGATACTGCCAGTAGCGCCCCGGCTGTAGCCGATATTGCGGCAACTCCTACTATTCCTAGCGTTAGCCATAGCCAGCGACGGTGCTGTACCTGCTCTGGCGGTGGTGTAGGAGAAGGAGAAGAATTAAAGACGTTCAGGGTCACGGACTTCCTCGCACGCTAGGGGTAGGGAGAGCATAAGAGCAAACGAGATTCAAGTCTAGTCTGGAATTGGCAAATTAGAACTTGAAACTCACAAACTTAAACTTCCCTACATGGCTGTCGCCAGTTTACTTAGAACATTTAGGGTGGGGCGCGAAGCGCCCCACCCTAAATGTTCCCGTCCTAACCGCCTTGGCGGTTGCTATGTTTGCAGGAAAGATTTCAAGGAAGGCGATCGCCCCATTGACTCAATCCCGGTAGGCGCAAAGCCTTGTGCTGCCAGAGCCGTACCATCAGCACAATATTGACCACGAAGTAGCCAGAGGTCAGCAGGCTTGCCATAATCAAGAGCTGAAGGCTGATGCCGTCGAAAGCTGTGGCTCCGGCTCCTAGCAGCAGATAGCCTAGCAGCCAGCCTCCTGCCAGGGTCACAGTCAAGCGACTGGCATTGAGCAGCTCCCGATCGCCTTTGCCACGATAGAGTGTCCAGAGAGCCGGAAAAAATCCCACGACCGGAACCAAATAGATAAACATCTGGAGGCGTTTCAGATTTTCTTCTTTGAGGCGATCGGGATTGTTCATAGATTTCTATAAGAGATGTGAATTTGGATACAAAATCAGTCTCCATAGCAAGGAATGCTTAGAGACTAATCAGTTGAGTATCGCTAGCTATCTAGCAGGAGTTCAGACCAGGAGTGAAAATATGCGATCGGGCAACCGCCATAAGTTGCATTTTTCAACGCAAGCTATCGCTATTGGCTAGAGAGACAGTAGGATATCAGCTAAGTTAGCACTTGAACTGTGGGGAAATTCTCTCACCAGGTGCTGGTCAGATTCTAGAGATAGTCAATTTCTGTAGATAATCTTCTGTAGTTAATAAGTTTTCTTTTCCAGTTGTAAGGAGCTAAGTACAAGAACATGCGTAAGTGGAATTCTACACTGCTAGCTGTTTCGCTTTCAGTGGCAGCTTTAACAGCCTGTGCTGCGCCAACGACAACAACGACTGCCTCTCCTGCCGGGTCCGCCTCTCCTGCTGCCGGGTCTGCCTCTCCTGCCGTTACCGGGTCGCCTGGTCGCCTGGGCACCATCTTGTCGCGGGGCTCACTGATTTGTGGCGTCGAAGGTACCATCCCAGGATTTAGTTTCGTGGATTCCAGCGGTAAATACACCGGACTGGATGTGGATGTGTGCAGAGCAATTGCTGCCGCTTTATTTGGCGATCCTGAGAAAGTTGAGTTTCGCAACCTAGACTCGACTGCTCGCTTTCCGGCAGTAGCGAGCGGCGAAGTAGATTTGCTGTCTCGTAACACCACCTGGACAGCCAGCCGCGATGCTGCGGGGGGCAATGGTTTAGAGTTTGCTCCCACCACTTTTTTTGATGGTCAAGGGGTGATGACTTCTAAAGCTAGCGGCATTACTGACTTTAGAGGGCTAGATGGCAAAGCCGTCTGTGTTGAGACAGGTACTACAACTGAACTCAATCTGGCAACCCGCGCCACAGAGGCAGGAATTAAGATCAACGAAGTCAAATTCCAGGACTCCAACGCTGGCTTCGCGGCATACCAGGAAGGACGCTGTGAGGCGATTACTTCCGATCGCTCTCAGCTGGCAGCTAAGCGGACTGCCCTGCCTAATCCAGATGACAACATTCTGCTAGAGGATGTGTTGTCGAAGGAGCCTCTAGGTCCTGTCACCGTCAATAACGACTCTCAGTGGTTTGACGTGGTGCGCTGGGTGACCTATGGACTCATTCAAGCCGAGGAGTTTGGCATTACCCAAGCCAATGTCGAGCAGAAGATCCAAGATAAAAGCCCAGATATCAAGCGCTTCCTGGGAACAGATGGCGACTTGGGCAAGCAGCTTGGTCTGGCACCTGACTTTATGGTCAATGCCATCAAGGCAGGGGGCAACTACGGCGAGATCTATGAGCGCAACATCGGTGCGGGTTCTCAGCTGAAGATCGATCGCGGTTTGAACAAGCTCTGGACAGATGGAGGGTTAATGTACTCTCCGCCTTTCCGTTAAAGGGTTAAGAGCCTTCTACAGCGTCCAGACGCTGTAGAAGGCTCTCCTTAGCAATATTTCTTAAAGTCTTTATTTTTAAGAAAGTCCCTATATTTTAAAAATCAGCAAGAATCAGCGTTCTTCACTTTGCAAAGCCACGCAGTATGACCTTATCTAACGACGGCAGTGAGAAGATTCCTTTTTGGCGAGATGATCGCTATGTACGGATTGCTGTACAGGCGATCGTAGTGCTGATTCTAATGGCTATCTTCAGCTTTTTTAGCGGCAATATGTTCCGCAATCTAGAGCAGCAGGGGCGGCAGTTTAATTTTTCCTTCTTGCAGCAAGGGGCAGGCTTCAATATTGGGGAAACCGTCATTCCCTACGAGACTAACTCTCCCTACTATTGGGCTTTTGTCGTTAGTTTGGTCAACACTCTGCGGCTCATCCTGGTTGGTTTCATTGCCACGACGATCATTGGAGTCGTAGCTGGAATCGCCAGTTTCTCTGACAACTGGCTGCTGCGAAAGTTGAACCTTGCCTATGTGGAAATTGTTCGCAACACGCCGCTGCTACTTCAGCTCTATGTTTGGTACTTTGCGGTTTTCTTCGGCTTCTCGGACAAGGGCACTGTGGCAGAGCTGCCGGGTTCTATTTTGGTCAGTAAAAAGGGGATTGTGATTCCTTGGTCGAACGGTTCGCCGATCGCCTGGATTTCTGCGGCAGCGCTATTGATTGGGGCGATCGCCGCTTTTTTCATCTGGCGACGGCGGATCAAAATCATGGAGGAGCAGGGCGCATCCGGACAGCGTGAGTTTGTTGCTCTGTTGAGTTTGGGCATTGTGGGGCTGCTGCTTTTCCTATTTGGCTTGGGCTGGCAGTTTCCTAGAATTGCGGCTTCTGGCAATGTTGAAGGCGGTCTGCGCATGTCTTTGGAATATGGATCGATGCTGGCAGGTTTGGCTTTCTACACGGGAGCATTCATTGCAGAGATTGTCCGAGCAGGCATTCAGTCAGTGTCTAAGGGGCAATGGGAGGCGGCTAAGGCTTTAGGGCTACAGCCTGCTTCCTCCATGCGGCTGGTGGTGTTTCCTCAGGCAATGCGGGTGATTATTCCCTCCCTCAGCAGCCAGTATATGAACTTGGCGAAAAACTCTAGCTTGGCGCTGGCGATCGGCTATCCCGATATTTTTGCTACCTCCCAGACCAGCCTTAATCAGACGGGTCGAGCAGTTGAGGTGATTCTGCTAATCATGGCAATTTATCTGACCATCAGTTTGATTATTTCCGTGATCATGAACTTGCTGAATAAAACCGTGCAGTTCACAGAGCGATAGATGATCAGTTTCTAGCCTTTGTTACCTCCATACCTCAGCAATTTCACTCCCTTCCCATGACTACTGCTCCTCCGTCTCTCTCCTCCACGCGTCCTCCTGCTGCTCAGGTGGGCGCGATCGCCTGGCTTCGCAAAAACCTGTTTAGCAATTGGTTTAGCGCACTGCTCACGGTTGTCCTAGGGCTGCTGTTAGTCAGAACCTCCCTGGGATTTCTGACTTGGGCAACCACAACGGCTCAATGGGCGGTTATTCCAGCCAACCTGCCGCTGTTTTTTGTTGGACGCTATCCGGTTGCTCAGTATTGGCGCATTTGGGCAATCGTCGGCATCTTAGCAACGCTCTCAGGGCTATCTTGGGGCATTCTGTCGCGCAATTTGGCTAAGCTGTTTGACCGCAATATTTTGATCGGGTTTGGGGTGGCTGCTGCGATCGCTGTTCTGATTCCTGCGCCGATTCCTTACCGGATCTTGCTTTTGGCTCTTTTGGGGCTAGTATTGGCGAGTGCTTGGATAGGTCGATTGGTCGGTCAGCGCATGCCACAGCTGGGGCAATGGCTGTCTCTAGGCTGGGGATTATCTCTTTTGGTGGTGTGGTGGCTGATTGCGGGTGGTATTGGTCTGCCGGGGGTGCGAACCAATGACTGGGGCGGCTTGATGCTAACGATGTTTATGTCGGTGACCAGCATTCTGCTTTGCTTCCCTCTGGGAATTTTGCTGGCATTGGGCAGGCAGAGCAAGCTGCCTGTCTTGCGGTGGATTGCGATCGCTTTTATTGAGGTAATTCGCGGCGTTCCTTTAATCACGCTGCTGTTTGTGGGAGCCTACATGGTGCCACTGTTTTTGCCAGGAGGTATTCGACTCAATCAGCTGCTTTTGGCGATTATCAGCTTGACGCTCTTTAGCGCGGCCTATCTGGCAGAAAATGTCCGGGGGGGGCTGCAATCAGTGCCTCGTGGACAGGCAGAGGCAGCAAATGCTCTGGGCTTAAACTCTGTCCTGGCGACTATTCTGATTGTCCTGCCCCAAGCGCTAAAAGTTTCGATTCCCACAATTGTCGGTCAGTTTATCAGTCTGGTGCAGGATACGACCCTCGTAGGGCTTTTGGGTGCATTTGAGATGCTGGGCATTAGCCGCTCGATTTTGGCTAACCCATCGTTTATTGGGCGCTATGCTGAGGTATATCTGTTTATTGGAGCGATCTACTGGGTGCTGTGTTATGCCATGTCGCTGGGTAGCCGTCGCTTAGAGAAGCAGCTTAATACGACGCATTAATGTCTTGCGAAATGCCTTATCTTGCGAAATGCCTTATCTTGCGAAATGTATTGCAAAGGCGATCGCCCCTTTCGTGTTGCCACCTTCATATCGCCAATTCCTATACCGTATAAGTTAGGCGCAACCAGTAAGCTACTGAAAAGCGCAACTCAATCTTCTAGACTTTTGCAAGCTTGAATATTTGACTGATTCAGGAGACTCCATGACCCAACCTCAAACTGAACTAATGACTAGCTCCACAGGCACAGAGACCATGATCGTTGCTGAGAATGTTGAGAAGTGGTACGACAACAACTTTCACGTTCTGCGGGGAGTAAGCATGACCGTTGCCAAGGGCGAGGTCGTGGTCGTCATGGGGCCTTCTGGCTCTGGAAAATCGACGTTTATCCGTACCTTTAATGCCCTGGAAAGCTACCAGAAGGGAAGCATTACGGTCGATGGCATCAAAATTTCCCATGATCTGAAAAACATTGATACCATTCGCCGAGAAGTGGGCATGGTGTTTCAACAGTTCAACCTGTTTCCCCATCTCACGGTGCTGCAAAACGTGACCCTATCCCCCATTTGGGTGCGGCGATGGCCCAAGGCAAAGGCTGAAGAGGTTGCCATGCAGCTTCTAGAACGGGTCGGCATTCTTAGTCAGGCGCAGAAATTTCCGGGTCAATTGTCGGGGGGGCAGCAGCAGCGGGTGGCGATCGCCCGTGCCTTGGCGATGCAGCCCAAAATTATGCTGTTCGATGAACCGACTTCAGCACTTGATCCTGAGATGGTGCGAGAAGTGCTAGATGTGATGCGGACTCTGGCAGATTCTGGCATGACGATGGTTTGTGTCACCCATGAGGTCGGGTTTGCTCGTGAAGTTGCCGATCGCGTGGTGCTCATGGCAGATGGATTGCTGGTGGAAGAAGGCACCCCAGATGAATTTTTTGGCAATCCTAAAGAGGATCGGACGAAGAAGTTCTTGTCGCAGATTCTTCATTGAGAAGCAGAGGCTAGAATTGAGGGCATAGCAACCGTCCAGGATGTTGTCTGTTGCTGATTTTTTACGCCCTGGCACCTAATCTTGAATGGCAACTTCTGAATTGTCCGCACAGCCGTTGGATCCGCTTCGTGAAGATAAGCCTGGGGATCGCAGTCATAGGGATCATGGGCAAGGGGATCAGGATCATGAGGAGCATAGCCATGAGGGCGAGGCGATCCATGTCCATGTCCACAGCGATGAGTCGCTGCGACGGATTGTCAATCGCCTATCGCGGATCGAGGGGCATATCCGTGGCATTAAGACTATGGTGCAGGAAAGCCGTCCTTGCCCTGATGTGCTGGTACAAATTGCGGCAGTCAGAGGAGCGATCGATCGTGTCTCTCGCGTCATTCTGGATGAGCATCTGACTGAATGCGTGGCACGAGCCGCAAAAGAAGGCAATATTGAGGCAGAAATTGAGGAACTGAAGACAGCACTCGATCGGTTTTTGCCTTAAAAACTCAGCATGTTTTGCAGGATCAGGGGAAAAAGCGATCGGGGTGGTGTATCTAGGCAGAAGAATGGGAATGCTTGGCAATATTTGCCTAACCTCTATGAATTTGATTGTCTATGCTGTGAAGCAAGCCTTGTAGCTGCTGGCTTTCGTATAGCCATCATTCAGAATCTCATGACCTACTCACGTCTTAGGTAATCTCTTATGCCGTTGACTCGCATTATTCAAGGCGTGAATCAATTTCATGAAAATTATTTTGCGGCTCATCAAGAACTGTTTGAACAACTCTCGCAAAGTCAATCTCCAGACGTTTTATTTATTACCTGTTCAGATTCTAGAATTGACCCGTTCTTGATTACGCAATCTCCGCCTGGTCGCCTATTCGTGATTCGTAATGTGGGCAATATTGTCTCAACCTATGGGTCTTCCAGCATTACAGAAGCCGCTGCTATTGAATATGCAGTTCAGGCACTAGGAGTCAAAGAAATCATCGTTTGTGGACATTCCCATTGTGGCGCAATGCGCGGACTGCTCCAGGTCGGCAGTCTTGTGGAAACAATGCCCATGGTGTACACCTGGCTGCGGACACATGCTGAAGCCACTCGCCGCCTGCTTATCGACAACTATCCCAATGAGACCCCAGAGCGTCTATTGAAGATCGCGATCGAACAAAACATCTTGTCGCAGATTGAAAACCTAGAAACTCATCCCGTCGTACGTTCTCGTCTCCATGCAGGTACGCTTAATCTCCATGCCTGGATGTATGAGATTGAAACGGGCAGTGTCTATGCCTTTGACGCAGCCCATCACAAGTTTTCACTTCTAGAGCAGCGATCGTTCCCGGTTCCCGACCCACTTATTCTAAGATAGGCAGAAGATAATACGCTCGTATGCGCTCATACACTTACCGAGAGATTAACGGCACTTCTAAATCTGGCTATAGCAATCGCCAAGGCGATTAGGACGGGGACATTTATGGTGAGGCGCGAAGTGCCTCACCATAAATGTCCTAAGGATCGTGGGTTAAATAGCCTGTACGATCGATCTGACTATGGGCTTAGCATTGCTAAGCCCGTACCCCAAGAATTACATCTTGTTAAATCCATGTTCCTAAGCAAACTGGCAACAGCTACAAATTAGGGAACTGAATTGGGCGTTGCTGAATCTCGGATATGCTCTAAAGTCAGGATGCCGACGGGTGAACCTTGGTCTAGGACGGTCAGCTTTTTAGCGCCCGTTTTCAAAATCAGCGAGAGCGCGTTGCGCAAGCTATCCCGCTGCTCAACGGTCGGTTCCCCATTTAGGCTAGCCCCCGGCGATCGCTGCATGGCGGTTTCAACGCGCAGCAGACCGAGCTGACGCACTCTGTCATCTGCACCCATCAGGTGGTAGACAAATTCGTTGGCAGGTCGAGTCAACACGTTAAAAGGCGTATCGTATTGAACAATCTGCCCTTTTTCCATGATTAGGAGGCGATCGCCTAGCCTCAAAGCCTCCTCCACATCATGGGAGACAAACAAAATGGTTTTCTGGAGCTGACACTGAAGCCGCAGCACCTCATCCTGGAGAGTGGCGCGGGTAATGGCATCGATCGCCCCAAAGGGTTCATCCATCAGCATAACTGCCGGGTCGCCTGCCAAAGCCCGCGCCAAGCCCACGCGCTGCTGCTGTCCACCCGACATCTGTGCGGGGTAGCGATCGCGGTATTCCTGCGGCGGCAGCTGCACCAAGGTCAGCAATTCATCGATTCGCGCTTGAATTCTAGAACGCGACCAGCCCAGCAGCTTGGGCACCACGGCAACATTCTGTGCCACCGTCATGTGAGGAAACAAACCCGACTGTTGAATCACATAGCCAATTTGCTGCCGGAGCTGGGTTACTTTGACCTGACGGATATCCTGTCCATTCAGGTAAATCTTGCCAGATGTCGGTTCATACAGTCGGTTCACCATCTTTAGCAGCGTCGTTTTGCCACAGCCCGAAGGCCCCAGAATGACAACCAATCTGCCCGTGCTGATCTCACAGCTACACTGATCTACCGCAGGACGAGCCGCACCGGGAAACTGGAGAGAAACTTGGTCAAACTGGATAGCGCTCACGTAAGGATGGGGGTAAAAGAATTAGCTAAATCATTCCGGCTTTAGTTAAGAACTCTTTGGCAACTTCGGCAGGCTCTCGCTGCTTGCCGCTGACTTCATAGTTGAGCTGCTGCATGATTTCGTTGGTCAATTGGGGCGCAAGAGCATTTAGCGCTTTCGCCAGCTCTGGGTTTGCATCTAGAGTCTGCTGCCGGACAACAGGGGCAACTTGGTAGGGTGGAAATAGGTTTTTGTCATCTTCTAAAACCACGAGCTTGAAGGCGTTGATCTCTCCATCTGTGCCGTAGGCAACGGCAACATCAGCTTCGTTATCTGTCAATCCTTTGTAGCGCAAGCCAGAATCTACTGCTTTGTAAGCCTTGAGCTTAAAGTCGCCATATTTCTTTTTAATTCCAGGCAAGCCGTCTTCTCGTACCTCGAATTCTGGCGCACCAATCATGGTGAGTTGATCTGCTTTTGCCGCCATCTCTGAAATGCTCGTGATGCCGTACTTTTTGGCTCCTGCTGCGGTCATTGCCAAAGCCTGAGTATTGTTCATGGGGGCGGGATCAAGCCAGGTCAAATTGAACTGCTTTTTGTACTCAGCGGCAACGGTTTCAAAAACCTGTTTGGAATCGCTGCTCACAGGAAGCTTCAGCACAGTCAACAGCCCCGTGCCCGTGTACTCAGGATAGAGGTCAATCTCGCCGCTGGTGAGCGCTGCCTGCGCTACCGGGGTTCCGCCCAGGTTGAGCTTGCGCTCTACTGTGAAACCTGCCTTCTCTAGCACTAGCGAATACATTTCGCCCAGAATGAACTGCTCGGTGAAGTCCTTAGAGCCAACTTTGATAGGCGCTTTGGCGGTCGGGGTAACGCCTCCAGCACAGGCAATTAGGATCGATGCAGTCACGATCGCCAAAATCGGCAGAATTAAAAAGCGGCGAAATCTTTTCATGAACGGTGTTCTCAACGAGAATAGCTGGAATCTTAACAAAGCTAGTCTTGACATCATACCGAGACTTGCAGGCAAACGCTCTTTGAAAAAACAAGAATCCATTTCAAGAAGCCACTTAGGGAAGCCACTGGGGTCGCAAACCCATTAGCCCCACCTCTTGAGGCTCGGCCGGAAGCGGTCTTCCCTGCGGGTCTTGTAGAGCCGGGACAAACCAGAGCCTGCTGGTGGCGATCGCCTTCCCTTCACTGCCTCTCACTGCTCCCGCTTGCTGAGAGCTGGCGGCATCCGTGGCTTGATCAAACAAAATGCCTAGCCCGTCTGGAGAAAGACTCATCTGCACATCGCGCTGAAGGGGCAGCTTCAACAGGTCAATTACTTCGGGGTCACTGGCTTTGGGATTACTGGCTTTTGGGTCATTGGCAGTCGGTAGATGAATTGCCGTCAGGTAGGGCTGCTCTTGATAGACATCGCCAGGAATGCGGCGAGTCATTAGGCAGTAAAGATTTTTCTTAGCAGGATCGAATTGAGCGCTAAGAATTGCCCCGTCGGTTTTCAATAGCTCTTTGTCAGTGCCCTGATTGTTGACCAAAAAGAGCGATCGCGTCGGATTTGCCGGATCGGTATTAAATTTCACCATGGCGGCAGCTGAGCCATCGCTGGCAAAGGTCAGCACTACGCCAAATTTGGGCAAAAAATCCATCGCTTTAGAGGTTTCGGCTGTTTGAGTTGAGTCAGCTTGAGCTGAGCTAGCTTGAGTTGGATTAGCTTGAGTCGGGTTGGCCTGAGTCAAGTCAGCCAGAGGCAAAATTGCCATTCCCTGCCCCTGAGACATGGCTAAAGCCTTGCTGTCTGGCGTGATCATGAAATCGCCGCCTGGTTCTGTTTTTATAGGCTTAGGTGGCGCTCCGGACTGCAAAAGCCAAATGCCAAACTGTCCAGGATCTTGCCGATTGACGCGCTGTACGAGAATGCTCTGCCCATCGGGAGATAGATCGAACTTAAGATTTTGAAATTCTTTGTTATCTAAGAGAAGTTCTACTATTTTGGCTGGCTGGGAGGTGCGTTGAACAGCGCTAGGTGCAATGCCACCCGGTGTGCTGGCGGTCGGCCGGATCTGAATACCTGTGGTCACGGTGTAGAGCTGTTGATCCAGTAGACCCGCTTGAGTCGTACGCTCGATCGCTGAAAACAGAATCCGATCGCCCTCCGGGTAAGGCTTGAAATCCATCACCACCAAATTTTCAGGCGTTAAAACTTCCTGCTTCTGGGAGGTCAGATTTTGCAGAACCAGCCGCCCTGTCTCACTGCCCTCTACACCCAGATACACAAAGGCGCGATCGCGAGTGCTGAACTCTCCCACAAATGGCTGCATCTGGCTCCGGGCATCCTCAGTTTTGCTGAAACGATCGCGTGCCCCCTGAAGCTCTAGCTTAAAGGTTTTGCCATAGGGCGCTGGCGCGTCTAACGTGTATGCCATGCGTCGCCCCGCCCAGCTAAATTTTCCGGGAACAGGAGGGTCAATGCGCAGGTTTTGCTCAACGCTGGGCTGATCCATAGGGCGACTGAAGGTGAGGACAAATGCCGCATCTTCCGCCCCCACCTGCCGATTCTGCCAGCTAAACTCCCGCACTCTCGGAGCCGTGCGATCGCCCTTCAGCACAAGTCCACCAATCAGGAGGCTCAACAGCAAAATGAGTAAAATTGCCGTGCGATCGAGCGGCTGGAGAGATTTTCGCAGGTTAGTAACAGGGTTAGACATATCGCAGGATTAGACTTATTGCAGGATTAGACTTATTGCAGGATTAGACCTATTGGGAAAATTGACGAACGGTTTGGCAATTAAGGCTTTAGCAATCAAGGCTTTGGCAGTCAAGGCAATGTACTAGGCGATCGCCAGTCTCTCAAAAACAGGGACAATGCCTATCACTTTGGCATTGAGCTTTAAAGGAAGATTTCTAGCGTAATATCTCGCGTGACACAAATTACTTTACCCATTCGTGTATTCATCACCTTTGGTGTGTTTCTTCTTCTGCTACTTTTGACTCCCCACTTCCCCTTTCTATAGTTCGTCTAAAGTTAAGCCGCTTCTTGAGAATGCCTTCCTAATATTAGAGAGTGGATCAAGATATGAAAAGCGAATTCAGCAAAACTAGACGAGGCTCAAAAATTTCCTGGCGGGAAGAAAACCGCTGGTCAAGCTGATCAGTTCAGGCTGGTAGACCCTTATTCTCTGTGGTAGTTCTCTGTTGTGGCGATCGCTCTCAATCACTTAGTAAGACCTGATACAACACTCTTCAGACAGTTCCCTGTTACTATCAAAGCCGATAGCCTACTGTTTCTCATGGGTCGGTTTTGATACGCCACACCTGCACTGAACGCTAGATTTTGTAATCCAGATTTCCCCTAACCCTAACCCCGGATTTCTATGATTTCTTTGATCGAAAACCCCCTTCGCGTAGGTCTCCAACAAGACCGTGTTCCTGAGCCTCAAATTCTTGTAATCTTTGGCGCATCGGGCGATCTAACTCAGCGCAAGCTGATTCCGGCGCTCTATCAAATGAAGCTGGAGCGTCGTCTGCCTCCCGAAATTACTATTGTGGGCGTGGCTCGGCGGGAATGGAGCGATGACTTTTTCCGCGAACATATGCGCGAAGGAGTCGAGCAATTTGGCGGCGGTCTGGGTAAGCCAGAAGTTTGGGATGACTTCGCGCGGGGTTTGTATTATTGCTCTGGCGATATGGACAGCCCCGAAAGCTACCAAAAGCTCAAGGATCTCTTGAAGAGACTAGATGAAGAGCGGGGCACACGCGGCAATCGAGTCTTTTACCTGGCGGTGGCTCCGCGCTTTTTCCCGGAAGCGATTTTGCAGCTCGGAGCGGCAAATATGCTGATCGATCCGGATAAACAGCGCCTAGTGATTGAGAAGCCGTTTGGCAAGGATCTCAACTCTGCTCAATCTCTCAACAAGGTGGTGACGCAGGTTTGCTCGGAGCGGCAGGTTTACCGGATTGACCACTATCTGGGCAAAGAAACCGTACAGAATCTGATGGTGTTTCGGTTTGCTAACGCCATTTTTGAGCCGCTGTGGAACCGCCAGTTTGTCGATCATATTCAAATCACGGTATCGGAAACGGTTGGTCTGGAAGGGCGGGCAGGCTACTACGAGACGGCAGGGGCTCTGCGCGACATGGTGCAAAACCACCTGATGCAGTTGTTCAGCCTGACGGCTATGGAGCCACCCAACTCGCTGGATGCCGACAGCATCCGAAATGAGAAGGTGAAGGTGCTGCAAGCTACCCACCTGTATGACATTGAGCGGCTTGATCTCTCGGCGATTCGTGGGCAATACACTGCCGGATGGCGCGACAACAAAAACGTTCCTGGCTATCGGCAAGAGGAGGGAGCCAGCGCCGAATCGACTACGCCTACCTATGCTGCGCTGAAGCTGAGCATCGATAACTGGCGCTGGAAAGGGGTGCCTTTCTTTTTACGCACGGGAAAGCGGATGCCCAAAAAGGTTTCAGAGATCGCTATTCAGTTCCGGGAAGTCCCGTTTTTGATGTTTCAGTCTGCCTCTAAGCAAGCTAATCCTAACGTCCTAGCGCTCCGCATTCAGCCAGATGAAGGGATTTCGATGCGCTTTGATGTCAAGACTCCGGGCACGTCTCTGAGGACGCGATCGGTTGATATGGAATTCCGCTATGACACTGCCTTTGGGCAAGCCAACACCGATGCCTATGCCCGTCTGCTGGTGGACTGCATGTTGGGTGACCAGACTCTCTTCACACGCGGCGACGAAGTTGAGGCTTCTTGGCGGATTCTCACGCCATTGCTGAGCGTTTGGGATGCCCCTGCCGACCCTGAATCAATTCCGCTCTATGAAGCAGGCACTTGGGGCCCGATCGAAGCTGAGCTGTTGCTCAATCGAGATGGGCGGCGGTGGCGCAGGCTCTAGGCTTGGTTTAGGGTTGGGCTTTAGGCTTGGGCTTTAGGCTTGGGCTTCAGGTTTCACCGATTTTCTGACTCTTCCTGATCAAATAATCTAAAACTCCCAGACCCATGACAACGACACCTCTTGTTACCTTACAAAAGCCTAAAGATATCTCTCTGAGCGAAATTGAGACGGAGCTAAGTCAGATTTGGCACAGCCAAAATGGCGACAAAGGCGCTCCGGCTGCGGTTCGAGCCACAACTTTTAGCATGGTGGTCTACGAGCCAGAAGAATTTCAGCAGCTGCTGGCCATTCTGGGATTCTATACGGGGCCGATCGATGGTATTCATGGCCCCTCGACTAAGCAAGCCGTGATGGAGGCTCAAAAAACGTTCGGTCTGCTGATGACGGGTCGGATCGATCCCGACACCTTGGCGCGGTTGCGGGAGGAAGTGGCAAAGCAGCCTGCCGATCGCCTCAAAATTTCCAACATGAATGCCAGAGGCTATAACCTCAGCGATGCGATCGCTGTCCAAAACCCCTGTCGCATCATTACTCTCTGCCCGATTCTGGGCGAAGATGAGGGCGTAACCGCAGAAGTTTCAGCCTATTGCCCAATTCAGAAGACCACCTCTAATGGCAGCTTGATCTGCTGCGAGTACATTACGCTGCGGGGCACTAAGAGCGCCCTGAACCGCGTTGGTAATACGGTAGCTTCGCTGCTAATTCCAGGATTGCCCAAGTTCGTTTGGTGGAAGGCTACCCCCAACCCAGAGCAAGAGCTGTTCAAAAAGCTGGTGGAAAGCTGTAACTGCCTGATTCTGGACAGCTCCTACTTTAGCGATCCCGAATCAGAGCTGGTAAAGATTCAAGAGCTGATCGAAACCGATAACTATGTGGCCGATCTCAACTGGCATCGACTGGCACTCTGGCAAGAGTTAACGGCTTCTGGCTTTGATCCACCAGAGCGACGGGCGGCCATTATGGAGGTCGATCGCGTCACGGTGGATTACGAGAAAGGCAACGATGCCCAAGCGCTAATGTATGTGGGCTGGTTGGCGAGCCGCCTCAACTGGGAACCTACCTCCTTTGTGGAGACAGGCGGTGACTATGATTTGAAGCATATTCAATTTACTGGGCAAGATGGGCGCGTAATTGAAGCAGAGCTAGCGGCTATCCCGATCGCTGACACGGGAGAAATCTTGGGCGACCTGATTGGCATTCGTCTGGCATCCACCAATCTGCATGCCGACTGCTGCACGATTCTCTGTTCAGAATCGACAGGCTGTATGCGAATGGAGGCAGGAGGCAGCGCTCAGGGGGCACGAACTGAGCAAGTAACGGCTGTCAACGACCAAAAAGCCGAATTCTTGCTAGCTCAGCAGCTTCAGCGCTGGGGTCGTGACTCGTTGTATGAGGAAAGCTTGGCGGTTGTTGCTGCGTTGCTTAAGTTACAGCATCGGTAAATTTGGCATCAGGCTTTTTTGAAGGGGTTGCTCTGCGACCCTTTCAAAAAAGTCCCAGCGGTGAGTTAGGGAATGGCGATCGATCGCAGCAATCTCTCCATAATCAGCTTAGTTTTGCGTCCGCCTGTAGGAATTATCCGGTGGCATAAGACATAGGGGGCAAGAAATTTCACGTCATCTGGAATCGCGTAATCTCGCCCTTCCAGAAAAGCAAAGGCTTGTGTTGCCCGGTGTAGCGCCACCGTGCCTCTGGGGCTGACTCCCAGCAAAATATCTTCATCCTGACGGGTTGCCCGCACCAAGTCCAGCATGTATTGCCGGAGGTGGGTTTCCACTTTGACTTGGCTACATAAACGGCGCAACTCCTGGACTGCAAAGACCGAGATGCAAGGCTGAAGCACTTCAGCGTTGGCAGTGCCCAATCGCTCCAACATTTGCAGTTCCTCTGCCTCGCTGGGATAGCCCAAACTTAAGGACAGGGCAAACCGATCCATTTGCGCTTCGGGCAGGGGGAAGGTGCCCTGATATTCCACAGGATTTTGGGTGGCAATTACAAAGAAGGGATTGGGAACCGATCGCGTTTTTCCATCGATCGTGACCTGGTGTTCCTCCATCACCTCCAATAACGCTGACTGGGTGCGCGGCGTGGCTCGGTTAATCTCGTCTGTGAGCAGCACGTTAGCAAACACTGGCCCTGGCAAAAACTCAAATTCGCCCTGGCGCGGATTCCAGATATTGGTGCCCGTCACATCGGCTGGCAGCAGGTCAGGCGTACATTGAATTCTCTGAAACTGTCCGTCGATCGATCGCGCTAGCGACTTTGCCAGCAGGGTTTTGCCAACTCCCGGCACATCTTCTAGCAGGACGTGCCCCCCCGAAAACAGCGCCACCAGCATCAGGCGAATCGCCTCCTGCTTGCCGACGATCGTCCGTCCTAAATTTTCGATCAGCAATTCAATGCTTTCTTTCATGGCACCTGGGGCGACTGAATTATATCTGGCTGTTTTTGAAACGCAGCGATACCCCTAGTATGCCCTTAGCCTAGCGAATCTACCGCAGCCGCGATCGCGCCACCTCGCTATCTTGAGCAATTTGCGTCTTCAATTCCTCCAGCGAAGCAAACTTTTGTTCCGATCGCAGAAAGCTCTCCAGGCTGACTGCCAAGGTCTGCCCATACAAATCGCCCGCCCAGTCCAGTAGATGCACTTCGATCGTCTGCTGTATGCCGTTCACGGTCGGACGGTTGCCAATGTTCATCACGCCAGGTTGCGCAGCGCCCTCGAAGCCGCCAATCTGCACCCAAACGCTATACACGCCCTGCCGGGGCAAAAACTTTTCTACTGGAACCTCCAGATTTGCTGTGGGAAAGCCGATCGTTCTTCCTAACTGCTGTCCCTGCGCCACCTGACCTAGGAGCGTAAACGGTCGCCCCAACAGCACATTAGCCTCTTGCACATTGCCTTGCTCTAGATTGTGCCGAATTGCCGAGCTGCTGATCCGCTCCCCCTCGCAGGTCTGCAAGGGCGCAATCCTGACTGGAATTTGGTAAGAGGTGGCGATCGCCTCCAAATCTGCGGCAGTGCCAGCCCGCTTTTGCCCAAACCTAAAATCTTGACCGATGCTAATCTGCCTAACCTGAAGCCGCTGAATGAGGATTTTCTCGACAAATTCTTTCGGGCTGTGGCTGGCAAGCTCTTGGTCAAAAGGCAGCAGAACAAGCTGCTCTACGCCGATCGCCTTCAAATAATGAATCTTTTCAGCCAGGGGGGTCAGCAGCAGACGGCGCGTCCCGGTGAAAAATTCTTGTGGGTGAGGGTAAAAGCTAACCACGGTCGCCAAGGGTGAGGCAGAGGATTGGGCGATCGCGGTTTTGCCTAACCGATCGCTTCCTAGAGCCATCGAGAAAATTGGCTGAATGACCTGTCGATGCCCCTGATGTACGCCATCAAAATTTCCCAGGGCAACGGAGGTTGGAGTTTTAATCGTATCGAGAGAGTCGGCAATCCACACGCTTTACATTCTGACACATTTCCAGCTCTGAGCCGAACCAAACTTTCCGAGCAAAATTTTAGGCTGATTACTTTAGGCTGATTACTTTAGGCTAATCGCTTCAGACCGATTACATTAGACCAATTAAATGAGCGACTGCAAATCCAGCTCCATCCCTTCCCAAGCCACAATGCTGTTAGAGAATTCGCGGGCGGTATCCTCTTTGAGCTGATCCATAAAGTTATCATCGTGCAGCGGATCGTGATGGAAGATCACCAGCTTTTTGACGTTGGCAGCTTTTGCAACTTTCACCGCTTCTTGCCAGGTCGAGTGCCCCCAGCCCACCTTGCTCGATCGCGGGTCATGATACTCGGCATCGGTATAGGTAGCATCGTAGATCAAAATATCGGCATCCCGCGCCAGCCACAGCACATTTTCATCCAGGCGATCGGGAAAATGCTCGGTATCTGTCACATAGGCCGCCGCATGTCCATTCCAGCTCACCCGATAGCCGATCGCTTCCCCAGGATGATTCAGCAAGGCATTCTCTACCAAAACATCGCCCAACTGCACCGCTTCGCCTACTTCTAAATCGTAAAACTTGAGATCAGCTCCCATAATTTGCAGTGGCACTGGAAAATTGGGATGCAGCATCTGGTCATTCAGGCGTTGCTCGATGGTGGAGCCGTTAGGGGCGATCGCTCCATAAATATGAAAGCGGTTAATCTTGACAAAAGCCGGGACAAAGAACGGAAAACCCTGGATGTGATCCCAATGGGAGTGCGTAAAAAACATATGGGCTTCGATCGGCATTTCGGCTAACAGCTTTTGTCCTAGCACCCGTAGCCCTGTGCCGCCGTCAAACGTGAGCCGATGTCCGCCGACGCGCATCTCAACGCAGGAGGTGTTGCCGCCATAGCGTACTGTATTTGACCCCGGACAGGCGATACTTCCCCTAACGCCCCAAAAATGAACTGTAAATTGATCTTGCATGTCAGACATTTTTAGGTTAGACATAAGCGTTTTTCGCCAGATTCCCCCAAGTCTCGGTCAAAGCATCCTGTGTTTGTAGCCTGGTATGCTGTCCACTGCTTTATACCCTTTGCCACTCTGTACCATCTGTCACTTCTGGGGATAAACTTTGCCTGAGGCATCCTTTGTCCATTGTGCCCAAACTTTTACCAAACTATCTCCTAAGTTTCGGTAATTTCAAGGGTAGGTGTTAAGTGACATGCTTAGCGCGATCGCTTGTGACCCGACTCAAGACCCCGACTCAAGGCAAGTGACTCATCTTTCAGCTCTTCACTTCTGAGAACTTCACCTCTTTACCCACAAACTTACCCTAAATCTTCAAAGATAGACTGAGGTGGTAAGCTCCATTTCAGACGTTTGATTATCAGGTCGAGAATTACCTTTTCTTACCGGGATGGGCTAGAAGTTTCAGGATCTACACAGAAGATTTATTGAGAAAAGCTATCCTGCCAGCCCTGTAGAGAAACTAAACCGGATGCACAGGTCAAATTGTATTGCAGTGGCGTAATTGTGATGTAATTCTGTCGAATTGCCTGCACATCTGTGGGTGCTTTCCGAAACCACTCTAGCTCAATTCCTGCCGCTTTTAGGCTCGCCATTTCTGGTGAGGCTGGCTCAGCCTCATCTGTATCTTCGATGACTTCGCCCGATAGCCAGTAGTAAGTCTTGCCTCGCGGATCAAGACGTTTCTCAAAAACATCAAAATATCGGCGAATGCCTTGGCGAGTCATGGCAACTCCGGCAATGTCTTGTTGTGGCACGGCTGGAATATTGACGCTAAGCAAGCTAATCTGCGGTAGAGGATGCCTGTGCAGGTGAGTGGCTAGCTTATTGGCGAAGTCTGCAGCAGGCTGAAAGCCTTGAGAAGAATAGCTGGCAAGGCTGAAGGCGATAGAGGGAATTCCCTCAAGTACGCCTTCCATTGCCGCCGATACTGTGCCCGAATACAGCACATCTGTGCCCAAGTTCGCCCCATGATTAATCCCAGAAAGCACCATATCGGGTGGGTTGTCTAGTAAGGTTCCTAATGCCAGCTTGACGCAATCAGAGGGCGTGCCTGAACAAGCCCAGGCTTTGATGGATGCGTGAAATGCAGATTCTACGACTTCTGCCCGAATTGGATCATGGAGCGTCAATCCGTGACCTGTGGCAGACCGTTCTCGATCGGGGCACACAACCGTTACCTGATGTCCGGCGATCGCCAAGGTATTTGCCAATGTCTGCACACCCAGGGCAAAAATGCCGTCATCGTTACTCACCAGAAGATTCATGGAAGAAGAAATCTATAGTCCAGCTCTAGTGTAGTCAGCGCTGTCAAGGTAGAAAAGCGCTTAAGGTCTTTGCAGTGATAGCGGATACAGTTCCGCTGAGTGGCTCTACTCGACTTATGTGGGTTTAGCTAGATTAAAGAAACAAAAATGTCTGTAGCGATACATTATTCGCCGTCTTACTAATTTGCTGTCTTATCTATAAAGCTGCTGTGTTTAGAGAGTGAGTTTTGACCCGTGAATGACCACGCAAACGCCCAAATCTTGTCGGACTTTTATCAGGGTTGGTTGATTGAAATTTCTTTTGCAGAAGGTGGCTTTCAGATTGTTTGCTTTTCTCCCTGCCGAGAAAGAATCAGAGATTTTATTCCCTGTAAGTCTGTAACGGAAGCTCTAAAAGTCGCCCAAGATGCTGTTAACTGGCGGATGGCTTGTCAGGCGTTATCTGGTTTTTTGCGAGAGCGCTTTGAGGCGAAGGGCTTGTGTTTTGAGGAGTGGCGATCGCTTCACCAGTCGCTACTGGGCATTACTCAAGCCTCTTAGAAATTCAGGGCATTGTTTCATAGCTAAAATCAGCGTCACCAGATTTAGGCACGGCTGCTCAAACAGCCGTGCCTGAATCTGATTCAAACCTGTGAAACCTTTGACCCAGACGGGATTATGGCAAAGGCGATTAAAGCCGCTACCCACAGGCTGGAGGCTGACGCAGAATTGGGGATTGGCTTCATTCAGATTGGCGAGGATATGATTGCCAGAGGCTTATCTTCTCAGCGTGCTATTCCTTCCCCTGTTGAAGGACGGTTTTGGAGGCAATCCGCGTTTTCTTGCGGTCAGCATCAGACAAGTCCTCGCCAGATTGCAAGCGAGTGGCGTTGTCTTGCAGCACGGTAGCTGCGTTTTTATCGCCCATTTGCAGGGCAGTTTTAGCAGCAGATTGCAGCATAGTGGCTGCTCCAGCGCGATCGCCCTGCTGTAGCTTCGTTTCAGCAATTTGAGTTTGACGATACTTTGCCAGCGCTAGGATATGCTGCTGCACCTCGGCATTGGGAGCAGGCTGATAGAGCCGCAGAGAGGTCACCTCAATTGGAATGCTTTCAGAGAGTAGACCTGTCTGACCTGTCATTGGATTGTCGTAGCGCACCTGAACTTGGGCGATCGGATGGATGCCCTCTGGCAACTGCCGAATATAGAGGTTTGCTAGCACGACTCTGGGGCTATCTGTCATCAGATCGCCTAGCCGCACGACATATTGCCCATTTTCTGGAAGAGCAGTCAGCTCAATGGTGTCTGGAACGACTTGGGCGATCGGCTTTAGCTCCGCCAGACTCGCCTGGGGCGTGAGGGAAAGCATCAGGTGAGCATTAGTCAGCCCCACCGACTGAATGCGGGTGAACAGACGGCTAAAGGCACTAACGGCAGCTTCGGGCTGTTGAATGTAGGAAAGAGAGCCGCCCCCGGCATCGGCAATTTTCTCCAGGATGTCCTGGTTCCAGCGATCGCCAAATCCCAGCGCGTTGAGAGTAATGCTGTAGTTAGCCGCTAGACCTGCCAGCTTTAGGCAGCGGGAATTATCGCCATGCTCGTTTTCGCCATCCGTTAGCAAAAAGGCTTGAGAGATGCTGTCTTTCTTGCCCTTTGCCAGTTCCTCAATGCCAAGACGCATCCCTTCATCGATCGCCGTACCACCGCTAGCCTGGAGGCGCTGAATGTCTCGCTTGATGTCTGCCGGATTGTCGATGAGCTGATTGGGCACCAGCACTTTGGCATGGTGATCGAAGACTACGATTGAGAGGCGATCGCCCGGTGAAAGGCTGTCTACAATATGTTGCGCCGCCTGTTTCACTGTTTCCAGGGCGCGCCCGTTCATCGAGCCGCTGTGATCCAGAATCAGGCAAAGATTGAGGGGAGCAGTGCGATCGCTCCCATCGGCAATTGCCGATAGCGAGACGGCTAGCTGTCTCTGGCTGCTGGCTTGAGTGGCATCTAAATTGACATCCCCCAACGCAGCTTGCAAACCGACTCTCATGGCAAAAAGCTCCAACGTTAAAGATTATGAGATGTTAAAGATTATGAGATTGAGAAGAGCTGCTTTAGGTAAAGCATGGGGTCAGAAGAATGTTCACGGCGCGTCTTAAATCGAGACGTTTAGATGAATGCTTTGGATAAAAAGTTGGTTTTTTGCAGCGCTTTTTCAGAAAATTCTCTCATCGGCTTGAGATGACCGACTGACTGAATCATCTTCAGATCATCTGCTGAGATAAGACACTATTACCAGATGTAGCTTCATTTTGCCATCCTAGCTTTACGGAGAGATTTTGCGACTAGCCGAAGGTCTGAAGGTTCGGATATCCCTAGCTGTATCTCTTCTGTAGGCGGCAATGGTTGCCCATGGCTTTACGTTACTATGGTAAAAACAATGCTCCTTTTTCAGGTAACAGCACGCTATGGGTTCTATTAAAGCTGTTCAGTCTCAATACTATGGAGATGCTTCTTATCGCACTCCGCCGCCTGACCTGCCTTCACTGCTGTTGAAGGAGCGCATTATTTACCTAGGGCTACCATTAGTTTCATCGGATGACTTCAAGCGTCAGTTAGGTGTTGATGTCACAAAGCTGATTATCGCTCAACTGCTGTATCTGCAATTTGAAGATCCCGATAAACCGATCTTTTTCTACATTAATTCGGTGGGTACTTCTTGGTATACCGGAGATGCGATCGGTTATGAAACTGAGGCATTTGCTGTCTGTGACACCATCAATTACATCAAGCCTCCTGTCCACACGATTTGTTTAGGTCAGGCGATGGGTACAGCAGCCATGATTTTGGCGGCGGGTGCAAAAGGCTTCCGAGCCAGTCTTCCCCATGCCACGATCGTCTTAAACCAGCCTCGCACAGGCGCACGGGGTCAGGCAACCGATATTCAAATTCGGGCAAAAGAAGTGCTAGAAAACAAGGCGGCAATGCTGGACATTTTGGCTAAAAGCACTGGACAACCTGCCGAGAAGATTGCCAAAGATACCGATCGCACTCTCTATATGACTCCCCAGGTGGCAAAAGAGTATGGGCTGATCGATCGCGTGCTGGAAAGCATCAAAGACTTGCCTAAGCCACTCCCTGCAATCGTTTAAAGCCTCTACTCTTTACTTTTAAGCAGGGGTTGTTCACATCCTCTATTTTCTAGACCTATGTCTGTCGATGATGTTTTACGGGTTCCATACAACATTCCGGGTAGCCAAAACTGGCAGTGGGTGAATATTTTCACACGCCTGAGCCAGGAGCGGATTATATTCTTGAATCAGCCCCTGACAGACGGCTTGGCGAATTCAATTATTTCCGCGCTGCTCTACCTCGATTCAGAAGATCAGACCAAGCCGATTCGCCTTTACATTAATTCACTGGGTGATCCGGTGGATGCCGGGATGGCGAATATTACGGCTGGCAACATGTCGATTATGGCGGGCATGGCAATCTACGACACCATGCGGCATATCAAATCACCTGTGATGACGATCTGTCTAGGTCAGGCAGTGGGCATGGCGGCAATGCTGCTGGCAGCAGGTACGGCGGGCAATCGCGTGAGTCTACCTCATTCCACGATCGTCCTAGATCATCCTCGAATTGGCGGTCAAGGACAGGCGACCGATATTGACATTACGGCGAAAGAGGTGATGTCCAAGAAAGCGCTGATGCTGGAGATTCTTGCTCAAACGACAGGGCAAACGGTTGAGAAAATCACGCTGGATACAAATCGCACCCTGTACATGACGCCCCATCAAGCAAAAGAGTACGGATTAATCGATCGCGTCCTTGAAAGCCCCAAGGATCTGAATATCCCTGCAGCAGTTTTAACCTAAATTCTTCTACCTCTATCCCTCTAAACCTATGCCTATCGGAGTTCCCAGCGTTCCATACCGTCTTCCAGGCAGCTCCTACGAGCAGTGGATCAATATCTATGAGCGCCTGTTCCGAGAGCGGATTATCTTCCTTTCTGAAGAAGTTGATGATGGCATTGCTAATGCGATCGTTGCCTATATGCTCTATCTCGATTCAGACGATCAAAACAAGCCCATTTACCTGTACATCAACTCTCCAGGTGGCTCGGTAACGGCTGGCATGGCAATCTATGACACCATGCAGCATATCAAATCAGAAGTGGTCACCATCTGCGTGGGCTTAGCGGCTTCTATGGGTGCATTCTTGTTAACCGCTGGCAGCAAAGGCAAGCGTCTGGCTTTGCCCCACTCGCGGATCATGATTCACCAGCCTCTAGGCGGTACAGGTGGCCGTAGACAGGCAACCGATATTGATATTGAAGCCAAGCAAATTCTGCGTGTTCGCCAAGAGCTAAACGAGCTAATGGCGCACCACACCGGAAAATCCGTTGAGCAGATTGCCAAAGACACCGATCGCGACAACTTCATGTCTGCCGAAGATGCCATGGCATACGGATTGATCGATCGCGTTGTCTATCAGACTACTTAAGTCCAACCACCTAAAGTAGACACCTGAGTCCGATCGCCCAATTTTTATTTATCGCGAGTGGCAGAATTATCGATAATTCTGCCATTATTCATATTGATGGAGATTGTAGACTGTTATCGAGTTTTGGGATTGAGAATGGGGGCTTCCTACGAAGACATCAAAGCCTCCTATCGTCGTTTGGCAAGAATCTACCATCCAGACTCCAATCCAGAAAACCAGCAGCAAGCAAAAGAAAAATTTATTCAGCTCACAGATGCTTACCGACAGCTCATTAGCATTATCCAGCCGCCAGCAGATGGAGTAGACTCGCCCACCGTCAATCTCACTCAACGATCGTCACCCTCCCAGCCGCCGCAAGTTAAAGTATCAGTCAAGCCCAAATCGCCTCCCCTACAAAACTCTCCAGAGCTATCGCCTACCGATCGCAAGCTCAAGCGAGATGCCTACATCCAGCTTCAGCAGATGCTAAAAGAGCAGCGGTTCCCCAGAGCGATCGCCCTAGTAGAAGGACTCTCACAGCGACTACCAGAAGACCCAGAAGTACGCCAGTGGCAAGCCATCACCTATCAGCGATTTGCCCGATACTTGATTCAGACCCAGCAGGGTGAAAAAGCCAGAATTTACCTCAAAAAAGCCCTACGCACCGATCCCCACAACAAATCCCTTTGGCAAGAAGTCAATCGAGACTTCCTGCGTCTAGAGCAGCTCGATTTGTTCTAGTTTTTACTCAATCCATGAACTCCTTACCGCCTATCAATGCGAAGCGCTTTCTGCTGCACATCCACTAACTCGTGCGGAGGGGGTATGGGGGACGCGCCCGTCCTCCATCGGGGGTTTGGGGGAGACCCCCAAGGCTGTTGGCTGTTGGCTGCTAGCTATGCGATCGCCGCTTCCTGTATCTGCCGAGGCACCAGCAACTCGTCGCTAACTCCGTAAACCTCACAAGAATTATTTGGGCTTTCAATCAGCTTAATTTTGTGAAGCGTCGCACCGATCGCCCGAATCGGCTCCTGAAGCAAATCCCGAATATGAATCGCAATATTCTCTGCTGTCGGCACCACCTGCTCAAAGTAAGGAATATCTTTATTCAGAAACGTGTGGTCAAACGGCTCAACCACATAATCCTCAACCGCCTTCTGAAACGCTACCAAATCCGCAATCATCCCCGTCCGCGCATCCATCTCACCCTTAATCGTCACCTCTAGGTGATAGTTATGCCCATGCCCATTCACCCGCGCGCACTTGCCGTAAATTTCAGAATTTTGCTCCAGCGTTAAAGTTGGCAACGCCAAACGGTGAGCTGCGCTGAAGTGAGTGCTGATAGTCAGATACGCTTCCATGTCATTTCCCTCATAGTCTGCCCAAAGTTCAGGATGTTCAAAAAGTTGGATACGGGTGATCGGTAAATGTGGAGCCAGCCTTGTCCAGATCACCCGCGCAATATTTTCGGTCGTCGGCAAAGTCTGTTTAAACTCCTCCCACGCCTGATTGAGATAGGAAAAATCAAGCTGACTTGTCACCTCTCGCTTAATCACCTGCTTCACATCAGACAGGTTTAAGACCATACCGTATTCATCCAGATCTCCCTCCATCGACACATACAGCACATAGTTGTGCCCATGTCCGGGCGATCGGACACAAGGCCCAAACTTCTCGGTATTCTCCGCTTCACTTAGCTCCGGCAGCCAGTAGCGATGGCTCGCCGAAAACTCTGCCCGACGATTAATGATGCACTTCATATCACCTGTTAAGTTATGTGAACATCCCTTCAGGATAGCAGGGGAGCGGTTGTTCTAGAGCGATTCTAGAACGGGAGCGGCAGGGTTAAGCCAGCGTTAGCAAGACCAAGAGCCATGCCTCTGTCCATTCGACCACTGCTCCATAGGTATCTCCAGTATGCCCCCCCAGCTTTCGATGAAACCAGGCGGGAATGAAGAGAGCGATCGCCCCTCCTCCCAAAATTAGCAGCAAACTCAGATCAATATTGCTTGGATGAACTAGAGCAGGAATCGCGCTCAGCCCCAGCAACATTCCTAAGCTAGGCAACGTCTCTTGAAAGGAACGAATAGCCGACTGATGAAATGCCCCTTTACCTGTGGGCTTTAGGTAGGGATAGCGGGCGATCGCCACCTGCTGTCCCCAGCGCCCCCAGCCTGCCACCAGCATCAGCAATAGCCATCGCTGGGTAGACAAGTCTGTGAGAGCAGCGGTTTTTAGTAGTAGCAGGGCGATCGCTGTCATTGCGCCAAAGGCTCCAGTCGCGCTATCAGACATCACCTCCAAGCGGCGTTTTGGATCGGTCACTGCCAGTCCATCGGCTGTATCCATTGCGCCATCTAGATGTAACCCCCCCGTAATGCCGACCCAAGCCAACACAATGACGACGCTACGGGTTAGAACGGGCATTTGAATAGCCTGTAGACCGCAGTCCATTAGACCCAGCAAGCCGCCAATGAACAAACCTATACTGGGTGCAAATCGAGCGACAATCCGGAAGTCTCCTACCCACTTAGCAGGGATAGGGAGACAGGTATAGAAAACGATCGCTGCCATTAGCCTCGCTAGCACTTCCATGTCATCCACTCCGCTTCATCTAGAAGTGCTTAATCTAGCAATACTGACTTCATCGATAACAGACCCTTAATCCTCCACCTTATCGTGTAATGTGAGTGGAAAAAGTAAAAAAATTGCAGTAGCCTATGAAGAGTAGACCATTTCTTTTGGAAATTCCTTCTATTTCGACGCTGCATAAGTTTAGGCTGATTATTTCTTGAGCTTTATCCAAAGCAGCAGTCTTTGAAGCAGTAATCAGCAGCACAGGGTAGCTACCGCGCATTGGGTGCCTAAAAACGATTCTTAAGGCAAACATTTTGATGGGGTAGGTGCTATGAAGAATACTCGCAAAGATGAAGTCATTTGGCTATATGAATTAGGAGAGCGCAACTTCCAGCGGCAAAATCTGAGAGGAAAATGCTTCAGAGGAGAAAATCTCTCAGGCGCAGACTTTAGTGGGTCTGATATTCGAGGAGCCGATTTTACAAATGCCATCCTTGAGGAGACTCAGTTTGTCAACGTAACTGCAGGCTTACAGAAGCGGCAAGCCACTATTCTTTTAAGCCTTTTGTTTCTATTTGCAGTTTTTCTAGGCTCAGCAGCAGGATGGGTTGGCGCATTTGCTGAGGTAAGATTCTTTGCTTTTCACCAGACCGAACAAGCCAATTTTGCTTGGATCACGCCGATTATTATTATTGGATTTACCTTTGTGGCGCTGACCCGCAGCATGGCGATCGGATTTAGCATCTTTGGACTCGCATTTCTGGTTGCGACATTAGCTGCTTTAGCCAGTTCGGCGGCTATACCCATAGCAGGCAATATCGCCATATTAGTGGTAGTCAACGCGATCGTCACCTCTGCCACAGCCGCCATGAGTGCTTTAATGGTTGCGGCTGTCATGGCGTTTAGAATTACCGTGGCATTGCTGCTAGCTCTAGCTTTCGTTGGGTCATTTGCTTTAGTCATTGTGTTGACAGAAACCTTTTCACCCAGCAGCAGCATTAATTCTGCGATCACCGTGGCATCGATCGTGCTGCCTCTGGCGGGTTACATTGGTTGGCGAACTTTGAAGGGCGATCGCAAACATACTGTCACCTGGCTCATTGCCAATTTCCTATCAACCAAGTGGGGCACCAATTTTCGGGGTGCTAACCTCACCAATGCCGACTTCAGCAGAGCTGTCCTTCAAAGCACAGACTTTAGCAAAGCTAACGTCACCAACACTCGTTGGGATAAGTGCCAATGGACTGGAAACTCTCTTAGCTAGATATGGCTCCAGTTGGCTTAAGACATTTGTGGTGGAGCGCGGAGTGCCCCACCACAAACGTTCCCGCTCTAACCGCCTTGGCGGTTGCCATATCCCATCTGCAAAATCATTCATTGAGCCATTCAAGCTGATGCTCAAATGTGTTTTTGATTCTTGCGAAGAACCCAAAACACGCTTGAAACACCGCCCTATTTAGCCGCAAATCTTCCGGATAATCGATCGCTACCGCTGTTCAAATTAGAAGCCCTTTATGATGAGGGGTTTTGCCCCCTTAATTTTCTCTCGCGAATAGTGCATTCTTAGATGAGTTGAGCCTAAAGATCTTCCATTAGGCTCTTGACAAAAGTATGGACTTTCACAACTTATTAAGACGAGGTGCAGATCAATGAGGTGTAGACAGTGAATTCAGCAATGATGCTTAATCCGTCGCGTCCGACAACTTTAGAGCAAGCTGCCCGACGCATTCTATCTTCTGGCAAGATCACGACCGCCGATCGCACTTGCCTACTACAGGTTGCCCTGACCGATCACCCGATTTTGCCTCAAGACTCTGTTCAGGTAAGACAAATTCTCGATCGCCTCCAGATGGGCTTACTGAGAATCGTTGATTAGCCTTTAGAGAATGACTTGCCACAGTAGCATCGTAAAGCCCAGAGTTGTCATGTGCTGTGATACTAGCGATTGCCACGACTGATGGGCAATTTTTTGGGTCAAGATGATGCTGAGCAGTGCTGTTGCTATCATCACTGTGCCCTGAAGAAAGGCAATGACCGCCGGATCAGCCACAATGACCGGAGCCGAGATTCCGCTAAGACCGATCGTTGCCAGGGTAACAGGAGCTACGCGCCCCATTTCACTCAAACCCAGATGCAGGTAGTGCGCTATGTTTGCCCCCAGCACCAGCGGCAAGTAGCCATAGGCAAGCCTGACAAAATTGAAAGATTTAACGTTACGCGGATTGAAGAGACGAATGAGCTGGTGGCAGAGAAGAGCGATCGCTCCTGGTGCTATTAGCATGACGATCGACAGGCTGACGTGGATGCCAAACTGCTTTAGGTCGATCGGCAGACCGATGGCGCGACTGAGCCAATCGGCAATTTGAGGCAAGTGGTGCAGAAAAACCGCTCCCAGCAGCAGAAACAGGAGGGCAACCTCATGAGGGGTGGGTGTGTGGGTTGTCCAGAGTTCAATTCCCGGTGGGCGCAGGTTTAGCTCAACCGATCGATGGGGACAGGCTTTGAGGCAAGTCATGCACAGTACGCAGTCGCGGTTGTCTTGGAGCTGTGCCGGATGAGAATAGACCGGACAGCCGCCCGTTTCTAAACCTTCGCCTTTTTGAGGACCGCCCTTATAGCATTGATAGGTGGTGCAAGATGCGGCGCAAATGCCTTGCTGGGCACGCAGCTCAACCATGGCTAGCTTGCCAAACATACCGTTCATACCGCCGATCGGACAAAGATAGCGACACCAGAAGCGGCGCTCGAACAATGCCGAGAAGATCATGGCTCCAGCAGTAATCAGCAGCAGTAGACAGGCAGACAGATAGGCAGTATTTTCCAAATTCCAGAGTTCTTCCCAGAGTAAAATTAAAGCGAATAGCCCGTACAAGAACCAGCCGCCCCACTGTTCTGCCTGCTGACGAGGCCAGGGGAGCAGCTTGCGCGGAAATAGCTTCAGCGAGAGCTTTTGAGTCAGTTCGCCGTAAATCATAAAGGGACAAACGGAACACCAGAGCCGCCCGACAAACGGAAATGCCACCAGCACCAGCAGCCACCACCATGCCCAGAAAAAATTCAGGGCAATATTGGCATCGCGGCTTTGAGGACCTAGAAACAAAACGGCAAGGACGATCGCAAAAAACCAGGATGTAAACCCATAGTTAATGCGATCGGGCCACCAGGGACTCCTCAAAAACTGCCGTAAATTGGGATAGGCATTGAGCAAATTCAGCCGAAACCTTCTACCCTTGGTGCTCGTAGACCAAAACACCTCTTCAGTTAGGACGGGCGCACCGTTTGATTGAATGATGGCTCGTCCTACCAGGCTTTCCAGCTCCGCCAGGTTGCCGGGAAAATCGTAGCCTTGCAAACGGCGCAGAGCCTCTGGCGCAACTTTAGGCTGAGGCAATCCTTTACCGCGACAGAAAAGGCTGATGTAGTAGGTGACTTGTGCTGCAATATCGGCTTTGATGACGCGCAGGGGCGGCACTTTGATCACCTGAGTTCCCAGCTTTTTGTCGTCCAAGGCGGTTGGCAGATTGCGCTCGGCAGTCATTAGGATGCGGGCTTGCGATCGCTTCACTTCTAGCGCTTCCGCCCCTTCTCGACTCACAGGCAAATACTCTCCGGTGGCTAACACCTGCTGAATTTTGCTTTCTAGATCTTTGGGCAAGTCCTGGGCATTGTTGAGCATCAGCGTCCCTGTGCCCAGCCACTCCAATAGCCCTGGCTTGCCGCCCGATCGCCCAAACAGCTCGACTCCGTTAGGTTGTAGCGTGTCGCAGTTGACTTTGATCAAGGGCTGCTTGCGGTCACTGGAGCCGAAGTGAATTAGGGCAGCAATATTGTCTTTGCCTAGCCCCGGTTCGCCAAAGATCAGCACAGGCTGGCGATTGCCAGAAGCTTTACGAACCTCTTGCCGCAATCGCACGGCATAGCGACTTGCTCCCACCACACCCTGCCTCACTTTGGGCATAAGATAGGGACGCAGTGCGGTCTGCCGCTCTTGTTCAAAGGCAAGCTGTGTGGTTGCTTGCTCCAGTTCTGCTGCCAACTGCTGCGAAAAGCTGCGGCTGATTTCGGGATATTGCTGGGCGATCGCTACAAATTCCTGCCGTGGAATTTCCCAAATTTCGCAGTCGCATAGAGTGATGACTGTTTGCTCTGCGGGTCGATCGAGCAGCAGCTCTTTCAGATGTAGCACGGAGCCGGGTAGCAAACTGCTGGCATGGGCGAGACTGTCGGCGCTGGTGCGATAAGCCTCTAGCCGTCCGGATTTGAGAATATACAGCGCGGCTGGAGACGTGTCTTCCAGGGCTAAGCGGCGGTTCTCTTGCAGGATTTTGACTTGCAGGGCTGAGGCGATCGCTTCTATCCCCTGCTCAGACACAGAGCCGAACGGAGTATTTTGCTGTAGCCACTGGATGCGATCGATCCTTTCCATGCTTCTGGCTCCTCAGACAAGATCCGTTCTTTCAGGCTATGCCGATCTGCCTGGAGGTGTCGTTAAATTTGTTGAAGCTCAGTAGATCACAAAACCCTAAAAGCTGGATTTCAAAGGCGCAGAGCGCCTTTGAAATCCAGCTTTTAGAAAAAATTAGGAGGACTTGTGATCTACTGAAGCTAGCTTGCCTTGCTTTTCTCTAAAATACGTACCCCAATTACGGGCGCATTGAAACGATAGGTCTGTCCCTCTAGCTCCATCGGTGTGCCAATTTTGATTTTGTTGTTGCCGAGCACAGGCCCATCGTTCACAATTTGCGCATCGCCGCCCAGCGTCACGACCATATCCAACGTGTAATTTAGCTCTGGGCGTGGGTCAGGTAGCGGCTTCACGGAACCATCAGGTTGAGGCACAGCCACGGTGCGCGGTAGCGACTTGACGTTGAGAATTTTGACTTCTCCATAGGGCTGATTGCGGATGATGATGTTGGTTTTCTTTTCATCTGCCAGCGCTTTCAGCATCACTTGAGGTTCGGCTACCGTTAGTCCCCGCACAATCACATCAACTTCGATCGGCTGAGTGGCACCCGTCTGCACGATAGAGGAGCCAGAGCTACCGGGCAATAAAAATAGTCCGCCCACGACGAGTAAAATGACCAGTGCCGCCCCAACGTCCAGGAGGCTGACTTTGCCGAACAAGCGACCTTTAGAATCTAAAATAGACATGCAGCAACGTTCCCGCTAGTGAAACGATATAAGGCTTTCGCGAAACTCTCATCACAAGATGCAATTTAATATGCATCAATTCAATTTGAACTTTAGCAGCAAAGTTGCCTTACAGAGCAAAGTTGTCTCGGAGATTTATAGCTGCCGCCAGTTTGCTTGGGACATTTTTAGGGGAGCGCTTAGTGGTTGCCATCCCTACAGGAATACCAGCGTTAGGGTGGTAGTAGGCAAGTGTCAGCGGGGCACAATATCAATACAAAATCAAAAATATTATGATCCAGTACAGAAACAAAAGGATGGCGATCGCCGTCTCTATCTACTGAATCTCTCTACCTTGAGTCTTTTTCTGCGTAATCGCTCTGGTTGTGATCCTGGATTTTATGATAGATTTCTTGGCTAACTTTTCTGCTCAACTGCGTCGGCGCTGGCTCTATGGGATGATCTCAATGACGATCACCCTAGGTTTAATTATGGGTACGCCCAGACCTGCTCCAGCGATCCCCATCATAGAGCTGCTGTTTCGCGGAATTCAGCTCATTCAGCTTTCCAATATGTCGGATTCCCAAGAAGTTTCGCTGGGGTCGCGGATTAATCAGCAGTTGACCAGGAGTGAGCTAAAGCTGTACTCCGATCGCGCCGTCACGGAGTACGTTAATCAAATTGGGCAAAAGCTAGTGCCTCAAAGCGATCGCCCCAACATTCCCTACGTGTTCCAAGTCGTAGACATGGATGCCGTTAATGCTTTTGCGACGATGGGTGGCTATGTATACGTAACGAAGGGCTTGATGAAAACCGCAGACAATGAAGCCCAGCTTGCTAGCGTCATTGGGCATGAAATTGGGCACATTGCGGCGCGTCATGCCGTTGAGCAAATGCGGCAAAAGGCTCTGGAGGCAGGTTTGGCTAGCGCGGCAGGACTCGATCGCAATACAGCAGTCAATATTGGCGTAGAGCTGGCAATCAACCGTCCGAACAGCCGTCAGGCAGAGTTTGAAGCTGATCAGAAGGGCTTAGTCAACCTGGAAAGAGTGGGTTATGCCCCTAGCGCCATGGTGGCTTTCATGGAAAAGCTGCAAAGTCAGCGCTCTGTGCCGACATTTCTTAGCACTCATCCGGCGACAGGCGATCGCATTGAAGCCCTTAATCAGGAAATTGATCCGGCGACAGCTAACAGCGGTACCGGGCTAGATACAGCCGCCTATCGCTCAAAAATTAGCTCAATTCGCTAGGACGATTTTGCCAAAATTGTCCGAATTTCATTTACAACGGCTTCAGATTGCTCCACCATTGCCAAATGCCCACAGTTGGGAATTTCAACGACGTTGTTGCCGCAACAGGCAAAGGATGGATGAAAGCTGGCGAGATGGCTCACGTACTGGGGTTCCATAATTTTGTCGTTAGCACCTGCTATGAAGTAGGTAGGTTGATGCAGCCGAGACACAATTTGGGGCAGGTAGTGAACTTCAGTTTCAGTCGTGGAGTCTAACAATGTGCCGATCGCTGCTTCAGATTGGGCGTTCAATAGATCCAGCAAGCGCTGTCTCCCCCAACGGCGAGCGACTGGCTGAGCCACATTCATGCGAGACAAAATGACATCTAATAGCGGAATGTAGGCAAGCCACTGTCGGCGCAGATTAATGATCTGCTGTCCGGCAACGCGAAATTTCTCAAATTCTTCTTTGATGTAAATGCCACCGCCGACATTAACGCAAATTACGCCAGCGATCGTTTCGGGTAACTGATCTGCTGTCCATAGCGCAATGCTGCCCCCCAGAGAGTGACCCACCAACCACGCCTTTGCAATCTTTAGCTCTTTAAGCAGCACGGCTAGATCTTGGGCATAGGCTGCAAGTGTGTAGCTGCTGGGAGTACTAATAACCGCCACAGGTGTTTCTGCCGCGACTTCTGTAGCCGCGACTTCTGTAGCTGAAACCCTGGAGCGCCTAGCGAGCGAGGGCTGAGGGGCGATCGCCTCCGGGGCAGCTTCTTTAACGCGGCTGATTTGAGATTCCCCAAAGCCTCGCATGTCATAGCTTAAGCATGAATAGTCTGCGGAAAGCCTCTGAATCACAGGCTGCCAGTAGGCACGGCTCAGCAGCCATCCATGTAAAAACACTAGAACCGGGGAAGAGCTAGGAGGAGATGACAGCTCGTAAGCATGAGGGAATCCTAGAATGTTGATGGTATTGACCATACAGGTGTGGCGTGTTCCGTTGCTTTTAGCTCAGCTTGCTATCTCCATCATAAATTCGCAAAGGCTTTGTTTCCAACCGGATTAGACGGTATTGGCTAGGTACTAGATGTCACGCTTGGCACGGAATGACGCTACCTAGCCTAACGATCGCCAACCTCTTCAGGTTGCTTGTTTCAAAAACTGTGACGGTTTCATTAGGACAAACTGCTCAGAAAATCATCTAAAAAGATTCCCCACATGGGCACTTGTCTACTTCTCTCTGCGTCTAGGCAAACTAAGCGCGGATGATCTAACTCAGATTTTTATTAGCTCAGATCTCTACGGGTTCAGATTCATAACTGACCCCAAGTTTCATAACGGGCATTGCTGAATCTGGGTATGAATTTTTTTTGAAAGGGACGCTCCGCGCCCCTTTCAAAAAAAATTCATACATAAAACCAGCAACGCCTCATAACGCATCGTGACGGTATTAGGTATCAGATGTTACGGGAAAAGCTATGTCAAGAACCACTGATAATAGCCTGAAGCGGGCAGAGGCGATCGCCCTCAACCCCCAAGGAAAAGGCTTCAAGAACGAATTTGGTGACGCTGCTACCCAGGTGTACAGCGTCCGGATCAAGCAGAAAAGCAGCTTTAATTTGCGGCTGACAGGGAATGCCTCTGCTGAGCTGGTGCAGGATCGCAATCGCAATGCCCGAATTGACTCAGGGGAGACTCTGGGACGCTCTCAGCTCAGTCAGGGTAAGAACTCTCTCAAGCTCAATAGCGTTAATAAAGGAACTTATTTCCTCAAGGTGAACGGGGGAGGCGATCGCCCTGCTACCTATCAACTGACTCTATCCACTCAACCCGTTAGCCTATCTAGCACCTCGCAGTCTGGAGGCTATCAGTACCTAAAAAGCTCTTCTAGTCAGTCTCGTGGTCTCTTGAGCGATTTATTTGGCAACCTATTTGGCGGGTCTTCCAGCCGATGGAACGGTAGCTTTATTAACCGCACTGCTGGCAATGTAGACGACTACAACAGCTACAACTTTAGCCGCCCGGATCTGAAAAAAGATTTAGGTGGACGAGGTAAGAGCGGCAAGACTTTGGCGCGGTTAAAACTCAACTATGGGTCGGGTAGCCCCGGATCGGGCATTAACAGCGACAACTATGCCCTTCAAACCTCGACGCAGGTTTCGCTCAAGGCGGGCAAGTTCTACGAGGTCAAGAGCGATTCTAATGACGGAACGCGGTTTTTCTTTCGCAATCGCCAGACGGGAAAAGTCGTGACGAGCCTCAATGGCGACTGGCGCGGCAACAGCAGCGGAGCTTGGACGCAGTTGTTGAGCGTCCCTGAAAATGCGGGTGGCTCATTTGATTTCTATGTTCAATACTATGAGCGGACGGGTGATTCGGCGATCGATGTTTCCCTTAAGGAAGTTCAGCCCACCGCCAAAGTGGTGACATCAACGCTCAATCTTCGGTCAAAAGCTTCAACGGTGAATAATTCGCCGATCGCAGCCTTGAACTCTGGTACAAATCTCAAAATCCTTGGCAAAGTGAAATCCTCAGACGATACAAGCGTTCCAGACTGGTATCAGGTGAGTACGTCTGATGGTAAACGAGGCTACGTGGCGGCTCAATCTAACTTGGTGCAGGTAGATGGCAATAGCAGCATTGCCAATTTTGGCAACGGCAGCAGCAATGGCGGTAGTAGCGGTAGTAGCGGCAGCAATAATAACAACACCAACAATAACAGCGGCGGCATCCAGTCTGGGGGTACCACCAGCAATCCCACTCCGCGTCCGACAGGAGGCAGCGGCAGCTCTGATGGCAGCATTAACTCCAAAGGTTTGAACGTGCTTAAATCTTTTGAGGGGCTGCGTTTAGACTCCTATCTTGACCCCGTGGGCGTTTGGACGATCGGCTATGGCACTACCTCTGGAATTAGAGCCGGAATGCGCATTACTGAAGCGCAAGCTGAAAGCTACCTTAAGCAAGACTTGGATAGATTTGAGCGGGCTGTGAAAAGTGCTGTGAAAGTGTCCTTAAACAGCGATCAATTCTCGGCTCTAGTCTCGTTTACCTACAACGTGGGTGAAGGGGCATTGAACAGCTCTACGCTGCTCCGTAAGCTAAACCAGGGCGATTATCAGGGTGCAGCCAACGAATTTGCCCGATGGAACAAAGGGGACGGAGTAGAGCTGCCGGGACTGACGCGCCGCCGTAGCGCAGAGAAGGCGCTGTTCTTGGGGCAAGATTACACTGCCTTTCTGTAGTCTGCGTCTTTGTGAACCGCAATTTGTGAACCGCAATTTAGTGGATCAAAAGGGGTTGTAGCCCACTCTGCCTGAAGCTTTGATTCCTCCTTGGTTGAGCCAGCACCTGATAAAAGAGCGCTAACGCTACTTTGTCAGGTGCTTTTTTGAACGAAATTCTGCCAAAACTGAGACTGGCAGAATAGTACAAAAATACTTTATCTTTAGGAAGTTCAGTCTTTAGGAAGTTCAGTCTTTGGGAAGCAATGCCACAATCTGATCCACAAACTGCTGGTGATCGACAACAGGCTTGGAAATATAGTCGTCTGCGCCGCTTTGTTTCAAAAAGTGTTCGCGATCGCCTTCCATCGCATGAGCCGTTACCAAGATAATGGGCAGATCAGCCGTTTGCGGATCGGCTTTCAACATTTGAGTAATTTTGATGCCATCCACAGGCTTGCCCTGGTACATGCTGTGAGAGAGGGAAACATCCATCAAAATAATGTCGGCAGTTCGAGCCTGAGCAATTTCCATCACTTCTTCCACATTTTCAGTGTGCTTAACTTCTAGCCCACCTCGTTTGGTCAAAATTTTGGAAAAGACGCGCGCATTGATCAAATCATCTTCCACAATTAGAACGGTCTTCATATCGCTTTTCCTATCTGCCTAATCCAGTCTAATTTCAGCATGAATGATCTTTGTCGTCGCAGTTTGATACTACTGTGAAATTAAAGTGAAAGTTATGTGCCATTTGCTGAAATCCCTCCGCCTGACCGAGAATTCTTAAACTTTCCTACAATCGTGACCCGCAAATTTGAAGGACATAAACCGCATGGCTGAACAGTTGAGCATCCTTACGGCAGGACAAATCATCCCAACTGCCTTGCATACGGAAGTCCAGCGCTCATACCTTGAGTATGCCATGAGTGTCATTGTGGGGCGGGCGCTGCCTGATGTGCGAGATGGATTGAAACCTGTGCATCGGCGAGTTCTGTACGCCATGCACGAGCTGGGCTTGACTCCCGATCGCCCCTATCGAAAGTGCGCTCGTGTGGTGGGGGATGTACTAGGCAAATATCATCCCCACGGCGATCAGTCGGTCTATGACGCGCTGGTGCGCATGGTGCAAGACTTTTCCAGCCGCTATCCCATGCTGGAGGGACATGGCAACTTTGGCTCGGTGGATGACGACCCTCCAGCCGCGATGCGCTATACCGAAACTCGCCTTTCGCCTGTCGGCAATGAGGGACTGCTAGCTGAAATTGGTGAAGCTACGGTAGACTTCATCGGCAACTTCGACAACTCCCAGCAAGAGCCGATCGTTTTACCTGCTCAGCTGCCTTTCCTGCTCCTCAACGGCTGTTCGGGCATTGCGGTGGGGATGGCAACCAATATTCCGCCCCACAACTTAGGCGAGGTAATTGATGGCTTAATTGCTCTGATCGATCGCCCTGACCTCCCTGACAAAGAGCTGTTTAAGCTCATTCCTGCGCCCGATTTTCCCACAGGCGGCGAAATTACGGGCAGGTCTGGCATCGAAGAAGCCTATAGCACCGGGCGCGGAAGCATTTCGGTGCGTGGCGTGGTTCGACTAGAGGAAGTTCCTGTGGGGCGAGGGCGGCAGCGGTTAGCCATTATCGTCACAGAGCTGCCTTTTCAGGTCAACAAGGCAACCTGGATTGAAAAAATTGCTGAATTGGTCAACCAGGGCAGGATTGAAGGTATTGCCGATCTGCGAGACGAGAGCGATCGCGACGGAATGCGGGTCGTCATTGAGCTGAAGCGAGATGTTCAGCCTGCCGTGATTCTAGAGCGGCTTTATAAGCTAACGCAGCTACAGTCTAATTTTGGTGTCATCATGCTGGCAATTGTCGATGGACAGCCGCGTCAGTTGCCTCTGCGGGAGATGCTTCAGGAGTTTCTTAGCTTCCGGGAAACGACGCTGACCCGGCAATATCGCTTTGAGCTGGATAAATCAGGAGAGCGGGCGCATGTGCTGGAGGGCTTACTGCGATCGCTCGATCGGCTAGATGACGTGATTGATATCTTGCGCCACGCTCCCGACGGCAGCACCGCCAAAGCTACGATGAAAGAGCGGTTTGAATTTAGCGATCGTCAAGCTGACGCGATTTTGGCGATGCCGCTGCGCCGTCTCACGGGACTAGAGCGACAAAACCTACAAACTGAATATGACGACCTGACTCAGCGAATGCAGGAACTTCAGCGGCTTTTGGACAACCGCAAGGAGCTGCTGAAGTCGCTGAAGAAAGACCTGCGCACCCTCAAGCGCAAGTACGCCGATCCCCGCCGAACTCGCTTGCTGACTGCCGAAGAGCAGGCGATCGAACTTGCCCAACTTGCCGAAGTGGTTGCTGAAGGAGAAGCAGAGACTCAAGAAATTGTCTTGGAGTTCACCCATCGCGGCTATGTGCGTCGGTTGTCACCCAAGGTCTTTCAGCGTCAGATGGCTAAGCAAGAGTTGCCGCCCGTTCAAACCCTAGTGCAAAACGAGGACTTCACCACCCTTGTGGAAATGGCGACTGCCAACCAGGAATTGCTGGTGCTGACCCGTAGCGGCAGAGCGTACACGGTAAAAGTCAGCGATATTCCGCCTACGACTCGGCAGTCTAAAGGTACGCCGCTAGTAACTCTGCTACCTGCCACTGCTCAGGGCGATCCTGAAACGATCGTTACCCAGTTTGTTCTTTTCCCAAATGATCTAGAAACGCTCGATTTGATTATGCTGACGCGTCAGGGACGGCTGAAGCGAATGCCGCTCTCAGAATTTACAAATCTCACCGGGCGAGGGTTGGCGGCACTCAAACTCAAAGACGACGACGAGCTTCGCTATGTGACACTAGCAGAAGTAGGAGAGCAGCTTGTTTTGGCAACTTCTGGCGGGCGCATTTTGCGGTTTACCATCAATGATGAGCAGGTGCCTGTGATGGGGCGATCGGCTCAAGGTAATTTGGCTCTGCGCTTGCCAAAGCAAGAAGAGCTAGTAGGCTGTCTGGCACTGACTGCATCCGATGATTTGCTGCTCATTTCTGCCCAAAGCAATGCTAAGCGTATGCCCATCAGCAATATTAAACCCGGCAATCGAGGCGAAATTGGAGTTCAGGCAGTTCAGTTTTCGATCAAAACCGATCGTCTGGCGGGAATCGCGCTAGCTGCCCCTGGTATGGAGGTAAGAGTGCTAACGGATGTCGATCGCATGGCTCGACTGCTTCCAGAACAGATCCCGGTACAAACTAGAACGGGTAGTGGCGATCGCCTACTCAACTTAGACAAAAAAGAAAAGGTGGCGGAATGGGTGGTTGCTTATCTGCCTCTTCTCAACGGTGAAACTCAAGCATCAGAAGAACTGGCTCATCTCAAAACTTCCCCTTAAACCTCACTTCCTAACGTCGCTGCCTGTTTCCATAACCGATTTCCATAGCTGAAATCTCTGTGGCTCTACTAAAATGGCTTTAGCAAGATTTAAAGAATCAAGCTAAAGTCATAGGTAGGATATCAACTGCAAAAAAACTGAATCCCTTTTGGGTATGTAACGCAGTATGGCAAAGTGGGCAGATACAGATTTTCTAGAGCACCGATCGCCTCAGCCGATTGTTGCGGCACTGTGCCTTCCAGCTATTTACCAACTTCCACTTATCTCTCAACTTTTATTTAATCATCTTCAAGAGCACTTCCCCGTGGAGGATTCTGTCGGTTAACCCTTATTCACCTGATCTAACGGAGGCTGAGGATAAATCACCTGCCTCCGTGGTTTTGTTGACTGCTCAAGCTTCTGCCGCCCTGCCGCCTATCGATTCAGTGGCAGTTGACGGGTTGGAGGCAGACACAGTCGCAAATTCAACGGAAATTTGGCTGACTGACGAAGTTTTATTTAACTATCAGCGTTGTCCTCGTCGAGTATTTTTAGACCGATACGGCGATCGCCAACACCGCGCTTCTGCGCCCGACTACTTGCAAAAACTGCGCCAAGATAGCTATTTGCACCAGCGAGAGGTTCTCTCTCAAGCCTCCTTCCACGAACCAAGTTACCCAAAGCGAGATTGGGTAGCGGGAGCTGCCGCTACAACAGCACTCATGCAGCAAGGAGTCGATCGCATTGCCAATGCCGTTCTTCAAATTACCTTAGAGAATGGCATTCACTTAGTCAGCTGCCCCGATCTCCTGGTTAAACAGCCAGGGTATTCCATCTGGGGCGATTGGATCTACGCTCCCATCGATATTCGTCTCGGCAAACGCCCAAAGCTGGACTATCAGGTCGCGGTTGCTTTTCATGCCTATGTGCTAGCTGCCGTCCAAGGCATGTGGGCAGAAACAGGCTGGCTGATCCTGCGACAGCGCGGCACCTATGGGGTTAGCCTCGTGGATGTGCTGCCCCGTATGGAAGAAATTTTGCAAAGCTGCATGGAAACTTTGCTTCAGCAGCAAGAACCTGAGGTCTTTATTTCCCACAGCCGCTGTGATCTTTGTCATTGGTTTAGCCGTTGCTATGCCCTGGCTCAGAGCGATCGCCACCTCTCCCTTCTCCCTGGCATAACGCCTAGTCGCTATGTCCATCTCAAAGCCCTTCAGCTTAAAACCCTGGAAGATATTGCGATCGCCCCTCCCAAGCAGCTTGAACCCCTACCCGGATTTGGGGCACAGGTTGCTCAGCGTTTAGTCAAACAAGCCCAGGCTGCGCTTCAGAATCGGGCGATCGCCCATGTAGAGTTTCCGGTTTCGCCCACATCCCCCCTGCTATCCGAAGCAGAGCTACCCACTGCAAACGTAGAACTCTACTTCGACATTGAGGCAGCGCCAGAGCAAAATTTGGTCTACCTGCACGGAGTTTTGGTGGTCGATCGACTAACTCAAACCGAAATCTTTCACCCCTTCCTAGCTAAGTGTCAGGATGATGAAGGCAAAGTCTGGAACCAATTTCTGGAGTTAGTCTGGCGCTATCCCCATGCCCCCATCTTTCACTTCTGTCTCTACGAAGCTCAGACCGTTAAGCGGCTAGGTGAATACTATGGCACGCCCAGCGATTTAGTTGAGTCATTGCTGAGCCGATTTGTCGATTTGCATGAACGAGTGACACGAGTCGCCATTTTGCCGATCGAAAGCTATGCCCTCAAATCGATTGCCCGCTGGCTTGGCTTCAACTGGCGAGACTCAGAAGCGAATGGCGCTCAGTCCATCTGCTGGTACGACCAATGGCTAACCACAGGTGATCACACTTATCTAGAGGCAATCCTTCGCTACAACGAAGACGACTGTCGAGCAACCTACCGAGTGAAAGATTGGCTTGTGCAGTTCACCCAGCTCGATATTGAGTCATTTTCCTAACCTCCGCTCCCTAACCTCCGCTAACAGGAGGGATCAAGACGACTTCATCCCCATCTTGTAAAACAGCGCCAGGTTCTACAAACTGAAGATTCAAGCCAAACCGAGTCACGTCACGCCATTGCTCTAACTCAGGATATTGCTCAATTAGGCGATCGCGTACCTGTCCTACAGCTGCCCCAGAGGGCAAATGCAGAATCAATGCTGGTACCCCACACGCCTCCTGATAAGCTGCAAAAAGTTTCACCATCACTTTAATTTGATCGCTCATTGACTCTCCTCCGTTACGCTGCAACTCTTTGTTAGCCTGTAAACACAGATTAGCCTACCGCCTTTACCGCTAAGTCACTAAAGTACAAAACTCAAAATCCACGACCTATCCTGAAATTAACTATGCTTGGCACCTTCCAACAAAGTAACCTTCGTATTGAAATCGCTGCCTCAGAACAAAAAATCTCTGACAGTCTGCTCTGCCCCAGCCAATTTCAGCAATGGCTTTTCCCCCAAACATTCTCCCCAGGAATGCCAGAGCGGCTCGATTCAGGAACCCTCTTTACAAGCTGGCTTGGTCCTGTGCCAATTCAGCATCAGGTAAAAACAGTTAGCTCCAACGAACTGCAAATACTAATGAGCAAAGGTGTCGATGGCTATCAAGAATGGCACTGGGGCGAGGGATGGATTCAGTCTCGTTTAGCTGGAGTCTCTGCTCTGCAGCTCAATCTGGGACAGACCGTAACTTTGCTGCGCCTAAAGATGTTCCTAACGCGGTAAGCCTGTCTCTGCTTTGCTCTGGCAAGCTTGCCAGAGGCACAAGCAACCAATGCTCAGAAGCATTACCTACTAGCCGTTTCACGGCTTACTGAAAATTCCTTGACCCAAGGGTTGACACCCCAGTAATTTCTCCGCTATATTGATAAAGCGGTCGAGGGGGGACGAAGCGAAGCGAGAGCGGAGCGGAGGATTTCCGAGACAACCGAACCTAGATAACTTAATAGTTTGAAAGTCAGTATAGCACTAATAACCTGGT